>JAEEGL014585190.1_pt1 | contig 32391 bp, 27 predicted proteins | sample 9134231 | NCBI WGS metagenome assembly JAEEGL01 (sample SAMN16246548, study PRJNA631951) | gut metagenome | biome: gut microbiome; feature: rumen; material: fiber-attached | host: Bos | place: Iran: Karaj | collected 2018-10 | reverse complement strand
GTTTAATTTTCAAGGTGCTATTTACCCGCTCAGAAGCTCCCCTTCTTCACGGGCGCTCGATTAATATATCACATACCTCCCCCTCTGTCAACATTTATTTTTTCCTTTTTTTACCCTTCTCTCAACGCTCCCGGGTGTTTCTTTTTCGCCGTTTCAACAAGATGTTGTGCCCTCCTGTCAATACATATTAATATATAATGTGTTTTTCTCTCCTGCGCCCGCCGGTAATAAAATTTTCGTTTTTTCTTTGCGTCCGCCGTTATCCGTGTCATTATATATATTGTATTAAATAAATTTATTTAAAAATTATAATTTATTGAATTATTACTCCCTTTATGATATACTTTTATTTCAGACTGATAAGCCGGCGTATTCCGGCTGACGGAACGGAGAGTCAATATGGATGTCAGAACGGGCGACCGCCTTGTTATGAAGAAAAAACACCCCTGCGGCTCGGATACCTTTCTTGTGCTGCGCATCGGCGCGGATTTCAAAATCCGCTGCGAGGGCTGCGGGCACGAGATTATGAACACCCGCGTAAAGGTGGAGAAAAATATTCGCAGAATCCTTCGGGATGAAGAAAACGGAGCTGTCTGATTATGCTCGACAAACTTAAAAATATAGAAGAAAAATTCGAAGAAATCGAGACAAAGCTCTTCGACCCCGCCGTTGTCTCGGATATCGAACAATACCGCAAACTCCTCAAGGAGCAAAAACGCATAACCCCCGTCGTCGAAAAATTCCGCGAATATAAAAAAGCAAAAGCGGCTCTCGACGAGAGCAGGGCGCTCCTCGATGAAGGCGGGCTTGACAAAGATTTCCGCGAGCTCGTCGAGGACGAATTTGCGTCGGCAGGCGAAGATATAAAAAGAATCAACGAGGAGTTAAAGCTCCTACTGCTTCCCAAAGACCCGAACGATGAAAAAAGCGTCATCGTCGAAATCCGCGCAGGCACGGGCGGCGAGGAGGCGGCGCTTTTCGCAGGCGACCTCTTCCGTATGTATTCAATGTATGCCGAGGCAAAGGGCTGGAGCGCCGAGATAGTCAACGCCAACGAGACGGAGCTCGGCGGCTTCAAAGAAATAACGTTCACAATCGAGGGCGACGGCGCCTACTCCCGCTTCAAATTCGAGGCGGGCGTCCACCGCGTGCAGAGGGTGCCCGAAACCGAGAGCCAGGGCAGAATCCAGACCTCCGCCGTCACCGTCGCAGTTCTTCCCGAAGCGGAGGAGGTAGATATCGAAATCAACCCCGCCGACCTTCACATAGATTATTTCCGCGCAAGCGGTGCAGGGGGGCAGAAGGTCAACAAAACCTCGTCCGCCGTGCGCCTCATCCACATCCCCACGGGCACCGTCGTCGAGTGTCAGGACGAGCGCAGCCAATATAAAAACAAAGACCGCGCCATGAGCATTCTGCGCTCCCGCATTCTCGAGGAGGAGCGCAAAAAGAACAGCGACGCCATCGCCGGCGAGCGCGCAAGGCAGGTCGGCTCCGGTGACAGAAGCGAGCGCATACGCACCTACAACTTCCACGAAGGCAGGGTCACCGACCACCGCATAGGGCTCACGCTCTACAAGATTGATGCAATTCTCAACGGCGATCTCGATGAGATTGTCGATGCACTCATAACCGCCGACACGGCGGAAAAATTAAAGGCCGAAGAAGAATGATATGAAAACAGAAATTATCAGAATAGAAGATGTCGCAAAGGATTCCGCCCTCATTGAAAAGGCGGGCGCTGTCCTGCGCGAAGGCGGTATTGCCGCCGTTCCTACGGAGACGGTTTACGGTCTTGCGGCAAACGCCCTCGACCCCGACGCCGTCAGAAAGATATTCGAGGCAAAGGGCAGACCGTCCGACAATCCGCTCATCGTTCACGTCGCGGATTTAAACGGAGTCGCCCCCCTCGTCAAAGAGGTCGATAAAAGATTTTACGCCCTGGCGGAAAAATTCTGGCCGGGTCCGCTGACCGTCGTTATGAAGAAGTCCTCCCTCGTGCCGGATATCACAAGCGGCGGGCTTGACACCGTCGCCGTCCGCTGCCCATCACACCCCGTTGCCAATGCCATAATCAGAGCGGCGGGCGTGCCCGTTGCCGCACCCAGTGCCAACACCTCGGGCAAACCGAGCCCCACAACGGCTCAGCACGTCTGCGACGATATGTCCGGCAAAATCGATCTCATAGTTGACGGCGGCAAGTGCGAAATCGGCGTCGAGTCAACGGTCATAACCCTCGCCACGGAGCCGCCCCGCCTCCTGCGCCCGGGCAAAATCACCCCCGAAGAGCTGCAGGAGTTCCTGCCCGATCTCATAGTTGACAGCGCCGTTTTCTCCGAGCTTTCAGGCACAGAGAAAGCGCAGTCCCCGGGCATGAAATACAAACACTACTCGCCCGAAGCGGAGGTCGTCCTGCTTCGCGGCAGTCTTGAAAACACAATAAGATACGTCAATAAATACGGCAATGCGGAGAGCGTCGCCGTCTGCTTCACCGGCGAAAAAAATATGTTCGACGTCCCCGCCGTTGAATACGGTCTTGAGGATGACGGGCTCAGTCTCGCCTCCAACCTTTTCTATGTTCTGCGCAAGGTCGATGACCTCGGCTTCTCCCGCGCCTTCGTGCGCTGCCCCAAACCCGTCGGTCTCGGTCTCGCGGTTTACAACCGTCTTCTGCGCTCGGCGGCTTTTCACGTCGTCGATGTTGACAAACGCCTCCCCGTCATCGGTCTCACAGGTCCCACGGGCGCAGGCAAATCAACCGTAGCGCAGTATTTTGTCAAAAACGGCTTCTATCTCATTGACGGCGATGTCCTCGCGCGCGAAGCGGTCAGAAACAAAGAGGTTCTCGCCAATCTCGCAAAGGAGTTCGGCGCCGACATCATCAACGAAGACGGCTCGCTCAACCGCCGTCTCACCGCCGACAGAGCGTTCGCAACTCCCGAAAAAACAAAGGCGCTCAACGCCATCACCCACCCGACAATTACGGCTCTGACTTATATTGAAATCACCCGGGCAGACAGAAGCGACTCCAAAGGCGTAATCATCGACGCCGCCGCCCTCCTGCAAAGCCCTATAATCAATATGTGCGATATGCTCGTGTGCGTCGTCGCCCCCCGTGACGAACGCGTCAGAAGAATAGTCGAACGCGACGGCATAACGGTCGAACAGGCGCTCACAAGAATCAATGCGCAGAAGCCCGAAAGCTATTATATCGAAAACACCCAATACACAATAAGCAACGCCGCCGGCGAGGATTTTCACGCAAAGGCGGATGAAATCATAGCCGCCGCGCTTAAATAAACGGGAGAATCAGATGAAAAAAGCAGCCGCAATCCTGCTCTGCGCCGCCGTATTGCTCTGCGCCCTCACTCTCGGCGCAAAGCCTTATCAGAAGGCGGTTCTCTATCCGAAAAAATACGCCGGTTTAATCGAAAAATACAGCGCCGAATACGGTGTCGATACCAATCTTATGTTCGCCGTCGTCAGAACGGAGAGCTCCTTCAGACCCGATGCCGTCTCGGATGCGGGCGCAGCAGGCCTTACGCAGATTACGGAGGAAACCTTCGACTGGATAAAATGGAAGCTTCACGAAAACAGCGCCTTCGCCGACCTCTTCACGCCCGAAACATCGGTTAAATACGGCACTTATCTCATGGGCTTCCTGCTTGATGATTTCGGCGATTACCGCACCGCTGCCGCCGCCTACCACGCGGGCAGGGCAAAGGTTCATTCCTGGCTTGAAAACGGCGATTATTCCCCGGACGGCAAAACGCTCAGCGTGATTCCTTCAAAGGATACGGCGCATTACGTCGCCAAAATCACAAGAGCTTATGAAAAATACAATTCACTTTATGAATAAAGGAGATACCGAGTGATGAGCAACGAAAAAAACGCAACCGAAATTCTTAAAGAACAGCTTTTCGCCGACCGCCGCAGCGGCGCGGTAAAAATCGGCGACGAACTTGAAAAGGCGTTTGACTACTGCGGCGGCTATACGGATTTTATGAACGCCTGCCGCACCGAGCGCGAGTGCGCCGCCTTCATTGTCGCCGAAGCCGAAAAACGCGGCTTCACTCCCTTTGACAAATCAAAAAAATATCAGGCGGGCGACAGGGTTTATTTCAACAACAGAGGCAAGAGCGTCGTGCTTTGCACCTTCGGCAAAAAGCCCCTTTGCGAGGGCGCAAAAATCGTCGCCTCCCACATCGACTCCCCCCGCCTCGACTTAAAGCCCAATCCGCTTTATGAGGATTCGGAGCTCGCCTACTTCAAAACCCACTACTACGGCGGAATCAAAAAATATCAGTGGACGGTTATGCCCCTCTCCCTTCACGGCGTCGTCGTTAAAAAGAACGGCGAAAAGGTGACCGTGCGCATCGGCGATTCCGACGGCGAGCCCCGCTTTATAATCACCGACCTTCTTCCCCACCTCGCCGACGAGCAGGAGAAAAGAACCCTCGCCGACGGCATAAAGGGCGAAGAGCTCAACATCCTCATCGGCTCCCTGCCCTTAAAGGGCGGCGAAGGAGCCGACCTCGTCAAGCTCGCAATAATGAAAATATTAAACGAAAAATACGGCATCGTCGAAGAGGATTTTATGACCGCCGAGCTTGAAGCCGTTCCCTCATACCCCGCCTGCGACCTCGGCTTTGACCGCAGTCTCATCGGCGCCTACGGCCACGATGACAGGGTCTGCGCCTACCCCGCCTTCACCTCCCACTTCGACGCCTGCTCACCCGAATACACGGGCATAGCCGTTCTCACCGATAAAGAAGAAACGGGCAGCGACGGCGTAACGGGTCTCAACTCCGCCTACCTCACCCAGTTCATATATGATATAGCCGAAAATCAGGGCTTCTCCGGCAGAGACGTCATCCGCGCGTGCGAGTGCCTCTCCGCCGATGTCAATGCGGGCTTTGACCCCGTCTTCCCCTCGGTTCACGACAAACTCAACGCAGCTTATCTCAATAAGGGCATTGTTCTCACAAAATATACGGGTGCGCGCGGCAAGGGCGGCACCTCCGACGCAAACGCCGAATTTTTAGGCAAGGTCGCAAAAATATTCAATGATTCCTGCGTCCTCTGGCAGACGGGCGAGCTCGGCAAGGTTGACGAGGGCGGCGGCGGAACGGTCGCAAAATACCTCGCAAACGAAGGCATCGAGGTTGTCGATGTCGGCGTCCCCATGCTCTGTATGCACGCCCCCTTCGAGGTGGCCGCTAAAATTGATATATACAGCGCCTACAAGGGCTTCCGCGCCTTCTTTGAACAAAAATAATGGATGAGATTTACGCTCTCGCCCTCGAACTCCTCGGCACAGCCGCCTTCGCCGTCTCCGGCGCGCTGACGGCTGTCAACAAAAAAATGGATGTCCTGGGCGTAATGATTCTGGGGCTCACAACGGCAACCGGCGGCGGAATAATCCGCGACCTCGTGCTCGGCTACACTCCCCCCGCCGCTTTCCGCAATCCGATTTATTCGCTCGTGGCGCTGCTGACCTCACTCATAATCTTTCTTCCGCCCGTGCGCAAATCAATCAACAGGCACGCCCCCGCTTTCAATAACGTCCTGACCGTCGTCGATGCCGTCGGTCTCGGCGTCTTCACCGTAATAGGCATACAGGCGACTCACTCCGAAACAAACGCCCACGGGGTTTATCTCTACCTCTTCGTCGGCGTCGTGACGGGCGTGGGCGGCGGAGTTTTGCGCGACATCTTCGCCGGCGAAAAACCTTCGATTTTCGTCGAGCACATCTACGCCACCGCCTCAATACTCGGCGCGGCGGTCTGTATTCTGCTGTGGGAACCGGCAGGCAGATATATCGCAATGGCAGCAGGCCTCGCCCTCGTCGTCCTTCTGCGGGTCCTCGCCGCCTTCAACCGCTGGAACCTCCCCAAAGCCGAATAACCCCGCCAACCTTCCGCAACCTGACCCCTAAAATCTGACCCCTGATATGTCATCCTGGGGCGAAGCGCCGAAGCGCGTCCAGTGGACGATGAAGCGAGGCGCTGAGGTGAAGAAACAAGGAGTAATACGAACGGCAGTGAGCAGAACGACTATGTTCCTGAGGGGTAAAGGCGAAGTATCTCTTATCGTCAGCGAAGAATCTCATAAACCTCAATCCCCCCGCAACCCGCAGGGAACGCCGTCCGGCGTTCCGCCAAGAACCGCCCCCCGCAACAAAAAAAACAATATCAGGAGAGGGTATTTATGATAAAACTTTCAAAAATGGGGACCGGCTTTGAACTCAGCCGCAACGGCAGGCGCCTCTTCACGGCGGCGCCCGGCGTCGAGCTTTTCAAAGTCGGCTCCGGCAAAAGCACCTACACCATGAACCGCGGCAGCTTCTCTGTCAGCGAAAAAATCACACGCAAACGCGGCATCGTGCTCAAAAGCGCGGTTGTCAGCGGCGACACCGCCGTCCTCATCTTAACCGAGGGCTCGGCGCAGGTTCAGGTCAGCGGCGACCGCCTCGAGGTCTCCTTCGACGGCTTCGACGGTTGCAACAGAATGTGGTTCAATCTCCCTGCGGCGGAGAATGAGCACTTCTACGGCACAGGCGAAATCTTCAGCGAGTTCGACCTGCGCGGCAAAAAGTCGGATGTCTGGGTAAGCGAGCACATCAACGCAAAATCAATCATCAAAAAGCTCGCCAAAATCTCAATAGGCATGCGCGACTCCACCCGCAAGGAGGATTTCTCGCATTATGAGACCTACTACGCCCAGCCGACCTATTTAAGCTCCGACAAATACTATTTCCACTCGTTCAACAACGCCCGCACCCAGTTCGATTTCTCCGCAAAAAAGCACGTCTCCGTCAAAACCGACAGCGTCTGCGGCTTCTGTATGGGCTGGGGCGACACCTTCGAGGATGTCGTCTCCGACCTCACAAAGGTCGTCGGCAGGCAGCCCGAACTGCCCGACTGGGTCTATGACGGCGAAATTCTCGGCATCCAGGGCGGCACCGATATTATGATGAGCAAGGTTCAAAACACTCTCGACCACGGCATGAAGGTCAACGGTGTCTGGATTCAGGACTGGGAAGGCCGCCGCGTCACAGCCGCAGGCAAACAGCTTATGTGGAACTGGGAGTGGGACAGTGAGCTTTACCCCGCCCTCGATGAAAAAATCAAAGAGCTCAACGCTCAGGGCATCAGAGTTCTCGGCTACTGCAACCCCTTCCTTGCCATCGAAAAACCGCTCTATAAAGAGGCGAGCGCAAACGGCTACTGCGTCAAGGATAAAAACGGAGCCGACTACCTCGTCAAAATCACCACCTTCCCCGCCGCGATGATTGACCTTACCAACCCCGATGCGTGGAACTGGATGAAGGGCATCATCAAAAAGAATATGATTGATTTCGGTCTCTCCGGCTGGATGGCGGATTTCGGCGAATATCTGCCTACGGACTGCGTGCTCTATAACGGAGCCGACGCCGAACTCATCCACAACACCTGGCCCGCGCTCTGGGCACGTCTCAACCGCGAGGCAGTCGAGGAGAGCGGCAAGCTCGGCGAGATTTTCTTCTTCACCCGCGCCGGCTACTCCGACACACCCCGCTTCTCAACAATGATGTGGAACGGCGACAATCATGTCGATTTCTCAATAGATTACGGTATGCCCTCGGTCATACCCGCAATGCTCTCGCTTACCTGCTGCGGCTTCGGTCTGAGCCACTCGGATATCGCCGGCTACACCACCTTCGGCATACTTCGCCGCAGCGAAGAGCTCTATATGCGCTGGGCTGAGATGAACGCCTTTTCACTGCTTATGAGAGGGCACGAGGGTCTCAATCCCGACCTGAACGCCCAGTTCGACGCAAGCGAAGAGGTTCTCAACCACTCCGCGAAGATGACTCAGATTCACGCAGCGCTCAAGCCCTACCTCAAAGAGGCGGTCTCGCTCAACGCTCAGAAGGGCGTCGGCGTCGTGCGCCCCCTGTTCTTCTACTATGATGAGGAGAGAGCTTACACCGAGGCGTATGAATATCTGCTCGGCAGAGATATTTTAGTAGCCCCCGTCATCCGCCCCAGAACGTCGGAGCGCGAGGTATGGCTCCCGAAAGACGAGTGGATTCACGTCCCCTCGGGCAAGGTTTATTTCGGCGGCACAGTCAGAGTTGACGCCCCCGTCGGCCAGCCGCCCGTATTCGTCCGCAAAAAAGCAGACCCCGCTCTGCTCGGAATATTAAACAATATAAACTTCGGAGGATAATAAAATGAAGTATTTTCTTGACAGCGCAAAAATCGATGAAATCAGAGAGGCGTATTCCACCTTCGGCATCGACGGCGTAACAACAAACCCCAATCATATTATGAACTCGGGCAAGCCCTTTTACACCGTAATAGCCGAGCTCGCCGCCTTCGTCAAAGAAAACGGCCTTGAGGGCTATGAGAAATTCCCCGTTTCGGTCGAAATCAACCCCCACCTCGACGACGTTGACGAAATGCTCGCAATGGCTCGCAAAATCAGCGGTATGTGCAAAAACTTCGTCATCAAAATCCCCTGCACCGAGTCAGGCATAGCGGCAGCCCGCAAGCTCGAAAAAGAGGGCATCCGCACAAATCTCACCCTCGTTTTCTCCGCCTCACAGGCGCTCATCGCCGCAAAGAACGGCTCCCTCTTCGTCTCCCCCTTCATCGGCTGGAAGGAGCAGAGCGGTGAAGACTGCGCCGCTTACATAGCCGACATCGTTGACATCTACAAAAACTACGGCTTCTACGGCAAAACCGAAATTATCTGCGCCGCCGTGCGCACTGGCAAACAGATGGTTGACTGCGCCGTCGCAGGCGCGGATATCGTCACCGCCGGTCTCCAGGTCTATAAAGACAGTATGTATCACCCCTTCACCGACCTCGGTCTCAAACGTTTCCAGGCGGCTTGGGATAAAACCATCACCGAGGAGTAATCATATTTCGCATTTGACAATTACACCTTTTGTGTTAAAATCAAAACAATAAGACCCCAACGTTAATTTAAGGAGTGTTATTTATGGAAGAGACAAAACGCCTCTACTGTGAAAAACCAAACGGCAAGCTTCACTACGGGCACACCGCTCTCACCGGCTTCGGCTTTATGGCGGTTCAGATTGCCTGGATTATCTACAACGCCTACGTTCCGCTCATTCTCAAAGAGAACAGGGCAATCGAAAGTCTCGCCTGGGCGGGCACCGCAGTCGGTATCATTATGGTTATCGACAACATCTTCGGTGTCGTTTTCCAGCCCCTCTTCGGCAGAATATCCGACAGAACCCACACCCGCTTCGGCAAAAGAACGCCTTTCCTTATGTATGGCATTCCGCTTTGCGCACTGCTGTTCATATTCATCCCGAGAATCCAGCTTCTCGGCATCCTTATGCTTGACATAATCGTCTTCAACTTCATTATGTCAACCTGGCGCTCCCCCGTCGTCGCGCTTATGCCCGACTTCACCCCCTCCGCCATAAGAGGCGAGGGCAACGCCGTCATCAATATCATGGGCGGCATCGGCGTCGTTCTCGGCACCGTCTCGGGCAAAATCATCACCTTCATTATGCCCGACGGCACTCCCGAAGCCGCCATACGCAACAACGTCTTCCTCTTCGGCTCCTGCATTATGGTAGTCTGCCTTCTCGTCGTCGTCTTCCTCGTTCGCGAGCCCGACAACAGAATCACCAAGGCGGAGGCGGCTCAGCTCGCCGCCGACTATGAGCAGGGCAAGGCAAAGGCGGAAGGCAAAACCGGTCTTAAACAGATGAAGCTCACAAAGGGCGAAATCAAGAGTCTTATCTTTATGCTCGTCGCCCTGTTCTTCAACTCAAACGCCACCGACTCCATCCAGACCTATTTCACAACCTTTGCAAAATATGAGCTCGGCTTCACCGAGGCAAACGCCTCCCTCGTCATTACGCTCTTTGCGGCTTCAACCGTCATCGGCGCAATCCCTGCAGGCAAACTCGGTCAGAAGTTCGGCAGAAAAAAGACTATTATGTCGGGCTGGATAGGCGCCCTCGCGCTCTTCTTCGCCTACTTTGCCACAAAGTTTATGCCCCTTCTCTATGTCGCCATCGTCTGCGGCGGCATCCTCATCGCCTTCGTTACAATCAATACCCTTCCCCTTGTGCTTGAAATCGGCGGCGTTGAAAGAGTCGGCACCTTCACCGGCTACTATTACACCGCAACCTTCTCGGCTTCAATCGTCGGTCCCGTCCTCGTCGGCGGTATGTTCGACCTCACAAAAGCGATGTCCGCATCCGATCAGCCCAACTACTGGTCGCTGTTCGTCTATGCCCCCATCTGCTTCGCTCTCGCCCTTATCTGCATGAGCCAGGTAAAACACGGCGAAACTCAGACAATAAGCGATGAAATGATAGCCGAAATCAGAGACGAAAACGAAGACTGATTATTAAAAAACAGGCCGTGACGGAGCCGCCTCAATTCAGGCAGCGCCGCCGCGGCTGTGATTTGAAAGGAGAACTTATGGAAAGAAAAATGCCAAAGGGCTATGCGGTTCTGTGGGCTGTCTTTGCCGCCGCCTACGGCGTGTGGATGGCAGTCTTTATGCCGAAATACGTCCTCGACAATTATGAGAATCTCCCCGCCGAAATGCTCGTTGACGGCAAGGTTTATCCCAACCTGAGCGGTATGGTCGGCGCGCACTGGCTCTACCCCGTCTGGGTGGTGCTCTCCGTAGCCGCCCTCCTGCTCTTCATCTTCTATTTCAAAAAATTCCTCTACTGTGACGAGCAGTCAAAGGCGATGACCGTCTTCTCCGCCGTCCTCCTCGTTGCCGGCTGCGTCTTCGTCGTCGTTTACGGCTTTTTAGGCGAAGAGCCCTTTATAAATAAGGTAAAATACGTTACGGCAAGTATGATAGGTCTCGAATTTCCCTGGCTCTTCCGCGTCTGGGGCGTTCTCGGCTCGGCAAGCGTCTTTATAAACACGCTGTTCTGCTACCGCAAATTCGGTTACAACAGCAAGGCGGGCTTAATCGCCGGCTCCATAGGCGCATTCGCCATCTTCATCACAATCAACTGCCCCTCCGTCGGCTCCGACCCCGCTCCCTATTTCCCCAGACCGAGAATGCTCGGGCACTGGGCGGGCGCCCTCATCTTCGCCGTCGGCTGCGCGGCCCCCGTTGTAATATTCCTTTTCAGCACGGCAAAAAGATTCAAGGGCAGATTCGCCTTCACCGCCGTTGCGTTTGCAGGTCTCCTCGTCGTTATGCTCGTCCTGCTTATCACTGTAGGCAAGAGCGCCATAATCGAGAATATCCCCATGGTCGCCGCCTACATCCTGCTCTTCCTGTTCAACTTCACCCATATCTATGACGGAGCAATAACCGACACGGCAGCCCCCGGCAGAGATAACTTCGTCACCTACTACGGCTGCCCCAACAGCAAAAAAGCCGCAAAACTCCGCACCTCAAAAACATCCCTTTAATCCCCCCCACTTCCAACAACAGCAACAGCCGCGCTTTTCAGCGCGGCTGTCTCTTTTTCCAAATTATTTCACCCTTATCTCAACCGGCTCCGGTGCTCCGAGCTTTCTGCTGAGTGCATCGGGCTGCGATGCGCCGATATAAAGCAAAATCTCTCCGTCGGGCTCCCTGCGCACTCCGTCTTCGCCGACCGCCTTAATCCAGTAGCGGTCAATCGCAAGCTCCGCCCTTGTTGCTTCACCCGCCTTGACGCTGACGGGCGCGACCGCGCAGAGCTGGAAGTTCGGCGTCTGTGTTTTTGAGTCGGTGTATTTCGCATAGACCTGCACCTTCTCGTCAACATCGCAGCCGCCCGCATTCCTGACGGTGACGGCAACGCGGATTTCATCCGCCGACTCCGCTGTTATCCCGGCGTTCTCAAACGAGATGTCCGCATAGTTAAGCCCGAAACCGAAGGGGAAGAGCGGCTCCTCCTCGATGAATCTGTATGTTCTGCCTTTCATCGAGTAGTCCTTCATGTCAGGAATTGTATTTTTCTCACTGTAGATTGTAACCGGCAGCTTGCCGCAGGGGCTCTGTTCGCCCGCAATGAGCTTCGCCAGGGCAAGACCGCCCTGTGCGCCCGGATACCAGCCGTAAATGACCGCCTTTGCCTTTGCGAGCAGTTCTTCGCCTATATCCATTGACGAGCCGCACATAACAACAACCACAACGTTTTCGCAGTTTTCAAGAACCGCCTTCGCCAGCTTTTTCTGGACGGCGGGCAGTGTTACGGATTTTCTGTCGGCTCCGCTTCCGTCTGCGCCCTCGCCCTCGCCCTCGAGGCTGCTGTCAAGCCCCAGGCAGAGGAAGGTGATGTCGCTTACCGATGCAACGGCCGCTCCGTCGGAGTAAAGATTGCGGTGACCGTCCCAGCTGCAAAGCTCCTCGGTCATATATCCGCAGCCCTGCGCCATACGGATTTCGCTGTTTTCAAACACACGGCGGATTCCGTCCGCAAAGGTGACGTATTCGCTCGCCTTGCCCTCGTAGTTGCCCTCAAGAGCCGTTACCGAAACGGAGTTCGGTCCCACAACGCCTATGTTGAGCGCCCTGTTTTTGTCAACGGGCAAAAAGCCGTTCTCGTTTTTGAGAAGCACTGCGCCCTGCATGGCGGCTTTTATGTTGAGCTCCCTGTGCGCCCTGCAGTCCACAACGGTGAAGGGAATGTCGCTATACGGGCGTTTCTCCTCAAATTCGCCGAGAAGCGCGCGTATTGTAAACAGGTGGACAGCCGCCCTCGTCAGGTCTTCGTCGGTTATAAGGTCGGCATCATACGCCTCTGTGAGATGCTCGTAACAGCTGCCGCAGTTCAGGTCGCAGCCCGCCTTGAGCGATGCGGCGGCGGCCTCCTCGGCAGTGTCGGTGTAGTGATGGTGCTCGTATATGTCGTTGAGAGCTCCGCAGTCAGAAACAAAGTAGCCCTCAAAGCCCCACTCCTTACGCAGGATGTTCTCAATCACGCTCATGCAGTTCGCCGGCACGCCGTTTACCCTGTTGTAGGCGCCCATAACGCCCGAAACGCCCGCCTTTACGGTCTTGTAGAACGCAGGGATATACGTCTCCTCTTCATCCTTTTTCGAGATGACCGCGTCAAAGCCGTGCCTGTCAAGCTCGGGTCCCGAGTGGGCGTAAAAATGCTTGGATGTGGCGGATGCCTTTAAGTATTCGCCCTCGCCCTGAATGCCTTTAATAAAGCTTCTTCCCATAACGGAGGTAAGGAACGGGTCCTCGCCGTAGGTCTCGTGCCCTCTGCCCCAGCGCGGGTCGCGGAATATATTGATGTTCGGTGACCAGTAGGTAAGCCCCTTGTAAATGTCTCTGTCGCCGTATTCAACGCTCTTGTTGTATTTCGCTCTGCCCTCGGTAGAAATAACGTCGGCGCATTTCTCAACAAGCTCCGGGTTAAACGTCGCGGCAAGCATAATCGCCTGGGGGAACACCGTTGCGGTGCCCGCCCTGGCAACGCCGTGCAGCGCCTCGTTCCACCAGTTGTATTCGTTTATTCCCAACCTCTCAATGGCGGGCGCATTGTATAAAAGCTGGCTCATCTTCTCCTGAGCCGTCATCTGCTCAACGATTTCCTCCGCCTTTTTTCTTGCCCTTGCGTAGTCCATAAATTATTCCTCGCTCTGTTTATTCTCCGGGAGCGCTCTCCCGTATTTTTTTGATTCTTTTATTCATTATGTGGCGCACCGCAAAGCTGTAAAGCACCGCCCTGAAAGCGCCCGTCGGCTGCGTGTGCCTGTCAAGCAGGGCGTCGGGGGAGTCAAAAACGCCGAGGTCCTCCCATATCGCCTTTTCCGCAAGGCAGACTTTCTCGCCCGTCCACTCGGCGGATATGTTTTTAAAATCACCGACCGCTGTTCCGCAGCCGTAAAATGCGCCGCTTATGTCTTCGTTTTCTTCCCGCAGACCGTCAAGATAAGCCGTGTCAACCGTGAAGGCGTCCGTCTCAATCCACCGCCCGCCGCTTAAAATCTCAACGTCAAACAAAAGCAGATTCTGCGGAGCCCTGTCAAATATGAATCCCGGCATAAGCCCGTCAAGGAGGAACTTCTGCGCCGTATAGGCGTGAACCCTGCACGGCACAGAGCACGCGCGCAGAAGGGCGCACAGCACAACCGCCTTGTTGTTGCAGGTGCCGAGCCCGTCGTGCAGAATCTTTGAAGCCGGCATATAGTCGTTTAAATTGAAGCCGAATTTTATATTGTCGCGCACAAAGCCGAAAATCCGCCTGATTCTCGCCTCTTCGTCGGCGTCCTTCCAGCCCTTCATTGCAACAAGCGCCTTTATCTCCTCGCTGTTGTAGTCGAGCAGAGGCGAGCTTAACAGATATTTCTCGTTTTCATCCGCCTGCACGTTGCCGCCGCCCGTCCTGAACCTTGCCGCCGCGGCAGCCGCGGCGTTCTTTTTAAGCCACACAATTCCCGCAATAACCAGAGCCGCCGCCGCGCACAGCATAAGCGAGCCGAGAGCGACCCTGCGGTTTGTGTTCCTGAAATAGCTGAGGGCGGCAAGCACGCACATCCCGCCCGCGATAAAATAAATTATCGCTATGGCTTTGTCGTTTTTCATATTCATGCCGCCGCTCTCCTTTTATTATATTTTTATCTTTGTATTATGTCTTTCCGCTTACTGCGTTTTTACCTTGTTCGTCCTGAAAAGGTTGCGGAAGAAGCCCACAATCAGCTTGAAAAGACCTCTGTTGACCTTTACTGCTTCGCTGTCGCCGATTTCTTTGCCCGATGCGTCCTTGAGAATATTTCCCTTTGCGTCGGCAAAGCGCACGTCAATCTGCATGTCATTTTCGCACAAAACGGTCAGCTCCGTGCCCGGTCCGGCGGGCTTGCCGTCTTTGAACCACTCAATGTGGTAGCCGTCGGGAACCTCTTTGACCTGCGCCCTGAGTTTGAGATAATCCGAGTAATCCGCCTTGTATGTGCCCATGTTCTTTGCTATTGTCACCTTTGCCGTGTTGAGCGCGGGAATTTTCTCCGTCTTTATAACCGAAGCGCATTCGGTGCAGAGATATGTCTTTTCTCCGTCCTGCGTTACCGTCGGTTTTCTTGTTGTGCGCCAGTATCCGCCCGGGTGTTTTGCGCAGACTTCGCTTAAATCCTCACGGCATGCAGTGCAGATTCTTCTGCCGTCCTCAACCTTTACCGTGTGGTTGCACTTCGTGTAAACCTGAACATAGGTGTTGTGAAGCCCTTTTTCGCCGCTGACCTTTGAAAGCTCCCTGTCAGCATCAATAAAAGCGGAATCCTTTGACGTGCGCACATAGCTCTCTCTTGCGGCGGAAACATATTTCACATCTTCAAAATCCTGCTCGAGCTGCAGGGCTATACTGTGCCCGCCGCTCTCTTCACAGCTTATTGTAACGGCGTATTTCTCGCCCTTCGTGATGCCTATAAAATCTTTTATTTCGTATGAGAACAGCCCGTCGTGCGTGCATACCGTTTTGTATGACCCCGCAAGCGTGCCGTCGTCGGGGGAAGTGTATTTGTCGGGCAGATTTTTGTAAATCTTAATGTTTACGTTTATCTTCTCCGCCTGACCGAAACTGTCCGCCATAAACATAACACGGCTGATTCTCTCGTCGCCCCTCGCCGTGAAAACATCGCCCTGCTCCACATATTTGCCGAACAGATAGCCCGACGTTCCCCTCTCGGAGTGCGTGTAGTTGGCGTAAGCGTCATCCCCGCGCACCGTCAGCCCGCCGAAGTCGCTTACCGGCTGACCGTATGACATATACATTATGTCGTCCTCGTTGCCGAACCAGGAGTTCTGCACAATCCACGCCCCGTCTTTGTTCGGCTTTCCGTTACCGCAAACCTCAAATGCGCTTGCGGGAATCGTGTCATCCCAGCCGATGACGGTTATTGCGTGGTTCGCCGTGAAAATGAAGTTGTCGAGCCGCCCGTTGTATATCATGTATGAGCCCAGCTCCTCGTTTTTTGCGTAGGTGCCTTCCTCGCAGTAGCTCATAACAGCCGCCCCGTTGTCAAGCAGCCATTGCTTGACCTCGTCCGCGTCATACATCACGGCGGCGGTGTCGATTATGTAACCGCTCCCCCTGTTGAAGCGGTCCGCCTCGGTGAAGGGTATTTCATTGTCCGCAGTCTTGTTCGGGAAATCCGCCTTGTTCGCTATGCCCTCAAGGTTTGACAGCGCAAACGAAGCGTAAACGGAGTTTGCCCCGCTCTCCCACACGTTGTCGGGTGCAAGACCCTCTTTTTCCGGCGTGAGAGTAAAGTAAGTCAGGTGCGATTTTGAAAACTCCTTTTTGCCGAAGCCCTGCTTTGCGGCGTTCGCCTCCAGCGTCGTTATTACGGAGTAAGCCCAGCAGTCGCCGTAGGCCTGCGCCTCGGGCGGGTTGAGAAGACCGTCGTCGGCAGCGCAGTATTTTTCTGGGAATACGTGGCCGTCGCCGTAGCCCGACGTGTCGGGAGAAACCCCGCCTGCGTAATAAGGCACAACGCTGTGCCTCACACCTGCGCCGTCATATATCAGCCTGCCGAAATTCCACTCTGACGCAGGCGAATCCGCGCCTGCGGCAAGCGCGGGCAAATCACCGCCCAGCGCAAACGCGGGCATAACCGCGCCGCAGAGCAAAGCCCCGCACAGCACGGCACAAAGTATTTTCAATGTCACTTTTCCGAAACCGACCTTTTTCATCTTTTTACCTCTGAAACAAAACAGATATAATGCCGTAATACCGTAAATATTGCGTAATATCATACACACAGCATAATACCGCATATATACCGACACGTCGAAAACTGATAATACGGTTAATACCGTTCTGATTTATATAATACAGTTTTTATATACAGTTTTCATTTAACTATATAATTATAATATCTTTCCCCCCGCAGGTCAACCCCGCCCCGCCCCAAACAAAAACCCCTCCCCAACAAAAAAAGGCGGTCTCCAACCGCCTTTTTCATATAAAACCAACCTGCTTGGTCAACGAAGCCCTTAAAGACAAATCAGCCAGATTGTCCTGCTCACAACGTGGCACAGGGCGTGGGCGAGCATTGCATATTGAATGCCGTTTTTGCGGTATAATCTTCCGAAAACCGCTCCGAATGCGCCGTTCAGGAGGAAGCAGCGCACAATTATCATCGGCGTAAGCGTGCCGAAAAGAGCCGCCGTCGAGGGCAGGTGCCCCGCCGCAAAAGCGAGCGCCGAAATAATATTTGCCGCAACAAGAGCGCCTTCCGGCACCGTTTCGCTCTTTTTAAAAAACAGCTTGTGAAAAACAAATGCAAGCAGACTCATAAGGAAGAGCCGCATCATAAGCTCCTCGACAATTCCGCCATAGAGGATTGAGCCCGCCCAGGTGACGGCGTCAAACGACGCTGCCGCTTTGTAGCTGTCTGCAACCTGAGGTATGATTTTTGCAAAAGTCCATGCGTCAAGACTGAGCACCGCTCCCGATATGAGCGAGGCAATCAGCGTCACGGCGAGCTTTTTCTTTTCGGGTCTGAACGGGCGCATAAGCCCCGTTTTTACCGAGAGAATACAGCCGAAAAATGCGCACAAAACCGCCGTAAATACCGGTTGAACCGTGCTAACGGCGATGAACGCCTCCCTGCTGCCGAGCTTTTTTACCGCCTCGTCAACAGCGGCGGGGTCGGCGGTCGGCAGGGTCATCAGCACCGCAAAAAACGCCGCCGCAATAATTGCGGGCAGAAGAACAAGGGTAAAAACGAGCGGCTTCCTGATTTTATTCATCATTTTCCGCCTCCACCCTGTCCGTCAGATTCTCCGCAGACGTCTCAACGCAGTAGCCCCTGTGACCGCAGGCGGTGCAGGTAAGCTTGCGCGTCGTCGGCGTGTGCCCGGCAAAGAACATCTCTTTGAACGTCGGGCGGAATACCGTCTGACATTCGGGGCAGATGTAGGCAACTCTTCTATAATAAAAGATGCTCGTGATAACCGCATACGGAACAGCGACGGCAGCCCATACAAACAGGAGCCACCACATCCCTTTTGTTATTCCGAGAATAATCGCAACCCATTGCAGTGCCGAAACGGGAATGCCTGTCAGAACCAGCAGGATTCTGAAATTTCTGAGTTTTTTTCTGTCTGTCACAGCGTCAACCATGCCGCCTATTGAATTGAACGTGAAATCGTCCGCTCTGCCGAGCGCCTTTTTTATTTCCTCAATTTTTCTGAGCTTTTCACGGCGTTCGCCGATTTCCGCGCTGAGCTCCTCCTCCTGACGTGAGAGAATCAGCGAAACAACCTTTTTGTTGTTCTCCTGCTCCAGAAGGTCCTTTATTGTGTCAATCGGAATGCCGAGCTCCCTTAAAAAGCAGATTGTTTTCATCCTTTCAAGGTCTGCGTCGGAATACAGCCGCCTGCCGCCCTCGGAGAGCTCCGACGGTGTGAGGATGCCTCTTGTGTCATAGTATTGAACCGTCCGCACGGTCACCGAGCAAAGCTTTGCGATTTCGCCTGTTGTGTATTTCGGCACGGTTTTCACCTCCTTTGATGACAGTTTACAATATTACGCTGCGTCACAAGCAATACCTTACGCAGGGGGATTTTTAGATTTTTTAAAAAATTTGTGCTTTTTTTCCGAAAAAAACGGAGATTGTTGCCGAAATACCCTGTTCGGGCAGTCACTCGTAAACCGGTCTTGGTTTTCACCTCAAACCAAAAGCCGCATAACATCGTCAGATTTGTTTACAGGACATAAAGTCCGCTCTCTCAATCTTCCCTGTTCTGCGGCTCTTTTTTTGCGTGAAAACTGCTTTGCACCTCAAAGAGATGAAATTTGTGCATATTTGCGGGTAATGACGATGAGGAATACTTGATGTATTCCGAAGAGGAATATCTGCAAAGATGTGCGAAGGTCGCTCTTTGAGGCAGGACTGTTTTACGAGTGACTGCCCGCTACCTTTCCGACCCGGTCCCACAGCTTCTGCACCCTTGCGCTCCACAGCGGAAGATATCCGGGCGATTTCGGGAAGTTCATGTAGAGTGCGTAAAGCTCAGCGCCCAGCCGCATGCCGGAGAGAGCGGCGGCTGTTGTTTTTGCGCTGATGTATTTTTTGGGTATTGCGCTCAATATTCCCGTCACCGTTTTTATGAGGTCCTGCGCTGTCGGTTTTTCATCGCCGAGGAATTTGCTGTTAAAAACAAGCCCCTGCGAGAAAAGATATTCAATTTCATCGTCGGTAACCGCTCCCACAAGCTTTGTCAGAAAAGCGCGCACAAGCGAAAACGACGCTCCCTGAATGCGGTTATATGCGCGGTTTATCTCCCAGAGCGCCTCTTTTGTCACGTCGCCGTTTTTAAGCGCTTTGTCAAGAACTTCAACTGCCGTGTCAATCATAACCATGCTCGAGGTTATGCCCTCGCCGCAGTCGGGCTTTGTCAGGCAGGCGGAGTCGCCCGCAACAATAAAGCTGTCGGCAACAAGCGAGTAGGGCGGTCTGCAAAAGGGCGTTACTCCCTTTTCCGTTTTAATCAGCTCAAAATTGCCGTGCGATGTCACGCTGTCGAGCTTTGCCGCCTCTCTTTCGGCGTTTTCAAAGCCGCCTGTCGCTCCCGTTCCGATGATTTTTTCACAGCTGTTCATCGAGAAGGGGGCAAACCACGATTTCGTGTTGAGCCAGAAGGTGTTCTCCTGCGGCTCATCAAATTTTGCATAGCGAAGAATAACATAGAACATATCATCGTCGGCGAGCTTGAAGCGCTCAATGCCGTAGCCGTTTGGCAGACTTCTTCTCGGCAGGGCGTCTGCGCCCGAGCAGTCAACAACAACCTTGGCGTTTATCTCTTTTTCGCCTTCGGGCGTGTCATAACGCGCTCCGCTTATGTGACCGTCGGTGAACAGGAACTCCTTGAACGCTGCGTTGTATTCAATCTCCGCTCCGGCGTCAGCCGCCTCTTTAACCATAAGGGCAGTGTATTCGTGCAGGTGTAGCCCCACCGTTTCGGCAGGCACGGGCGTGCGGTATCTGTTCGACGGCGAGCCGAAACCGTTGTCGCTGAACTCAAACGCCCATCCGGGGTCGCCCTCGCGCACCGTCGGTATGTCAAAGGTTTTAAGGTCGGTCTTTGTCAGGTGGACTATATCCATTTTTGTGCCGAGCTTTTCCGGGCTGAGCTTTTCAATGATTTTTACGCTGTGCCCGAGTTTCGCCGTTTTTTTTGCAAAATATGCGCCCGATGTGGCGCCGCCGATTATGAGAACGTCGTAATCCTGCATTTCATCACCGCTTGTTTATTTCTGTTTATCCGCTCCGTTCAGTATTTCGCAACAATGTCCTCAATCATCTTTGCGGCATTGTCAGCCGCAAGGGGAAGGAACTCGTTGTAGCTCATCTCCGCAGAGCCGTCGGCGGAGTCAGAAATCGCCCTGACAACCGCAAAGGGGATGCCGTTGAGGCGGCAGACCTGACCGATTGAACCGCCCTCCATTTCGCAGGCGGAGGCGCCGAAGAGGTCGATTATGCGCTGTCTCTGTGCGTCGCCCGCTATGAACTGGTCGCCCGAGGCAACCGTGCCTGTTTTCACCTTTATTCCGTCAAACTGCTTTGCGCATTCGGTAAGAATCTCCACAGCCCTTGCGTCGCAGGGTATTTTAACCGCATTGATTGCGGGAATTTCGCCTGCGGGTGAGCCGATTGATGTCAGGTCAAAATCGTGCTGGCATACATTGTCGGCAACGCAGATGTCGCACACCGAAAGCTCGTCCGTCAGCGTGCCGCCCACGCCCGTGTTGATAATGAGCGAGGGCTTGTAGTTTATAACCATCGCCTGCGTGCACATGGCGGCGCAGACCTTGCCTATTCCGCAAACGGCTGTAACAACGGGCGTGCCGTTGAGCGTTCCGCTTACAAATTCCATACCGCCCGCAGTGCTGCTCTGTTTGCCTTCCATTTTCGAGCGGATTGTTTTGATTTCAATTTCCATGGCGCCGATTATGCCTATCATTTTATACTTTTCCTTTTCCATCTTATTATCTCCTTAAAATCAAACGGAGCCGTCACTGACTCCGTTTATTATTTTTTATTTATTCTTTTGAGAAGCCATTATAACTGGAGAATCCAAGCATATAAATTGCCATAGCAACAGCGTCGCTGTCATTATGAACAGAATTAAGCAATTCTTTATAAACAGTATCATTGGGAACTTCAATATTCTTTGAAGAGTTAACAATATCCTTTATTGTATAAGGAAGGACTTGACAAATATTATAAAATGCATTTTCTTCACCGGTTACAATTTCATAAAACTTGTCAATACTCACTCGTCGTATAAATCGATGAGACACTTTTTTGCCGTCAACTGTTGTTTCCCACTTAATATTTTGAGATTCTTTTGCTATTGCTTCAACAAGAAAACAGGCACAATCGTCATCTGATAATAACTGGTTTTGCATTTTGATATAAGTTTTTGCCGATGAAGATGAATTCATTGTGTTGTGCTTATTTTTCATCTCAACATATATAGTGTGGACAATACTGCCGTCGGGCATTTTTATACCATTTTCATTTTTATATATAACATCCCATCCACCAAGAGTTCCGTTATCAGGAACAATACAATTATTGATATATTTAAAGATATATTGATGAAAATATCCTATGTCATTGTTATTTGATTTATCACGCTGACGGAATATTTCATTTTTAATAGTTTCTTCCCATGAGTTTCTGTAAACTGTATTATCAAATATCAGTTTAATTGGGTCAACAATGTTTTTGTTAAAACGGGCAAGATCAAATGATTTGAGTTTATCACCATACTTGTTAATAGTGTTTTCAACATGATTTTGAAAATCACTTTTGGATATAAAAGAAATGTTCCAATTCATTTTAACATCTCCAATGTCTTTTTTATTTCTTTTCCTATTTCTTTGGCAAGATTGACCGGAACTGCGTTTCCTACTTGTTTATACTGACTTGATAATTTACCACAAAATGCCCAATCATCGGGGAAAGTCTGGATTCTTGCATTTTCTCTGACCGAGAAAGGTCGAACCTCTAAAGGATGACATCTGTCGGTCTGTTTCATTCCGGGATTAGTTAAAACTGCTAACGATGGTTCATCAAGTCCGATACGTCTTAAAATGCCGGTTCTGCCGCCTTCCATATCCCAACAAGTTTTCATATATTCTTTGGCAACATCAGGGTCGATATCCCGCCAATAACCACCGGGAGGAACCAAGGAAAAAACAGCTTCTTTATTCTTCGAATATCTTGCACAATGGTTTTTGTCTGGATTAACATCAAGTTTAATATCTCTGATTAAAGGTTTATAACTATGTTTTTCGGGGAAAGAAAATGTGCATTTACTCGTTAGGTCATTACGGATGCCGATTGTTATTAATCGTTCTCTCTTTTGTGGAACACTGTAGTCCCAAGCGTTTAACACAGCGTGAGAAGTTGTATAACCAGTATCTTCAAAAATATTCAAAACAGTTTCATAAGTTCTGCCTTTGTCGTGCGTTAACAATCCACGCACATTTTCAAACAGAAACATTTTTGGCTGAAGTTTACTCAAAAAAGTTGCATAATGGTAAAACATTGTTCCTCTGACATCGTCAAGACCGAGTCGCTTACCTGCATAGCTGAACGACTGACACGGAGCTCCGCCGCTTAATAAATCAAGGCACCCTTTCTTAATCTGAAATTCTTTTTCAAGATCTCTTTGAGCAACTACAGCAATATCTTCACAAAGAACATTCCATTTTTCCCTGTTTTTTGAGAGAGTTGCAGCCGCATCTTTATCATATTCAATTAGACCGATGTGATTAAACCCGGCTTTTTCTAAACCGAGAGCCAATCCTCCAGCTCCTGCAAACAGTTCGATGGATTTATAAACCATAGAAAATGTCCTTTCTTGTGAACACAAATATAAAAGCAGATTATATCACGAAAACAGCTTGAGCGCCTCTCTGACCTGTGCGTCATCGGAGACGGAAATTGCCCATAAGCTCACGCTGTCGCCCTGGTCGAGTTCCCTCGTTATGTCGGGGGTTATGCCCTCGCCGTCATAGTTCCTTCCGGGGTCGTAGGTCTCCAGGCGTGCAACGGTGAGAATAACCGCGTCTCCGCTGTCGAGCGGGAACGCTCTCTGCACCGTCTGTATTCCCTTCGTCTGCGAACCGACTGTTACGGCGGAGCTAATATCCTTGAGGTCGGCGGCAAAAAGCTCTGCGGGTCCCGCCGTGCCGTTGTTTACAAGCACTGCAAACGTCGAGTTAATCGAGCCGCTCTCCGCCGCGTAGGCGTCAATCTTGCTGCCGTTTTTGTCGTAGGTTACCGCAAGCGTCTGGTTGCCCGACGGGGCGGGAACAATAACGTCAAGCGTGCGCGCCGCATATTCAACGGTGCCCTCGCTCGTCCCTCTCAGGTCGATAATGAACCCCACTGCGCCCTTCTCCTGCAGGCTCTTCATTACTGCGGCGAATTCTGCGGGCGTGTCCTTGTAAAAGGCGGTAATTCGCACCTTCGCTATGTTGCCGCTGAGCATCTGCGAAACAACCGTTGGAATTTCAAAGCCCAGCATCGGCTCCACCGTCGCCTGTTTGCCGTCTCTTGAATATTCAATTTCAACGCTGCTCAGCTTTCCGCCGTAAAGCTGTTTTTCAAGCTCCCTGTAATTTACTCCCGTAACCTTTTCGCCCTCTATGGCGGTTATGACGTCGCCCTTTCTGAGCCCCGCCTTTTCGGCAGGTGAGCCCTCATACACATAAACAACGGAGTATTCTCCCGTAACGGGGTTGTAGTAGGTCTCAATTCCTATGCCCGTTAAATTGCCGTTGAGCCGCTCCGTGTATTCGGCGTATTCCTCCGAGGAGAGGTAGCCGTTGTTGCTGTCGCCCAGACCGTTTACATAGCCCTCAACAAGGGTGGATGTTATCGCCTGCGTGCGGTCGTCAACGCTGCCGTAAAAATAGTTTGAAACTATTCCGTTTATCTCCTCAATCGCCGCCGAAACGGAGGTGCGCAGCGACAGGTTTGTGATTATTGAATTGTAGAGCGTGCGCGACATCGCCATTGTTACCGTGAAGGTGACGGCTATTGCCACTATTGTAATCGCCAGTGCGAAACCTGCGGATATTTTTTTATTCATCTGCTTACCTGTCTTTTGGTTTGATTATTCTCAAAAAGGCATATCCCGTTGAGATATGCCTTTTGCGGATTTATTTATTGCCGGCGCTCTGTCGGTTATCAGCCCGGAGAAACGTAGCCCTCGGGGTTGACTCTTGAAACGGAGCCGTCTGCGTTTTTGATTCTGACTTCAAAATGAAGGTGGTAGCCGGTCGTGTTGCCGGTAAGACCGATTTCCGCAATCTTCTGACCCTGACCGACAATCTGCCCCTCGTAAACGGTGAGCGTTCTGCAGTGAGCGTAGAGCGTGAGCATACCGTTGCCGTGGTCGATAATGCAGTAGTTGCCGTAGCCCGAGTTGTAGCCGCCGTTGTTTATCGCGCGTATAACCTTGCCGCTCTGCGCCGCAACAATGTTTTTGCCGTTTGATATGTTGTTGCCGTTTGCGTCGCGGACTACTATGTCGGTGCCGTAGTGCGGCTGACCGTTCGAGTAGTAGCCGAAATGGCAGGTAATGGCGGTGTTGCTGTAGGGAACGGGCCAGATAAGACCTGCGCTCTTACGGTTTACAAGATACTCTTCGGGAACCTCCTCGCCCTTTGAAGAACCGTTCTGGGCGATGTAGTTGTCGATTTCTCTTGAAAGCACTTCCATCTCCGCGCGCTGACGGGCAATCTGTTTCTGGTATGCCTCGCTGTCTTCGTCAAGCTCGCTGAGAACCTCGTTTACCTGAGCGTATCTGCTGTCAAGCGTCGCCTGCTTGCTTGAGGCGGCGGAACGGCTGCTCTCGAGGTCATACTGGTTGGATTTGAGCTGGTTCATCTTGGAGTCGAGCAGTCCCTTTTTAATCTGAAGGTCGGCCTTCTGAACGTCCGCTTCCTCCTTGAGCTTGTTGAGCTCCTCCGCTCTTTTCTCCATGTCTTTTATGAGCTGCTCGTCGTTTTCGCTGACTCTGTCCATAAGCTCCATCCTCGCAAGGAAGGTGGAAAGGTCCTCCGATGAAAGCAGAAGCTCAATCATGGTGGCGTTGCCGCCCGCCATATAGTCCTCGCGGATTCTTTCAAGGAGCTTATCCTGCGTGTCGGAGGCGAGAGTCTGCGCCTCTTCGATTTCGCCCGTGAGCTTGTCAATGCTTTCCTCAACCTCGCCTATCTGCGTGTTGAGCGTTGAAATCTGCGGGCGCAGCTCGGTAATGCTGCCGTCAAGAACTACTATTCTCTGGTCGAGAATCTTTATCTGACTTTTTATTGTGTCTATATCTTTTGTGATTGTTTTGAGCTTTTCTTCGTTGGATGTAATCTGCGACTGGACCTGCTTCAGCTTTTTCTCGTTTGCCGCAACGTCCTTTTCGAGGTCGCTGTATTGCTTCTTAAGGTCGTCAAGAGATTCCTGAGCCGAAGATACGGGTATTGCCGCAAAAACCGTAAGTAACACAAGTGTTATGCTGACGGCGGCGCTTATTACCCTGACAATACCTTTTTTATTAAAGATCTTCAAGTTCAACAAACTTCCTTTCCTTAAGATATTTGCGTATTGATGACGCAGAACCGAATATACCGGTGAAAATACCGAGAATAAGGAAGGCGCCGAGCAGTAAGGGCAGGTATTCTTTTATGTCAACGCCCTTGCCGGCTATGCCGACTGCTGCGGTGAGGTATCTGATTCCGAGCACATACACGCCCCAGATTGCAAGGGTCGAGAGAACTCCGGAGATTATGCCTATCAGCACACCCTCAACAATGAAAGGCCAGCGTATGAATCTGTTTGTCGCGCCGACGCTCTTCATAATGCTGATTTCAAGCCGGCGGCTGAACATCGTGATTTTGACCGTGTTTGAAATAATGAACAGCGAAACAATAAACAGCAACGCAATTATTACAAGACTCACATAGGTAACCGCCTGCTTTGCGCTTGCGAGCTTGCCCGCAAGGTCGCTGTTCTCTCTCGTTCTCATAACGTTGTTGAGCCCTTTTATCTGCTCAACCGTCTGCGTGAAGCGGCTCATGTCCCGCACGGTTACCCTGTAGGCGTCCGGCAGCGGGTTTTCGCCGAGGTCCCTCAGGTAGTCCGAAACCTCGCCCATGTCCCTCAGAATGCTCTCATACGCTTCATCCTTGGGTATGAAGTCGCAGGTCGCGACATTCTCTATTGCCATTATGTCGGATTTGAGGTTGACCGTCTCAACGCTCGAGGAATTGTCGTCTATATATACAAGAATTACGTTTTCCTGCTCAATGTCGGTTACTATCGCCTCAATGTTGCGGTAGAGCATAAACGCTATGCCCATAAGGAACATACTGCTGAAAAGCACCGTAACCGAGGCAATCGTCATAAGCTTGTTTACCCGCAGGTTGCGGAAGCCCTCTTTGGTGAGGTAGCCGATTGAGCCGCCCGATGATTTGTTTTTGTTGCCGTTTTTCACTGCAGGTCACCTCCGTTTGCGTCAAATTCAAACGGAACCGCTTCAATTTCGTCCGCGCTGAAGTCAACAACCTCTGAAATCTCCTCAGCCGTCTCTTCAGCCGCCTCGTTTATGTTTGCGGTTACTATGTCGCTTACAAGAGGTCCGCCGTCCGAGACAACCTCGCCTCTGTCAAGAATAATGACTCTGCGGTCAAACTGCCGCACAAGCTCGTGCTCGTGCGTTACCATAATTACCGTAGCGCCGTTTTCGTTGAGCTTCATAAGCAGGTCAACAATTTCAAAACTCATCTGCGGGTCAACGTTGCCCGTCGGCTCGTCGGCGATGATGATTTTTGCATTGTTTGCAAGCGCCCTTGCAAGCGATACTCTCTGCTGCTCGCCGCCCGACAGCTCGTTTGGCATGGATCTCGCCTTGTGCGAAAGACCCATAAGACTGAGAACGTAGGGCACACGCTTGCGTATTACCTTCTCCTTTGTGCCGATAACACGCATTGCAAATGCGACGTTATCAAACACCGTCATTGTGGGAATAAGGCGGAAATCCTGAAAAACAACGCCCAGTCTGCGCCTGAAATAGGGGATTTTTCTTTTTCTCAGCTTGTTGAGGACAACGCCGTCAACCGTAATTGTGCCCTTTGAAGGAACCTCTTCGCGCATCATAAGCTTTAAGAACGTGCTTTTGCCCGCTCCGGAGGAGCCGACCACAAACACGAATTCGCCTTCTTCAATGCTGATGTTCACGTCTTTGAGCGCGGTTGTGCCGTTATCGTATTTCTTGGTAACATCTTTAAATTCAATCATTTGCAAATTACCTTTCTTTCTTTGTTCCTTAAAACGTGCCGTCCCATCCACTCATCGGGACAATGCACCCGGAAATACGATTATGCATTTCTTTATTATAATGTTTTTATTTTAAAATTTAGTCGGGGTCGAGTCAAGATATTTCTTGACCATAAGCGCCACCTTGAAAACTATTGCGTCGTCAAACGAGCGCAGGTCAAGACCGGTTATTTTCTTGATTTTTTCAAGACGGTAAACAAGGGTGTTGCGGTGAACAAAGAGCTTGCGCGACGTCTCCGAAACGTTCAGGTTGTTCTCAAAGAACTTCTGTATTGTGAAAAGCGTTTCGGGGTCAAGACTTTCAATCGAGCCGCGGCGGAACACCTCGCGCAGGAACATCTCGCACAGCGTTGTCGGCAGCTGGTAGATAAGTCTTGCTATGCCGAGGTTGTCGTAGCCGATTATTGTCTTTTCGGTGTCAAACACCTTGCCTACCTCAAGCGCTATCTGCGCCTCCTTGAAGGAGCGGGCGAGGTCGCGGATTGTCTCCGCCGCCGTGCCTATACCCACAAGGGCGTGAACATAGAGCTCGTTGCTCAGAGCGTCCGAAATGGAGCGTGCAAGCTTTTCGAGGTCGCGCGGGTCGGTGCCGCGCTTTACTTCCTTGACAATCGCCACGTCGTTCTCGTTTATGCTGATAACAAAATCCTTCGCCTTGTCGGGGAAGAGGTTCTGAATCACCGTGTAAACGGAGGCGTCGTTCCTGCCTTCGGTGCGCACGAGCAGAACCACTCTTGACGCATCGCTGCTGAAATGAAGCTCCCTTGCCTGAACATAGATGTCTCCGGGAAGAATGTTGTCGAGAATAACGTTCTTGATGAAGTTGCTTCTGTCGAATTTTTCATCATAGAACTGCTTGATTGTTTCGAGCGAAACGCAGCAGAGGTTTGCAAATTTTGTCGCCTCCTCGTCCGTGCCCTCAACAAAAACCGCATAGGTGGTCTGCACGTGCGATTTAAGGCAGAGGAAGGTGCAGCCGTCGATAATGTGTATTTCGTTGTCGGCAAAAACCGAGGTTGCGTTGGGTATTGTTTCGCCTACACGGACAAGTTCGCTGCATGAAATGACAGTGCCCGTCTCGTCAACAACGCCGAGCTGTCTGCCTGCCGCTTCTTTCATCTGGTGAATAATGCCCTGAAAAAGTCTGTTTGACATTTAATTTCCTGCCCCTCTGTAAATTTTGAATTGCCATTTTATACAATTTGCAGATAATAGTTATATACATTTTACACAATGTCGGCAGTTTTTGCAATAGTTATTTTTTATCTTTTTGTAAACTTTTTACAAATATTTTCAAATAACTTGTTAAATTTATTTTAAAAAGCCCTTTTCAAACGCAATATGTTGTGTTATAATACGAAGGATATTGATATATTGACATTAAAACATTTCTCAGAATTGAGTGGAATAAATACAATCGGGAGTGTCTGTATGGAAAAATTCGTTATCAACGGCGGAAAAGAACTTCACGGCACCGTAAACATCAGCGGGGCAAAAAACGCCGCAGTGGCAATCATCCCCGCGGCAATCCTCTGCAACGACATTTGCGTCATCGAAAACATCCCGTCCTCCATAAGCGACGTTGTCATGATGATGCGCATGCTCGAGTCAATCGGCGCAAAGGTCTGCCTCAGAAACAAAAGCACAATCGAAATCGACTCAAGAACAATAAACTCCGACTGCGTCAGCTACGAATACACAAAGCACCTGCGCGCCTCCTACTATCTTCTCGGCGCCCTGCTCGGCAGATATTCGCACGCAAGGGTTGCAATGCCCGGCGGCTGCGACCTGGGCGTCCGCCCCATCGACCAGCACATCAAGGGCTTTGAAGCTCTCGGCGCAGACGTCCGCATTGAAGAGAACGCCATTGTCGAGGCAAAGGCGCCCGAGCTCAGAGGCGGTCCCGTCTATCTCGACGTTGTCTCCGTAGGCGCCACAATCAACATCATGCTCGCCGCCGTCAGGGCAAAGGGCCTGACCGTTATTGAAAACGCCGCAAAGGAGCCCCACATAGTTGACCTCGCAAACTTCCTCAACACAATGGGCGCAGACATCCGCGGAGCCGGCACCGACACCATCAAAATCAGAGGCGTTGAGAGTCTGCACGGCTGCCAGTATTCCATAATCCCCGACCAGATTGAAGCCGGCACATATATGCTCGCCGCAGCGGCAACAAACGGCGACGTTATCATAAACAACGTCATCCCCAAGCACCTTGAATCAATCTCAACCAAGCTCCTCGAATGCGGCGTGAAGGTTGAGGAATATGACGAATGCATCCGTGTCTGCGGCAACGACAGAATCATGCGCTGCAACATCAAAACCATGCCTCATCCCGGCTTCCCGACCGATATGCAGCCGCAGATGGCTGTTTTGCTCTCCGTTGCGAAGGGCACAAGCATAATCTCCGAAGGCATCTGGGAGAACCGCTACCGCTACGTCGAACAGCTCCTGCGTATGGGCGCCTCCATCAAGGTTGACGGCAAACTGGCAGTCATCGAAGGCGTGGATTATCTCAAAGGCGCACCCGTCAGGGCAGACGACCTTCGCGCAGGCGCGGCTATGATTATCGCGGGTCTTATGGCTCACGGCACCACCGAGATTGAAGACATCCTCCACATCGACCGCGGCTACGAATATGTTGTCGAAAAGCTCACCGGTCTCGGAGCAGATATAAAAAGAATCGACGTTCCCGAACCCACGGGAATCAGAAGCGCCGGCTGAGCGCAAAAATCAGAAAAAACGGGCTTACTGCTGTAAGCCCTTTAATTTTATGACAATCCGGTTTTTTCAGAGATTAAAACCGGCGAAAGGCAAAAAATGGCAAGATTCTGTTCACTTTTTTCATCGAGCAGCGGCAACTGCACCTATATCGGCACCTCAACTGCCAACATCCTCGTGGATGTCGGCGTGAGCGCAAAGCGCACGGATGAGGCGCTCACCGGTATCGGCGTTGACCCCGACAGCATCGACGCAATTTTCATAACCCACGAGCACACCGACCACATAAGCGGCGTGCGCGTTTTTGCGGCAAAGCACAACATAAAGGTCTATGCAACCCCCGGCACCATAGCCGCCATGGAGAAAAGCGGCGCCCTGGGCGAAAAGAACGTGTATGACTCAATCTCCCCCGCAGGCGTTGAGGCGGGCGGATTTTTCGTAAAGCCCTTCGCCACCTCGCACGATGCTGCGCAGAGCTGCGGCTACACAATTCTCACCTCCGACTCAAAACGGCTGGCGGTCTGCACCGACCTCGGCGTTATGACCGACTCCGTAATGAACGCCATTTACGGCAGCGACCTTGTGCTGCTCGAATCAAACCACGATGTCAATATGCTCCTGAACGGCAGCTACCCCTATCAGCTCAAACGCAGAATCCTCTCCGAGCTCGGCCACCTCTCAAACGATGTTTGCGCCCGCACGGCTGTCGAACTGATAAACGGCGGCACAACCCGCCTCGTCCTCGGGCACCTCAGCCACGAGAACAACCTCCCCGGTCTCGCCGCCGAAACCTCAAAAAGCGCCCTGAGCGAAGCCGGAATGAGTGAAAACTCCGACTATCTTCTCGAGGTCGCAGGCACAGACAGACACATTATTGCATTTTAAAGGATGAAACGCTATGCCAAAGGAACGGCTTGACAAAATAACCGCTCTCAACTGCTCGGTCTCCCGCCGCGATGCGCGAAAGCTCATCAAAGAAGGCAGGGTCAGCGTCAACGGGCAGGTTGCTCTTCGCGCCGAAACGGAGATTGACACGCAGACGGATACAATCGCCGTTGACGGCAGGCAATACGCAATAAAAGAGCACCTCTATATTATGATGAACAAGCCCGCAGGCGTAATCAGCGCCTCGGAGGATAAAAACAAAACCACCGTCGTCGATCTCGTTGCGCCGGAGCTTAAAAGGCGCTCACTCTTCCCCGCAGGTCGTCTCGACCGCGACACAACCGGGCTTATTATCATAACGGATGACGGCGATTTCACACACCGCCTGCTCTCGCCCTCGCACCATGTTTATAAAAAGTATATCGCAAAGCTCGACGCCCCCCTGAGCGGGGAGAGCGTCCGCCGCCTTGAAGCGGGAATCGAACTCGAAGACGGCACAAAGTGCCTTCCCGCAAGGGTAAAAGCTTATGAGGAAAACGGCGCTTATTTTGCGGAAATAGAAATAAGGGAGGGCAAATACCACCAGGTAAAGCGTATGACAGCCGCCTGCGGCTCGCACGTCGAAGAGCTGCGAAGAGTCAGAATCGGGGCCCTCGCCCTCGACGAAACCCTCGCCCCCGGCGAATGCCGCGAACTCACCCCCTCCGAACTCACCTCCCTATTCAACGACTGACCCCCTGCCTGAACTCTTTTAAGGCAGATTGTCAACCGCAGAAAATTAATATTATTTTTTTCTTGACAAGCGCCTGCAGTTTTGATATAATTCCTTTCGCAAATGAAGTGCGGATGTAGCTCATCTGGTAGAGCGCCACCTTGCCAAGGTGGAGGTAGCGAGTTCGAGCCTCGTCATCCGCTCCAGAAAAAGGCTTGCTCTTCGCAGGTCTTTTTGCTTTTTATACAACACTTATGAGAGTGAGCGGTAAAATGGAATCAAACAATCCGGCAACACAGAGAGCAAAACGCGATTCCGGCATGGAGCTGCTGAAAATTGCGGGAATACTGCTGATAATACTCAGCCATGTTGTTCAGACCCTGCGCATGAAAAGCGGGGATGTGCCTTATTCCGATTATGTGATTGAGACGGCCGTCGCAACGCAGAGCGCAAGGGTTCTTGTGCTGCATTTTCTCTCTTTTTCGGGGCAGTTCGGCAACTGGCTTTTCTTCCTTTGCTCCGCCTGGTTTCTCTCTGACAGCAAGCGTTCAAAAAAGAACAAAATCACCTTTCTTGTTCTTGACGTTTGGCTTGTTTCGGTGATAATTCTTATTACTGCGTATTTTGTTCGTCCCGAAATAATCGGAATAAGAATTATCGCTCAATGTCTGTTCCCTACAACGTGGGCAAACAACTGGTATCTCACCGCATATATCCTGATTTACGCCGCGCATCCGTTTCTCAATGTAATCATCGACAATCTGCCGC
>JAEEGL011449311.1_pt1 | contig 32399 bp, 27 predicted proteins | sample 9134231 | NCBI WGS metagenome assembly JAEEGL01 (sample SAMN16246548, study PRJNA631951) | gut metagenome | biome: gut microbiome; feature: rumen; material: fiber-attached | host: Bos | place: Iran: Karaj | collected 2018-10 | reverse complement strand
TTATCTTTTCATAAACCGTACGTTCTTTTATTCCTATTTCTTCCATTTTCTTATTTCGCATCTTCTTTCCCGCGCCATTGAGGAGCCGATAAGGAGTAAAGTCTGCCTGCTGGTAGATAGACAGCAGCTTCATGTAGTCAATTGAGAAATAGGCAGCAAGTGATTTAATGTATTCTATTCCTGCAGGGGTGTTTTTGCCCTTTACCCAGCTGCGGATTGTTTCTACGCTAAAATTCGTCTTCTGCGAAAAATATTCGAGGTACTCTTCTTTGTTCTTCACCGTTCCTGCGTCATAAAGGTTCAGATAGAGGTTGTTGTACTCCTGTATGAAGCGATCATTGCAGAAATAATACTCGTTATCGTCTATTGTATATTTTCTCGACATTGGCGTTCCTTTCTTTTATTGATGATGTGCGACTAAGATCTTGGCCTGTCATCATAGTATCAGAGAAAACTGTTTGTATCCAGGGTAGTGTTTTCTTACCCGTTAAAGATCCATATTATGAATTCTTTTACAGGATTCCTCCTCATCATCCAATTCCTTTTTTATAAGGCTTCTTGCGATAGCACAATAAACCATTGTTTTATCTATTCTTTCAAGTCTGTATTCCAGATCAGTGATGGGATCAAATATCTCTACACCGACCGCCATGCTTTCCATCTCATCCATGACGTGGAATAAATAATCCAGTGCATCGTAATGACCATCCGTGAGAAGCTCAATCCATGTGCTGTCATCATACTGGTTTTCCTGATCTTTTATTGCTTCGTCAAACTCGTACTCTCGATCCAAATAATCGTAATAGAGCCATTCTCCATCGTCTTTATGCTCTTGCAAGAGCTTTTCCCGTTCTTCAGACTTTTTCTGGTACTGTTTCCATATATCAGATTCTTGTATCTGTTTAATAAGGTCGTTTTTGAGATACTTGTTTTGTAGCTGGACAACCTTGCTTTTGTCCTGTTCTGAGCGGAGATCCACGTTCAGAAGATCATCTACGGTAACGCCATAGTACTTTGCAAAATCAACCAACAATTCATTATCAAGGCCGCGGCTGCCTTTTTCGTAATGTGATAAGACTCGCTCGCCCAGCTGCATTTCGTTCTTTACCTGCTCCTGCGTTTTACCCTTTGTCTTCCTCAGGTACCTAAGATTGCTTGCCAGATATTTGCTCATGTGATTTGTCCTCCTTGATTTAAGTCCATCATAAAGCATAAAAATCATGTGGTAAAGGAACGATTTGTTCCGAAGGATCAATGAGATCAATACCATAAAAAGAATAAGGCCGGACCCTGTCCGACCTTAATTCCCTTATGATATTTTTATAGTTTCCCGAGCTTCCTTCTCTCGAGCTCTGTATAATCATCCTCGGTATACTCCCGCTGGTCAAACTCGTTAAACATATTCCCGTTCTTTTTGGCTGACTTTGCGCGTGCCTCATACCCGTCTCTTATCGCGGCTATCATATACGCAACCGGATCGTTGACACTTTTCTGCGCCTTCAGTGCTTTATATGCCTTTTCAACCTTAGCGATTTCATTTCCGGCCTGTTTCGCGATTGCCCTTATGTCCTTCAACTTGAACGGCTTTGCATAGTCTCTGAGCAGCTCGTTTATGCCGTCAAGAACCTCTTCATTCTCTTCGTCCTCTTTTGCAGGAGCCGGCTCAACAACATCTTCAAGGGCAACATCCTCAACATTGCTCTTATAATTATTCTTGATTGCCGAGATGATCCAGCCAACTGGATTTGCGATGGGCCTTGTCATCGTCTGCTGCTTATACATCTGCCACTTTTCGATCACCACTTCCTGGTCATTATTAGATGCCATGAGGAACATCACTATATCATTCTCCGTAATGTTCTCGTCGGTAATGATGTACTTAAGCACCCTCGCATTTGACTGGATGCCTTCATCGACCTCTTCGAGCGGATTCTTTGCCGGGATCACATCCTCTGCGCCTTCCGCTTTTGCGGCTATCTCCTTCTTTTTGATGTCGAAGCGTATATATGTGACCTTATTGCCCTTCTTTTGTGAGGGATAATACGAAACTATCACATCCGACAGCTCATTGATCTCTTTGACCGCCGGCTTAAGGACATAACGGTTAAGGTCCCTGTACTGCTCATATTTACTGATGGTCTTTATTTCGCCCTTCTTGCCTTTTAACTCAAGATCAAGGCCCAGCATAGCACGCAGCTCCTCGACCGAAGTCTCAAACCCGCCTTTCCATATATACCAGCAGATGACATCGTAAAGATCTGATGATACCTTCTGCGTGAACTTCAGGGTTATCGCGGTATCGCTGAGAGCATACCTGCCGTTCTCCATGTTCGCTATCTCTTTGTTCAGCCCGGATTCGAACCTCATGGTGAAAACACCGTCTTCGTATTTACAATACGGAAAAGGATTTAGGAATTCGAATGCTCCGTCAGATACATCGTTCGATGTCGGGTCCTTTCTTAAGGCAAACCTGATCTTTGTATAGTTCTCGGATATCTCGTAGAGCTTGGTGTATATGTTCGTTGAATTATACCCGAGCTTCTTTTTTATGACATTGGCTGGGATCTGAACCTCGAGCTGCTTTCCTTCAGGTATCTGGAGGACCCCGCCAGGAGCTTCATAGTCGTGCTTCAGCTGGAGGAGTGCCGTATCGAACAGCTTTTTCTCTGTTAGAGTCATCGTATGCTTACATAAGAGCAGCGATGGTGACTTTGCCACTATCGAGTCGTACTTCTTGTCCCTGTTATTTCCAACCGGCATACCGCACCATCCTCCTAATATATAGATTGTAGGTATTAAGTAACCTAACAGCCAGTTAGCCGTTAACCCGCCCGATTACTTAATACTGCGCACTTACTTCGGCGTTAAGAATCGCATGTTCCTGTTCGGCCCGACTTGTCGGCGCATAATGGGTATAGTATACACGGTATTTACCACCCATAAGTCTAACCACTTTCATTTTTGAAGCCTGACTACAAACCTTTCCGTTTTTTATAAACCAATAGTCATCGATGTTCTCGGTTACTTCCTCGCACGTATAACGCGAATCTTCTAAATATGCCTGATATAGTGCGTCTGTATCGTATTCATTACTGTAATATGTCTTCTCTTCAAGAACATGGACTTTGAGAAGGACTACAGTGCACAGGCCGAATATTAAAGTTGCGAAGACCAAAGCCGCGGTTAGGCCGCTTTTGAATACATATTCGAGAAATATCATAAACAGTATAAAAACTAGCAATCCCAAGAGAACCGACAATCTCATAAGTATCCTTCTCCTCCTCATTACAATTACCTAGTTTCAACATTAATCTTTTCTTTCCACCATGTCAAGCACAAAAGTGGAAAAAAAGGATGTAAATAATCTTTTTCTTCTACCATTTATGAAAAGTCTGTGGTAAAATGTGATTAAAGGCAATCTAATTTTTCCACCGTCAACGATTCCGGTGGAGGGTTTTGATCATATTCGCGCAGGTGAGTATCCTTCAGTTGTCCGGTATGGCCCTGAAGTTGCCTTTTTCTACTCTATGGTGGAAGATTTCGATGTGTAATTTAATCCTTTCTTTCCACCGATTGGCAGTTGGTGGAAGGTTTTGATTATCCTATAATCCGTTTTTTCCACAGAATATGCCTTCGGTGAAAGATTTCGATGTCATTATAATCAAATCTTTCCACAGACCGTCTTTCGGTGGAAGAATATGATGTATTTATAATCAATTCTTTCCACGGATAACCATCGGCCCGGGAACGAGGCCTCTCCAGGCACAGGCAGTTCCATGGGAACGCCCCTATCGTACGTAGGCTTGGCAGCACTGATATTGAGGGCACGGAGATGAAGGACGGACCATCATGTTCTGCGGCAAAAGCATACTCCGATTGCTGTTTTGGTGGAAGGATCTGATTACGTAAGAGGCCGAGACAGCTTGTCGGTGGAAGAAAAGGATGGATCTATAATCAAATTTTTCCACAGACTCTGCTGAACAGTACGGTATAGCCGTTCCCCGGACGCTTCATGGCAGTTCTCTTTGAGTTGTGGAATAAAAAGATTGCGCGCATGATCTTATATTTCCACCGAACACCGGAAATAGCCTGGCACCAGGCAGCCATCAGTTCATCTGAAATAAGTCTGTGGAAGAAAACGATGCATTTATAATCAGATCTTTCCACCGAACGGCTATCAGGTGGAAGATTTTGATTGTTGTTCGCGTATCGCCCTGTCTTGTGGAAGGATCGGATTGCGTCAATAATCCCGTTCTTCCACCGACTGGCTTTTCTGTGGAAGAATCCGATGCCCCTAATCAGATATTTCCACCGACTCCTTTGATTTACGGCCCCTGGGGAACGGACATATAATCAAATGTTTCCACAGACGTTTTTGTGACGACCCTCAAAGATAATCTATTCTTTCCACCCATACATGCGGGCCAGCTGCCATGCATCGGCGGAAACCCTTGAAAATAAAGGGTTCGGGAAGTTCCCTAAAACATCTAAGCTTATTGTTGTTTGTTAGTCTTATGTTTTACATACAACAGGCTTGTCATTCGTTGTTCAAGAAAAATGGGATTAACCGCTTGTGAGTCTTATGATATGCATAACCTTTTCGTAAGCAAGCATAAAATTTTATTTTTTCCAAAAAGGGTATCCGTAGCATTCAGGTTATAGAAAAGACTCCCGGAAAACGGGAGCCTTTTAAGTCATGCTGCATATGTTTTTTTCATACTCTGAACGAACTGGTAATCACCATTTTGTTTCTGTCCAGTCTCGATAAGGAAGCAGAATCTTTCTGTCATTGTCGTCATCTTCTTAAGGATCTCGGAGATACGCTCGGGCGTAACGGAGCTGACATAGAAGCAGGAAACCTTCTTCCCGCAGGCCGCGCTGATACGCTCTACCATCTCGGCTCTCGGCTCATTATATCCCATCTCCCATCTTGAGATGTCCCGGAAGTTTGCCCCAACAAGCTCAGCGAACTGCTTCTGGGTGAGTCTCAGGGCCTTCCTGGCTACGTAGAGTGCTTCGCCGTTCCATGAAACTACAGGTTCCTCGTCATAATCAGTCATTTCCGTGCCGAGCCCGAGCTTGATCAGGGAAGAATAGCTCATGCTGCCCTGCCCTGATTCCGAGTACTGGATCTTGTTGATCGAAAGCCCAAGCCTGTCGGCCAGCTCCCTTTGCGTGATCCCACACTGTTTCCTTATCTCTGCCAAGTCATAATGTGCCATATATCCTCCCTTCCGTGTCTTTGGACACCTTTTGCTCAGTCATAGGTTGTTATCTGTTCTTCTCTTGTGATCTTCGGGTCCTCACTGATGTTTGCCTCCGGCCAGTTGATCATCAGCACTTTAAGGTTCCCCTTGTAGCTTATTTTTCCCTTCATCGATACCACGTAATCGTAAAGCTCCGGCTGGGCTGTAAAGAGCAGGTGGTCAGTGTTCCTGTCAGGCTCCTCAAGCATTAGAGGAAGTATGACGCTCTTTAACCAGTCTTCCCTTGATCTAACGGTCTGAGTGTAATCTGCGATGATGGATACGGTCCTTGTGCCGCCGACAAGGAATCTCTCATTGGGGAGCAGCCGGATCTCTTCGCCTTTATCAAGAACGCTCTTCTGAAAAGCATCCCGGACCGTATACCAGAAGTGCTTGGAGTGGGTGTCACCAAACTGCCTTGTTGATGTTATCTGCCTTCCGCCAGTTACGCCGGAGAGAAGGTTTTCGGCTTTTGCCGCATTAACGAGCATCTCATAGGTGACGCCGTTCTGCGGAGCTGCTTCTTCCGATGTCAGCTTTGAAAGTGTCAGCAGTGAGGGCTTTACTACCCTGTGATTGATCCGGGAGAGCGAGACTAATGAGATCCCGGCGGCTTTAGCGTATTCACCAGCGGTACGGTCTCCCTGAGCGAGCCGAAGGAGTTCAAAGAACCCTTCTCTTTCGGTATCTTCCGTGTTCTTTCCTGTATTCTGGGAAGTTTCCATGTTCTTATTCTCTTTTCTGTACGGCATGATCTCACCTCCCGATTCAAAAATTACACCTTTATCTACTCGAAGATTAACACGCAATTAACATGTTTGTCAAGCGAAATATAACACGATGTTAAATTATCTGTTAAATTGATATGTTAAACAGCGTGTTAAAAACAGGTTCTGTGTTAAAGATGGTTTTTTCTTACGGTCGTCTAAAAAAATCGCTTGCTTACGAGAGCAATCCATAGATAATCAATCGTAGAAGGTAATCACCAAGGAGAAAACTTATGGCTGATATAGATGATCTTGGTATCGCCGATGTCGTCGACCTTGACGATCTCGATGAGGATATCATTATAGGGGAGCCTGAGGATGACCGCCCGGAAGGAGGGAACCATCCACAGGACAAGAGCAGTGCGGATAGCGTTAAGAGGGATTCAAAACCGTCTCATAAGATCTCTTCGCATTATCGCAAAGATGACGACACGATCAAGGACGATGATGCTGCGGAAGCGGTAAAGAAGATAGATGACGATACCTCTATCGAACGCGACAAGCTCATCATGGAGACGAATGAGACCTTCGAAGACAGGAAGGAAGCCGGAAAGCTCACTCCCGAAGAGGAGCTGCAGGAGATAGAGATTCTTAAGCATTACAAGAAGAACCTCTGGGATTACATCAAGATCGGAGTGATCTATCTTTATCTCTTTGTTACGGCAGCATTTACGGGGATCTATGCTTATAACCTTGTAAACAGCGTAAAGACGCTCGATGCGTCAAAGATCATGCCGAAGGCGGGCATGACTCTCTGGTTCATATTCGGGATATTAGTGTGGCTTTTCTCAACAATGGTAAGGCACTGGACCTTTGACATCAGGATAAAGGTATTCTTCGCCACTCTCCTGGCTCTTGTGGCGGTAGAGCTTGCGGGTACGTTCTATTATCTTACATATAAGCTCATACTGCCGGTGATCATAGGAAAGGTAAACCCCTGGGTATCTAAGGATGACTGGGTATTCCTTGCTCGGGTGGTTTTGGTCGTCCCGATGCTTGTGCTTACTGCCGTGTGTACGACAGAGCTCGGCATGCTGGTATTCAACAAGATAACATTTAAGTCGCTTAAGTATTTCAGGCTGTCGAATTACGTTGACTTAAGAAAGAACAAAAAGTGGCTCTATGATACGCGCAGGGTTATCTGCCGTGCGTCCGATGCCAAGTATCAGGTAGTGCGTGAGAACGACAGATACCTGCATTCAATGACCATAGCTCCTACCGGCGGCGGTAAGTCAACAAATATCGATGCGCCCATGATAAACGAAGATCTTGAACAGAGGGCGAAGAATGACGACGCGCTGCGAAAGAGTGTACATAAGATGCTCAAGAAGGGGCAGGCATACATGAGCGGCCCCGTCGGTAAGCGCGATTACTGGATAAAGAGCATCGTACCCGTTGAGGGGTATGAGAAGAAGCTCGAGAAGCTTAAGCAGAAATACCGTCCCTGCGGAATCACGGTCATGGCACCCGATCCGTCGACTACGGATGACGCATATTTACTCGGCATTGCAAAGGGAGACAGGGTGAACCGTCTCGATCCTCTTCCTGCGGACGAACTCACGGGAAAGAAGAAGACCGGATATATCGGTTTCAATCCTCTTTATATATCACCCAACATCCCTGAGTGGATGCATACAAAGGAGATCGTAAAGAAGGCAACACTCTTTGCGGACGTTCTACAGTCTATAGATGATCTGAGGGGACATGGCGATCCTTACTTTACCAACCTCAACAGATGTATGACGGTCACATTCATCATATGCCTTGAGGTGGCTTATCCGAGGCTCCATAACGGAAAACAGCCCAATCCCGCAGTGCTCCGTGACTGCATCAATAACTTTGAGAACATCCGGCCTTATTACAGGGAGCTTCTCCGCTGTGACAAGGAGGAGAAAAGATATGCATTCGTTACCGATTTCATAAGGCTCGACATCTTCGGACCCGGACAGGAAAAGATGCTCGATCAGGTAAGAGGCTTAAGAAACCTCATCGACCTGCTCCTTGCCACTCCTTCCTTTGCGGATCTGCTCTGCGTCGACGATGAGCATACCCTTGATATGGACAAGATGCTCAGCGAAGGCCAGGTAACAGTTGTCGATTATGCTTATCAGGAAGGCGTCAGCGATTCGACGGGCTTCGGACTCTTCTTCATGCTCTCGTTCATAGACGCGGTACTTCGCCGTCCCGGAAACGAGAGGACGAGGATCCCGCACTTCTTCTATATCGATGAGGCTTCGCTCCTTGTAACGCCCAGACTCGAGCAGGCAGTATCGCTGTTCAGAAAGTTCCGCTGCGCTTGCATCTTTGCGAACCAGTCTCTTGACCAGTATGACAGGAACGATGCGACAAAGAACTTAAAGAGCGTGATGATATCAGGCTGCTCGCAGCATTATATCTTCGGACGTATCGGACCGACCGAGATGAAGATATATCAGGAGCTCGCAGGCATGCGCTGGGATATTTCCGAGACCGATTCTGTTTCGGAGACGGCGCTTACTACCGATAACCCGTCCTACACATACCAGAAGCGCGAGACACTCACCCAGGAGAACTATATCGAAGGCAGCGACATGAGATATCTCCCGTTCCAGGATATCACTGTTCTCTCCGTAAGGAACGGCAATCTTATAAAGCCTTATTTCGCAAAGGTTGATTTTCTTCCGAAGACAAAGTTCAACAAGAGGAAGAGATACCCGATGGACTGGGACGAGCTCTATAAGAAGTATTCGTATAAGAACCTCCTTCCCGACGAAGAGACGATGAAGAAAGTCGAGAAGAAGATACCCGAGAAGGTAGAGGAAGTTGAAGCGGTTCCAGCGGGAACGATAAGCGTAAAAGAAGATTTCCAGGCAAGCGGCAGGATGGAAGATACCGATCCTGAGCCCTTTGCAGAGGAAAGCCAAAATACCGCTCCTGCAGCGATGAAGGCGGAGAACATGGGCAAAAAGCCCGCAACATCCGCCCAAAAGGAAGCAGAGACCGAAAAGAAGACCAATAAGGAAGAGCTGAGGAACAGCGGAGCCTTTGAGAAGATGAAGGATAAGGAAGAGCCTGCGCCGCATAACGATTCAGGCTATGGTACGAATTTCGGCGAGAATGGATATGATCTGTGATCTAAACTGATTTTATGGAGGAACTATGGGGGCAGGAGGCAAACTCTTTCCGGAAGGAAAAGTATTGAACATATCGTTTCTCTCCTGCCTTGCAGTTCTTATCATATGCGGGGTGAATGCGACTCTTGGCAGGCCGGGAACCGTTGAAGTCATCTTCTATCCTGTCTGTGCCGTGGTAATCGTGGGCGCGTTCCTTATCGGACGTGGACATGTAAGGTGCATCCCCTGTTCGCTTGTGTGCGCTGCGGTGATCATCCATGTGCTTACGCCCCTGCAGATTTTGTGCGGCAGACCGGATCATCTGGCAGCCGGAGCGTTCCTTACAGGATGCATTGTTGTGATACTGCTGCATATACCGAGCCGGTCTCTCCTCATGGTGGGGACAGGGATTGTCGAACTATCGGCAGTAGGGCTTGTCTCGGACGGCTCCTTTGCCAGGATAATATATATGGTCCTGTTCGCGCTTATCTCCTCTTCTATCCTATATGCGGTAAGGAATTTGTTTGTCACGGCTATTGAGGAATACTCCCTCGACAACGAATACCTGAACATGAACAACGAAGAGCTGATAAATACAAATACGAGGGACAAGCTTACGGGTCTATTTAACAGGGCCTACTATGATTCAGAGATACGGAAAGCCGTTCAGTCCGGGGCAAAAGGTACAAAGACCTCGCTCCTGATGCTCGATATCGACCATTTCAAGCATGTGAACGATACGTTCGGGCATGATGTCGGTGATATTGCCCTGAAGGCTCTGGCAGGTATAATAAGGGAAAACATCCGTGATAATGATATTGCGTGCAGATATGGCGGCGAGGAGTTCGTCATCATCATGTACTGCGAGCTGGAAGTGGCCGCAAGACGAGCCGAGCAGATCCGAAAAGCGGTCGAGGCTGCTTATATAGAGACTGTCGGATCGATAACGGTATCGATCGGTGTGGCGGCATATAAAGAAGAAATGGATGCAGAAGCATTCTTTAAGGCGGCAGATGATATGGTATATGCTGCAAAGGAAGGCGGAAGGAACCAGGTACGGGTACTTCGCGTCCGTACATACGGTCATCTGAGTGTTGTTGAGTGATTTTATTGAAGGGGATTTATATGGAAGAGGAAAACAGGCTGAACAGTGAGGCGCCGGACTTTAAGAGCGAGCTGCATGACATGCCCGATGTTTTTGCGGGAAAGTCGCCATTCATCTTCAGGCAGGGCATGGAGATCTTCAGGGAGAAGGACCTGAAGAACGCGTCGGTCGACTACATCAAGCAGTGCATGAAGAACGGCAGGCTGAACAACTATGACCTTGCCATTATCCAGATGGTATATAAATACAAGTATCTGAACCGCCGTATGCTGCTCATCATGACCGGAAAAAAGGAGGAATCCTTAAAGAAGGTCTTAAGGAAGCTTGTCGGAAACGGTTTCCTGCACAGATATTACTGCACGTATCCCGTTGAGTCGGGTGAGACTTACAGCACGCCGTATTTTTACGGAGTATCGAAGGGCGTGTTCGACTGGCTGCACAAGACGATAGACAGAGGGATATTTACCGTGCCCGAAGCCCTGCCCGCCATGAAGACTCTCGCGATGAACCAGTTCATCATCGCATCCCGTGAGTACAGGAAGGAAATGACGAACGAGAAGTTCGGGCTTGAGGTAAACGTAAATAATTATATATACCGTTATCCTTACTCTTCCTCTTTTGCCGTGGACGGGGTTCCTGTCACGTTCGTACCGATCGTTATTCGCCGGGAGGGGAATAATGCTGATATCGCGATTGCAGCCGTAAAGATGATGTTCGGTATGATCAAGAAGTTCGGACTTGGCGCAGCACCGGTCCTTGTATGCGAGGATCTTCTGCATATGTCTGCCATAAGACAGGCAATCGCTTTAGATGAACGGCTTAAGGATATCCTGATATATTATACATATGATCTTGCGATACCGGGCGGGAAGCTCTACGACCGGATCTACACCTGCTCTTCTGCCGAGAAGGACGGAACGCCGGTCTTTACTGAAAAGAGCTTTGCATTTGACATGGTATCTTAAGTTTATCTGTTGAAAAAAGAGTGATCTTTTTCTATACTTACTTTGCATGATGCTCCGGCAAAGTGTGATTACATTATTCTGGTAGCCGACGCCCGCGGAAGGAGGCTTGTGAGCGATCACAACAGAAAGGCAGTCTCAGGTAACTAGTTTTTTGATCATGAAGATCTTAAAAAAATACTTGCTTACCACCGCGGGTGTGCTATATAATGTAATTACATTATTTGTCGTTTTAGATTTGGTCTTTTCAGAGCGGAAAAGCCAAACGGTGCCTTTGAGCATCATTAACTGGTGCATGTCCAGTAGCCTTTCGGGATATGTGCACAGAAAAAGTACCATTTCGGTACTGTAAGATCGCCGTGTAGGGGATCTTTTTTTTTACAAAATTTTTGAAAAGGGGGTGACAACCATGATGACAATGCAGTCAAGCTTTACAAGAGCACACTGGAAGTCTTCCAGGCAGCCCTGTCCTATCTGCGGACATAAAGGGTGGTGCGCATACTCTCCTTCTGAGATAGGCCAGAATGTATGGGTATGTATGTACTCCCACGACCTTAGCAAGGGAGATATCATCACAGGAAGCGACGGCATTGAATACGTTGTCGCAGGTATTGGTTCCTCCGACCGCGGAGGTAACCCTATTTTAGAGCCGAAAGAGACCTATGTTTACCGCAGGCCCACGAGTAAGCTCGCAAAAGGGGAATCCTTCTCTTCTATCTCTTTTAAGCCGGTAGAGATAAAAGAGCGGGAAGTTGTCGAGCCGTTCGATAATGATAAGCTCGACGGAATGTTCAGGTTCCTGATCTCGAACCTGCATCTTTCAAGTAAACATCGCGAATATCTTTATTCAGAGGGCATGACCGATGAGATGATCAGACAGAACCTCGTGGTCTCCTTCCCTGAAAAGGATACGTTAAGGTTCGAGCACCCGGAGCTTACCGATGCTCTTCTGCCCTATCGCGTTGCACTCGGCAAGCAGCTGGCTGACAGGTTCGGAGACCTCTCGCGCTTTCCAAATGCTTACCAGAACAAGAAGGGCAACTGGACGTTAGGTGGTCAGGGTGGGATCCTCTTCCCTTTGTTCGATGTCCATAAGAGGATCATCGGTCTTCGCGTAAGGCCTGATCTTAGATGGACAGACGATAAGTGGAATATTGTCACGAAAGAGCAGTATGAGGCCCATGATGACGAGTGCGCAAAGAACCGAGTGCTCAACACATGGTATGAGTCCGGTAAGTATCTGAACTTTGCCAGTTCAAACTATGGTCCCTCAATGGGAACAAGGATCGGGGTATACACTCCGGTCTCAAAGTTCGTCCCGTCCTTTATCTATATTACTGAAGGCGAGAAGAAGGCAATGATATCCGCAGAGCTATTAAAGGCTGTCGTGCTTTCTGTTCCCGGCGTGAACTCGTGGTACCGTCTTTTCGAAAAGGACGATAAAGGTACCTCAGTCCTAGACTATTTTTATGAGAAAGGCTGCTCGACATTCTGCGTCGCATATGACGCCGATAAGGAGACGAACGAGAATGTTCTCTCACAACAGGATATGCTCGTGAACAAATTACGCAGCTCCGGTTTCAGAGTCTGCATGTGCGACTGGAACATCGCAAACGGAAAAGGTCTTGACGATTTACTCGTAAATGGGTACATGCCGCAGAGACATTTTCTGTAAGATTTTTGGATCAAGACCTCTTCGGAGGTCTTTTTCTTGTTTTTTGCAAAATTTACTACAAGCCGTTTTAAACCCTCTTTTATATCATACCCTATTATCTATATACCTTTTCTGTTCAAAGCCAAAATTGGGGCAAAATTTCGCGATTGCGGGCATGCATATCTCAGCCCGGCTCCTGTTCGTTTGAAAAAATTGTCAATTTTGTCAAGAAAAACATGATAACACGAAAACACTAAAACACGAAAACACTAAAACAATAAAACAATAAAACATTGAAACAATAAAACATGAAAACAATAAAACACGAAAACACTAAAACATGATAAAATGATAACAGGATAACACGAAAAAATTAAATCATGTTAACACGAAACCATTGACTTTTGATATAAAGATGGTTTATATTCAGAGTGAAAACCATGTTAATACGAAATCGTGTCAACATTAAACCATGTTAACACGAAATCATGTTATCTTATAATAATGTTAACACGAAATCATGTTAACACGAAATTATGGACCACCGGGTGGCGAAGGAGGAATATGGCAAAGGTAATCTCGATACTGACCTCGAAAGGCGGGGTCGGAAAAACACAGACAGCCTTGGAGGTAGCGGCTGCACTCTCCCGCAGCGAGAACAAGGTGCTATGCATCGACATGGACGGACAGAGGAACCTTTCGGGCAGGGTAGGCTGCAACCTGAAAGCAAAGAACATCTATGACTGCCTCGACATCGATACCGATATGACAAAGGAAGAGGTATTCGAGCTGATCGACAGCGCGATCCAGCACTGTGAGGAATGTGATATCATATGCGGCAGCACGAAACTGAGCAAGGCAGACAAGGTCTTTTCGGATAAGGACGATATATTTCTTCTCAGGAACTTTATAAAGATCCTTGAAAGGAAGAAATACGATTACATAATCATCGATAATCCTCCCGCTAGGAATATCGCAAGCGATATGTCGATAATAGCCGGCGACTATGCCCTGCTAATCTCTGACGGATCCAAAGACGCAAGACAGGGTATCGAATATGTACTTGATGATATACAGGCATACCGGAGCGATGAAAGAGCAAACTGGACGCATATACAGGTACTCGGGATCATCATGACGAAGGTAAGGAGTAATACGATCCATTATCAGGCGACCGGAGACCTTTACGAGGACGTAATCATAAAGAAGATCCAGGACAAGGGACTTGGAAAAGACGTATTCTTTGATACCGTCTGCGAGGCTATCGAGGTAATGCAGGCCGGCAACAAGGGGCAGTCATGCCAGAAGTATAAGCCGTATGGAAATGTTGCAAGGGATTACAGAAGGGTAACGACAAAGATCGTTGAGCGCATGCCGTACTAAGGAGGAGAAACGATATGAGTAAGCAGAGCAGAAGCGAGTATTATGCGTCATTGAAAGAAAATGAAGAGGAGCTCGAGAAAGACGGCCGAGCCGACGACCTTCCGGAGACAGTGCAGCAGGAAGCGCTTGATTATATGGCAGAGCAAAAAAGGCTGGAAGAGGAAAAGGCTAAGGAAGAAGCGAAGAAGGAAGATGTAACGCCCGGCAATACGGAACAGACCCCCGCAGAGGATCCGGCAGGTAATAACCCGCCTGCACCAAAGCCTGACGAAACAAAGAAGAGGCAGTCCAAGCCGAAGGAGAAGAGCTATAAGGGCCTGATACCGAAAGACTATAACAGGACCACGGAAGGCAGCAAGTACCTTCAGATAAAGGTGCCGGATGAGACACACATCGAGATCGTAAAGAGAACGGTATCCCACAAGGGTGCAAACAAAAGGACATTCGTAATGCTTGCCGTTGATGCGTTCCTTGAGATGAAGGAGAGCCTGTACGATGCCCTTATCGACGCAGCCAATGAGCGGAAAGTGACGGTAGGAAGTATCCTTAACGAAGTCCTTGCAAAGCAGCTCAAAGAAGGCGGCCTTGTAGAAGAAGAGGCAGGAGAAGAGAGCTGACATTAAAACATTCATGAAGAAATCTGTTGATATGTAATGACAGAGCATAAGAATACCCCTGGTAAAGTCAGGGGCTTTCTTTATGTTTCTATGATCCTGATGTTTAGCAGGCCCTTTGCGGTCACATCTGCCTTTAGGGAAGACAGCCTGCGGATATGCCGGTTGGATTTATACCCCATCGCTTCAGCAACATCGCCTTCGGGAAGTCCCAACGTGACGGCAGTAGAGCCTGCCGCATTCCTGATGGAGTTGAGAGTATAGGTCCTGTTCTGCCCGGGAAAGACTCTGGCACAAAGGTTCTTCAGACGGATCTGCAGTCCTCTTGTCCACGCATCCGCTTTTTCGGGAGGGCAGAAGAGGTAGTTGCCCTGACTTTCGCTATGTGCAAGGTATCCGTCTATGTAAGCAGCCAGTTCCTTCGGCACCAAGAGGTTGACAGACTGCTTGGAGCGGTGGAGCGTGACGAAACATGATTCGTCGTCGCTGTTATATCCAAAGTCCGATACCTTAAGCGATGCGATCTCGCTCGTGCGCAGATAGAGCTGGTAGGCAAGGAGGATGGCGATGAGTAGCTCTTTGTCCTTCACCTTTGCCTCACCTATGAGCTTGTCCATGTCGGATATCTCGGGAGTCTTATCCCTGCGGATCTTGTCCTCTTCATAGTAGTCATGGGAGAAGCGTGTGAAGTTGTTGACATAGTAGAGGGGTATGCTCTCGTCATCACCAGCCTCGATGCGTCTGTCGAGATCATTGTAAAAAGCGGTGATTATCTTGCGGTGTTTTCTTCTCGTTGAGTCTGCGCATCTGCCGTCATGTACCCGCTCGGACATAACCGTAAAGTAATGATCCACACTCCGGATGGAAGCGGAGAGTATATCGGAGTGAGTGACAGAGCAGTAGTTGAAGAAGGCAGATATATATTCGCTCTTGTCCTTATCGTTCTTCAGCTTCTCGACGAAGGGGAGGAGCAACAGGAGAGTATCCTCGCTGTTGTATTCCTTGAGGCGGTCGAAAGAACTCAGAAGTTTTTCTGTCATAGCAGGTTCCTTTCTCTAAAACATATGTTTTCATCTTGAATATATGACCGGCAGCCTTAATGGTAAACCTCAAAAGTATAGAATTTATCATCTGCATCATAAAATTTTCTAATGCACATCCTTATGTTTTCTTATGAAGCCATGTATCACGTTGATGTATCACGTTGGTAGATAATGTTGGTGTATCACGTTGGTGTATCATATTGGTGGAATCCGCACAGCTTCCGGCACGGCCGTGTTATGAGAGGCTGCGAACCCTGTAAACGAGCGCGTTTGATAAGTGTTTGGTAAAGCGAAAATTTACCGCCGAAAACGCAAGACTTTAACCCTTTTTCTATCCCCGTTTTTATATATCTGTTTTTGCCCTCACGAAAGACAGTTTCTTACCGTTGCCGAGGAGTGGACCTAACCGCTTATGGTGACACTCTTCCCTCCGGCCAGGAAACAAAAAAGAAATTCCTAAAATTTCCTGTTGCTTACGAAACGAATTCGCAGATAATGAGTCTTACAAGGCTGGGAGAGGAGGAAACTGTGCCGTGGTTTATCAGGATGGAATGACAGACTATATCGCCGATGAGCTTATCAGCTTTTACGGTGAGGACTATGCCGAGACACGCAACATTTCCTCGATGTCTTTCAGGCCGAGATATAAGATCTATCGGAAACTGTTAAAGACAAATTACCTCTTAAACGATGTTTCTGATTCGATCCCGGTAGGAAAGCTTATCGCCTTGCTCCTGTTACACTACGGATCCATTACCAATGAGCAGTTCAATCTTCTTGGCGTTACTCATGATGACAGGAGCATTTACAATCTGGCAAACCGCAGCAGGAGAGGTTCTGCAAGGTATCCGATTGAGAGCAAGGGTGACGGGGTAGAGAAAGCATATGTCCTAAAGCCTGCAGGCTATGGCAGGATATCACAAGAACTGCCGAGCGAATATCTTAAGGTCAACCGGATATCTTCAGCATCCCGTGACAGAAAGATAAACTCGCATAACACAAACATGCTCGATATCGTATATGCGACTATCGCAGACGGTATGCCGCCTTTTTACTGGTACGGGGCGACGGGGATAAGGTTTAACAAATCCCTGGTGGAGAACATAAGCCTCGGATGGGTGAGGGTCGATCTAAAGACGGAAAGTGAGTTCTTCATCCCGGACGGGATCATGGAGTTCAGGACCGGGACACGGAACTATGTCCTTATCGAACAGGACATGTGCAATGAGGGCAAGGACCGGCTTGAAGAAAAGAACGGCCTGTATGGAAGGTACTTTGACGGGAACCCGGAAGCCTTTATCTCGACACTTCTCTATAACGTGTCAATAAGCGCGAGGGATAAGAGGGCTTTGAACACTGCCCTTCCGAATAAGGACAAGAGTGTAAGCGCGCTGGACCTCGTCAGGAAGATATATGAGGAAGTCGGCATGGACATGTATAAGACCTATGTGAGAATGGGCCAGATGATAGCCGACTGGGATTCGGGCAGGAAAAAGAATAAAAAGCCGAGGCACTTTGACTCGGCGTTCAAGGATCTGAAGGACGCACAGGCATCGTGCGGCAAGCCCTGGGAGAAGATGTCCTTTTCGGATTTCGAAAAGCACGAGAGAGGCAGGGCCGAAAAGAGCCTCGCGGAGTTCAGGGAAAGCCGGAAAGAGGATATACTGATACACCGTATGATCCAGATCCGTGATTCGCTCGTCAATACCCTTGATGCGGAAGAGTCGTTTTTAAGGTCTGTTTATATGGGCCTCGGGCTGGTGGTCACACATACGGATTACTATAAGAGCTATAAGCACTACATCCTTCCCATGAGCAAAGGTCTTGCGATCAAATATCAGGAATCATTCTACGATACAATCGCCGGGCTTACGGATGATAAGAACCACAGGTACGTATATAAAGCCTGCGGCATGTTCAAGGACATGGAAGGCAACAGGTTCGTTTTAAAGAACAGGTCATGTGCGCTCAATACGAAAGACCTTGTCATCGCTGACTTCTATCTTGAAGAGATATCCGCGGATCTTGGCGGATATGTACGGGCAAAGCATTACCTTGACGTCGCTGAGAAGTGCGATGCGCCCACATACCTGATACTCCTTGTCGCATCCCATGAGGACGCGGTAAAACTCGAGAAGAGCACAGAGTTTACGGCAAGATATCTGCAGGCCGACCCGAGGAAGGGCGACCGGAATAACCTAACTGTATTATTCGTTAACTATGTAAAGGACAGCGCAAGGATATATGCGCTTGGTAAAGACCATGAGAAATACTACTTCTGAGAAGAAAAGAGAAGAGCTCTACGAGATAGGGCAGCATATAAGGGTCATTCCGAAGAGGAAGGACGATTTGTTCGGAGTGTTCGAGGGCGACATAGAAACCCTTAACGGAAGGATGATAGTGATAAAGCCCGATATCAGGCCGCATGACGGATACCGCGTCTCGATACCGTGGGTAGATATAAAGCAGGGCCGATATGCTGTCATACATGAGATAGCCGAAAAGGAGACGGCCCAAGTCAGTGATAGAATTATCCTGTGATAATAATTTATAATACGAGGTAGATCAAGAATGAAAGCTGGAATGTCAAAGAGCTCCAAGAGGGCGCTCATCGTAAACATACTGATCGTGATCCTGTTCATCGGACTTGGTGTATGCGGATACTTTTTCGTGAGCGACATGATAGAAAAGGACTGGGCGGAAAAGGTCCGTGTTGCGGAAGACGAGATAGCAGGCCTGAAACGGATCGCGTATGTGGCGGACCGGGACATCAAGGCAGGCGAGACGGTCGACGCGAGCAACGTATCCCTCTGCCAGGTAAGGTCAGACATGCCGTCTGAGCTTTTTATTGCGGAAGGCGGGCTCGGAGGCCGGGCGATGTTCGATATCAGCGCCGGCAGCCAGATCCTTAAAGGTTCTCTCACTTCCGTTAACTATGAAGACGATGTCCGCGAGATGGAGTTCAAGTTCATCTACTCCGGCATCAATATCGCAGAGGGCGATGTGGTCGATGTCAGGATCAAGTTCCCCGACGGAACGGATTACATCATCATTTCAAAAAAGACGGTCGAGGGCCTTGGCGAGAACGGCGAAGTGATCTTAAACGTAACCGAGGAAGAGCTCCTGCTCATGGATGCAGCCGCAGTCGATGCGTTCATCTATTCAGCCGAGAGATATGATCTTGGCCGGAGCAACAACGATGAGAAGTACAAGCCTGTCGACATGTCGAGGATATATGCCGCCAAATACGCGGCACCCACGACGCAGGAAGCCGCGCGTACATTCTATACTCCTTCCGAGGCGATCCTAAACGAGCTCGAGAATGACCCCAACATCATCTTTGAGGCAAGAGAGTACCTCACACTTACCGTCAGGGAAGAGCTCGAGGAGAGGCTGCAGAAGTTCATCGTAAGCGACGGGAACGACAATGCGCCTGAACCCACACCCGATCCGGTCAGGAACGAATGGGAGCGCTACTATGGCGGCGGCAGCAATACATCCGGCGGGAATGACTCGGAAGACGATCTTTCGAAGTACTACAATAACGACAACAATAACTAAGCAGGAGAGTTGTTCATGAAGAACATAGCTATTTGCGGTGAGGGGTATACAGCACTTACCCTGTATATCGGCGGACTCTTATCCGCTCTCGGTGAGAAGGTGATCATAACGGATGCCGTATGCGACAGGCCGATAGATTATTGCCTGAATGTTCCCAAGGAGATAGAGATCAGGGCAGATATCTATTCCTTTAAGGGCATCGACTATACGCGAATGGAGAATGTGCCGTCCAGCAGCCATACGGTTATGATAAGCCTTTACGGGACGAAGGAGCCCATTGAGGAATCCGATATGATCATCGCGGTATTCAAGGAATCCGGCGAGGCATATGCGAGGATGCTCGGGAATGCGTATCCGACAGCTGCAGAGACGATCCTCGTGATCGAGGACTCATTAGGCCTTGCCACAAAGGAGTTCAAGGCATTCGCAAAGGATAAGGGATTCAGGGATATCGTCACACTCCCGATGAACAAGAAGGATATCGCTGCAAGGCTGAGGCTCGAGCTGGCATCGGAACTTGCCATAAAAAAGACCTCCGCGCAGATGCAGAAGTTCCTCTTCAACCTCATCCGGACCATCCTTCCCGATGCCGACGAAAAGGCTTTTGCAAAGGCAGTAAAGAAATGTGAGAAGGGAGGCCGCAGGTAAATGTCAGTAACAGCTTTATGGTCTCCGATGCACGGAGCATATACAACAGCAAATACCCTGGCACTCGCGGTGTGCCTTGCCGAGGGACATGACATAAAGACTCTTGTCACTCAGACGCATTTCTCACTGAACAACCTCGAGATGCCGCTCATGGGCAAGCAGACGATCCCGAACGATGACCTGTTTGACGATGTGGGGCTCGATATGGCGACCATGCTGTATAAGTCGAACCGGTTCGAGAAGGTCGAGAAGGCTACGATCAAAATAGGCGATCCCAAGGATGCGATGCTCTCACTCCTTCCCGGAACGACAAAGCAGAACCGAGAAACGTTCGACAATGATGAAGAGCGTCTGGTGTTAAAGAAAGTCATCAGGGAGCTGGACCGTTATTATTCGGCAATACTCATTGACACCAATGCCGGTTACGGTGACCAGACTCAGGCAGTCCTCGAGGCTAGCGACAATATCGTAGTGTGCCTCAGACAGAACAAGCAGATGATCGCTGACTGCATAAACCATCCGATGCTCGGGAAGCTTAAGGAGAAGGGCAAGAACATCTTCTATCTGTTCGGTGAGTACGATGAGATGTCCAAGATGAACTTAAACAATATCCGCAAGATGTTCCGTTCACAGATGAACAGGGAGCAGCTCGGAGCCATTCCTTACGATACCGGGTACCGCGATGCGATCTCGGAGTGCAATGCATACCGTTACCTCGTAAGATCCATCGACCTTACGGATGAGGATCTCGACGATGGCGAGTCCTGGTGGTATGAAGTAGACTCTTTCGCAAGGAAGCTGATCTAAAAAGAAAAAAGCAACTTATCGTTTAAAAGGGAGTATCGTTATATGAACTATCCGCTGCTGATACTTATGGTCATTATCCTTGCCGTGATAATGATCCTGCTCATCAAGATGGCGAAGAACCCGGGGTATAGGAGAAGGACCTCGAAAAAGACCTATAAGCTCAATACCCTTACCGCAGCCGTCAACAATATAATCGAGCAGAAATGTAATGAGGATCTTACGGACTCGGAGTTCGCGTTCCTTTCCCAGTCTGCCCTTGACAGCAAGGAAGAGATGAGGGAGGAGCTGAGGAAGAACACCCTCGAGTGCGCGCAGGGGGATCCCGCGCAGAAGAACTACATGATCAATAAGATATCCAACCTCCTGCAAAAGGAATGCGGCATCAAGAAGAGCGAGGATATGAAAGAGATCTTCCCCTTTGATGCTCCGGAAAGACTGACAGCCCAGGATAAGTTCGAGCTCATGTATGCCTGCTACCAGAAGATGCATGACAGCTATACGTTCAGGTACATGGACGATGACTTTGGATTCTACAGTGAAAAGACAAGGCCGGACGGAAGGAAGTATTACGAGGTCACGGCCGAGGATATAGAAGCAGCATGGGAGAAGTTCAATCTCCCCGTCACGTTCAATGAAAAGCTCCGCATGATAGCGCAGAGAGTTTACCAGACACTGTACGGACACGGAGTGGCCGATATCTTCACTTCGGATTACTCATTCGATGATGTTGAGGGCGGTGTAGGCGGACGCCTGCGTGACGATTTCAACTACCACGAGGAGATACGGGACGGGAAGAACGACGAGGACGAGGAAGAAGACGACCGGCACGGACGCATACGCAAGCAGGACGGGAATGATAAAAAGAAGTCCGGGACAATGTATTACGATGTCTTATCAGCAAAGTACATGGGTAAGACGGCAAGGTTCTCATTCCTCTCGTTCGGTACGGCAGAGAGCCTTTCAAGGGTTGTCGACAGGATATACCTTAATAACCCGAAGGACGTGCTGTGCGAGCTGACCCCGAAGGTGCAGTCGAAATTAAAGGATCCCGGTGAGAGCCGTGTCATGGTGTTCTGCCCGCCTGAGGCGAATAAGTCGTTTTACGTTCGTCACCCTGCTTCGAACAAGAGGCTGACTCTTGACGAGCTGATCCGTTGGAGGGGAGCAGAGATAGTAAAGAGGATCCTCATAACGTTAGTCAAAGGCGAGTTCAATATCTTCATCACGGGTAACCCGGGCGGCGGTAAGACCACCTTGGTAAAGACCCTCGTTGAATACCTCGATCCGTCGTACGAGATAAGGACGGTAGAGTCTGAAGCCGAGCTCAACCTCAACAATATCTATCCGGACAAGAACGTCCATGCCCTCATCGAGTCGGCATCACGTGATATCTATGAGTGCATAGAGGATACAAAGAAGATGAACACCGATGTGCTCATCATAGGCGAGGTAAACTCTGAGCGCCTTGCGGGAGCTGCCGTGCAGGTATCCCAGTCGGGATCGACGATGTGCATGACCACTATGCACCCGAACAAGACGGAGCAGTGCTTCGACTATATGCGAAACGGTCTTGTAAAATACGAAGGCATCACGGATGTGCATGTGGCTGCAAAGCAGGTACTCGATGTGTTCAATTTTGACGTGCATCAGGTACGCGATACCGAGGGCCACAGATATATCGAATACATCAATGAGGTCGTACCCGTTGAGTACGATGATTACTCGGATGATCCTGAAGAGAACGCAAAGCAGTATCATGAGAGGGTGACCGACAGGAAGCTCTACGACGTCAACCGCATCATAGAGTTTGACAAGCAGCACATGGAATATCATGTTGTTGGCAATCTCTCGGCAAAGACATTGGAGCGACTCGTTGAGAAGATCGGACTCGATGCGACAAAGGAGCTTAAGAAGAAGCTCAATGACCTGAAGGTCGCAAAGATAGATTACGCAAAGATGTTGGAGGATTCCCTTGAGGAAGACGAGCTGACATACAGCCGGCACCAGACGATGGGCGAGGTCGGCTAAGATTTTAGATGATAATGATGATGGGAGGAAGTTAAGGTATGGTCTTTTTAAATGCTGATGCGGCAGCGCCCGCAGCAGAGCCTTTATTTACTCCTATCATGCTGGTGATACTTATCGGACTGATCCTGATCCTAATAATCCTGCTCGCTGCTTACAGCGTGCACAAGAAGAAAGAGGAAAGGGAAGGGAATGCAGGGTTTGCCGGGAAGGGTGCAACATTTGCGGGGCTTTCAAGAAGGTTCTATTATGCGATAGCTGCGATACCGGTATTCAGGCCTGCATTACGGCGGCTCGAGCGGAAGTTAAAGCCCATATATCCGTCCGATGATTCTGGACAGATAAAGGAGTTCCTGCGTCCCCTTGTTAAGATCATACTCATATCGGTCGTGGTAAGCGTGCTGGTATTCATCTTCGGATTCGGGTTACAGCCGTCCGTTTACACATTCGCCGCCGCATGCTTTATATCGCTCGCATCCGGAAACCTTATCGCGATGTCGATAGTCAAGAATGAGCAGAATAAGTTTAAGGACGACTTCGCGCAGCTCGTTTCACGTATAGGGCATTACTTCTATTCGGGCGGCAATATAGTCACGGCGATCGAGAAGGCATCGGGCAGGTGCGGCAGGCTCATGAAGCTCCACTGCGTGGACTTTAAGAAGATCCTCACATCAGAGGATGTCGAGCTCTCGCGCCGCATATACATGGAAAAGGATAAGGACAAGTACTTAAAGCTCTTCGTCTCACAGGCCGAGATCGTAAAGAGGACCGGCCCTACAAAAGACGAGAATGGCAAGTCGGTATTTCTCTCGTCAATGACGGACCTTATCAATTCGATCCAGGAGGATAAAAGGCGCAATACCGAGAAGCAGTACGGATTCCTTTTCTTCGGATGGGTGGCGTCCATCCCCTGCATCCTTCAGCCGTATATCGCCGAGTGGGGAATGTATACGATAGGAGCCCTTGCCTCGTTCTATGTGGGACGCAGCGGGAACATCTGGAAGATCGTGATGCTCGTTGTATCGTTCCTCGCTTACAAGATCATCTCGATCCTTCAGGACGATTCGGGCGAGATCCCGGCGAACCCGTACCTCGCCGGACTGGTAAAGCTCCGGCCTGTAATGCGGTTCATCGATGTGTTCCATGATCCTGATTCGCAGAAGGTATATAAGATCAAAACGATAATGCGCCGGTCAGGCGATAACAACAACTACAGGGTATATTACTTAAAGCGTGTGCTCGCAGCCGTGGCCTCAGTCGTTCTCGTGTTCATCCTCTGTGTGGCGGGACATGCTGAGAACAAGAAGTTCCTCGTCACCGAGACGGTAACTCTGGAAGATGCCTGCAACAATGCGGATTCCAAGCAGAAAGAGGTCATTTATCAGCTCGAGCCCGAATACATGGAAAGGCTCACCAAGAGCGGGGAGCGCCCGACTTATGAGGAACTCGTGGCCATGATCAGTAAAGAGCCGGGGCTTAGGACTACGGAAGCCGTAGAGGATATGGCAAACGTCATTGTCGACAAGCTCGAGACTTATGACAGGGAGGCTTTTGATTTCCTCGATATCTTCATAATCATCATCGCTGCGGTCATCGCGTTCTTCTGCCCGACACTCATCATGTTCGTGCGGAAGGTAGTGATCAAGGACAGGGTGGCGGACGAGATCGTCCAGCTCCAGACCGTCGTGAATATGATGAGGAAGCTCCCGGGGATCCTTCCGATAAACATACTCCTTACCATGGAGGAGTTCTCGACAGTCTATAAGAAGTCCTTAAGGGAATGCATCAGCAAATACCCTACAGATCCGGAGGCGGCGCTGCAGGACCTCTATTTCTCGGAGAAGGAGACCGACTTCAGGATGATAATAGAGGATTTCCTAAGGGTTCCCCAGACGGGAGTAGAGAACGCTTTCGCAGAGGTAACGAGCCAGATCGAGAATTATGCCGAAAACCGCAAGATGGAACAGAAGCAGTCGATAGAGAAGATGACAAAGGCCGCCATGTGGATCTCGATGGTGCCTGCACTCGTTATCATCTTCGGGTACATGCTCACTCCTTTCATGATGGGTGTCATGAAACTGTTCGATAACCTGTCGGGAAGTCTTGGCGGATTTTAAGGGAAGGATGGTAGACAGACTTTGAAACGTAGGAACAAAGCCCTCAGCATCGAGTGGCTCCTGATAATAGCGGTAGGCGTCGTGATCAGCGCGATCCTCATTACCGTGTTCATCATGGCGGTAAAGCGGGCGAGGAAATCAGTCGAGCCTGCGATGGAAGAGATGAGCGCAGCCGGGGCTGCACTAAAGGATGCCAACCTTGCCTCATATAACGGAGAAGAGGTAACGGGTGAGGATGTGCGTAATCTTCTTGCGAAGTACCTTGATGATTACTCCGGGACATACACCGCTCCCTACACGATGAGCGTGAACAACGGAACGTCAACTTCTTCATACAATACAAGGGATAACCTGAGTAAGACCAAGGACGCATCCGACGCGGATCACTACATAAAACCTAACAGGCTATTCGGGGTGAGTGTCACAAGGAATGCGAACGGCGAGATAGTATCGGTATCGTTTACGGCAAGATGATGCGCAGAGGGCGTTAGCCCGCATAAAGGACCGATTATATCCGGCAAAGAGACCGGTTATAAAAAAATATAACAAACCAACAATGGGAGGAACAAACAATGAAACGAAGAAACAAAGACGGAGTATCATCACTGATCATGATAGCAGTAGCTATTGTTGTAGTCGTGATCGCAGCGGTAGTGATCATAGCTCTTGCAAGACGTGCAAGGACCACAGTTAATGATACAGCGGCAACAGCATTCGAGACCATCGCAGAGGCTACGAACGCGATCAAGAATGCCTATGACAACAACACCGTAACAGGCAGCGACGTAATCGCGGCGATCAACAAGTATGCTTCGGCAACCATTACCGTGAACGTAAGGACAAAGATGGCAACCGCAGACAAGGCATGGGCAGCGGCTTATGCGGATCCTGGAGTGGCAAACGCAGACCATATCAATGAATCGGCAATGTTCTCATCGACAGTAACCACGAATGCGAATGGTGAGGTAACGGCGATCAACTTCACACAGAAATAAAAAAGGAGCCGGGACGGGTCTCCTTATGGGATAGTTAAAAAGGATCACGGAGGGTAGTGCTATATGATTAGACGCAATATGTCTTCTGCCGATATCGGCAGGTGGGCCGCTGCCGCCATAGCGATCCTTTTTATCTTTTTCCTCTCTGTAAGAGCCTATGCATCATCGACTCTGGATACCTTAGAGTCCCAGGTCGGAAATAAGCTCGAAGAGATAACCGGAAGGGTAAGGCTTAACCATTCCATCTCAAAGAGCGACTACAAGGAGCTGGTCACGTATCTTTCGGCAACAGGGGCGAGCTTTGAAGTGGATATGAGCATCGGCCATCTAAAGTATGCGGACCCCGGAATGGAAGAGGGCGCGGATCCGTTTTTCGATATGATCTATACGAACGCCATTGTCGACGAGCTCGATGCTTACGGCTCGATAAGCCTTGAAAAAGGCGATACATTCACTGTAACGGCAGGGCGGCGGAACAAGTCGGTCGCGGAGAGGCTTACGGATATCTTTATCTCGACAAGGATACGAAAGACAGCGTTCTCTTCCGGCGTAGTTATCGGGAAATAGCATGAAAGGAAGGATATAAAGGCATGTCATCTCTTGATGGTGCTATCGAACAGGCCATAGGCGTGATACTCTTTTCGATCGCCGTTGTCCTTCTCGTGGTCGGTGCCGGACGGATCAACAAACTGTCCAAGGCAATGACTGTTGAGAGGGTATCGGAGGGCGATATAGCGTATGAGTCCGTGGCGGATCTTACATATCCTGACGATGAGGTCACATATGCGGAGCTCATGGTCATCCTTTCGTCTGCCCTTCAATATGATCTCGATATCGACGGTGTCCTGATAGATGCCGATACCTATACACCGGCGCTCATCTCGGAATACGCCATCCCCGTCTTCTCGCACTACAGACAGACGATGCAGTTTGACTCGGACGGGAAAGTGTCTTACATTACCTATAGGGGGTATTAAGACATGCATGATGTTTTGACACTTGTTTTCCTGCTGGTCCCGGCCCTGATCCTTGCGATACTCTTCGAGGTCGTGATACATGAGCTGGGTCACCTGTTATTCGGGTGGTTTAGCGGATACCGGTTCATGTTCATCGGGATATTCGGGCTGTACCTTGAAAAGAAGGACGGGAAGTACCGCATAAGGTATCACCGCGGCGAGCCTAGAGGCCAGTGTGTGATGAGACCGAGGGGAGTCCTGCATAACACAAAGGACCGCATTCCGAACGCGAAAGGGATAGTAGCGGGCGGCATTGTTCTAGAGAGCATCGCGGGCGTGATACTCCTTTTCATCTGCTGCTTAATGGTGCTCGGGTTTGTGAGCTTTATGTCAAACGGAAGGATGTTCCTCTTCGCATGGTGCTTTATCTCTGCTGTCTTATGCATCGCTTCGGCGCTGGTCAATCTCATTTCAAAGAACCCGTTTGGCGACGGCCAGACGCTTCGTGAGATAAAGGACCCCATGAAGGCTTTTACCTACAACCGGATAATGGAGATCGGGTATCAGTCGTATATGGGAAAGTCATTCCTTGAAATGCCTGAGGAATGGTTTGAGACGTATGGCGCGAAAGAGTGCGTCCTGAAAAAGGAGCTGGAGCTGTACGCATACATACGGCGCTTGGAAAAAGACCCGCATGACCAGGGGCTTCGGGAAAGCCTCACAGTACTTAAGCAGGATGCCTCAAAATACGGCCTCGAAGATGATCTGGCAAAGGAAGAGATAATCTTAGGGCTTATCGGTCACGGCAGCATCACGGGAAAGATCGAGGAGGGTGACCGTAGCGCAAGGTTCGCGCTGATGCTCGCTCTGCTACGAGGTATCCCCGTTCCCGGATTCTTTGAGAAGAGGGAGAAGAGGGCGCTCTATCCCGGGGAATGGGTAACGGCAAGGAATACGTTTGAGAAGATAGTTTTTTAGAGGATTAGCATATAATACTTTTATTTGAGGAGGCATCTATGCCGTTAGTTAAAGCCAAGTGTACCAACTGTGGAGCAAACCTTGAAGTAGATAATTCGAGGGATGCGGCGATATGTCCGTATTGTAATACACCCTATGTTGTGGAGAAGGCTATAAACAACTACAACGGAATAACCCATATCCATGCGGATGTGGTAAATATAGCAGGGGAAGAGGTAGTTGATTTTGTTATCCGTGCAGGAGAACTGATAAAGTATAACGGAGCTGCAACGGACGTTGTAATTCCCAATTCAGTTGTTGTTATTAGAGAAAATGCGTTTTCGAATTGTTGCGCATTAAAGAGTGTAGTTATACCGGATACGGTTACTACGATTCGAAGCATGGCTTTTTTTGGCTGTGTGGAATTAAAAGAAATACGTTTTCCGGATAGTGTTACAAATATTGAATTTGATGCATTTAGGAGTTGCCGTGGTTTAAAAGAAGTATCTTTTTCCAATAGCATCAAAATAATAGATGGGTTTCGAGAATGCGAAGGAATTGAAAAACTGGATATTCCACAAGGAGCGTGTAGTATTGGCGGGTTTGAAAGCTGCACCAACCTGAAGATTGTTAATTTACCCCAAACAGTTACAGAAATAAGAAAAGAAGCTTTTCTAGGTTGCTCAAATCTTGAGTCTGTAAACGGGGAATGCCATATTGATGAAATTGGAGAAAGTGCTTTCAGGGAGTGCTCAAATCTGGTTACTTTTCAACCTCCTATTAGAAAAAATATTGGATACCGGACGTTTAGTGATTGTGAAAAACTTACTGGCATAGAACTAAGCGAAGGTCTCGAAAAGATAGGAATGTTTGCATTTAGTGGATGTAAATGTTTAAAAAAAGTAATACTACCAGATAGCGTGAAAAATATTTATAATTTTGCATTTAGTAGTTGCCTTGCATTAGAACGTATTAGAATACCGTCCAAAGTTGCCAGGGTTGGATCGAGCGCATTTCAAAACTGTGCTAATCTGATAGAAGCTGTAATTGAGCATGGGGTTAGAGAAATCAGTGATTACGCCTTTGCAGAGTGTAAAGCGTTGAAGAATCTTTATTTGCCGGATGGGTGTATTAAAATAGGCAGTTCCGCTTTTGAAGGGTGTAATAGTCTAGAAAATGTTAATGTTCCTGAAAGTGTGACTTATATTGGCCCTTATGCTTTTAAGAATTGTACTAGCTTAACTACTGTGGCGATCCCTGATTCTGTGGAGTATAAGGCGCTGGGGTCGATTTTTGAGGGTACTCCTTTTTGGGATAACAAGTCCAAAGGCCATTGTTATATAGCAACCGCAGTATATGGTTCTTATGACTGCCCTGAAGTCTGGACGTTGCGTAGATATCGGGACAATACACTCGCTACGACAAGCATGGGCAGAGCTTTTATACGTTTATACTATGCGATTAGCCCGAAGCTTGTGAAGTGGTTTGGAAAGACAATGTGGTTTAGATCTTTCTGGAAGAAGTTCCTTGATAGGAAAGTCAGCGAGCTAAACAGTAAAGGTGTTGAAAATACAAGATATTATGACTAAGGAGGTAAAGAGACATGAGCCGTGATGTAATAGGGTTTATCTTTGACGCGTTCATAGCGGCAGTCATGCTCTTTATCGCTCCTGTTATCTGGCAGTCATACGAGTTCGACAAGATCGCGCAGCAGAACATGGCGACGGTCACCGAAGAATTTGCAGAGGCTGCATCGAACAAGGGCTATATCGACAAGAGATCTTACAACGCCTTTATCAAGAGGCTCAATGCCGGAGGCGGAACGTATGACGTCGAGATAGTGCATACCCAGCTGATTCATGAGCCCGAATATGTGGGCGGGTTATTTACCGGAAATGTCCTGACATATGATGACGAGACATATACGGGCGAGATCCTCGAAGAACTCGAGGCGCACGGAGCGTATCTTATGGAGATCGGGGACGAGATCAAGGTTACCGTCACACCCACTTCAAAGTCTCTCGGTAAATCGTTCATGAAGATGATCCTTGGCAGCCGGGATGAGTCGTTCACATCCGTTTCGAGAGCCATAGCCGGATGTGAAATGGAAACTTATGCGAGATATTTGAGATAAACAGATAAAGGATACTTTTCGTAGCCTTTTCTGCGTAGATAGTAGAAGTTATGAGGATATAAACTTGCATATATTAAACACACTAGTTACTGAACCAGAGAAGGTTGAAGAGAAATGCGGGTATACCTCTTGCCCACTTACCTTTACTGCGAAGACGGCAAACGCAATCGGTATACCGGTAGGCATTCTGTTCAGCTTATTGTTTTGCATACCGGCTTGGTTCATCATGAGAGATGAATATAATGATATATGGAGCCGATTATCCAAACTGATAATTTCGTTTTATGAGCAGATTAATGAGCATGTTACGGGTATTTTCAGTTTAAAAAGCAAAACCATAATATTAATGGTCTTTGTGGTAATGGGAATTATAATTACAACTGTATTCTTATTGTTTGGATGGTTTCATGCAATTTTCCATGAACTGACCCATGCATTTGCATGGACGATGGGAACTCCCCTAAGGATCAAGGACTGTACGCTCAAACTGATTCCCCAGCCTTCTTGCCATTGTCCTATAAAGGAAGTTCCCATTTCCAGATCACTTGTAGGCACACTGGCGCCAGCATTTATAACTGGTGTCCTTCCGGTTATCCTTGCTGTGGTATTTCGAAGCCTCATAGTACTACTTTTGGGTGGGTATGGAATTGCTGTTGCAGGTATGGATATATTCCATTCCTTGCTACGAATCTCTTTTTTAAGGTTTAAAGGTAGTATTTATAGGGACTCTGATATTCTTATCGGCGGAATTGTTTATATTCCACGTAATAGCCTTTAATGTGCTGTGCGTGTGAGTTTACACAATTATCACACCTTCATATGACTGTCCTGCCCATTATTCTGTACATATTCAGCCGATATGGGAGTGGCAAGGCGGAAAGAGTGCGAGGAGCAGGCTCAAGCAGATATCCGATGTACTGCTACAGTGGTGTATAAGGATGCGTGACATTTTCGGAATCAAGAGTGTTCAGGCTCAGATGTGGTACAGGGCGATGCAATAAGGAACTATGCCTGCAGGATATTGTCGCGCGCAAAAGACAAAAGGTTGTTGAAATTATCGCGCACATACGATAAAATCAAGATGGAACATCGTATAGAAATGATAATTGGAGGCAATCATGAATCATAACATATTGAAGCAGGTTATATTAGAGCAGATTGAGATAATACAAAATGCAGATATTGTTGAACGAAATTATGTCTTTGAAAAGAATGTCAATTACATTCTTGTTGGACTCAGGAGAGCCGGGAAATCGACACTTTTATACAAGATTGCCAGAGAACTTGTTGAAGGAGGATGTGATTGGTCACAGATAATCTATATCAATTTTGAGGATGACAGACTCTTAGGGCTTACTAAAGATGACTTTAATGACATTGTTGAGACTGCGCATGAAATGACAGATGCGAAAGAAATCTACTATTTCTTTGATGAAATTCAGATCATTGATGGATGGGAACACTTTGCCAGGAGAATGGCTGATCAGAAAAAGCAAGTGTACATAACAGGCAGCAATGCCAAGATGCTTAGTTCAGAAATGGAAAAAGTTCTTGGAGGAAGATATCTGTCTAAGATGATCATGCCGTTTTCTCTCGATGAAACACTTGACTATAAGAAAATTGCTCATGATGAAATAGCGATGCTTACTACATCAAAATCTGCAAAGATCCGAAGAGGATGTCAGGAATATTTAGCGAGCGGTGGATTCCCGGAAGCGCAGCGCCTGTCTAATAAACGGGAATACATTAAGAGCGTATATGAGAAGGTCCTTCTGGGAGACATTATAGAACGGGAAAAAGTGAATAATAAGATGGCTCTCAGACTTATGGTGAAGAAGATAGCTGAAACCGTAATGCATGAGGTTTCTTTTAATACCTTGGCCGGAAATGTTAAAGCTACCGGAACTAAAACATCCACAGACGCCATGATAGATTACTCTTCATACGCCGAAAATGCCTATCTTTTGTTCAGAAACAGGAATTATGTCTCTAAATTCGCTGAGAAAGAGAGCACCCCGAGATTCTATTTTTACGATAACGGGATTTTGTCATTGTTCCTTGTAGATAAACCTTCAGCACTCTTGGAAAATGCCGTTGCAGTATATTTAAGGCGCAGATACAACGAGGAAGTATATTATTTCAAATCCACACAGACAGGAGTAGATATTGATTTCTATCTTCCGGAAGAAAACTGTGCCATACAGGTCGCATATAGCATAGAAGCGGCAGAAGACAGAGAAATCAAAAGCCTCATATCTTTTGCCGAGAAAACAGAAGGAATACAGAAACTTATTATAGTAACAAATGAGGAAGAACGTGCAATTGTAAAGAAC
>JAEEGL013682296.1_pt1 | contig 32401 bp, 29 predicted proteins | sample 9134231 | NCBI WGS metagenome assembly JAEEGL01 (sample SAMN16246548, study PRJNA631951) | gut metagenome | biome: gut microbiome; feature: rumen; material: fiber-attached | host: Bos | place: Iran: Karaj | collected 2018-10 | reverse complement strand
CAAATCAGGAACCGAATATTTTTGGAAAGTCTCCGGAAACGGCTGCGAAAGCGAAGTTTTTTCGTTCACAACCGCGCACGGGCCGAGAACGGTTTATATCGACGGAGTGACCAACTCGCGCGATATCGGAGGCTGGGACGGAATAAACGGAGGGATCAGGCAGGGCCGTGTTTTCCGCACCGCGTATCTTGACAAAATAACGGATGAGGGGGTGCGCTTCTGCCGCGAGTTCCTGAAAATGCGTACCGAGCTTGATCTGAGAGCCGAAGGCGAAGGGAACAAAAACATGCTCGGCCCGGACGTCAGATACATAAATATTTCAAGCGCATATTACGCCGGCGACCACAGCATTTACGACGTCGAAAACCATGAGGCAACAAAGCGTATTCTTGAGGTCTTCGCCGACCCCGAAAACTATCCGATACTTTTTCACTGCACTGTCGGAAGGGACAGAACGGGGACGATAGCGTTTCTTCTCGAAGCGCTGTGCGGTATGAGCGAGGACGATATATACCGCGAATACGACCTTTCGTTTTTCTCGGCAAACGGGGATCACGAACCGTCGCTCATGCACAAAAACTTTTTCAATCAGCTCTATACCGGGCTTTACCGCTACGTTCAGGGAAACAGTCTCTCGGAAAACGCAAGACAGTATTGTCTCGATATCGGTCTTACTGCACAGCAGATCGACGCGATAATCGCCAATCTGACCGAATAACATTCGGGCATGCAGATCACCCGGACTTTTTTTATAACACGTTATTATATTTTGCAGGCATAATGAGGAAAGACCCTTGCTTTTAGTGTAAAATGGTGATATAATATTGTCCTGAAAACCAATTGCGGAGGACAAAGGATGGAAAAAATAAGAATGGGCGTGATCGGCCTCGGGAACCGCGGAAGGGCGCTTACAAGCTGCGTTATCGTGCCGTCCCGCGACGTTGACGTCACCGCGGTCTGCGACGTTTACGGCGACAGGGTCGACGCGGCCGCCGCCGAAATAAAGGACAGAAAGGGGAAAGAGCCATTCAGGACCCGCAGCGCCGGAGAACTGCTTGCCCGCACGGACGTGGACGCCGTGCTTATTTCCTGCGCGTGGGAGGACCACATTCCACTTGCCGTCGAGGCCATGAAGGCCGGCAAGGCCGTCGCGCTGGAGGTGGGCGGGGCGTACTCGACAGAAGACTGCTTTAAGCTTGTACGCACTTACGAGGAAACACGCACGCCATTTATGTTCATGGAAAACTGCTGCTTTGACAGGTACGAGCTCCTGGCGACCGCTATGGCGCGCCACGGTCTTTTCGGACGCGTCGTTCACTGCGAGGGCGCCTATTCGCACGACCTGCGCGAAGAAGTCGGATACGGAGACATAAACCGTCACTACCGCCTGCGCAATTACATAAACAGGAACCTTGAAAACTACCCGACCCACGACCTCGGCCCGATAGCAAAGCTGCTCGGCATAAACAGGGGCAACCGAATGACCGGGCTTGTGTGCGGATCGACCGGCTCGTTCGGTCTGCACGAATACGTATGCGAAAAGCCGGAGCTTACATATCTGAAGGAAGTGAAATTCGCGCAGGGAGACATTTTCCACACGATTATAACCTGCGAAAACGGCGAAACCGTGCTTCTGCGCCTTGACACCACTCTTCCCCGCTTCTACACGAGAAATTTTACGGTGCGCGGGACGAAGGGTCTTTACGAAATGAACACCAATTCCGTCTTTTTCGATTATATGGACGGCGAAAAATACTGGGAACCGATCGACACATACCGCGAAATTATCGACAACGCCAGAGAATACGAGGAAAAATATCTGCCCGAAATGTGGAAAAAAGTCACCCCCGAGCAGCTGAAGGCCGGGCACGGTGGCATGGACTGGTTCGAGTTCGACGCCTTCTTTACGGCATTGCGTGAAGGCGGCGAAATGCCCGTCGACGTTTACGACGCCGCAGCCTGGATGGCGATATCCTGCCTTACCGAGCAGTCGATCAAAAACAACGGGAGCTACGTCGAAATACCCGACTTCACCCGCGGGAAATACAAGACCCGCCCGCTGAAGGACGTGACCGCACTTTAAAATAATAAAAATAATAAAACCGCGGAAAGGGTTTTCCCCGTTCCGCGAATTTTTTTATAAGCACCGGATCAAACATAACCCGGGCCGTTCAGGATATTGTCTTCAGATTTATTTTGCCTGAAAGATAGTCAAGCGGAGTGGCGTCAAACTCCGGATTGATTATCCAGTACGGGAACACGAATTTGTCTGTTCCGTCGAGCTTTCCGCCCGGCCCGAGCTTTGAACCGAGCAGAGAAAGAATCTGTTCCTTCGTGCCGACAACCGCAAACGCGCAGTTTTCCCACGCAAGGATTTCTCCCAGATCGGTCTCGTCGTTATAGCTGGCGTAGATTTCAAAGCCTTCTTTTTTGAAAATCCCGATTACGTCGTCATATTTGTTCTTTGACAAAATATTTTTTTGCTTTTCGGCGTCTTTGCGCCTTGCCTCGACTATCCGGTTGTTGAGCTCCTTCACCGCTTCGTTTTCGGCGGCAAGAAGCATGCATTCCCTGTTTAATGCGGTAAATTCCTCCTGTTCCTCATCGGTCAGAACAACGTCGCTTTTCGAACCGGCCTTTGAATCCGAATGTTTTTGTGCCAGCTCGGGATTTTTTTCATTTATAATCCGGTAATACTCGGCCCAGAACAGTTCGTTCAATTCATTTCCCTTGGCGCTCATGTCCGTAGGAGTGACAAACTCGGGTGTCGCAGCTGAGGAAACGCAAATGCCGAGCAGAATCCGGTCTCCGTCTTTTGTACGGCTTACCTTGTCCGTCAGATAATCAAAACGCTTTGAATCCTGCCACGAGAACGTCTGGAGATTTGAAAGATAATCATAGTGACTTGCCTGCAGCCAGACGATTTCGGAGACGGGAGTTTTTATCTCTTTATCGGCGGAAACGCTTTCCTGAGGGTTAATATCACGGCTTGCAAGACATCCGAAAAGTGAGGCGGCAAGCGCAATAAGAACGGTTACGGTTAATATCTTTTTCATTGTAATCACCTCCATGCAAGGCCTTGTTTTGTTATTATAAACGGGCATCCACCCGTCTACAAATTATCTCTACTGAATATTATAGCATATACCGTTTAGAAAGTCAACTGTTTTAAGAAAAAATTTTAAAAACGCGTTTTTGAACTGTCAGCCGTCACGCTTAAAACTGTTTTAACACAAACACCCTTGAATTATGAGCAAAAATCTGCTATAATATGGAAAAACGGACGAAAGGGGATTCTCATGAAAAAAGATCTGAACTGGATGCGGCTAGACAACGCGGCTCTTATCTTTCCGGCCGCCCGCCGGCGCAAATGGATAAACGCCTACCGCGTGTCCGCCTATCTTAAGGAAGACGTGGACAGCGACATGCTCGACATTGCGATACGTCACGCCGTAAAGCGCTTTCCGTCGATGGCCGTACGCATCAGAACCGGCTTTTTCTGGTATTATCTCGAGGAAATCCCTTTCCCTCCGCTCTCGGCTCCCGAGGACGAGCACCAGATGAACATCTTCTCGTGGAAGGAAATAAGAAAGTGCTCAATCCGCGTCCTGTACTACAAAAACCGCGTGTCGGTGGAATATTTTCACTCCATAACCGACGGAAACGGGGCGATGATCTTTCTCAAGAATCTCGTCGCCGAATACATACGCATAAAATACCGCGTCGGCATCCCGCCTGAGCACGGCATTGTCGACATGAACGGCCCTCCCCTTCCCGGGGAACTTGAGGACAGCTTCTCAAAGAACGCCATAAACTATTCGAGCGCCGAGAAGCAGAAGGACGTCTTCATGCTGAAAGGCAGGCGCGAGCCGTACGGCAAGCTTGACCTCATCACGGGAACGGTGGACAGCGAAGAACTTCACTCACTTGCAAGATCCTACCGCGCGTCGGTTACGGAATTTCTCACCGCTCTGCTGCTTAAGTGCTTCATCGACATTCAGGAAAGAACGTCCGGCAGCCGGAAAAGAAAAAACGTCGGCGTGTTCATACCCGTAAACCTGAGGAAGCTTTTCGGGAGCGCGACTGTCAGAAATTTCATTTCATACATAACGCCGCAGGTCGACCCGAATCTGGGGGACTACACGCTCGGGGAACTGGCGGGCATCGTCCGCAACACCTTTGCGCTCAAGAACAACCGCAAATATTTTGCCGGGAAATTTTCCGACAACGTGATGCTCACGCGCAACCTGCTTCTCCGGATGGCTCCTCTGCCTCTCAAGAACATTGCGATGAAAGCCGTCTACAACCGGATCGGCGAAAAGAAGAGCTGCATCTGCCTGTCAAACCTCGGGAAAATCAGCCTGCCCGATGAAATGGTCCCGTACGTCGACAGGCTGGACTTCATTCTCGGTTCGCAGGCCGACTGTCCCATCAACTGCTCCGCGCTCTGCTATAACGGCAGGACTAACATAAACTTTGTGCGCACGATTGCCGAGCCGGTCCTCGAACGCGAATTTTTCACCGCGCTGAGAAAACTCGGACTGCACGTATTCATAGAAAGCAATCAACAGAATTGAGGTGATACAATGTACTGCGTAAAATGCGGCGTTGAGCTCGGCAACACCGAAAAGAAATGTCCGCTCTGCGGAACGCCCGTCTGGAACCCTGACAGCGCCGCCGAGGAGCTGTACCCGAGATACAGGTACGGCAGGGACGCAAAACCCAAAACGGGGCTCATGTTCCTTTTCACGTTTATTCTGCTGATCCCCGTCCTGCTCTGCCTGCTCATCGACCTTAAGCTGAACAGGCGGATCGTCTGGTCCGGGTACGTCAGTCTCTCCGCCGCCGTCGTCTATATCATGCTTGTCCTGCCGTTCTGGTTCAGAAAGAGGAATCCGGTGATCTTCGTTCCCGTCTCTTTCGCCGCCGCGTGCGGCCTGCTGCTCTACATATGCTGCAAGTCCGGCGGGAAATGGTTCCTTTCCTTTGCGTTTCCCGTAACGGGGGCCCTGTGCCTTATCGTCACGGCGGCGGTCGCCCTTTACAGATATGTCCCGAAAGGCTGGATCTTCATCACGGGCGGGCTGACGATAGCGCTCGGCGGGCTGTCGATACTCATCGAGTTTTTTCTGCATATCACGTTCGGCTTCGGCATGTTCGTCTGGTCGCTGTACCCGTTTGCCGTTCTCCTTCTTTTCGGTCTGCTGATAATAGCCATCGGCACAAGTCCCTCGATGCGCGCCGCTCTTCGCAAAAAAATGTTTTTCTGACCCGGAACAGGCGGTTTTTTTGCCGAATGTATTGACAATTGCGGAAAATTGTGGTAAAATAAGTATTTGGAAAAAATTTTTCTTAGACAAAATCAAGGAGATACAACAATGTCTGTTAAAGTTGCAATCAACGGCTTCGGCCGTATCGGCAGACTCGCCTTCCGTCAGATGTTCGACGCAGAGGGTTACGAGGTCGTTGCCATCAATGATCTTACCAGCCCGAAAATGCTGGCCCACCTCCTCAAGTACGACACCGCCCAGGGCCCCTACTGCGGAAAGGTCGGCGAGGGACTCCACACGGTTGACTTTACCGAGGATTCGATAATAGTCGACGGAAAAGAAATCAAAATCTACGCCTGCAAGGACGCAAACGACTGCCCGTGGGGCGCGCTTGACGTCGACGTCGTTCTCGAGTGCACCGGCTTCTATACCTCAAAGGAAAAATCCATGGCTCACATCAACGCGGGCGCAAAGAAAGTCGTCATTTCCGCACCCGCCGGAAACGACCTCAAGACCATAGTTTACAACGTGAACCACAAGAACCTTACCGCTGACGATCAGATCATTTCCGCCGCGTCCTGCACGACAAACTGCCTCGCTCCCATGGCGCAGGCTCTCAACAACGCCTATCCCGTTCAGAGCGGCATCATGACGACGGTTCACGCCTATACGGGCGACCAGATGATCCTTGACGGACCGCAGAGAAAGGGCGATCTCCGCCGCTCCAGAGCGGGCGCGCAGAACATCGTTCCCAACTCCACCGGCGCCGCAAAGGCTATCGGCCTCGTCATTCCCGAACTCAACGGAAAGCTCATCGGCTCCGCGCAGCGCGTTCCCGTCGCCACCGGTTCCACCACCATTCTCGTGGCTGTCGTCAAGGGACATGACGTAACCAAAGACTCGGTCAACGCCGCCATGAAGGCAGCCTCCAACGAATCCTTCGGCTACAACACCGACGAGATCGTTTCGTCCGACGTCATCGGCATGCGCTACGGCTCGCTCTTCGACGCTACCCAGACCATGGTCGCAAAGATCGACGACGACACCTATCAGGTTCAGGTCGTTTCGTGGTACGACAACGAGAACTCCTATACCTCGCAGATGGTAAGGACGATAAAGTATTTCGCAGAGATATAAAAACGATATAAAACGGCCGCCTTTTAAACGCGGCCGTTTTGTCTGTAACGAAAATGAAATTATCCGACAGGTTTATTTCCGCGTCTGACGTGATGTGCGACTTCGGCAGACACGTTCCCGCGCCTTACATAAGAAAAACATTCTTCACCGGTTCCCTTTCCGGCGCAAGGATATCCGTCTGCGGGCTCGGCTTCTACCGGTTTTTTGTCGACGGGAGAGAACTGACAAAGGGCTTTCTGTCGCCATATATATCAAATCCCGACGATATACTCGACTACGACGTTTACGATCTGACCGGTATGCTCGGCAGCGGGAAGCACGTTCTCGGTTTTATGCTCGGAAACGGAATGCAGAACAGTTTCAGCGGCTATATATGGGATTTTGACAAAGCGGCGTTTCGCTCCCCTCCCAAGCTTGCCGTCTGCCTTGAGTTGACCGGCACGGACGGGAGCACGCTGGAGATCGAGGCCGACGAAACCTTTCTGTGCGCCGGTTCCCCGATACTTTGCGACGACCTGCGGCTCGGAGAGATCTATGACGCTTCCAGAGAAACCGAAGGCTGGAATACCCCTCAGTTCGACGACAGAGGCTGGACAAAGGCCGTTCCGGCGGAAAAGCCGCGCGGGAAAAAACGTGTCTGCGCGTGTCCGCCGATCGTAAAACGCGGCGAAATATCGCATCCGGCGGTTCTCGGGAAACGGTTCGCGGTCTCCCGCTTCTCGGACCGCCCTTTCGAAGGGATTCTGTTTGACTTCGGCGTAAACGACGCGGGAATATGCAAACTGAAGATCAGCGGCAGACGCGGGCAGAAACTGGAAATGTTTTTCGCCGAATATCTTGACAGCGACGGCAATCTGGCGCTCAGCCCGATAAGTTTCCACAACAAAGGAACAAATCTGTATATTCAGAAGGACGTTTACTACTGCCGCGGAGAAGGCGTCGAGACATGGAAACCGTCGTTTACCTATCACGGTTTCCGTTACGTGCTTGTATCAGGGCTTGACGACGATCAGATATCCGGAGATCTTCTGACGTTTGAGCTGATGAGCACTGAAATGGAGGAACGGAGCGGCTTTTCATGCTCCGACCGCACGCTCAATACCCTTCAGGAAATGACTCGGCGTTCGACGCTCGGCAATTTTTACCACTTCCCCACCGACTGCCCGCACCGTGAAAAAAACGGCTGGACGGCCGACGCCGCGCTGTCCGCCGAGCACACGCTGCTCAATCTCTCCCCGGAGGCGAACTACGTCGAATGGCACAAGCATATCTGCGCGTCAATGGACAGCCGGGGAGCAATTCCGGGAATAATTCCCACCGGAGGCTGGGGATTCGAATGGGGCAACGGGCCCGCATGGGACCAGGTGCTTGTCGAGCTGCCTTTTCTCGTGTACAGATACCGCGGGAACCGCGAGATAGTTGACGAAAGCCTTCCGTACCTGATCCGGTATGTGAACTATCTCACTTCAAGAACCGATAACAGGGGACTCATTGAGATAGGTCTGGGCGACTGGGTCGCTCCGTACGGCGTGCGCTCTCCGCTCGTCTTTACTGATTCCGTGATTTCAATGGATATTTGCGAAAAAGCCGCTTTTCTGTTCGAGGCCGCGGGACAGGAGCGCCAGGCGCAGTTCTGCCGCGGCGTGGCGGAGGATTTCAGAAACGCCGTGAGAAAACATCTTGTGGATCACGCGACGGCGACCGCGATATGCTCGGATGAAAAGAATCCCTTCCGCGGAAGCCAGACTTCGCAGGCGATGGGACTTTACTACGGCATTTTCACCGAAAGCGAAAAGCCTGCCGCGTTTGAAAAGCTGCTGGAGCTGCTGCGCGGGGAAAATGACCATCTGGACACGGGAGTGCTCGGCGCGAGAGTGATCTTCAGGGTGCTGTCGGACTTCGGCAAAACCGATTACGCTTTAAGGATCATGACCGACCCGACGCCGCCGTCATACGGCGACTGGATCGCAAGGGGCTACACTGCTCTTGCGGAAAATTTCAATCTCCCCGGCGACAACGGCTCTCACGTCTGTTCGCTGAACCATCATTTCCTGGGAGACATCAGCGCGTGGTTCATATCGTATATCTGCGGGATCAGATACAACCCCGACGGAAGGCATCATGACAGGCTTGTGATCGCTCCGCGTTTTGCGGAATCGCTCGACTACGCCGAGGCGTTCCACATCTGTCCGTACGGAAAAATATCCGTCAGGTGGGAAAGAAAGGGAGAAAACGTTATTCTCGACCTTGAAATTCCGGACGGCGTATCGGGTGATATGCTGCCGGAATCCGGTTACCACGTCAGCGACACGCGTCTGAAAACCGGCCGCTTTATATTCACACAAAACAGAAAGACCGTATGACTTTCATACGGTCCCTTATTTTTTTCAGAAATCCCACCCTGCCGTGTACCGGATCATTGAGAACCTGCGTTTGGGCAGGGCGGTGCCCCCTCGTGTCGCTTGTGCTTCCAACGTCCCGCATAAAGCGGGGAGGCCTGCAATCCCTGAGCACGAAGCAGAGCTCCTTTTATCTCGTGTAGGTTTTAACGATCCATTCACGCACAGCGCAGGATTTCCGGAATAAACTGTCAGCCGTCCTCTCCGTCCTGCTCGTCGTAGTCGATTTCGCTGAAGAGCTCCTCGTCGAACCTGTCGGCGATCCTGTTGAACTCATCGTCGTCGTCTATCGTGACAAGAGTGTCCTCGTCCTCGGATTTAAGAATAACGTACTCGTTGTTCTCGTTATCCTCAAGCGGTACAAGCGCGTAATAAACCGCACCGTCCTCCTCGATGGTTCCGAGAAGCTCGTACTCGGACTGATTGCCTTCCTCGTCGGTCAGCGTGTATATCTCATCTTCAAATCTTTCCTCTGCCATGTCGCACCCGTGTTTTACGCCTCGCGGCTTTTTATATATTTTACTACATCGTCGCGGATTTGTCAAGTGAAAATCAAAACAAAACCCGTTTATTTGTAAACTTTTTTTTGTTTTGTTGACAAAAGAGGAAATATGTAGTATAATATAGTCTGTTTTGGAGTATTCACCGGAACAAAAATACAGAACTTAAAAAAAGGAGGTGTAAAATGGAGAATTTTTTATTTGCGTTGCTTGGTCTGGCCGTCGGACTCGCCGCCGGAATAATCGCCGGATTCTTCATCCGCAAAAAAAGCGCTGAACAGAAGATAAGCTCCGCCGAGAAGGAAGCGGACAGAATAATCGACGAGGGAAAAAAAGAAGCCGAAAATCTTAAGAAAGACGCTTTGCTCGAGGCGAAGGAAAAGATCATCAGGGACAAGAACGACTGCGAACGCGAGATAAAGGAGCGCCGCTCCGAGGTTTCGCGCCTCGAAAGAAGAGCTATCCAGCGCGAGGAAGTTCTGGAAAAGAAGATCGAGAACTACGAACGCAAGGAAGAAACGCTGAACAGGAAAATCAAGGATCAGTCGGAAAAGCTTGAAGAGATCGAAAAGCTTAAGCTCAGGCATATAGAAAAGCTTGAATCCGTGGCTTCTCTCACCCGCGAGGAAGCAAAGACCGAACTCATGTCGATGATCGAAAACGACGCCCGCCACGACGCGGCGCAGAGGCTCGTCGAGATCGAAAACCAGCTGAAGGACGAAGCGGACCGCAAAGCAAAAGGAATTATTTCGCTCGCAATTCAGCGGCTTGCGCAGGAGCACGTATCTGAGGCTACCGTATCGGTGGTTTCTCTTCCGAACGACGATATGAAAGGTCGTATAATCGGACGCGAGGGACGGAACATCAGGGTAATCGAACAGGTTACCGGAGTCGATCTTATCATAGACGACACACCCGAGACCATAACGGTTTCGTGCTTCGACCCCGTCAGACGCGAGATAGCGAGGATCGCACTTGAAAAACTCATATCAGACGGAAGAATACATCCGTCAAAAATCGAAGAAACCATCGAAAAGTCGCGCCGCGAGGTAGAGGCGGCGATAAAACAGGCAGGTGAAAAGACCGTATTCGATCTCGGAATACGCGGAATGAACTCGGAGCTTGTCAGACTGCTCGGCAGACTGCGCTACCGCACAAGCTACGGCCAGAACGTTCTCGACCACTCGATCGAGGTCGCGTACATATCCGCGATAATGGCCGAGGAGCTTGGGGTCGACGCGACGACGGCAAAGCGGGCCGGACTTCTCCACGACATAGGCAAGGCCATGACTCAGGAGGTAGAAGGCTCACATGTACAGATAGGCGTTGACATCGCCAGAAAGTACAAGGAAAACAAAGAAATCATCCACGCGATCGAGGCGCATCACAACGATGTCGAGCCAAAGACGATCATAGCCGTCATTGTTCAGGCCGCCGACGCAATTTCGGCCGCGCGCCCGGGAGCAAGACGCGAGGACATCGAAAGCTACATCAAGAGGCTTCAGAAGCTCGAGGAGATCGCAAATTCATTTGAAGGGGTTGAAAAATCGTACGCCGTACAGGCGGGACGCGAGATCCGCGTAATGGTCAAACCCGACGAAGTGAACGACGAACAGATGGCGGTCATCGTCCGCGACATGGTCAAGAAGATCGAAGGGACGCTTGAGTATCCCGGACAGATCAAGGTCAACCTGATCCGCGAAAGCCGCGCAACAGACTACGCAAAATAAGCAAACCGCTCCGCGGTAAACATAGATTTTTATATAGAGAACCTTTTAAGCGGCATAAACCTTCCGCACGGACGGTCTATGCGAAGCAACACTGTACGCAATCTGAAACTGAAATTACGGCCGCAGTGCCTCTCATATAAACATCTGAATCAAAAAAGGACCGCGAAAAGCGGCCCGAACGACACGCAACCGAAAAAGGACGGGATCGATTTCCCGCCCTTTTTTATGTTCTCAAGTATTCCCCGGTTTCCCGTGCAGTTTTTCATACCTTTTCAGCACAGGCTTTTCGAGAGCGCGCTTGAATCTGAAAAACAGCGAGGTCTTGTCCTTTATGGGCTTTACCAGCACCGTATACGCGCCGATGCGCCTGCCGCTCCAGACGTCGGTAAACACCTGATCGCCTATGACGGCGCATTCCTCCCTGCCCGCGTTCATTTTCGTCAGAGCGTCGTTGTAGCATCTGACGGACGGCTTGCCGCTTTTGCTGTATGCGTGAAATCCGAGCCTGCTGTTAAAAAGCTCCACCCTTTCTCTGTTGTTGTTTGAAATCAGAGCTATCTGAATATCTCTCTTTTTCAGCTCGTCGAACCACCGGAGAACCCGTTCCGTTGGTTCGGGATCGTCATAGGTCACGAGAGTGTTGTCTATGTCAAGCAGAACCGCCCTGATTCCGGCGTCCCTGAGTCTGTCGAGGTCTATGCAGTATATGTCGTCGTGATATTCGTCTGGAACAAGCCACCTGTCCGTAAGCCTCATTGATCGCCGCTCTCGTTTCTGTGCTTTTCGACGTCGCGCTTTATAAAGTCGATAAATCTTTCCTTCCACCCGCCGAAGTTGTTGAACAGATCATAGATGATCTTGCTGAGCGGCACCGTGATGTACGCGAGAGTGACGAGGACCAGCCACGCGTTCCAGTTAAGCGCGGACAGTTCAAACAGATTCGGTATCAGGGCCGCGGCGAGTATAAACGCCGCACCCATGCCGCCGAAAAGCGTCATGTGGATAATGTTCATCGGCTTGCAGACCCTGAAAAGCATTATATACGCCACGATTGAGTAGACATAAAACGCGAGGGTCGAGCTTACTCCCGTCTTAAGGAAGAAGGCGTTGCTGAACATCATCGACCAGTAAACCATAATGGCGGCCGTTATCGCCGTCGGGAAAGCCCTGAACAGCACGTTGCGAAGGAATTTGCCTTTTACGAGATTGGTATTGGGCTCAAGCGCCAGAACGAACGAGGGAAATCCTATCATGAGCGCCGACACGAGAGAGAGCTGCGCCGGTTTGAAGGGATATAGCGACTGCGAAATAAGCGATATGAGCGCGAATATAAGGGTGAAAACGTTCTTCGACAGGAACAGCGACGCCGAGCGCTCGATATTGTTTATAACGCGCCGCCCCTCGGCAACCACAAGAGGCATGTTGGAAAAGTCGGAATCAAGCAGTACAAGATCGGAAACGCTTGCCGCCGCGTCGCTGCCCGACGCCATAGCTATGGAGCAGTCAGCGTCCTTCAGCGCAAGCACGTCGTTTACACCGTCGCCGGTCATCGCTACGGTGTGTCCGGATTTTTTCAGAGCTTTGACGAATTCCCGTTTCTGATCCGGCGTCACGCGCCCGAAAACGGTGTAATCATTGACCGCCTTTGCGATCTTTTCGCTCGTGACGAGCAGAGACGCGTCTATATACTTGTCCGCGTTGGGTATTCCCGCCTCCTCCGCCGCCCTGGAGGCGGTCAAAGGATTGTCGCCGGAAATGACTTTTATCGCCACTCCCTGCTCGGTAAAGTATTCGAACGTCTGCCTTGCCTCGGGACGCACTCTGTTCTTTAAGGTCACAAGGCCTATCGGGGAGACTGTTCCGTACAGATCGCCTCCGCCGAAAATTCCGCTCACGTCTCCGTTGTCGCGGTATTCGGCGACAAGCAGAACACGCTCGCCCTTCGAGGAATGCTCCTCGACAACATGACGGTAGCCCTCGTAATCGGAGCGGAGGATGAACTCGGGCGCGCCGATAAGCACGGCGCTCACTCCGTCATAGCTGACCGCGCTGTACTTCGTCGCGGAGGAAAAGGCCTTGACGAATTTTGCCTGACGGTAGCCTCTCTTGTTGTCGAAATGCTCCTTCAGCGCCGCCATCGTGAAATTTTCCGACGACATGTTCATGACAAGCTGGCGAACGATTTCCGAAAGCCCCTCCTCGTTTACCATAGCCGGATACAGCGGAACGACGGACTCGAGGTGCATCTCCGGCTCGGTGACCGTGCCGGTTTTGTCGACGCAGATCGTGTCCACACGCGCCAGCGTCTCGATGCACTTCATATCGTGAACCAGAGTCTGCTTTTTGGCGAGCCTCATTACCGAAACCGCAAGAGCGATGGACGTAAGCAGGTAAAGACCCTCGGGGATAAGTCCGATGACCGAGCCCGCGGTCGTCTCGACGCTGGTTTTAACGTCGTGACCGAGTCTGATGTGAGAATTGAGGAAAAGCGCCGCCGCGAGAGGAATAATGATTATTCCGATGATTTTTATAAGGAGGTTGAGGGATTTCATCATTCCCGGCTGCTGCTTCTTTTTTATCTTTTTCGCGTCGGCGGAAAGCTTTGAAACGAACGAGTCCTCTCCCACCTTGTCAAGACGCGCCCTGCATGAGCCGGAAACGACAAACGATCCGGAAAGAACAGCGTCACCGGCTTTTTTCCGTATCTCGTCGGATTCACCGGTAACAAGCGCCTCGTTTACGCTGATCTCGCCGTCGCAGACCACCCCGTCGGCCACGATCTGATTGCCCGAGGAGAGAACGATGATGTCGTCGACCACAAGCTGTTCGGAAACTATCTCGACCTCCTCCCCGTCCCGCACGGCAACCGACATAGGCGCCGACACTAGCGTGAGCTTTTCAAGAGTTTTTTTGGCTCTTATCTCCTGCACGATACCAATCACGGTGTTGATCGTGATCACGATAAGAAAGGTGAGATTGTTGTACGATTTCTCAATGATCAGTATCACCGCTATGACGATAAAGATCATATTGAAATACGTGAAAATGTTTGACGAAATTATCTGCCAGACGCTTTTCGTGCCCTTGTCGGAGGAAACGTTGGTCAAACCTGCCGCGACCCTCTCCTCCACCTGCGCGGCTGTAAGGCCGGCCCCGGGATCGGTCTCGATGCGTTCGACCGGAGCGCTCTCGGCGCCGGATTTATGTTTTTTTGAAAAAACGGACAGAATTTTACTTAAAAACCCGTTTTTCTCGCTTTTCTCTGTCATAAAAACCCCGCAAAAAAATCTTCACGTCGTATTATAGTTATATTATACCACATTTGCGGCTAAATGTAAAGAGGAACGGCGATTTATTAAGATTTATTAACAAAAACGGATTCTATTGACAAAAGGGGAATTATGTAGTATAATTAGACAGTTATATTTTGGCGAGGTGAAAAGATGAAAGAACCGGGAAATTTAAAAAGACATCATTTTTCAATTATCATTGCTGCAGCAGTGATAATTATCATAATTGCGCTTAATGCCTGCTCTCAAAAAGAAAATAATGACATTAATGAACAACTTCCGTTTACGTACCCGAACGTCTCGGACTCGACTTCTCTTTTACACGTCAGACCGCAATCATCATTGGGAAAATACGTTAGGAAAGTATGGATGAATGATTCTGACTATACAAAAACCGGAAAATATATCCTGATTGAAGGCATTGTTTTAGACGACTATTATCGCAACTGCGCAAAAGATGATACTATATATATCGCCTTTCCTTATTCATTTTTCGTTTCTTCAGATAACGAAGGCGTATTATCAATTGACCCTGATAACCTGGAAAAAGCCATAATGGACTGCGATTCATTTCTTTTCTGGACAGGAAATTTATACAATCAAGATTATCTCTACAAAAATGACCACAATGAAGCACGTTCCTTTGATAATTTTTGCTATTGCTTTTTCTATGAGCACGGAATAATACCGTTTATGAACCAAAAGGTTGATTTTGAATTAATAAACAGCTTGCTCAAAAAATCAAAAATCGACAGAAAAATCGATGATTATTTTTTCAACATTAGAAATTCCGGAATTTCAATTATCCAAGGCGAGCACATCTCAGACGCAATCAATTCTGTTGAAGAATTAATTGATAAAAAAGTATACGGAGGCAATTATGAACGCATGTATTAAACGAACAGTAATTTTAATTCTAAGTTTTATTTTGCTGCACATCAATTTAAACGGAATAGCAGCAGATCCTGATATTTCTGAAGATTGGCAGACATGCAATTGCCTGCCGTCCTTTATTATACCATAAGTTAAGATTTCATTTCGCTTTATATAAAGCTGACTGAGGTTTTAGAAAAACCAGATTCTATTGACAAAAGAGGAATTATGTGGTATAATATATATTTGAAGTAATTTACCCTGGACACGAAAACTATGAAAGACACCTTTACGGTTGTGGCGTTCGGCGACGTTGTCGGGCCCTACGCGACGGAAAAGCTTTGCAGAAAGCTGCGCCCGATAAAAGACAAATATTCAGCCGACCTTACGATCGTCAACGCGGAGAACGCCGCCAAGGGCAACGGTCTTGACGTCCAGTCCGCCGACGCGCTGCTCAATGCCGGAGCCGATGTGCTCACAAGCGGGAACCACATCTGGAAAAGACACGAGATACAGGATTATCTGGAGGAGGCTCCCTATGTGCTGCGGCCGGCAAACTACCCTGATTCATGTCCCGGACGCGGCTCGGTCATCGTTGAGTGCGAAGGGTTCAGAACACTGGTCATGAACATTCTCGGCACGGTTTATCTCGATCCGCTGCAGTCTCCGTTCGACGCGGCGGACAGAATACTGCGCGAGAACCGGGGGAACTACGACGTTTCCGTGCTCGATTTTCACGCCGAGGCAACCGCCGAGAAGATCGCTCTCGCAAACTGGCTTGACGGACGGGTCGGCGCCGTTTTCGGGACTCACACCCATGTGCGCACCGCCGACGCAAGACTCTTGCCGAAGGGAACGGCCTACATCACGGATATCGGAATGACCGGCCGTCCTGACTCCGTGCTCGGAGTCGATACCGGCGCCATAGTGTTTCACATGAGGACTCACATGCCGACAAAATTCAACGTCAGCGACGGAGAAACCGAAGCCGGCATCGCGGTGATAACCTTCGACCGCAAGACAAAAAAGGCTCTCTCAATTATTTCAGCCGCTGAAAGGATATGACAATCAAACCATGAAGGAAAGAATAGAGAAAAAAATATACGCCGTGCTGCCTCTTTACGGCGCGGTCGCCTTCCCTGTCACCAGCCTCACCGTCGAGCTGACAGACAGGAAGACACAGAGAATAATAGACAAATTCACACGGGACGGCGGCACGCTCCTGGCCGTGCCCTGCAGCGCGGATCGCGGAGCGGAAATAAACGAAAACGATCTTTACAGGGTCGGAACGGTCTGCCGCATATCCAGGTCGGTCAAAACAAGCGGCGAGAGCAGGAAAATGGTGCTCCAGGGAATCAGCCGCGCCGAAATAGACAGGCTCACCCGCATAGACGGCAACGCTTTCATGGCCGAATGCACCGGAAAGACCGTTTTTGCGGGCAACAATACCGAAACACAGGCAATCATGCTTGAGATACGCTCGTCGTTCTCCGAGATAAACGCCCTTGTCCCGCAGATAGATGAGGAAATAAAAAGCGAGATCTTCAGCATACCCTCGCTTGATATTCTTTCGGATTTTGTCGCCGCGAACGTTATGATAAGTATGGACCACAAACTCGCGGTCCTGTCCGAATTCGACCCGGTAAAGAGAGGACTGATAACCGCGAAATTCCTCCAGGAGGAAAAGGACGTCATCGAGTCCCAGGGCAAAATACACGGCAGGGTGCGCGCCTCGATAGACGGCCATCACCGCGAAGCCGTCCTGCGCGAAGAACTCAACGCGATTCGCGAAGAGCTCGGCTACAACGACGAGGACGACGAGGAGATCGTCGAATACAACGGAAAAATAAACGCGCTGAAAATGCCGGACGACATCCGCGAAAAACTCCTTAAGGAAGTTAAAAAGCTCGCCAAGATGCCTTATTCGTCCGCTGAAAGCTCGGTCATGCGCTCCTACCTCGACACGGCTCTCGAACTGCCGTGGGGGGTACGCACGGCTGACAGAAAGGACGTTGAGGCGGCACGGAAAATACTTGACGCCGATCACGACGGACTTGAGAAAATCAAGGAAAGGATCCTTGAGTTCATAGCGGTACGCCAGCTAAATCCGGACATTAAAAATCAGATAATCTGCCTTGTAGGCCCTCCGGGAACGGGAAAGACCTCCATTGCCATTTCCCTGGCTCACGCGCTCAAACGCAACTACGTAAGAGTCTCGCTCGGCGGCATCAGAGACGAGGCGGAGATACGCGGACACCGCAGGACATACGTGGCATCCATGCCCGGAAGAATCGTAAACGCAATAGTCCAGGCGAAATCCGAAAATCCCCTTATTCTGCTTGACGAGGTCGACAAACTGACGAGCGACATGCACGGCGATCCCTCCTCCGCGCTGCTTGAGGTGCTGGACAGCGAGCAGAACAAGGCCTTTCGCGATCATTTTCTCGAGTTCCCGATCGATCTTTCCGACTGTCTTTTCATCTGCACCGCAAACAACGCGGACAACATTCCGCGCCCGCTTCTTGACAGAATGGAGATAATCGAGCTGAAAATATACACGCGCTACGAAAAGCTCTCGATAGCCAGAAACCATCTGATCCCAAAACAGCTGAAACGGCACGGCCTGACCAGACGCAATCTTAAGATCGACGACAGCGCAATACTTGAGATAGCCGATTACTACACCGCAGAGGCAGGCGTGCGCAACCTTGAGCGTGAAATTGCGAACCTCTGCCGCAAAACCGCGAAAAAGATAATCGAAACGGGAAAGAAATCCCATGTGATCACCGCCGAAAACCTCGCCGACTACATCGGCAAGCGCAAAATAATACCCGACAGGATCTACGATACGGACGAGATCGGGGTCGTTAACGGGCTCGCGTATACCGAGGCCGGAGGAGATCTGCTGAGAATAGAGGCCGCGTCGGTCCCCGGAAACGGAAAGCTGGAGCTTACCGGATCGCTCGGAGACGTCATGAAGGAATCCGCAAAGGCGGCGGTGACGTACATACGCTCGCACTCCGCAGAGCTTGGAATAGATCCCGATTTTTACAAGACAAGAGACATACACATACACGTTCCGGAGGGAGCAATCCCCAAGGACGGCCCGTCGGCGGGCGTCACCATGGTGACGGCTCTTGCGAGCGAGCTATCCGGAAAGCCGGTCCGTCACGACGTCGCCATGACCGGCGAGGTCACGCTCCGCGGACGCGTGCTCGCGATCGGAGGGCTCAAGGAAAAGACCATGGCGGCCTACAGGGCGGGCGTCAGCAAAGTGTTCATCCCGTATGACAACAGGAAGGATCTTGACGATCTGGATTCCGTGGTGAAGGACCACCTCCAGTTCGTTCCGTGCCACAGCGTCGGAGAGGTGCTTGAAGGGGCCATCGTCCGCTGAGATGAAGGTTGATTTCAGGAACACGGAGATAAGGATAACCGCCGGTTCCGTCGCACAGTTCCCGGCGTCCGACCGCCCGCAGATAATCCTGTCGGGGCGCTCGAACGTTGGCAAAAGCTCTCTCATAAACACACTGACGGAACGCAAATCGCTTGCGCGCGTCAGCTCGTCTCCCGGGAAAACCGTAACCGTCAACTTTTACGACGTTGACGGCGCGTTCTGGATCGTTGATCTGCCCGGATACGGCTTCGCAAAGCGCCCGGGCGAGCAGCGGATGCTCTTCTCACAGCTTACCGATTCTTTTCTGACTCGCGCGGCAAACGGCTCGAGACGCTTTGTGATACAGCTTGTCGATGTCAGGGTCGGAATCACCGACAACGACCGGACTATGCTTGAATGGCTTCGGCAGACCGGCACACCGTTCGTTATAGCCGCGACCAAATCCGACAAACTCAATAAAACCGCGCTCGCCTCGGCAGTGAAAAGCATTTCGGGCGAAGGCAGGACAATTCCATTTTCCGCGCTTGCGAAAACGGGAAAAGAAGAAATACGGCACGAGATAATGTCGTTTATCGGAGAAATCTGATGCTGATGAACTTAATACGGGGAGGCTTCGACCGCTATATGCTCATGGCGACGGTCCTCTCCATTCCGACAATAATAATAGCGCTCTGCTTCCACGAGAGCGCCCACGGCTGGGTCGCATATAAGATGGGAGATTCGACGGCACGCAATTTCGGCCGCATAACAATGAATCCCGCCAAGCATTTTGACCCGATGGGCTTCCTGTGCATGCTTTGCTTCGGCTTCGGATGGGCAAAGCCTGTGCCGATCAACTCCAGGAATTTCCGCAATCCGAAATGGGGTATGGTAATTACTGCGCTGGCGGGACCCGTGTCAAACCTACTGCTTGCCCTCGGTGGAATGCTGATCTTCCAGACGGCGAGCGTGTTTCTCACGAACTCCGTATTCAGTATGGTGATCTGGTATTTTCTGTACTATTTCTGCTATCTTAACATCTACCTTGCGGTCTTCAACCTTCTGCCGGTCCCGCCGTTTGACGGTTCGCGCATTTTTCTCGCTTTTCTTCCGTCAAAGGCTTACTTCGCGGTCATGAAATATGAAAGAGTGATACTTATCGTCATCCTTGTCCTGCTCTGGACAGGAGTCATTTCCCTTCCGTTCGGATGGCTGACGGACAAAATTTTCGAGGGATTTGCGTGGCTGACATCGCAACCGGTCAATCTCGTAGCCGGTCTGATAAACAGATGAACGAACCGAATTTCAGACTTGAGGTGTTCGAGGGACCGCTCGACCTGCTGCTGTCTCTCATTTCAAAAAACAAAGTCGACATATACGACATTCCCATCGCTCTCATACTCGACCAGTATATGGAGTATCTTGACCGCATGAGACAGATGGACATGGACATCGCCGGCGATTTCATAGTAATGGCAGCCGATCTCATGTTGATAAAAAGCAAGATGCTGCTGCCGAAAATGGTCATAGACGGCGTTGAAGAGGAAGATCCGAGGGCCGAGCTTGCCCGTTCGCTTATCGCTTACAAGCAGGCGAAGGAAGCGGCCATGTACCTGTCCGACCAGTATTCCATATACGCGGGCAGACTGGCTAAGGAGCCGGAGGTGCTTAACAGACGCGGAGAACTGCCGGATCACATAGACATCGACCTGCTCACACGGGCGATGGAAAGAGTGCTTACAAAAAACAGCCGCCTGCCGGATCTTATAAAGGAATCCGAGCGCGAGATACAGCGGCTGCTGTCGGCAAAGGTTGTGCCAGTATCAACAAAGATCATAACTGTCATCAGAATTCTGCGGACGCAGGGCCCGACGGATTTCGAGGATATTCTTCTGACCGCACGCTCAAGATCCGAGCTTGTGGCGATTTTCGTCGCGACGCTTGAACTGCTCAAGGTACAGAGAATCACAATGTCGGCCGAAGACGGCGAAAGAGTTGTCCTGACGCTGGATCTTTCGCACAGCCGTTACGAAAATAAACAGGAAAGCGTTACCGCCAATGAATGAAAACGAGATAAACGAACAAACCGAAATAGATCCGGAGTCGGTCGCGCCGGTGGTGGAGGCGATTCTTTTCGCCGCCGGCTTTCCCGTCAGATACGAAAAGATTGCCGAAGCCTGCGGCATAAGCCCCGAAAAGCTTGAGGAAGTCCTTTCCCTGCCGTTTTTTTCGTACGAAGGACGCGGAATAAGACTCGTGCGGTTTTCCGACTCGTGTCAGCTCTGCTCAAACGAGCTTTATGAAAAAACCGTAAAATCAGCCCTCGGGATGAGGATAAACGGCGCTCTTTCCGGCTCGGCGCTGGAGACGCTTGCCATAATAGCGTATAACCAGCCCACTACCAAAGCGTTCATCGAGCAGGTGCGCGGAGTCGACTGCTCCTACGCGCTGACGACCCTCACCGAAAAGGAGCTTATCGAGGTAAGCGGCCGCCTTGAGGTCCCGGGAAGACCCAATCTGTACTCGACGACGGCGACGTTTCTGCGCTGTTTCGGTCTCGCCTCGATTTCCGAGCTGCCGAAGAACGAGGTGCTCGAAACCATCAGCGGAGACGCCGGAAACGAAAGCGCCGCCGCGGAACGGAAAACCGAAGGCGAAGGCTGAAAAAGATTAAATCAGGAGAACGGGGGAAACATGACCGCTTTATATATAATTTCCTGCATTATGCGTCTTTTTTTCCTGATCGCGGTATCCTGCGTCGGTCTCAGGGTCAGAATATCGGAAGACTCCGCTGTTTCGCTCTGTGTCGGTCCCGTCAGAATACGGCTTGCACCCAAGAAAAAAAAGCCTCTGTCAATCAGGGACTTTGAGATCAAAAAATTCCGGAAAAGAAGAATAAAGGAAGAAAAAAAATACCGCCGTTCCCTGCTGAAAAAACAGAAAAAAAAGCGTGAGAAACCTCCGGAAGAAAAAAAGGAAGAGACGAAGAAAAGCAAAAGAACGCCTGCGGAAACGTTCGAGTTCGTCTCCGGAATTCTGAATTACGTGGTGAAAGACACCGTACTGAAATTCGGACGTTACCTGCGTATAAAAATAAAATCGCTGCGCGTCGCCGTCGCTACCGAAGACGCCGCAAAAACGGCGGTCCTGTTCGGCGCTTCGTCTCAGCTGCTTTCGGAATTTTTCCGGATTGCCGGGGAAACACGCCAGGTGAAAATACGCGGTCCGGTCGGCGTTTCGTACGACTTCACACGGCAAAATCCGTCGTACGACATTGACTTTGCAATGCGTTTGCGTGTTTACCAGATCGTTTCAATCGGAATAACCGCCCTGCGCGGATACTTAAAAATAAAAAAAACCGCTTCCTGATATGGAATGGAGAGAAAAAATGGCAGAAGATTCAATTAAGAAAATGATTATCGCGGCACTCGACGGAGCGGACAGCATCGCCGACGCCAAAAGCGTGATCGGCGACCCGATCCAGACTCCGTCCGGCACGACCATCATTCCCGTGTCCAGGGTTTCCATCGGCATCGCGTCGGGAGGGCTGGACTACCACCCGAAAAGCAAGCAGAAGAACAAGGATTCCGACCAGAAGGTACCATCCAAAAACGCCCAGCCCTGCTTCGGCGGAGGCGGCGGGACAGGCATCACTCTGACGCCTGTGGGATTTCTTATAATTTATCAGGACGGGCGGGTCGAAATGCTCGACATCGTGAATCCCGCAGCCGTTCCGGCTCCCGTGGGAGTGATTGACTCGATAACCAATCTCGCCGACAAGGCCCCGGACATCATAACCAGAATAAAGTCCGCGCTGTCGAAGGACAAAAAGCCTGAAAGCGGGATGGACGACAAAACCATCGAAGAAATTCTGAAAGATGATGAGTGATCCCTCCGGAATCAGGCTTCAGAAATACGTCGCAGACTGCGGGCTCATGTCCAGGCGTGCGGCGGAGGAGAAAATACTTGACGGAAGCATTCGCGTAAACGGCGAACAGGTGGAGGTCGGCAGAAAGATAGACCCCGGAACGGATGAGGTCACTTACCTCGGGAAACCGGTGTCGGAGCCGAAGTTCCGCAAATATTACTACATCATGTTAAACAAGCCGAGAGGCTACGTCACCACCATGAAGGACGAGCAGGGACGCAAATGCGTCGCTGAGCTTGTGTCGGACGTCGGGGCGCGCGTCTTTCCGTGCGGAAGACTTGACATAGATTCCGAGGGCCTCCTCATTATGACGAACGACGGCATGCTGGCAAACAGGCTGACCCACCCCTCCCATCACATACCCAAGTATTACACTGTAAGCGTCAGAGGAAAAATAGCGGAACGGCAGCTGAAGAAACTTAACTCTGCAATGGAAATCGACGGGACGCCGATCCGTCCGGCGGAGGTTGAAATTCTTTCAATGACCGACGACTCGACGTCGCTCGGCTTCACTCTTTACGAGGGAAAAAACAGGCAGATACGCAAAATGTGCGAAAAAGTCGGCATAACCGTCACGCGGCTGAAGAGAGTGGCCGTCGGTCAGATAGAACTCGGCACGCTGAAGAGCGGCAAATGGCGCCATCTTACGCGCGCGCAGGTCGATTATCTCCGCAATTACAAATAAAAATGAAAGTCGAAAACGCAAAAATTCATTTTTTTGCGTTTTTATATTGACTTTAGAGGTAAAAAAGAGTATAATATTACCGCAACTTGCAAAACGCGGAGGATTATCATGGAAATCAAGAACGAATATCTTAAAAGAATTTACGAAAAAACGGTAAAGACCAACCCTGCGCAGCCCGAATTTCATCAGGCGGTGCTGGAGGTTCTTTCATCCCTTCAGCCGGTGATCGACAGGCATCCGGAATACGAAAAGGTCGATCTCATCGGCAGAATGGTGGAACCCGAGAGAATGTTCACCTTCCGGGTCGTATGGCAGGACGACAACGGCAACTGGCAGACGAACCGCGGCTGGAGATGCCAGTTCAACGGAGCAATCGGTCCGTACAAGGGCGGACTGCGTTTCCAGAAAAACGTGTACGACGGAATAATCAAGTTCCTCGGTTTCGAACAGGTCTTCAAGAACAGCCTTACCGGAATGCCGATTGGCGGAGCGAAGGGCGGCTCGGACTTTGATCCGGCCGGCAAATCGGACGCGGAGATCATGCGTTTCTGCCAGAGCTTTATGACTGCGCTGTACCGTTACATCGGCCCGGACATCGACGTTCCTGCCGGTGACATGGGCGTCGGCGGCCGCGAGATCGGCTTCCTGTACGGCCAGTACCGCAGACTGAAGGGAGTCTTCGAGAACGGCGTGCTGACAGGCAAGGGACTTTCCTACGGCGGGTCGCTCATTCGCCCCGAAGCAACCGGATACGGAGCCATGTACTATCTCTGCAGAGTGCTTGAGCACGAGGGAGACACGATCGAAGGCAAGAACATCGCCGTATCAGGCTACGGCAACGTCGCCTGGGGAATCATGAAAAAGGCCGCGCAGCTCGGCGCCAAAGTTAAATACATGTCGGCGCGCGACGGCTACATATACGATCCCGAGGGCATAAACACCGAGGAAAAGCTGAACTTTCTGCTTGAAATGCGCGAGAAACACATGCACTCAAAACCGTACGCGGAGAAATTCGGCGCGCAGTTCGTCGAGGGGCAGAAGCCGTGGGGGCAGCCCGGAGTCGACATAGCCATACCCGCCGCCACTCAGAACGACGTCGGAATCGAAGAGGCAAAGAAGATCGTCGCCTCCGGCGTGAAATACTATATGGAAGCGGCAAATATGCCCACCACCAACGAAGCGCTTGAATATCTGCGCGCGCAGAAGGGCATTATAGTCGGGCCGGCCAAAGCTGTCAACGCAGGCGGCGTGGGTGTTTCAGCCCTTGAAATGTGCCAGAACTCCGAGAGGCTTTCGTGGACCGCCGAGGAAGTGGACGCCAAGCTTAAAACCATGATGGAGAACATTCACGATTCATCCGCAAAAGCGGCCGAAAAATACGGTCTCGGATACGACCTTGTCGCAGGAGCCAACATCGCAGGCTTCGAAAAGGTTGCCGACGCCATGCTCGCGCAGGGTGCGTTCTGATTTTTCAACATAAAAAACGGGTTGAGTGATCAGCCCGTTTTTATGTTGTTGACCATCGTTAACTTCTAATATTTCCCCTGTCATTTCAGAAAAAAATCAAGGAGACTTCTTTTTTTTTCCAAAAAAATATTGACAAATCGTTTTTTTTTTGGTATAATGGGTTGGTAGAAAAATAGCCTGCTAAGTTCAGTTATTAAGTTCAAGAAAATATCGTACATATAAAAGCCATGATCAAACCGAAAAGAATACCGCCTGAAATATTTGTACCGGAAGATATTATCAGGTTTTCAAGGAAAAAGAAAAAAATCAGAATAATCGTTTTCTGCCTGATTATGGTTGCAATTCTGCTGTTTCTGATTTTTGGAAGAAAATACTACGAATTCTGGAAGCCGCTCAACAAAATACTTACGCTTTGCGCGACCATTGTTTTTGTGATGATTGTCACAGGCGTTCCGCTTAAACTGATCGACAAATCATGGTGCGGAACCGTGGAAGAGGTTAAGATCAACACGTTTACAGATTCGATCAATAAAGCTCGTCCGACATGGGAAAATCTATACATAACCAACAGGATTGTGCTTCATGTAAAAATAGCAGACAAAAAGAACTCAATGGTTGTCTGGCAGCAACCGTATATGTATTTGATACCGGAGGATTATTATAAAACCGGCGATACCGTCTGTTATGTTGACGGGACGGACTATGTTTGCAGATTGCCAAACAAACAGGGAGACACCGTCAAATGCGTTATCTGTGGTCTGGAAAACGACCGTAACAAAGAAAACTGCACCGTATGCGGACACGGAATTTTAAAAATGAAAAAGGATAAACAGGATATCTGAGTTCACTTTACGGTATTTTACGCATAAATGTCAAACTGATAAAAAAACAAAAATACAATTTATATTACTGAATATCATTACAATAACAGTGATGATTTTCCATATTGCCATTATTTTTTTTCATTCATCTAAATCATCCGGAATTGAACTCTCAGGCAGCAGTTGAATTTATTCACGCATTTTTCTACATTGTTCCGTTGCTTGCTGTCGACAATATTTTCTTTGTCTTTTTCAAATAATAAAAACACGGGATTGCCTATTGAAGGCGACCCCGCTTTTTTTCTTTCAGTTTGTTTGAATGACCTGCCGTATACTGCCGCACGCCAGAAATGCCTTTTTACTTCTCTTCTCCCTTTTCTTCATCCTTTTCGTCATCGTCGCTGACGAGTCTGACGGCTATCCTTTCCTCCGGATCGTCTATTCCGTTGTCCGAAAGAGCCTTGCTGCAGTTCTCGATAAGATCAAAATACACGTCCCAGTATGACGGAGTATCGCACCATGCCCTGACCGTGAAAATATATGTGTCGTCGTCGACGGCGGTCATGCGTGCAAACGGAGCGGGGTCCGGAAGAACCCCCTTCGTATTCGTCGCCGCGTCGAGAAGAACCGATTTTACCAGTTCCGCGTCGATGTCGTTGGTGATCTTGTAATCCTGATCGACCCTGCGCTTGTCTGCTACCGAATAGTTCGTCACGTTGGAGTTCATAAGGTCGCCGTTCGGGACAAAAATCTGCTTGTTGTCTATCGTCATAACGGTTGTGTAGAATATGCTTATGTCCCGCACGGTCCCTATAGCTCCGGTGGATTCGATAAAATCCCCGACCTTGAAGGGCTTGAAAATGAGTATCATAAGCCCTCCGGCAAAATTTCCGAGCGCGCCCTGAAGAGCGAGTCCTACCGCCAGTCCGCAGGAGGCAATGACCGCCACCACGCTTGACATGGGCACTCCCAATATTTCTATTATGCCTATTATAAGTATGAGATACAGAAGTATCTTTGTCGTGTTCCTGATGACGCTTTTTACGGTCCTGTCGATTCTGGACTTTTCAAGCATCTTCTTTACGAATTTGTTTATCAGCTTGATGATAATAAGCCCGACGACGAGCACGACGACCGCAAGAATCAGTTTGCCGCCGTATGTGCTGAGTATTTCAATCGCTTTACTTTTAAATTCTTCCATACTGTCTCTCCTGTTACGCCCAAACGGAGGCGTCTGCGCGTTTATTCGTCCGTAAAATATTATACCTGATTTTCCCCCGATTGTCAACAGGCAGACAGGAAAAAACCGGAACCGTCACGATTTACGGACGGTTCCGGCTCTTTTATTCACGGTTTATAGCTGTCCTTCAGCGTCACGGTCCGTATGAACGTTCCGGGATTTTTGCTGTCGGGAGTAAAATAACCGGTGCGGACAAACTGGAAATGCTCGCCCGGCTTTGCGTCAAGCAGAGATTTTTCCGCCAGCGCGTGCCGAATTTCAGTCACGGATTCCGGATTGAGGTAATCGTCATAGGTCTTATCCTCCGGAATGCTGCCGGTGTTTGCGATGGTGAAAAGCTTGTCATACAGCATGACCTTCACTTCAGAGGCGTTGCCGGCGGAAAGCCAGTGTACGGTACCCTTGACCTTTCGTCCGTCGGCGGGATTGCCGTCGCCGGTCTCAAGATCCGCGGTGCAGCGAAGTTCAACGGGATTCCCGTCACCGTCCTTCACTATTTCGTCAAGCCTTACGATATAAGCGCCCATCAGGCGCACTTCCCCGCCCGGTTTCAGGCGGAAGAATTTCGGTGGCGGCATCTCGGCGAAGTCATCCCTGTCGATGTAAATCTCGCGCGTGAACGGCAGCGTTCTCGTCCCTGCCCCGTCGTCGTTCGGATTGTTTTTTGTTTCGAAATATTCCGTTTTGCCTTCCGGATAGTTCGTCACGACAAGCTTTATCGGATCAAGCAGAGCAATGCGTCTGAGCGCGGTCTGATTAAGCTCGTCGCGGATGCAGTGGTCAAGCAGTTCGACGTCCACGATAGAGAACGCCTTGGCCACTCCCGCCCTGCGCACAAACTCGAATATTGCCGAGGGGGTGAAGCCCCTCCTTCTCAGTCCGCAGATGGTCGGCATGCGCGGATCATCCCAGCCGTCGACCAGTCCGGTCTCCACAAGCTTGCGCAGATAGCGCTTGCTCATCACGGTATAGGTGACGTTGAGACGGGCGAATTCCCTCTGCTTGGGCTTGTGCGCGAAATTTCCGACATTGTTCACCACCCATTCGTAAAGCGGACGGTGATTTTCAAATTCAATCGAGCAGAGCGAATAGGTTATTCCCTCAAGCGCGTCCTGGATCGGATGGGCAAAATCGTAAAGGGGATAAATGCACCATTTGTCTCCCTGCCTGTGATGAGAACAGTGAACTATCCGGTAAATGGCGGGATCGCGCATGTTGATATTCGGCGAGGACATGTCTATTTTGGCGCGCAGCGTCTTCGAGCCGTCGGGAAATTCGCCGTTCTTCATACGCTCGAAAAGATCCAGGTTCTCTTCAACTGATCTGTTGCGGTACGGCGAATCGGTCCCGGGTTCGGTCAGCGTGCCGCGGTATTCACGCATCTGCTCCGCGGTCAGATCGCAAACGTACGCCTTGCCGTCCTTTATCAGCTGAACAGCAAATTCGTAGCATTTGTCGAAGTAATCCGAACCGTAGAAAACCCCTCCGTCTGGATATGCTCCCAGCCACAGAAGATCTTCGTAAATGGAGTCGACGTACTCGGTGTCCTCCTTGGCGGGATTCGTGTCGTCGTAACGGAGGTTGAATTTCCCGCCGTATTTTTTCGCGGTCGAATAGTTGATGTATATCGCCTTTGCGGAACCTATATGCAGATAGCCGTTCGGCTCCGGCGGAAATCTCGTATGAACCGTATCGTTTACGCCGGCGGCAAGATCCGCATCGATGATGTCGTGTATAAAATTGCTGTCTGTCTTAAAGCTGTCTTCCATTTTCCCCTCAAAGTTTGTCAATCATGTCGTTTATGCGAGAAACGACCGTTTCCCTGCCGAGAATTATCATTACCGAGTAAAGATCGGGAGAGTTTACTTTGCCAGTGACCGCCACGCGGATAAACATCGAAACGTCGGCGACGCTTCCTTTATACAATCCGGGCTCGGTCCTGTACGCCTTCATGTCCGCCGCGTATCCGAGGCCCGACGCGATATTTTTTATTTTGTCGAACCACATATTCTGATCGTCGGACTCATCGTATCCGTCGCGGAAAAGCTCAAGAACCGATTTTATATCGTTTCTGTCAAAGTTCTCCGGATACTCATCCTCTATTTTAAAGAAACCGTCGTAGAAGAACCCGCAGTACGGCATAACGTCGCGCCACGTGGCAATATCCTTGCGCGGTTTCTTTCCGCCGCGGCCTATCGAAAGAATGCTTTTCGTCTTTTCGGGGTCGGCAACAAGCGCGCCGTAAAAATCGGGCTGATATTCTCTCGCCCATTCGGTCAGTTCGCCGTACACCCTGTCCGCGTCCCACCTCGATATCACGTTTTTCGAAACGTCGGCAAGCTTGGGCAGATCGAGCAGACAGCCGGAATTGGACATTTTTTTGATATTGAACGGAAAATCGGTATACGGACTGTCGGGATTCTGCATTCTCCACTCGTCGTAGTTTGAATTCAGAAGCGTCATTATGTATTCGCATACACAGAGCGGCGCGTACCCGCCTTTTCTGTAATCCTTCATATCAAGGCCGAGATCGCGCTTTGAAAGCTTCTTTTTGTTTCCGTTTTCATCAAGTTTCATTATCTGCGCGGTATGCAGATATTTGGGAGGTCTGAAACCGAGATATCTGAAAAGCTGAATGTGCTTGGGCAGACTCGGAAGCCATTCCTCGCCCCTTACGACGTGCGTCGTGCGCATAAGATGATCGTCCACCACGTGGGCAAAGTGATACGTCGGGATGCCGTCGGATTTGAGAAGAACGAAATCCTCGTCGTTTTCGGGAAATTCAAGGCTGCCCCTTACAAGGTCGGTAGCCTTCACTTTTTTCTCGCCGTCGCCGTCGGAAAGTATCCGGAGGACAAACCTGTCCCCGTTCCGAAGGCGGTTCTGCACATCCTCGAGAGTAAACTTCCTTTGCTTTGCCTGCGCTTCCTTTTGTTCCGCGTTGGCGTCTTCTGACCATACCTTTGACTTTACTTCTGCCTTTTTGTCGGTCGAAGCAAGCTCGTCAAACTCTTCCTCAGTTGTAAAAACCGGGTAGGCCTTCCCTTCTTCCACGAGTTTTTTCGCGTAGACGCGATATACGGATCCGCGCTGGCTCTGCCTGTAGGGGCCGTAGTCGCCGAGGTCGGTTATTTTGCCGTCTTCGCCCGTTGCCGCCCCCTCGTCAAAATTCAGACCGTACTCGGCAAGAACGCTTATAAGCTGCTCTGCGGCGCCTTCGACCTCGCGCTTCGCGTCGGTGTCCTCGATCCGGAGATAAAAGACGCCGCCCGACTGATGGGCGAGCCTTTCGTCTATCATGGCTCCGTATATGCCGCCGAGATGAATAAACCCTGTCGGGCTCGGAGCAAATCTGGTGACTCTGGCGCCGTCCGGAAGATTGCGCGGAGGATATCTGTTTTCCATGTCCTCCGGCGTTTCCGTAACGTCGGGGAAAAGAAGTTCGGCAAGACGTTTGAAATCCATTTCTGCTTTCCTTTTTTGCATCAGTTAAAGTATATGCTCGTCTCCCTTTCGTAAGAAAGAGTTGACGGCGAATCGTGTCCCGGCAACAGTCTGTAGTCGCCTTCCAGACGGTTAAGTCTTTCGACAGACCTCATCAGCAGACCGTAGTCGCCTCCCGGCAGATCGTATCTGCCTATCCCTCCGCGGAAAACGGTGTCTCCGGTAAATATCGTGTCGCCGCAGACAAAGCACACGGAACCGGGAGTGTGCCCCGGAGTGTGCATCACATTCAGTTTCAGAGTGCCGGCGGAGATCACGTCGCCTTCGCAAAGTTCCTTTTTTATTCCGGCTTCGACGGCATAAGGCTCGCGGAACCTTGCCGAGACGTTAAGTTCCGGATCCCTTATCATTCCACTGTCGTCGCGGTGCACGAAAAGATCAGCGCCGGTTGCCGCGATTATCTCGTTTACGGCCATTATATGGTCGAAATGACCGTGCGTCAGGGCGACCGCCCTGATATTCAGATGTTTTGAAGCTGCCGAGGCAAGTATTCTTCCGGCTTCCGCGCCCGGGTCTATAAGAACCGCGTCACCTTCGTCATCGTCCGACACGAGATAGCAGTTCGTTCCCAGTGAGCCGACGATAAATCTGCTGATTTTCATGCTACAGACCGAGAAGAGCGGTCGCAAGAGCGAAATAAAGCAGAAGCGACACGGCGTCTACGATCGTGGTTATGAACGGCGAGGCCATGACGGCGGGATCGAAACCGAGCTTTTTTGCAAGGAGCGGAAGCGAACAGCCGATAAGCTTCGCGCATATTACCGTGAGGGCAAGCGTCAGGCAGACGACTACGGCGACAAGTACCGTGACGCCTTCGTTGTGCATGATAAGCCTGTCAACAAGCATGATTTTCCCGAACGTAGCCACGGAAAGCGCAACAGCGCACAGGGAGGAAACGCGTATTTCCTTCCAGATGACCCTGAAAAGATCCTTGAATTCTATTTCATTCAAAGAAATGCCGCGGATAACAGTCACGGAAGCCTGAGACCCGGCGTTACCGCCCGTATCCATTAGCATAGGGATAAAGGCAGTCAGCGCGACCATGGCGCTCAGCGCGTTTTCGAACGACGAGATGATGATTCCCGTGAAAGTCGCCGAGATCATAAGCAGCATCAGCCACGGAATACGGTTAAGCCATATTTTCCACACCGGGGTTTTTATATACGGTGTGTCGTCCGGCGTAACGGCCGCCATGATGGCGATGTCCTCGTCGTCCTCGGCCTGAATTACGTCGATGGCGTCGTCGACGGTCACGATGCCGACGATCCTGTTCTCCTTGTCGACCACCGGAAGAGCGAGAAAGTCGTATTTTTTGATGAGATCCGCCGCAACGCTCCTGTCCTCGAGCGTACCGACGGAAACCACGTTCGTCGTCATTATATCCCCGATGACCGCGTCGGGGGCCGCTACGAGCAGATTGAGCACGGAAACGGTTCCGACGAGCTTCCTGTTTTCGGTCACATAGCAGGTGTAGACGGTTTCCTTTTCGATCCCGACCTTGCGTATATGCTCAAGCGCCTGCGTGACCGTCAGCTTTTTGCTCAGGTTGACAAACTCGACCGTCATTATGGAGCCGACGCTGTCATCCGGATAAGCGAGAAGCTGGTTTATTGTCGCCCTGTTTTCGGGCGCCGTGTTGGAAAGTATCCTTGTTACGACGAACGCCGGCATTTCCTCGATAATATCGACCGTATCGTCAAGATACAGTTCGTCAAGGATTCCGCGAAGCTCGTTATCGCTGAATTTTGTTATGAGAAATTCCTGAGTATCGGGGTCAAGCTCGACGAAAACCTCGGCCGCGAGCTCCTTCGGAAGAATGCGGAACACCGGAGGGTAGAGTTCCTCCGGGATTTCGTCAAACAAAAGAGCAATATCCGCGGCGGCGGATTCAGAGAGCATCTTTCTCAGTTCATAAAATCTTTTCGAGTCGGCGAGCTCCGCCGCCTCCTCGACATTCAGGGTCATACGCTGATCCATGATCAAATCCTCCCGCAAAACTGAAATAGTAAGGAAAAACACATGTACCGTTCAAAATAGAAAACGCGCGGTATTCCCGCACGTCGTACGACCTTCGGACACGCCTAAAAAGGCTCGCTGGCTGAGCGGGAACAGTATTCGGTACGGTTATATCGTCGCACGCCGCAGTCACTGCCGCCTGAATCCATTCCGCTCACCTTCCTT
>JAEEGL012538969.1_pt1 | contig 32401 bp, 26 predicted proteins | sample 9134231 | NCBI WGS metagenome assembly JAEEGL01 (sample SAMN16246548, study PRJNA631951) | gut metagenome | biome: gut microbiome; feature: rumen; material: fiber-attached | host: Bos | place: Iran: Karaj | collected 2018-10 | reverse complement strand
CGTGGATGTGAGAGGCTTCACCACCATGAGTGAGGGCATGGAGCCGGAGATGGTGGTCGAGATAATCAACAGATATCTGACCCTTACCACTGAGTGCATAATGAAGAACCACGGCACTCTGGACAAGTTTGTGGGCGACTGCACTATGGCCTTCTGGAACGCGCCTGTGGCCCAGGAGGACCCTGTGTACCTGGCCTGCTGCGCGGCTTTTGACATGGTAAAGGGCTCGGAAGCTTTGGGAAAAGAGCTTACGGAGAAATACGGAAGAACCGTCGCATTCGGAATAGGAGTGAACTACGGGCCCGCGGTTGTCGGCAACATCGGAGCTCCGGAGAGAATGGACTACACAGCTCTCGGGGATACAGTTAATACAGCGGCAAGGCTTGAAGCAAACGCCCCTGCGGGAACAATCCTCATATCCCGCGTCGTGGCGGATATGCTTGGAGACAGGGCAGTGACCACTTCCCTTGGAAACAGCATAAAGCTCAAGGGCAAGAGAGATGACTTTGAAATATTAAGGCTTGATGATCTGAAGAGATAAGGAGCAGACTCTATGGCAAACAACACCGTTTACACCTTTTTAAAAGAATTTAACGCCGGTGATGTGATATTCATGGCAGGAGATAAGAGCGACTGCATGTATGAAGTGCAGAAGGGAAGAATTGACCTCTACGCGGACTATGGAAAGCCTGAGCAGAAGAAGCTGGCAGAAGTAGGCCCTGAGAGGATCTTTGGAGAGATGGGAATGGTAGAGGGACTTCCAAGATCTGCAACTGCTGTCGTGGGGACAGACTACACAGTCCTTGCCAAGATCACCTGGGACGTGTTCGGTCTCTACTTCAAGACAAAGCCCGCAAGGATCGTCCAGATCATGCAGCAGATGGGAGACCGCTTAAGGATAACCACCAAGTCGGCCATGGACCTTCGAAACGCCGTTTCAGAGGCTGTGGATGTGATCCAGGATGGCGGCAACAACAGAGAAGTCCTGGGCATCCTCAAGGGAGGCCTCCACGAGATGGACGCTACACTTGGAAGCAACAAGTAATCCGGTAAAAGGAGAACGTGGATCTGATGCTTAAAAGAAAAGTCTGGAAGAATTTAATATCAGGAATGATCACGACAGTCTGTTTTGCTGCCTTTGCGCTCGATTCGTACGCAGGCGGCACATCGGATACCTCAGCTGCGGTCATGAGACTTGAACAGACCAGCGGCGATGTCAAGGTGACTTCATCCTCCGGAAAAGCATCCCAGATCATCCAGAAGATGCGCCTCAACAGCGGAGATGACGTTAAGTCAGCCGCAAAGAGCTATGCCTATATCAGCCTTGACGACAGCAAGGTTGTTAAGCTGGATGCCAACAGTGAGGCTCAGATAAAAAAGAGCGGCAAGAAGTTTGAGGTGTCGCTGGTATCCGGAAATCTGTTCTTTGACGTAGATAAAGCTCTTGGAAGTGACGAGAGCTTTGAGATAAAATCAGCCACCATGACAATGGGCATCAGGGGAACCTGCGCCCAGGTCGAGAAGAAGGCGGACAATTCAACAAGCATAACGCTGCTTGAAGGAAACCTCTCCTGCACCCTGACAGACCCGAAGTCCGGAAAGAGTCAGAGCGTTCAGATCAAAGCCGGCGAACATGCGGATTTCAGCACCGGCGAAGGGTATGCAAACGGCTGTCAGATAATAAAAAGAAAAGCAGTTGTCGATGACCTCAGGGGATTTTCCCTTCAGTACCTGGCAGATCACAGCGATACGGTAAGAAGGATCTTCCAGCAGTCCGGCATGGACCTCAGGAGCCTGACCAGACAAAAGGCTGCAGAGAGACTGGCCCTTGATGAAAACGGAGGCAGTGTAAGCATAAATGACGGCAGGACAAGTCCCTCCGCCGACTGGTACTCCAAGGGGCACTGATCAATTCTTTTGCATAGGTGGTATTTGCTTTGGGCAGATATATAAGAAAATTCTTTAAGATATTTCTGACTGTGGGCTTTGTCATGGTTGGACTGATGCTCCTTACAACAGTCATAGCGATTGCTGTGAGAACCATGGGAAAGAGCAGTATCCGATCTACAGGCGCTTCCGGGACGCCGCAGCTGTCGCTTGGGGAAGGTATGTCGGAGAGCTATAGCGGCCCGCTCACATGGCAGGACGACTGGATCATATATCACAGGGGAATCTACGATTACAATGACGACATAATGACTTTCCTTGTAATGGGCATTGATAAGGCTGACAAAGAGGTCTCGAAGGTTTACGGCGAGATAAACGGGGGGCAGGCCGATGCCCTTTTTTTACTTGTGCTCAATCCCCGTGATGAGTCGGTTAAGATAATCGGCATCAACAGAAATACCATGACAGATGTGGATATATACGACGAGTACGGCAATTATCTGACCACAAGAACTGCGCAGATCGCGGTGCAGCACGGCTTCGGGGATGGAATGGAAGGGTCCTGTCAGCTGCAGAAAAAAGCGGTGCAAAAGCTCTTTTACTCACTGCCTATCCACGGATATGCCGCTGTAAATATGAGCGCGATCCCTGCGATAAATGACGCGGTGGGAGGCGTTGATGTGACGCCGCGGCAGAGCTTCTCGGGAGGAGGATATACCTTTACGGAAAATGAGACCGTGCACCTTGAGGGCGACATGGCCTATGTGTATCTCCACGAGAGGGATGTGACCAAGGCGGGGTCTGCGGACCTGAGGCAGCAGAGGCACAAGGATTACCTCATGGCCTTTATCAAAAAGGCGAAACAGATTGTGAAAAAGAATCCTCTCCTTGCCATGGATCTGTACAAGGCGATAGAAAAGCAGATGACTACTGACGTCAGTGCCAAAGAAGTGTTCTATCTTTCTACGACTGCAATGGGATACAGCTTTGATAAAGACAGCTTCTACATGATTGAGGGCATGACAAGCGTAGGAGATGCCTTTGAAGAATTCTATGTGGACGATGACGCATTGATAGAGCTGATGCTGAATGTCTTTTATGAGAAAGTCGGAGAGTATTAGTACATGAAAATAAATCGCTCAGTGAGCATTAAAAAGGGGAACTGCAGTAGTGTGCAGCTCCCCTTTAATGTTGCGGTTTACGTAGTCCTTTGAAAAAGCTTAAGGAGTGATCATAACCTTGATGTTAATCTTGTCGGGCACGTTGCTTCCTTCGTAGTAGATCTCGATGGGCACTGTCTTGGTGACGGCCTTCGTGATAGCCTTGCCCTTCGACATTTCCACATAGCCCTCCCTTAAATACAGGCTGAAGGACCATGGGCAGAAAGGATTCTGTATCAGAATAAAGGTATCATCAAACTTGCCGTCTCCGCCAAGAGCAATGCGAGAGATAGAGTTCACATTGAGGTCTTTGACGGTTGCGTTGTAGACAAGTTTTCTTGTGTACTCGCGGTTGATAAGCTTACCTGTTGTTCCTGAGAAAGATCCGGATTCAGGGTTTATCGCAACTCCTGTTTTGCTGCCGCGGACAACTTTGAAGGTTACAACGGTTGACAGAGTGACTGTATCTTCTCCGGTCTTAAAATATGAGGTGACCGTGGCTTTGTAGGTACCTGCGGGTATGTTACTTCCCGGATTTCTTCTGATCACCAGAGGATAATCAGGGTCGACATAGAAGAGGCCATCACAGGTGGTATTGCCAGACTTGGTCTGCTGGAAGAAATAATAACTATAGCCTTCCAGAATACTCTCGGGATCATACAGGTTCTTATATGTAAGAGTTATCGTAGCATTTGTTGTATCCCTTACGGCATCAATGCTTCCTTTAACTTTGCCTGTAACGGAGACTTTTGTCTTGGCAGGACTAAGAACTTTGATGGTAAGTGTTGCCGCCTTGGCAGGAAGGGTGACGTCTTCATAATCTGAAGGTACTACAGGAGTTATCTTGACGCTGATCGTCTTGCCGGCATATTTACCAAGTTCAGAGGTGCCGATGCATATAACATCTTGTTCGCCTATAACGTCAGTACTGTACCCCAGTGAGATATTCTCTTTTCCACAGGTCATGGCAACTATGTAATCATAGGTGCCACCCGGAAGATTGGTAATAGTTGCGTTTATGCTTTCTGTTGGTACAGCCGGATTATAGGAAACCGAGGTTAAATTGAGTTTCGGTGTAACTGTTGACTTCCCGATCTTGAAGCTGCAGGTCGCATTCAGAGGCTTGCCCATAACTTCGCCGTAGTCGAACAGGACGGTGACTTTCTGACCGGCCAGGTCTTGGGCGAGGAGAGTGAATGGCACTGTTTCAGTAACAATGTAGCCTGTGCCTGGATTGTTGGGAGCGAAGTTAAGCAGATACATGTCTGTGATATTCGTCATTTTGCTGTCAAATACGCTTATATCAGGGAGCTGGTAATCAAGGCAGGTGTTCTTTCCTGTAAAGGTTATGTTCATTGCCGAACCATAGATGCTGGCATCGATCGCTCCTTTGGTCTTGGCTGTGACTGCTATCTGGTCTTTGCTCTTTTCTGCAACTGTCTTGATGGTTATGGTCTTTGCTTTGCCCGTTTTGCCGTTTTTATAGGAATAGTGCCGGTATTCCGGGAAAAGTGATAGTTTATAGGTCTGTCCGGGAACAGTGTTTGAGGTCCCTTCGACCATAACGTATCCATAGCTTCCGTCGCCTTTGTAGAAGATATCTACATATAAATAATTGTTGGATGTGACATCTTTTCCCTTGGAATCAAGAACCTTGTATCCAAGTTCTGCGTAGGAACAGTTGCCGGTCATGTTAAAGGTTACTCTGCCCATTTCCATGTCGAAGGTGTTCAGCAGGCAGGATGTAGAGCCTACTGTCAGAGTGGGAGCACCATCAAGTATTGTATAAGTTACAGGAACAGTGACATTGTAGCCATCAGGCAGTCTGTAGTTGCTGTCATCGATAAAAGCACGTACTTTAACTGTCTTTTTTCTGGCCTTTGCAGGAGCAGCTTCCGTTATATTGATCGTGTTGTGATAAGAATCTGCGATCAGGCCGCTCTTTTTCGCTGCAGCAGGATCGGCGAATTCGAAGTGATCTACATCTGCACCTATAAAATCGACGTATTGGCCCTGATACAGATTTATCTCAACGGGACTTCTAAATGAGTCAAATTCAAGCACCTTTGTGGACTTGACTGTCGGAAGAGCGGTACCGAAGCTTATGGTGATGTTCTCGGTGCTGTAATATCTGTGCTCGCCGGATTCCTCAAAGGTCAGTCCTACAGTCAGTGATGCCTTGATGGATTTCTTTTTGATTATCTCGTTTAATATCGTTTTGTTATTGACTACAGTTTTTGGAAGATTGATCACTATACTCTGTCCGTTGGGACGGAGAGTCACATTCAGGTAGTTAATGATCTTCTGGTCTGCAGCAGTTGCTCCTTTTAGTACAACGGACTCATCGATTTCATAAGTGCCGGAGGGGATGGTGCCTCTGTCTGCCTCTTTGAACCTTATGACGAAAGGAATATCATTGGTTGCATTGTAGAGCTGAACAGTCGTGGAACTGTCAGGGAAATGAGCTTCTATCGTATCTTCAACAGTCCTTGTATCTACAATAACGGTGCAGGTTGCATTCAAATTCTTTCCCTTGACTGCTTTTCCTGCTGCGTCAATGTAGGAATTGTTGTACACAGCAACGACTTCAAAGGTTCCTGTGCCGTTGAAACCGCTCGGATAAATGCTCATAAGAGCAGCGGTTTCCGAAATCAGGAAATTGATACCTCTTGTTTCATTGACTGCTTTTCCGTTTTCAAGGAGATCCCAGGTCACCTGGTCACCATCCAGATAAACCCCCGCGGGGTCAACTGAGCAGAGATCAAATTCGATTCTGCCGTCTTTGCCGCTGATGACGAAGTTCTTTCCGCTGGGACCTGCAGAGCCGCCGGGTATTACGGAAAAGTCGACCTGATTTGTAATGATCTGGGCAAGGACAGGGATGGTAGCATTCATAGCGGTGCCTTCTGAATTTACGTAGGAAGCATCGACATAGAATCGCGTGTTCTCCGTAACTTCGCTGACATCCAGAACGCACTGCGCAGTGTCGGCAACAGGCAGAAGACTTACGCCGTCTATGCTGTCGACTTTTTCTCTGTCCTCATCCAGCAGGGAATAAACCAGCTTGGAAGGTACTATAGTGCCTTCTCCGTCGCTGGTAACTGTGCTGATCGGGTAGGACTGCGTGAAGTCCGTGATGGTGAGAGCAGTGGTATTGAGCTTTATTCCGTTTACCCCGTCGGGGGTCCCGGATTCGAAGTTTATGGTTATGTCGTCAGTTAGGTAATCACAGCTTACATCAGACCCCGGAAAAGTAATACGCACTCCCAGGTTGACGGTGATGGATCCCCTGTCCAGGATTTTCTCTATCACAGCGCTGTCGTAAAGGTATTCGTCTGCGATCCTCACGTTGACACTGGGGACGGATTGATCCAGATAGGGAGTAAGGTAGTCGAGGAGTTCCCGGTCATCGTCATCCTCTGCAAAGAAATAAATACATTCAAAAGAGGAATAAGAACCTTCTGGAGGATAGCCTCTTTCCGTGTCAATATACCTTACTTCAAACGGGATGGTGTTCGTTGGACTGTCAATCTTTAAGGTTAATTCATCTACAAGGCTGTGGATCTCAATTGTATCTCTAAAAGGCCTTGTGTCGATAAGTATTATTCTTGAAACGCTCACATCAGGATAACTTACTTCACTGCCGGATGCATCTGTAAAAGTATTGCTGTAGGTTGCAGTAAGATTAAGTTTTGCGGTTCCGTTGAAGTTCGCATCAGCGGATATCACTGAGTAATTACCACGGACAAAGTAGTTTAGGCCTCTTTCTTCAGGGTCGACTTCTTCACCATTTTCGGTGAGGGTCCATGTGAATTTATCCAGATCCAGCTCGTGAGTTTGCGGTTCTGTTGAGTATATTTCAATAAATAAACGAAACGATTCATCGGTAACGATATAGGTGCCTGTTTTCGCATCGTAGTCATCAAAACCTTGAACCGCATAACCAAGGTTGGTGGGTACGTTTCTTATCATGACAGGCAGCAGGGCAACCACATCTTCACCCTCTGAATTATCGTAGGTGGCAATGATAAAGAATTTTTGCTGATACCCATCGCAGGCGGTTGCATCCACTATAAGCCCGGTGCTTGCTTCTTCACGCTTAAGACTTACACCCCAGATCGAGTCCACCGGTGAACCGTCTTTGTCCAGCAGAGAATAGCTGAGCCTCTCTGGATCTATCGTGCCGGTGTCGTCTGTGCTGACAACGTCAAGATAGTAGAGCTCTGTAAAATCGGTGATGGTCAGGGATGATACACTGAAGCTGATGCCGCTTACGCTGCCTGTATCTTCAGATGCAAGGATATAAGAGTCCCCGGAAGATTCATCTTCAGTGAGAATATCCCCGTCTTGAGCTTCGTCTGTTTCACCTGGAACATTAAGCTCGCCGGTATCCTCGGGCGCCTCGGTTTCAATCTCCGGCGCTTCAGTTTCAACCTCCGGCACCGGTTCTTCATTCCCCGGGGTCTCGTTTGTGACATAAATGCCGTCTGAGACCACCAGATCGGCAATCGGGTGATCAGAGGCACAGACCGTGAAGGACATGCAAAAGAAAAGCGAATACATGGCCAGTCCCAGTCTTGTGAATCTGACAAGAAAGTGTTTGGAAAACATGCTTCTACCTCCATACAATACAAGTGAAAAACAAACTTATGTCGCAGTATTTATTATATCATCATGGACGCCGTAACTTTACCACAGTTTACAAATTTATAAGTTTTTTTTATTCGATAAAACATTTATAATTATATTGGTATTTTTTTCTATAAATTATTAGTTAAAAATCCCTTGAAACTTAGGTAGAGATACTATAAGATTAACGTTAAAAATTAAAAAAGTCTTATAGGAGGAGAATTCAGTAATGGTCAGTGATAACAGTTATGTAGAATGCCTTGTTGAGAGCAAAGCTTCGCCGGTCATGAAGCTTTTGAGCTATCTCACGATGTTTCTGGCAGTGATCTTCTTTCTTGCCACATTTTTCCTTGGATTGGGATTTGTGGGTCTCATTCTCTGCGTAGCAGCAGGTGTTGGGTATTACTTCCTTTCATTAAATGCGAATATCGAGTTCGAGTATCAGTACTGTGACAAAGAGATCACGGTGGATAAGATACTCAATAAGAGTAAGCGCAAGAACGTGGGCAAGTATGAGGTGGAGCATCTCGAAATTCTGGCTCCCAGCAATTCTTACCATCTGGACAACTTCAAGAACAAAACATTCAAGACAGTTGATTATTCAGCGAGGGAGAAGGACAGAAAGCCCGATCCCACATACACCTTCATATATGACGGCAAGGAAAAGGTTATCATTGAGCCCACCGCTGAATTTGTAAATGCAGTTAAAAGTGTAGCACCGAGAAAAGTTTTCACAGATTAAAAGGGGATAAAAATGGGACAGATTATTGGTGAAGGAATTACTTTTGATGATGTACTTTTAGTACCTGCGTATTCACAGGTTATACCTAATCAGGTGGATGTAAGCACCTATCTGACAAAGCAGATCAAGCTCAACATTCCCATGATGAGCGCCGGAATGGACACAGTCACAGAGCACAGGATGGCCATCGCCATGGCAAGACAGGGCGGAATCGGAATCATCCATAAGAACATGTCCATCGAGGCCCAGGCCGAGGAAGTGGACAAGGTAAAGAGATCAGAGAACGGCGTTATCACAGATCCTTTCTCACTTTCACCTGAGCACACACTGGCAGACGCCGACTCCCTGATGGCCAAGTTCAGGATCTCCGGCGTGCCCATCACAGAGGGCAGAAAGCTGGTTGGCATCATTACCAACAGAGATCTTAAGTTTGAAAAAGACTTCTCGAAGAAGATAAAGGAAGCAATGACCAGCGAGAACCTGGTTACGGCAAGAGAGGGCATCACCTTAGAGGACGCCAAGAGCATCCTTGCTGCATCCAAGAAGGAGAAACTCCCCATCGTCGATGAGGACTACAACCTGGTTGGACTTATCACTATCAAGGACATTGAAAAGACAATTAAGTACCCCTTATCTGCAAAGGACGATCAGGGAAGACTTCTGTGCGGCGCCGGCGTAGGCATTTCCGCCAACTGCCTTGACAGGGTTCAGGCTCTTGTGGACGCAAAGGTTGACGTCATCGTACTAGACTCAGCCCACGGCCATTCAGAGAACGTACTTAAGTGCCTCAGAATGATAAAAGACAAGTTCCCGGATCTTCCGGTTATCGCAGGAAACTGCGCAACAGCAGCTGCAACCAAGGATCTTATTGAAGCAGGCGCAGATGCAGTAAAGGTTGGTATCGGACCCGGATCCATCTGCACAACCCGTGTCGTTGCAGGTATCGGTGTTCCCCAGATCACAGCCGTTATGGACTGCTATGAGATGGCTAAGCAGTACAATGTACCGATCATCGCCGACGGCGGTATCAAGTATTCAGGAGATATAACAAAGGCCATCGCTGCCGGAGCAAACCTCGTTATGATGGGATCTATGTTTGCGGGCTGCGACGAGGCTCCCGGAGAGTTCGAGCTCTTCCAGGGCAGAAAATATAAGGTTTACAGAGGAATGGGTTCAATCTCAGCAATGGAGAACGGCTCCAAGGACCGCTATTTCCAGGAAGATGCAAAAAAGCTTGTTCCCGAGGGCGTAGAGGGACGTGTTGCCTACAAGGGAACCGTTGAGGACACCGTATTCCAGCTCATGGGCGGCCTTCGTTCAGGAATGGGCTACTGCGGATGCAGCAGCATCGAAGAGCTCAAGACAAACGGCAGATTCATCAAGATGACCTCAGCTGCCCTTCGTGAGTCACATCCTCACGACATTCAGATCACAAAAGAGGCGCCCAACTACAGCGTGGACGACAGATAAAAATCTTCGGTAAATTACTTACAGGGAGAATATTTTGCAGGATTATACTAACGTGGTGGAAAACAACGAAGCCATTGACCAGGGGTTCGCAGGAGCGGAAAGCGGGACCCTTGGTCATTTTGCGCAAAAAAACGGAAAAGATCTGCAGGACTGGCAGGACCGGTTCTGCGAGATGGCGGGGATCTACGCCATGTGTCTTTCAAAAGACGGCGAGTCTCTGTCGTCCTTCTCCGGCAATGTCCACGAGCTTGAGATAATAAAAAAATATGTAACTCCCATCAGAATTCATAACATTTTTGCCAGGGTATCCGAGAGTGCACTGGAGGATCAGGCTGTGGAGGACACAGAGATCCCTAATCTTCGTCTTGCAGCCATGGCAGTGGGATATAAAGGCGAAATATCTGCAGTCTGGATCGTATGCGCACTCTTTACGGACGCAAAGTTCGACCAGAGTTTCTATCACTATCCGCCAATCGACAATTTCCAGTACAAGACAACTGAAGAGAAATTCTACAGATCTCTTGACCTTTTGAGAGCCACGTCTGTTATTCTCATAAACGTGGAGGCTTCGAGGTCTAAAGCTCTTGCCATAAGTGAGGGCAGCAAGCAAAAAGAACTTGAGATGACCAGCTCTTTTCACAGAGCAGAGACCATGACGGAGATAGTATCTCTCCTTGACAGCGATGAAGGCATTGAGGAGATCATGGCTACGGTCCTTTCAAGGGTATGCTCATATATGCAGATAAGCCATGCTTTCACCTGCAGAACCCATCACGGGAATCTTATGGACATAGTTGTGCAGTGGACACTTCCCGAACTTCCAAAGCTGTTTATAGAGACCACAGATCAGGAGGTCTGTTGGTTTTTGGGCAGTGAGAAGGCCATCGTGGTATCCCACGACACCAAAATGAATGCCGGAGAGAGAGAGCAGCTTGACAACATGGGCATAAAGGCTCTTGTTTCCATGCCCATTATGATAAACGGCGCGCCAAGGTTCTATGCGTGCTTTACCGAGAATAGAGAGAACAGGATCTGGTCCATTGACGATATCAAGTTCATCAACGACACCATCAGGATCCTTCAGAGTATAATCACCAAGAGACTGCAGACCAATTCCCTGGCAAGTTCCTTCGCTTCTCTGGAGGCGGTGCTGGACAATGTGGGAAGTTCCATCTATGTCAGGGACAACGCCACGGGAGTCCTTCTCTTTGCTAACAGGGGATTCAAGAAACACTTCAGCAGAGAACTGGCAGAGAACAAGCTCGTTGAGCTTTTTGAGGACAACATTCCCTACAGGAGCAGCAGCGGCAACTACGAGATATACCACAAGGACAGGGAGAAGTGGTTCGACGTCTACTACACTAAGATAAGATGGGTGGACGGAAGGCCCGTGAATCTGTGCGCCATCTACGACATTACGGAAAAGAAATTGTACCAGAAGCGCATAGAGCAGCAGGCATATACGGACTTTTTGACAGGTCTTTTCAACAGGATGTGCTGCGAAAAGGATCTGGCCAAGTATATAGAAGAAGCAAAAAAGAACAAGACCCAGGGCGCGATCATGTACCTGGATCTGGACGATTTCAAGCATATAAACGACTCGCTGGGACACCAGTACGGAGATGCGCTCCTTCAGGATATCTCAGGAGCCATCAGCAGGATTGAGGGAATCAGCAGGTCCTGCTACCGCATGGGCGGAGATGAGTTTGTCATCATAGTTCCACCCGAGAGTTATCCCGATATAGACAGGATAATGGAGGAGATAAAAGACGCTTTTGCTACCCCCTGGTATCTCAAGGACAGCGACTACTACTGTACCATGAGTATGGGTGTCGTGAAGTTCCCGGAGCACGGCGACAACGTGTCGGAACTTATAAGAAAGTCGGACGTGGCCATGTACGAGGCCAAGAAGTCAGGAAAGAACAGGATCGCCGAGTACTCAGACAACATCGATTCTTCTTCCATCCACAGACTTGACCTCGAAAAGAATATGTATGACGCCATCAGTAAGCAGTGTGACGAGTTTGAGGTTTACTTCCAACCGGTACTTACAAGAGACGGCAAGAAGGGCGGTCTGCGACACATCGGAGCAGAGGCACTGGTACGCTGGAACAGCAACAATCTGGGCTTCTTAAGTCCCGATGAGTTTGTTCCCCTGGCTGAATACCTGGGTCTTATCAACCCTATCGGAAACCATGTGCTTCGCAAGGCCTGCGAGTGCTTAAGGATTTGGAACGAGACCGGCAACGGAGATTTTGCAGTCAGCGTCAACGTCTCGGTAGTGCAGATCATGCAGACCGACATCGTGGATATTCTAAGGACCTGTATCAAAGAGAATGGCATAAAGCCTGAATGGGTTGTTTTAGAGCTGACCGAGAGACTCGCAATAAACGACCTGGCAAGGACAAAGCAGACTCTTTTGGACATCAAGGCCTTGGGCGTACGACTTGCCCTCGACGATTTCGGAACAGGGTACTCAGCTCTTTCGAGTATAAGAGCCCTTCCTTTCGACATAATAAAGATCGACAGGGATTTTGTGAGGGATATAGCAACCGACAGGTATTCACAGGCGGTGGTAAGGTCCATGGTTGACATGGGAAAGGCAATAGACGCGGAGATCTGTGTAGAGGGCGTGGAAGATCAGGAGCAGCTTGACATCCTGAACGAGATAGGAGTCAAGTACATCCAGGGCTACTACTACGACAAACCCCTGCGCAGGGCGGCCTTCGAGGAAAAGTATGTGTATAACACCTGAGTTTATGCTATACTAAATAGTACTCTAATCATAAAAGAAAGTTGGTTTTATACAGAAAATGGCAGAAGAAATTAAAAACACAATTGAGAATCCGGAGGAGGAAAGCGGCTCCGGCAGGCACTTTATAGAGAGGGCCATCGACAAGGATCTTGAGGAGGGCGTATACGACCACGTATGTACCCGTTTCCCTCCCGAGCCCAACGGCTTTTTACACATAGGCCACGCCAAGAGCATACTTTTGAACTACGGAATGGCCAAAGAATATAACGGAAAGTTCAACCTGAGGTTCGACGACACAAATCCTACGAAGGAGAAGTCGGAATTCATGGACGCCATCATAGAGGACGTAAAGTGGCTGGGTGCAGACTACGAAGACCGTCTCTTCTATGCATCGGACTACTTCGAGGAGATGTACGAGGACGCTGTTAAACTCATCAAGAAGGGCAAGGCCTACATTTCAGAGCTTACCGCCGATGAGATGAGAGAGTACAGAGGAACCCTGACAGAACCCGGCAAGAACGATCCCAACAGAGACCGCAGCGTGGAAGAGAACCTGAGACTCTTCGAGGAGATGAAGAGCGGCAAGGTAGAGGATGGAGCCATGACACTTCGCGCCAAGATCGACATGGCATCTCCCAATATCAACATGAGAGACCCGATCATCTACAGGGTTGCCCACATGCCACACGCAAGAACAGGCGACAAGTGGTGCATCTATCCCATGTACGACTTCGCACATCCCATTGAGGACGCCATCGAGGGCATCACACATTCCCTCTGTACGCTGGAGTTTGAGGACCACAGGCCGCTGTACGACTGGGTCAAGGAGGAGTGCGAATACAAGAATCCTCCCCGCCAGATCGAGTTCGCCAAGATGTACCTCAACAACGTCGTAACTGGCAAAAGATATATCAAGCGTCTTGTAGAGGACGGCATCGTGGACGGTTGGGATGACCCGAGACTTGTGACAATAGCTTCCCTCAGAAGAAGGGGCTTTACACCCGAGTCCATCAAGATGTTTGTCGACATGTGCGGCATAAGCAAGGCTCAGGCAACAGCAGAGTACGCAATGCTTGAGTACTGCATAAGAGAAGACCTTAAGCTCAAGGCAAAGAGGATGCTTGCCATCCTTGATCCCGTGAAGCTTGTAATAGACAATTACCCCGAGGGAGAGACCGAGTATCTGGATATCGAGTACAACAAGGAAGTACCCGAGATGGGCACAAGAAAGATTCCCTTCGGAAAAGAGCTCTACATCGAGAGAGAGGACTTCATGGAAGAGCCTCCGAAGAAGTACTTCAGACTGTTCCCGGGTAATGAAGTAAGACTTATGAACGCTTACTTCGTCACCTGCACAAGCTTTGTAAAGGATGAGAACGGCCTTGTCACTGAGATACACTGCACCTATGATCCTGAGACCAAGGGCGGGGACAGCCCCGACGGCAGGAAGGTAAAGGGAACCATCCACTGGGTTGCAGCTAAGGAAGCAGTAAGCGCAGAGGTTCGACTCTACGAGAACATAATTGACGAGGAGAAGGGCGTATACAACGAGGACGGTTCCTTAAACCTTAACCCCAACTCCATAACCGTTATCAAGGACGCCAAGCTTGAGCCTGAGCTGGGAGAAGCAGTCCCGTTCGATAAGTTCCAGTTTGTAAGGAATGGGTTCTTCAGCGTTGACAGCAAGGATTCAAAGCCCGGCGCACCTGTGTTCAACAGGATAGTTTCACTTAAGAGTTCTTTTGTTTTACCTAAAACAAACAATTAAGAGAGAGGTACAGGCATGGCTGGTATTTTTTCCGGACTTGAGAAACTAGGACTTGGAAATATCGGAGGAGAGAATCTTTTTGAAGACCCCAAAAAGAAAAACGTTGAGGTAAAAAAAGAAGCTCCCAAGAAGAGACTTCAGCTTGTTAATGAGGAGGACTACCTCTTCGACAAGAAATACAAATGTCCTGTCTGCGACAGCGATTTCGAGGCCAGGACCGTAAGGACCGGAAAGGTCAAGATGAAGAACGTGGACATTGACCTAAGGCCTGATTACGACGAGCTGGATCAGCTCAAGTATGAGGTCATTGCCTGCCCTATCTGCGGATATGCAGCCCTCGGAAGATATTTCCCTAATCTCAACAAGTATCAGATTGAGGATATCAGGATCAAGATCTGCATGAACTACAGACATGAGCCTAACAAGGGTCCCATCTATTCTTATGAGTACGCCAGACAGCTTTATCAGCTGGCGCTTGCCAATGCAGTAGTCAAGAAGGCCAAGAACAGTGAGAAGGCTTACATCTGTCTTAAGTCCGCCTGGGTCATCAGAGGTGAGACCCAGAGACTGGATCCCGATGAAGATGGCTATGAGGCAAAGAAGAGAGATAACGACGCTCAGGAAAAAGAACTTTTGACCAATGCCTTAAACGGCTTTATCATGGCCAGACAGTCAGAGGAATTCCCCATCGCGGGAATGGATTCCACAACCCTTGATTATCTCATTGCAGCCCTTGCCGTGGAGACGGACCAGAGGGAAATCGCAAGCAAGATGATCGGTGAGATACTTGTTTCCAGGACCGCAAACAGCCGCATCAAGGACAAAGCAAGGGTACTTAAGGAAATGATGTCCGGATCAGAAGAATAAATCCGGAACAGGATATAGAAACAAAAAGAAAACCCCACACAGAAGTCTGTGTGGGGTTTGTTATTGTAATTGGTCCGGGACGAAAATCAATCCTCGTCATCATCCTCATCGTCGAAGAATTCTTCAGACTTGCTGGTCTCGTCTGTCTCTGAGGTCTCTTCTTCATCTTCCTCTTCGACGTCCTCCTCGTCCTCATCATCTTCGGATGAGCCGGAAGTGATATCTACGTATTTGCGTGAACCAAACTTGGACTCTGCGGCCTCGTCATCGTCATCAAAATCGTCGAAATCATCGAAATCGTCGTCGTCGAAATTGTCAGCCAGTTCCTCTTCTCTCTTGCTGAGGTAGTAATATGCTCCGGCTGCGGCTGCTCCTGCAGCGACACAGAATAATACGAATTTACCAAATGCGTTTTTCTTGGACATAGTAACCTCCTGTGATTTTGAACGGTTAAATAAATTTTAATACAATTTGCACACAATTAAAAGACCTGAGTATTAAAATTTAATAAATAACGGAAAATCGTTTGAAGTGCTTATGCATAAATGCTAAACTTAGTTTAGACTAACATGGTCAATTTCAGCGCAGCGGGGTCTTCCATGAACGAGAGATTTTTTGAATTAAAGAAGGAAAAACAGGACAGAATGATAAATTCCGCCCTGAAGGTCTTTTCCCAATATGGATACCGCCATGCCAGCACAGATGAGATCATCAGGGGGGCAGGCATCAGTAAGGGACTTCTGTTTCACTACTTTGAGTCCAAGATAGGACTCTATTCATTTTTGTATGACTATGCCACCAGAGTAGTGACGCTGGAGCTCACTGCTAACGTAGAGAGGAATGAGAACGGCTATTTTGAGCTGTTTGGGCAGATCCTGGCAGCGAAGTCAGATTCGATGGCTCAGTATCCTTTTATATTTCTTTTCCTCAGGAAGGCAGATGAGGAGACGGAAGTTGAGGCGCTTTCAGAGATCAGCGAGCGAAGGGAGAAGTACCACAGGATAATGGAAGCTCTCAGGGACAGGGCAGATATTTCCATATTTGAAGGCGGCGTTGACTATGCAAAGCTATGGAAGATCATGGACTTTACAGTGGATGGCCTCATGGAGAAGGCCGTGAAGGGCGAGAATTTCAGGTCTGACATCTTTCTTGATGAAGCAAAAGAATATGTGGATATGATCCGCATAATGGCTATAAAACAATAAAAGGAGGGCTTTATGAGCAAGTTCCTAGTAGCAGGCGTAACACAGATTGAGACTATTGTCAGAGTGGACAAGATTCCTGTAAGCTACGCGCCTCTGACCAGCACCATCGACTCTATCTTTACTGCAATGGGCGGCGATGCCTACAACGAGTCGCTGGCTCTTAAGTGGCTTGGAGATGAGGTTTGCTTCATGTCCATCGTGGGAAGAAATCAGGATCTTGGAATGATCAATCCTCCCGACAGGAAGATCACTCTTTCGACAGAATATATTGTTCAGCAGATGAAGGACACACCCACTGAGGTTGTGCTCTATGACAAGGAGAGAAGGCAGCAGATCTTTGAGGATATCAAGGATCTGAGAGAAAATGTCTATGATATGTCCATGGTGGCGCCCATTGCCGAGAGCTGCGACATGATGGTTCTTGCCAACGCCAATTTCTGCAGGCCTTTTGCAAAGGCTGCAGTTGAGCACAGGAAACCCATCGCAGTAAATATCAGGAATTATAATCCGGAGAAGGAAATCTATAACAAGGATTTCCTGGAGCCGGCAAAGGTTCTGTATTTCTCGGATGATACCTTAACCGAGGATCCGTACGAGTTCATTGATCGTATCGCAGGCACCTATGGAACGGAGATCATTATTCTTGGACAGGGCAGCGAAGGACTTATCCTCTATGACAGATCTAAGGATCTGAGAGTACATTATAAGACAGTCAAGACCAACGAGGTTGTCAACACCATCGGCGCAGGAAATGCTCTTTTTGCCTGCTTCCTGCATTACTACATGGAAAATGGCGACAGTGTGAACGCTATCAAGAATGCACTTTTGTTTGCTTCCTACAAGATTGGATACATGGGAACCTCCAATGGATTTATGACTACAGATCAGCTCCAGCAGTGGAGAAATCTGATCTGGGGAATCAAGGAAAATAACTTTGTAGAAAATAGCTGAAACCCTTGAAAACAGTGGGGGCGTTGTGATAAAGTAGAGCTACGGAAACGTTACCGGTAACGGCTGAAATTTCCGTAGCTTTAAGATGTAAAGGAGATAAGATATGGCGAAAAAGAATGCTAAAACAGGCAGAAGATGTGGTGTTTTACTACCTATCTCTTCACTTCCGTCAGAGTATGGAATCGGAACTTTTTCAAAAGAGGCCTACGATTTTGTGGACTTCCTCAAAAAATCAGGTCAGAGCTTTTGGCAGCTGTTGCCTCTGGGACCCACCAGCTACGGTGACTCTCCCTATCAGTCTTTTTCGACTTTTGCCGGAAATCCGTATTTTATCGATATAACTGCTCTCATTGATGAGGGCCTTCTTACCGAGAAGGACGCAGGAAAGCGCGACTTCGGCGGAAGTGAGGAGTACATCGACTATGAGAAGCAGTACAAGAACAGATTCAATCTTTTGAAGACCGCATATGAGAATTTTGAGTCCTCAGCTACAGCAAAGAGAAAGAAAGAATTCATGGCCTTCAAGAAGGATCCGCAGAATGACTGGCTTGCAGACTATTCTCTTTTCATGGCTTTAAAGAATGAGAACGGCGGAAGATCATGGAACACCTGGGATGAGGGCGTAAGACTCCGCAAGGCACCTGCCATGAAGAAGGCAAAAGAAAAGTTCAAGACTGAAATTGATTTCTACAGCTTCCTGCAGTTCCTTTTCTTTGAGCAGTGGGGCAAGCTCAAGGCCTATGCCAATGAAAACGGAATTGATATTATCGGAGATATCCCGATCTATGTTGCCTTTGACAGCGCAGACACATGGGCTAATCCCGAGCTTTTCCAGCTGGATAAGAACAATGTGCCCATCGATGTAGCCGGATGCCCGCCCGATGCTTTCAGCGCAACAGGACAGCTCTGGGGAAATCCTCTCTACAAGTGGGACTACCACGAGAAGACAGGCTTTAAGTGGTGGATGAAGAGAATAGCAAGCTGCTACAGGATCTATGATGTTATCAGAATCGACCACTTCAGAGGCTTTGATGAGTACTATGCAATTCCTTACGGCGAGCCCACAGCTGAGCACGGCGAGTGGAGAAAGGGCCCCGGCATCAAGCTCTTTGACACAATGAAGAAGGAGCTGGGCGAGCTGAGGGTTATCGCTGAGGATCTGGGATTCCTTACAGATTCAGTTGTAAAGCTTGTTAAAAAGACAGGCTTCCCCGGCATGAAGATATTGCAGTTTGCATTTGACTCAAGGGAAGAGAGCGATTACCTTCCTCACAACTACACAAAGAACTGCATCGTATATACCGGAACCCATGACAACGACACAACAAGGAGCTGGTTCGACAAGCTTCCTAAGGATGACAAGAAGTTCTGCAAGGAATATCTTGGCATCAAGTCCCCCAAGGATGCGGTATGGGCAGTTATCAGATTTGCTTTTGCCAGCGTATCCGACACAGTCATCATCCCCATGCAGGATTACTTAGAGCTTCCGGGTGAGGCCAGGATCAACACACCTTCAACCCTTGGCGGCAACTGGGTATGGAGAATGAAGAAGGACGCCCTCACGGACGAGCTTTGCGCAAAGATGCACGACTTTGCAAGAATCTACAGAAGACTGCCCTGATAAAGGCAGGAACGGAGAATAATGGCAGAAATAACAATAGTTGAGATCGCCAAGAGATGCGGCGTTGGAGTCAGCACAGTATCAAGGGCCATCAACAACCATTCGGATATAAATCCGGAGACCAAAAAGAGAATAATGGATGTCATCAGGGAGACCGGTTACATCCCCAACAACAGCGCCAGAAACTTAAAGAGGATAGATGCCAAGTGCATCGCGGTTCTGGTGAAGGGTATCACCAATCCCTTCTTTGCTCCCATGATTGAAGTGGTAGAGCAGGAGGTGGAAAAGAGGGGATACGCCCTGGTACTTCGTCACGTCGAGGCCTATGAGGACGAGGTGGAAGTGGCGCTGGAGCTTGAGAAGGAAAAGAGACTTCGCGGTATAATCTTCATGGGCGGAAGCGCAAGGCACGGAGCTGAGAAGATCAAGCAGCTAAATGTCCCTGTAGTGTTTGCCACCATCGGATCGGATATCTCAGATGACCTGACAGGCAGCGAGTATTCAACTGTATCCGTGGATGATGAAAAAGAGAGCTTCAAGATTGTTGAGCATCTCATAAGCCTGGGACACAAAAAGATTGCAATAATGACCGAGGCCAATGACACGCCATCTATCGTTCAGCTCAGATACCAGGGATACATAAATGCCCTTAAGAAACACAGGATCAAAGTTGATAAGAACCTGATAAGATACGTTGACCAGAGGATCTACACAATGGGCAACGGCTACGATACAGCTAAGGCGCTGATAGATTCGGGAGAGAAGTTTACAGCTCTTTACTGTATCTCCGATGTATTGGCAGTCGGCGCGCTGAGAGCTTTTGCGGACGCAGGGATCAGGGTGCCGGACGACGTCAGCGTAGCGGGCTTTGACGGACAGGAACTTTCGAGGTTCTGTGTCCCGAGACTTACAACAATAAGGCAGCCTCTTCCTCAGATCTCCCGCGAGACCATCAGGCTGATCTTCGATATCATTGATAAAAAGAGCGACCACACCCATATCATTTTTCCGGGGGAACTGGTCGTCGGAGAGAGCACAAAAAAGGTGTGAGGTTTTCCTCACACCTTTCATTTTTCAAATGTGTCCTGCATTTATCAGGTTTATTCTTCCTTGACGTCTCTTTCGCGCTTTCCGTCAACCTCTCCTGACAGGAAGTGTCTTCTGCAGACTGAGACGTAGGACTCGTTGCCGCCCATCATTATCTGCTCGCCATCTCTTACTATCTTGCCGTTTGAGACCCTTGCGTTGAAGTGGGCGCGGCGGCCGCACCAGCAGACAGTGGGTACTTCTTCGATGTAGTTTGCAATCTCCATAAGCCGCTTGGAACCGGTGAAAAGGTGGCTTGTAAAGTCAGTCCGCAGGCCATAGCAGATAACCGGAAGATCATATTTGTCCACCACTTCTGCAAGAAGATCCACCTGGTCTTCAGTCAGGAACTGGGCTTCATCTACAAGGACGCAGTCGAGTTTTTTCCATGCGTCGGATTTTTTTGTGAACCATTCATTTACTACTTCATCAAGAAAATCTTCGACGAAGATACAGTCGGCTTCAAGGCCCATTCGTGACCTTACGATCTTGGCGCCGTCTCTGTCCTCGGTCTTTGGCTTAAGAAGGATGCAGTTCTGACCCTTCTCTAGATAATTGTAACGCACCATCAGGGCGTTAGCTGTCTTGGAGCTCCCCATTGCCCCATACCGGAAATACAGCTTTCCCATTTATTATTCCTCCCCTTTTAAGAGCACCAGCTTGTTGTATGGAATCTCGATGCCCTCATCTTTAAATCTCTTCATTATCTCAACCAGGCACTCAGAGCAGGTCCTTGGATTGTCCTTGAAATCCTTGGTCTCAACCAGAGCCTGCAGAGTAACTCCGCTGTCATCGCAGCTCTTACACAGCACCACCGGCCTGTTTCCAAAATGCAGGGGATGGGACTCTATGGCATCTGCCATGACAGTCATGGCCTTTTGCATATCTGTGCCGTAGGCTACGGAAACTCTTACCGGATAGGAGAAAGAATCCTCCTGCGTGAAATTCACAATTATGGAGGAGCCAACAATTGAGTTTGGTATGTAGATTATCTCTTTCTGATAGGTCTTTATGACCGTGTGGCGAAGAGTAATATCCTCAACAAAACCTGGATCATAGTTGTCTATCCTTATCCTGTCCCCGATATCAAAAGGTCTTGAGTGGGATGCTGAAAGAGCTATTCCCGAAAAGACATTTGCAAGAGTTGACTGGGCGGCAAGACCGAGGACAACAGCTGCGATTCCGGAAGAAGCAAGGGCTGTCTCCCAGGTCTTTTCAAAGGCGGGGATTCCGCTTAAGACCGTAAGGGCTGCTACTGCCCAGACGCAGGCCAGGATAAGGCCCTTTAGGAATATCAGATGTATCTTGCCCCGCAGCGTGTTCTTGTCAAGAAATTTATTGACTACCAGGTTTATCACATAGGCCGCCACGAAGGGCAACACATATTTCAATAAAACATTCAATACTTCATTCATGCTCATTCGTCCCCATCTTCCGTATCGTTATCACTGTCTTCATCAGCGTCATCAGATTCGTCGTCGCCGGGATCCATTTCATCAAAGGCGATCATGGAATCGATGATGTCTTCAAAATCCTCCCGCAGCTCCTCCAAAGTATCACCTTCATAGGTGTAGATCCTGCCGCCAATCACGACTTCTCCGGTGTAGTAATCAGCTCTTTTGTCGTAGTTTACTGTTCCTTTGTACCCCTCATATTCAAAGCTCTTTTCATCCATAATATGAATCTCCTTTTTTCGCTCCCTACATTATAGCGTAAAAAATAAGGGATGTGGAAAATAATGTTCCACATCCCATATCAATCTGAAAATATTTCGTTTTCTTATCACAGGAACTTCACGCAGAGCATTGTGATATCGTCGAACTGCGGTGCCTCTCCAACGAAGAAGTCGATGGACTCCTTGACGTTTTTGCAGATAACCTCGGGCGCTGCGTCGGGATCTTCATTTAGTGCTGCCAGAAGCCTGTCGTTGCCGAACAGGATATTGTGAGCATCCGTTGCCTCGGTGACGCCATCGGTGTAGCAGAAGAGCGTATCTCCGGGATGCATCTCAAACTCGTGCTCCTTGAACTTGATGCCTTCCATTGTGGCAACAGCCATGGAGTGCTTGTAGATCGAGAGTTCGAATTGTCCGCCGGCTCTTCGGATAGCGGGGTGCTCATGACCTGCATTTGCAGCGATACCTTTGCCGGTCTTTACATCGATGATCGCGAACCATACTGTTACGAACAGCTCTGCATCGTTGCCTTCACACAGCTGGTTGTTGGCGTATGCCAAAACCTCTCCGGGAGATCCGCCCATGAGGGCTCTGTTCTTGATGAGGGTCTTGGCGATCACCATGAACAGGGCAGCAGGTACTCCCTTTCCTGATACGTCAGCTACAACGAGTCCCAAGTGATCTTCATCTATGATAAAGAAATCGTAGAAGTCGCCTCCCACTTCCTTGGCAGGATTCATGGAAGCGAAGAGCTCGTACTCCTTCTTGTCGGTAAAGGTAGGGAAGATCCTGGGAAGCATGTCCGCCTGGATCTGGGTAGCTACGTTGAGCTCCGCGCCGATCCTCTCTTTTTCCGCGGTGACTTCCGTAAGGTTGGCGATGTACTCCTTGATGTCCTCCTCCATCTTTTTCATGGCGTCGGCAAGCAGCTCAATTTCGTCACCGGTGTTTATCTTGAGGTCGGCGAAGGCGGTACCGTTATCGTTTTGTATGTAGCTTGTAGCCGCATCGGACAGTTTGTTGATGGGGGCTACAACCGTTCTTGAGACGAACAGGATACAAATGCCACTGACAACCAGTCCTGCGGCCAGAGCGATTATGAAGAGCATTATAGTGAAGGCCCGGCTCTCTGCCTTGATGGCGTTCATGGATATGTCTGCGCATCCGTAGGCGACAACATTTCCCTGTCTGTCATGGATGGGATAACCTGCAGAAACAAGCCATCCATATTCGGGTGTGTTGGTGATGTAGGCGGGGAATCCTATCTCCGGGTCATCAATGACACCGTGATTTACTTCGTAAAGGGGATCGAAATCTCCGGGATCATTGGCTACGGTGGAACCGTCTGCCACGTACAGAGTGATCATGTCCTTGGGGTATGCATAGAGGATGTAAACCGACTCAACATCGTTGGCCTCGTCGATCCTCTGCATCTTTTTGATTTCACTTCTGTATTCCGCCAGAACTTTTATATCCTGGAAGTGGTTGATGTACACCTCGTGTTCGGGAGTACCCATGCCGTCGCTTCCGACTCTTTCGTCTTCATCGAGGGACTCATAGATATCAACGATCTGATCTCTGACGAATTTGACGTTGTCGCCGTCCAAAGTTACAGCTATCGTATGGGCCATGTCGGTAACCTTGGATTCGTATTCGGAGTTGATCGTCCTGTTGAATACGATGACCGTTATGGATCCCACTACTGCTGTGATGATACCGACCACAAGTAATATCAAAAGAACACTTTTTATGCTTATAGGCAAACTTCTTGTTTTTCTCATACTCTTACCACCATTGTATTGAATCCCTGATATCGTCTATAGTAAAAAGATTTTGCTTTTGCTTTTATAACATCCATTCCGATGGCGTTAAAGTCAGCATCGGAAGTCTCATCTACATCATGTACCATCTTTTTGCTCAGGTCAAACGGATTAAAGGTCAGGGCGTTGTCCCTGATGTGCATAGTGAATTCCTTGTCTCCTCTGTATACCATGGTCAGCTGTATGAGACCGCTGTCATCGGTAATGGAGGAAAAGCCTATATTTATTATAGCAGAACAAACCTCTTCTATGGTCATCTGGACGTAATACATCTGCTTGGGATTGGCTTCCCACTTTTCAAGGAATTCCTCCACCTGTGGCAGAACCTGTCCAAGTTCATCAAGGCTGTTGTGGAGCTTGGCCGTGAAGATCATTTCCGGGTCAAGCCGCATTTTCTTTTGCATAAAGAAATTGAAGTATATGGTCATTATAACAAAGCTCAGAACCTCGGTCACAAGGTAAGTGTACCAGAAGGCTCTCTCGCCGATGGCGATGGTGACGAGCATGACCGGGATGAGGATAACTACGCCCCTTAAGGTGGATATGATGAAAGCCGGCGCTGCGTTGTCCTTGGCGGCGTAGCTTGAAGCCAGAAGGAGGTTGAAGCCCGCAAAGAGGATGCAGCTTGCGAAGGCTCTGAGGGCGTGGGTTCCGTATTCGACGGCTGCCTCATCCCTGAGTCCGAAGAGCATACATATCTGTGAGGCGAATACCATGATGATAGTCATTAAAACCAGTGCCGTGATTATTCCGACATTTCTGGTCAGGATCTGGGCATCGTCGCTCTCCTTGTAATTGCATTCGGATTCGTAGGTGCTAAGGATAGGCTGTACTGCTGAGCTGATCGCGCCAAAGACGTATCCCATAAGGTAGGAAAGACTCTGCACTATCTCAAAGACAGCGACGCCGATCTCGCCTGAAAGCCTGCTCAGGGCGTTGTTTCCGATCCAGATGAAAAGGAAAGTATAAATGTAGGAAATGCAGGATGAAAATCCTGTCTTGTAGCTGGTAAATACATCACGGAATCTGGGGCTCAGCGGGAAAATGCGAAGGTGTGAGTCTTTTCCGTAAATAAAGTAGAGCTCTATGGTGCTGGTTATGATGACGCCCAGGAGAGTAGCCAGTGCGGCACCCATAACTCCAAGTCCGCAGAAGAGGACCAGGATGATGTTCAAAAAGAAATCGCAGCCGTTGCCAATCTGTGAAGCAAGGGAAGATTCCTTGAAGAGATCGTCATTTCTCATGAAGTAGCCAGCCACATAGGCAAAGAAGAAAAACGGTGCTGCCGCAAAGAGAAGACGAAGGTATATTGTGGTTGCTGCGAACAGCTCTGCATTGTCGGAAGATGCTCCTAAAACCCTTGCGATGTTGCTTACAAAGATATTTCCGAATACTGCGATAAGGATTCCAATGACAAATATTGTGACCAGAACTCCGTGATAGTCTCTCTGGGCTTCTTTTTCACTGCCCTTTGACATCTTCTGGGAGAAGACTACAGCACCGCCCAGGCCAAAGGAATGCATGATCACGTTGTAGATCATGAAGACCGGGATTGCAAAGGCGATGGCGGCAAGGCCGGTTGCGCCCATCCGGTTTCCGACTACAAGGGCGTCGGCCATGTCGGCTACCGAGAGTACCAGAGCCGAGGATATTGCAGGCAGATACTGCCTCATGAACATTTGGTTTGTAAAAGATGTTATCTTGTGCTTTTTCATTTAAGCCTACCTGTGTACATATCTATCATTGCGCAGGGGTGCATGCGCTGCTTTACAGTCCTAAGGCCCGGAAGGCCAAGGTCTTCCTCCCAGTTGAAGTACTCAACCTCGGGGGGTTGAATTTTGGCGAATTGCTGCCTTATGAAGTACTGAAGTCCGTGGATGTAAAAGGCTGTCTTTTGGAGGCAGCAGTCCACGGTGTTGTCTTTTAGCTTATAGCCAAGGACTATACCGCAGGGTTCTCCGTCCATGTAGATGACTGTTCCCGTTATCCCAAGAGCGGTATACCAGGACAGAATGGTGTTCATGGCGCGCTTGTCCATTACGTTGGGATCATCTTCTTTATTTTTTGTCCAGGCGTCGATTATTATGCGGGCGTCAGCCACGGTTTTTTCGGTGAGCCCCTGGATCTCAAAGGTGTGCTCACGCTTAAGGCGCCTGATGTAATCTCTTTTCCTTGCCATGCTCCCGCCCGGAAGATTTTCAAGAGTGTTTCTGTCGTAGATGTACTCGCTGTCGTCGGGAGTCGGTGCTATTTCGAATTTACCCGGAAAATGTGTTTCAAGGAAATCCACATCTTCCTTCGTCATGTATCTGAAAGTGAGGCCGCCATTTTTTGACAGAGCCTTTATGAAGGTTTCTTTTTCGCTTTCTTCACCCACAGGGAAAAACCAGGTGTTGTCTTTTTCGTCAGCTATCCTGACGGAATATAGCCCGGGGGACAGATAAAGGGAGTGTTCCATATCTTTTGCCCAGATATACAGTGTCCTGAAGGCATGAGCGCTGTCGCCGTTTCCATAGGTGTTGTAGAGCCTTGTTACGGTGTCCTCATGTTCGGGACCGAATTTGCTTGTTTCTGCATGAAACATGTTTTATATGCTCCTAGTCCGGGGACTTGTGATGTAGCCCCCACTAATAGAGAAGATTTTCTCATTCTGAGCTTCTTTCGGAGCTTCGCCCTTGTGAGCTACAGCGCCGATCATCTCGTACTTTTCATTTGTTGCAGAGTCTATGTAGAAGCACTCGTAGCCGTAGAATGCGCGGAGTGTCAGTTCTGCCTTTTCGTAGCTGTCTGTATCGCGGAGTGTGTAGTCTTCCTCAGTGGGAAGTTCCCAGTACTCTGCGTCGCCCGTCTGGGGAACAGCGTTGTTCCAGAGATTGTCAAAGTCGGCGACGAGGCGGTTTACCATGCCGGGGAGCTTCGCGTTCTGTCTCTCGCAGAGGGTAACCAGATTGTCGTCAGGGTAGACCGGAACGCTTTCCTTCAGGATTATCTCACCCTCATCAAGCCCCATGGTCATTCTGTGCATCGTGACGCCGCTTATGGCAAGACCCTTGATGATGGTCAGAGGCATGGGCCATCCGCCTCTTCCCATGGGAAGGAGAGCGGGGTGGGTGTTGACTATCCTGAGCTCGTCTATGACGGGGATCACGTGGTAGTAACCTCCGACCAGCACAAAATCACAGCCCATATCAACAAGAGCATAGAGATTATCCCTTTTAATTCTTTCGATCTGCAGGGGGATATCATGCTCTTTTGCAAAGGCCGTGGTCCTGGTGTTGAATTCTGTATAGTTATCGGTCTTACAGGTGAAGATCTTAATGATCTCGGTACCTGTGCCATAGAGACTTGTCAGTACCGGGTACCAGTTGTCTATTCCTATGTAGGCGGCTTTCATTTTTGCAACCTCATGATTATTCGGGGCACGCTCGCCCCTATATCATCCATTATCGCACAAATTGTGTGAATTGTAGATTAAATATGTATAAAAAAAGCCTTTCTTTAGCTATCGGCAATTATGTTTGTTGTTATTTTGCCGGTGTCTGTCGTACGATATTACTGTCACAAAATTTCACTATGTTCGTGAATTATGCCATCTACAGAAGCCTGCAGACGCGGAGATATTCTCCATCGGCGACGGCGAATTTCTGCTGATGTCGTGTCTCCAGAAGGAGTCGGTTGTCCGCCTTCTCATAAAGAGTGTGAAAGCTCAGGCTGTTGATAAGGGCAATACTATACAAATATGCTATAGATAATCTTCGAAATGGCATAATACTTTACCTGGTTCTGTCCGATATATATAATACAGCTAGGGAAAGCATGGATCTTCATGGATGAGTAACTTTCATCAAGGTGAAGGTCCATTTTTCATGGACCTTTACAGCAGCAAAGGAGGAACCATGAAAATTGCAAACAGTAACGTAACTCTGGTGTCGTCGCGGCAGTACTACGAGGAGAACACCGTATCTGTCAGCACCGGCATCATCACCAGGGACTCTTTTCTTGACAGTCTCCAGAATCAGGAAAAGAAAATGGACGAGCTCAGCCTGTCAGATGATGGACAGCAGGCAGCTCCCCTGGGCAGCGAGAATTATTCATCGCTGCGCCCTCAGAAGTCTGACTATCTCTCGCCCCAGATGAGCAATCTGGAGGAGCAGATTGCGGAGCTTCGGGCAAGTCTTCTGGAGAGGATTTTGAAACTCCTTGGAATCTTTGGCGGAGATGGGCAGAGCAGAGGATTTAAGTCGACACTCGCCAACACTGCGGAGATGATCTCGGCAGGAAGTTTCGTGAAGGTCACAACGCTGTCCATGACACACATTGAGACTGAGGAGACCAGCTTCAGCGGAATGGGTACAGCCCAGACTGAGGACGGCAGAGTGATCGACTTCGGAGTGAACTGCTCCATGTCACGGCGTCTGTGCGAGTATGCGGGAATCAGCGTCGGAACTTCAGTGGGACTTATCGATCCGCTGGTGATCAATGTCGGAAGCGGAGTTACTTCTATCAGTGACCAGTCCTTCTTCTTTGATCTGGACTGCGACGGCAAGGAAGAGAAGATTTCAAACCTTGGAGCGGGCGCAGGATTCCTGGCACTCGACAAGAACGGGGACGGAAAGATCGGCGACGGGTCAGAGCTCTTTGGAACGAAGTCAGGCAACGGCTTTGCAGATCTGGCAGGCTACGACAAGGACGGTAACGGCTGGATTGACGAGAACGATGAAGTCTACGACAAGCTTAAGATCTGGGTCAGAAATGAAGACGGAACCGATACACTTCTTGGCCTCAAGGAGGCAGATGTAGGCGCCATTTATCTTGGAAGTGCAGAGACTGAGTTCTCTCACTACGGCAGTAACTTCCTTATGTCAGCCATGACCCGCTCATCCGGAATATTCCTCAGGGAGAGCGGCGGCGTAGGCACAGTTCAGCAAATTGATCTTGCAGCAATCTAAACAAAAAGCGCAGCCTCTCATATGGGGTTGCGCTTCTTAATATCCGTAAACTCTCAATTTAATGAAATCAAATATTCGTCAGCGAGATAACCATCTCCGCCGTCTCCAGTAAATCCGTTCCCGAATCCATCGAGCATTTCTGCAGGTATCTGTGGGCCTCAGGCTCCGTCATGTGATGGCGATCCATAAGTATCTCCTTCGCCCGCTGGATGGTCTTCTTGTCTTCCTCGCTTCGCTCCATGCGCTTTTTCTTGGCCCGCTTCTTCAGGGATTGCACGCCCTCCAGCATAAGAGTCAGTGTGGAAAAGAAATCATCGCTCTGCAGAGGAGTCTGGAGATAGATGAAATTGTCGGAAGAACCTTCAGCCGGCGCGTGGGCGGCAGAAGCGATCATCAGCATCTTGAAATAAGGCGGCAGATCCTGAAGGAGCTCGGAATAGAGCATGTCAGTTAAGCGGTAGCCACAGATGATGACACCGCTCCCTAAATCGTCCATGGCAGAAAGAGCCTGGACACCGGAAGAAACGGTGGTCGCAGGCTCATAGCCGGCGCGGGAAAGTATGCTTTTGAAAATCTGTATATCTTTAGGCTTTGCAAAAGCTACGATAATGTTCACTGAAAACGCTCCATGTCTGCTTTGATTTTGTAAAAAGAAATCACGGTAATGTCAGGAATGCTATCAGAACTTGCCCAGGTATCTCTTGATCTCCCACTGCGTAACGCAGGTGCGGAAGTCCTTCCACTCAGATCTCTTTGCATCAAGGAACTTGTCATAGATAGCATCTCCCAGAACTTCCTTAATGAAAGAATCCTTCTCGCATGCCGTGATGGCTTCGCCCAATGTCATGGGCAGAGTCTCAAGGTTGCTGCTTCTGAGCTGCTCGTAGGTAACATGCCCAAGATTTTCTGTAAGTTCTGCGGGAGCTTCCAGTTTCTTCTCGATACCGTCTATGCCTGCGGCAAGGATGAGTGCTATAGCAAGATAAGGATTGCAGGTAGCGTCGGGATTGCGAAGCTCAATCTTGGTGGCCTTTCCTCTTCCTGCGGGTACCCTGATGAGGGCGCTTCTGTTGGAGGAGGATGACCAGGATACTGTAACAGGAGCATCATATCCGGGAACCAGTCTCTTGTAGGAATTTACAAGTGGATTGGTGATCAGGGTCATTCCCTTTACATGGGAAAGTACTCCTGCGATAAACTGTCTTGCTGTCTCTGAAATCTCGCCGGAATCCTCGGACTCGACAAAGAGATTGTTGCCGTTCTTATCCTCAGCCAGGATGTTGATGTGCATCCCTGAGCCGCTGATACCCTCAGTGGGCTTGGGAAGGAAAGTGGCGTAGAGACCGTGCTTTTTGGCAATGGTCTTAACAGCCATCTTAAAGGTCATTATCATGTCTGCGGCGCGCTCTGCATCCTCGGCCTTGAAGTCGATCTCGTGCTGGGCGGGAGCTGTCTCGTGGTGAGAAGAGGAGATGTCAAATCCCATTTCCTCCAGATTTAAGATGATGTCACGGCGCACGTTCTCGCCCTGGTCTGCAGGAGCCACGTCAAAATAACCGCCGCTCTCCCTTGTCCTGGTAGTGGGCTGTCCGTCATCGTCATAATCAAACAAAAAGAACTCAGGCTCCGGATTGATCTTAAAGTTAAGCCCCAGCTCGCGGCCCCTCTCAACTACGTTCTTGAGTATGTTTCTGGGGTCACCCATGAAGGGCTTCTTGTCGATGGTGTATACGCTGCAGAACATCCTCGCAACCTTGCCGGACTGTGGGCGCCAGGGGTAGATCTCGAAGCTGTCGAGGTCGGGATACAGGTACATGTCGCTGTCATGGCTCCTGACGAAACCCTCGACGGAAATGCCGTCAAACATGCACTCGTTGTTCAGAGCGCTCTCGAGCTGGCTTGCAGCTATGGCGATATTCTTGGGCATGCCGAATATGTCGCAGAACTGAAGCCTGATGAAGGCCACGTCCTCCTCTTCAACAATCCTGAAAATGTCTTTCTTGGTGTATTTCATGGTAACCTCCTTTGGATACTTGATACCAGCATTTGCATATGATAAAAGGCACCAGAAAAAGCGAACAGCTCTGTTCGATTTCCGGCGCCCTTGCCTTCCTAGTTATATTAAAAGAAAAAAGCTGTACACACAAGTCAAATCTAGTATAATTGTTTATAATTTTATGGGGAAAAAGCAAAAGAAAGGTCGAGAAAATGAGCTGGGAAGATAATGTCAGGAAGGTTGAACCCTACGTACCGGGAGAGCAGCCTAAGGTAAAAAACATAATCAAGCTTAACACCAACGAGAACCCGTATCCGCCGTCGCCGCTGGTTTACAAGGCATACGAGGAGACGAATCTTGACGACTACAGGAAGTATCCGGATCCAACCTGCAGCGTACTGATGGATGCCATAGCCTCTTTTTACGGTGTGGACAAGGACAACGTTTTTGTGGGTGTCGGCTCCGACGACGTGCTGGCAATGGCTTTTCTGACTCTCTTTAATTCAGATAAGCCCATTCTTTTCCCGGATATCACCTATTCGTTCTACGATGTGTGGGCTGAGCTCTACAGGATTCCATACAGGCAGCTCCCGCTGAATGACGATTTCACTATCAATCCCGCTGATTATTATGGAGAGAACGGCGGAGTTGTAATCGCCAATCCCAATGCGCCTACAGGAGTAAAGCTTCCGCTGGATGCAATTGAAGACATCATTAAGAACAACACTGACGTGGTAGTGATAGTCGACGAAGCTTACGTTGACTTCGGCGCAGAGAGCGCACTTCCGCTTATTGATAAGTACGACAACCTTCTGGTGGTTAGGACCTATTCCAAGTCGAGGTCTCTGGCAGGCCTTCGCATCGGATATGCTTTCGGATGCAAGAAGCTCATCAAGTACCTGTCCGATGCCAAGTTTTCTTTTAACTCCTATACCATGAACATGCCTTCACTCACTCTGGGTGCGGCAGCCATGCAGGACAAAGAGTACTTCGAAGAAACCACTGCCAAGGTGGTTGCAACAAGAGAGCGCGTTAAGATGCAGCTTAAGGAGCTGGGCTTTGAGTTTGGCGATTCTGCCACAAACTTTATCTTTGCCCGTCACCCCAAGAGGCATGGAAAAGAAATATTTGATTATCTGAGAGCACATGATATAATAGTGCGTCGTTTCAATAAGCCGGAAAGAATAAGTGAGTACCTGAGGATCTCCATCGGAACCGACGAGGAGATGGACAGGCTCATCGAAGTTCTTAAAGATTTTCTCAGTGAATAATAAGGAGTTTTTATGTTAAAGAAATATGTGATCGTTTTTCTGATCTCAATGGTGCCACTGATCGAGCTGAGGGGCGCTGTGCCCTACGCTATCGCCAACGGCCTTCCGGTGCTTCCAAGTTACATAATCGCAATCATCGGCAACATGATTCCGGTGCCCATCATCTTCTTTTTTGCAAGGAAGGTTCTTGAGTGGGGAAAAGACAAACCGGTGATCGGAGGGTTCTTCACCTTCTGCCTTGAGAAGGGCCACAAAGGCGGAGAGAAGCTGAAGGCAAAAGCCGGAAAGGGTCTGTACTGGGCGCTATTTTTATTCGTAGGAATACCGCTCCCCGGAACCGGAGCCTGGACAGGAACACTGGCTGCTTCAATTCTCGACATGGATTTCAGAAAGAGCGTAAGAGCCATCATTTGCGGAGTTATTCTGGCAGGTATTATAATGGGTTCCGGAACAAAGATAATCATGCTCATTTCGCAACTGTTCTGATAGAGGAATAACAATGGAAGCTTACACTGATTTTGCAGCAGTATACGATATTTTCATGGACGG
>JAEEGL010971860.1_pt1 | contig 32401 bp, 33 predicted proteins | sample 9134231 | NCBI WGS metagenome assembly JAEEGL01 (sample SAMN16246548, study PRJNA631951) | gut metagenome | biome: gut microbiome; feature: rumen; material: fiber-attached | host: Bos | place: Iran: Karaj | collected 2018-10 | reverse complement strand
TCGACTTGCATGTATTAAGCCTGCCGCCAGCGTTCAATCTGAGCCATGATCAAACTCTTCACTTTAAATTTTTAAGTTGAAGTTTTTTCGGCTCTCTCTTGAATGACTGTCTTCTAAAATTACTCTTAGATTTGACACTCAGCTTCTTTCAAGAACCATTTTTTAAATTTCAGCTCATGAATTCAGCGAGTGCCCACACAGATTGTCTAGATTCGTTTTTAAAGAACTTTTTGTTTTCGCTGTGCTCAGCGAGTGATGTGTATTTTACTTTTTCGAGAATTTTTGTCAACACACTTTTGTGATTTTTCGCAATTTTTTTTATTTTTTTGCTTGTTTGATTAAAAAACAAACAAAAACTTTCCCAAAACTTAAAAATACACCTTTATTTCATCTTATCAACCTTTACTCTTTTTAATTTGAGGTTTTATTACATTTGGAAAAAGAAAATAAAACACACCATCAACGACAAAATGTTTCACCCATCTGACTGACCATAAAAATGTCATCAAAATTACAGCTGTCACTACTGCCTTAACCTTTAATTCGTCTAAATCATGATTAAAGAAATCACTTATCCCTACTCTTTCCATAAACTCATAGGTTCTTCTTGAAAAAATTGTACCTAAGTAAAGCATGGTATTTCCCAATAAAGTACATAGAACACCAAATCTAAATGACACAGCAATGAAACAGCAGATAGCCCCCACTATAAAAAGTGTAAATCCGCTATAAATCATGAATATTTCAACGTTTTCAATCATTTTCATAAACCTTTTTCAATTTCAAGTATATTTTAAAAAAAATCTTATGAAATTTCTATTTTTACACTTAAAATACCCCTCATAATATTCAATTACATTATATGGGTTTATATCATGTTATTAAATTGGAACACAGATCCGGTTATCTTTACCATACCGGTTATCAATCTTTCTTTAAGATGGTATGGATTATTTTTTGCTGTTGGTTTTCTGCTCGGATATTATTTTGCTAATACAGAATTCAAAAAAAGAAACATAAATACAAGCGGATTAGATATGTTGCTGTTATTTATGATTACAGGAACCCTCATTGGGGCAAGACTTGGACACTGTCTAGCATATGATCCTCAATACTATCTCTCCCATCCTATAGATATTCTTAAAATATGGCAGGGCGGTCTCGCAAGCCACGGAGGAGGATTAGGTCTAATACTTACGACCCTTCTGTATTGTAAAATCTATAAATACAAGTTTCTTAATCTTGCCGATATGCTCTGTATACCAACCGCATTTGTTGGAGGAATGATAAGAATTGGAAATTTCTTTAATTCCGAAATTTATGGCAAACCTACAAATGACAGCTACGGAATCATTTTTGGACGAATTGACAACATCGCTCGTCACCCCGTACAAATATATGAATCACTGTCTTATTTCTTAATAGCTCTTTTTCTTTATCTTGTTTACAGAAATTACCAAAATCGTGGCTCTGGCTTTATACTAAGTTTATTTTTAATATCAGTATTCATTGCAAGAATCATACTTGAGTATTTTAAGCCTGAACAGGCAAGTTATAGCATGACAGAAAGCTTGTTCACTGTAGGTCAGTATCTAAGTGTGCCTTTCATTTTATCAGGAATGATATTATGCGTTTTAAGTTTTAAATTACCTGCTCTAAAGGACAACAGTACCATAATTCTGAATGATACAAATACGAAGAAATAAAAATTACTTTTTATCAAATTTAAAAGCCATCACATTCGTTTGAACCTATTCTTTGAAGATATAGTTACATTTAAAAAATAAATTTCCAAGAAGTCCCCAAATATGTAATGCCCCCCCATAGTCACACAAATTTGTTCAAAATATGGGGTTGAATCTGATGGCTTTTTGTTTATTTTAATTTTCGTAATGTTTTCCTTTAACAAAACGCTTAATTATCCCTTTGTGTCCACCGAATACGAACGAACATAAATATATAGCACTCAACGAAATAATTATGGCAGGACTACATGGAACATTAAAATGAAAAGACATAACCAGCCCTACATATGAAGATATAAGCGCAAATATCACACTTATTGCAATAATATTTGATAACTTATAGCTCCAAAATTTAGCACTTGTTGCAGGAATAATCATAATACCCACAGACATTAATGTTCCTATTGCCTGAAAACTGCTTACTAAATTAAAAACAGCTAAAATCATAAAGCAAATGTGCACCCAAGTTCCCGATTTGCTTACAGATGCAAGAAAAAGAGGATCAACCGTATCTAAAATTAAAGGTCTAGAAATAAATGACAGCAGAACCAGTGTTACAGAAGTACACAACCCGAGCAGAAGAATAGTTTCCTTACCAACAGCAAAAATAGATCCAAAAAGGAAGTGAAGCAAATCAAGATTTGAGCCGTTTAATGAAATTATTAACACTCCCAACGCAAGACTGAACAGATAAAAAACAGCAAGATTACTCTCTTCACTGCTTTTACTCACTCTGGAAAATAGACTGGACATAATAATTACAACAATTCCAGCAACCATACCACCTATTGTCATAGCTGCAACAGAAAGGCCTGAAAACATGAAACCTACAGCTGCTCCAGGCAGTATTGCGTGTGAAATAGCATCACCACTTAAACTCATTCTTTTTAGTGTCAGAAAAACACCTATCAATGGTGAGCTGAAACAAAGACAAACCAAAGATACAAAAGCCTTCTGCATAAAATCATATGAAAGCAACGGATGTATCAGAAAATTATAAAGTTCATTAAACATAGTTATTTGTTACAAATATTGGCATCTTTATGAGGGTAAAAACTGTTATTAAAAGCTTTTTCCAAATTTTCCCTGTTTAAGACATCTTTGGTTAATCCATAAGCTACCAGTTCTCTGGATAAAACAGCCGTATAAACAAAATTTTCTCTAACCTGTTGAATATCATGCAGTACAGATACAACTGTTTTTCCAGCATCAATCCACATACGAACAATTTTTAACAATTCGACAATTGTTTTATAATCTATCGCGTTAAAAGGTTCATCAAGCAAGATAAGATCTGCATCCTGAATAATTAATCTGGCAAACAAAGCTCGCTGTATCTGCCCACCACTAAGAGCTTTTAACGGTTCATCAGCCATTCCCTTTAATCCAACTTTATCCAAAGTTGTATTAACTAAATCCAAATCTTCATCATTCAGACTCGATAAAAAACCTTTTTTGTACAGTAATCCAGAAGCAACCAATTCCAATGTTGTCATTGGAAAGGTTTTATCTACTGTTGAGCTTTGCGGTAAATAAGCAATTTTATTTTTCTCTATGCCAATGGAAATGCGGCCCTCCATAGGTTTTATAAAGGACATGATTCCTTTTAGCAACGAAGACTTACCACAACCATTCGGTCCAACAATGGCAACAGACGCTCCTTTCTCAATATGCATATTCAAATGATGAATAACAGGATGTTTGTTATATCCAATAGTCAGATTATTAAATGTCAACATACTAAATAACGAGATAAATTAAAAAATAAAGAATTGAAAGTATTACAAAAACCAATGTTAATTTGGTCCAAATACCCCAAAGAAAAAAAGATCCCATCACCGTCTCCTTTTAACTTTTTAATTATACATTATTTAATTTCATGCACACTTTTACAATATCCAATCATAACTTATACTGAATAATGACAATTATTTTCGAAAAAGTACATGACAGCTTTTTTGTATACAGAAATAAAAAGAGTAAGTATAGGATCAAATTCTATCAAAACATATGAATTATTAAAACAAAGAAGACAACCACATGGGCTGTCTTCTTTAATATGGATAATAGTAATTACAACAAAAAATTATTAGTTCTTACCACTTAAGAGAGAGGCAATCAACTTCTTGTTCTTGTCTCCGCTAGCTTCCTTAGCTTCTTCCTTTGGAGAACTCTTTTCCTGCTGAACTTCTTCAACCTTTGCTGCAGGCTTGCTGCTTGATACTTCAGTTGGCTTTATAGGGTTCTGAATCTGGCTTGGGCCACTTGGAATTGCACTGATACGTGAAAAACCTTCTGCTCTAGCCACAGCATAACCATTGCTCTTAGCAGCATCAACTAAATTATCATAATTTCTGTTTTCAGTTACAAAAGTTACCTGAGTATTGCCATCTTCAGCTGCTAATCTTGCAATCTTGAAAGCTAAACTGATGAATAATTCATTTTCAGTTTTATGAGGAATTTCAAGGAAATCGATGTCAACCTGCTGACTCTTGGCAATACTCATCAGATTCTTAACGACCTTGAAAGGAAGATTATCCTGATCTTCAGTTAATAAGAAAATGCTGTCGTAACGATCAAGACCTTCACTAGGCAGTTCCTGATCTGCAAAATTAGGTAAAATTAAAATCTTATTTGACATATACTCACCGTCCCTAGACTTATATAATCAACTTTAAATGTACTTAGTACAATTCTATAGATTTTTTAATTTTTAATTAGTGATCAGTATCTAACTAACAACGATTTTTTCAAATATCAATACATTTTGTTCAGTATACAACCACATACTTTTCGACTTATCAGTCATAATATTTTATATTTCACGTGTCATTACATAAAAAAAAGCCGTGTGAATCAAAATAGTATGAAAACACATGGCTTTTTATCAAAATAAAAAATTCTAATCTAGTCTTGATAAAAATTCTGCTATTCTTTCAGCCATCTGAGTTGCATTATTTCCGTCAATCACAAAATGCAGAGTCTGACCATATGAAGCTCTTAGAGTGGAAACCTGCATCATGCTTTTACCATCGACATAAGGAGAATTTTCTGAAGTATTTCTTATTTTTACCTTAACTTCAGGATCACTATTGCAAATTTTTACTAACGAAGCACAAGGTCTTACATGTAAACCATGTTTTCCATTTATTTCAATATCCATTTCCAAAGACATAACAGCCCCCCGAACGAACTAACCACCAATACCCCTTGATTATATTCTATATTTCAACTTCAAAAAAAATAAAATAAGAACCTAAATATGTTACTTATAACCATGTTTTTTTAAAATTAATCGTGATTTGTCACTAAACAGATAATCTCTAAAACTATTGGTAGCTTTTATGTTTTTACTGTTTTTAAACGTCATATAATAATAATTTATCGGTTCATATTCTGTATCACTGAACAAACAGAAAGAACCATTTTTAGTCATCTTATTATCAACAACCATATTATAAGGTAAAAAGCCCAGCATAGCATATCCGTTGACTATAGAACTTAGAGCTGAATATTCATTATCACTATAAATAACTTTATTTTTTATCTTTGGATTCTTTTTTATATATAGTTCAATTATCTGCGATGCAGCGAAACCGGATACATTGTATTTAGGATTTGGCATTATAATTTTATTGTAAATATCCTTATTTAAAACATCACAGTCCTTATCAATTATTGATGTCACAGAAAATAAAGCCAAAGTGGTTTTGGTAAAATTACCATAACCTGTGCTATCACCTACACCGCTTGTAATATATCTGGCAGGAAATTTTTGATCATTTCCAAGAAAAATATCACACTTCATCTGATTATTAATGACAGAAGCATAAATCATACTTGACGAAGCATATGAAATATCAATTTTTCCGAGAGAATATACCTTTTTCAAATCTTCTAAATAATCATACAGTTGAGGAATAGCACAAACCTTTACGGCATCATCTGCCATAACTTCGTTATTTTCTTCTGCAAAGCTGTTATTGGAGAATACAAAAGAAATTACCATTCCCCCAACTAATCCCAAGAATTTATAAAAAAATCCAATTTTCATTAAATTATCCAAAAAAATAATGCAGTCCATATCAGAACTGCAAATATTCATATAATCAATTTAGTATTATCTTACTCAACATAAAAATTACGCAACATGGATATTTCCTTTGCATAACCATTCAAATCCTCCTGAGGAGTTTCCAGATAAAAAGGAAGTTTCTTCAAACGAGGATTATTAATAACTGCAACAAGTGCTTCTAAACCGATTTGCCCAAAACCAATACATTCATGTCTGTCCTTATGGGCACTCATTGGGTTTTTACTGTCATTCAAATGAATGGCTTTAAGACGGTGAAGGCCTATAACATTATCAAATTCATCCAGAACATCATCAAGATGATTAACAATATCGTAACCACCTTCCCAAAGATGACAAGTGTCCAAACAAACGCCCAACTTTTCGTTAAATCTGACTCCGTCAATAATATTTCTTATTTCCTGAAAATTTCTGCCAATTTCACTGCCTTTACCAGACATAGTCTCAAGAAGTACTTCTGTTTTTATTTCTGGAGTTATGATGGCATTTAAATGTTCTATAATCAGATGAATTCCTGTCTCAACCCCCTGTTGCACATGTGAACCAGGATGAAAATTATACATTCCTCCAGGAATCATATCCATAATACGCAAATCATCACTCATTATATTTCTAGCAAATTCCCGTAACCCTTCATCCTTAGCACAAGGATTTAGTGTATACGGAGCATGAGCAAGAACCTGAGAAATTTCATATTCTTTACAGAATATCAAAAAGTCGTTTAAATCCTTTTGAGAAATATTCTTTGCTTTCCCGCCACGAGGATTTCTGGTGAAGAACTGAAATGTATTGGCATTGATGCTCAATGCTGTTTCAGCCATTGCCAGATATCCTTTAGCACATGATAAATGACATCCGATTTTCAACATATACGATTAGAATCTATTATTTGACCATAACCCCACCCTCTTTGGATGGTGGGCATTCATTATTCTACGGTTACTGATTTTGCTAAATTACGAGGCTTATCTACGTCAGTCCCCTTAATAATAGCAACATAATATGCCAATAACTGTAAAATGACATTGTAAACAATTGGAGCTATCAGCTCGTCGACTTCATCGATTTCTGTAAATCTGATGTTTGAATCCTTTGTTAATCCAAGTTTAGGGGTACCAAACACGTACAAAATTCCTCTTCTGGCACTTACTTCTTCGATATTGGAACGAAGTTTAGCTAAAAGATCATTGTTTGGAGCAACAACTATCACAGGCATGTCAGCATCAATCAAAGCTATAGGACCGTGTTTAAGCTCTCCTGCAGCATATGCCTCTGCGTGTATATAGCTGATTTCCTTAAGTTTTAAAGCACCTTCCATTGCAATAGGATACATAGCTCCTCTTCCTAAAAACAAGGCGTTACGCTTGTTTACGAATTCTCTAGAAATCTCTTCAACCTTGCTATCTAAAGCTAAGGCCTTTTCAATTGAAGGTGCTAATTTACGCAGTGATGCAACATAACCACTTTCATCTTCGGAACTTATTGTACCTTTTACAACCCCTATTGAACCTACGAGTAAAAGCAGAGAAACAAGCTGAGTAGTAAAAGCTTTAGTAGATGCAACACAGATTTCACGTCCGGCTCTTGTCAGAAATACAAGCTCAGACTCCCTTACAAGCGAAGAACCAGGAACATTGCAAATACACAACGTGTGGGCGTATCCCTTCTGCTTTGCAATACGAACAGCTGCCAGAGTATCGGCAGTTTCACCAGACTGTGACAAAGTTACAAACAAAGTATTCTTCTGGGTGATGCTCTTTCTATATCTGAACTCTGATGCAATCTCAACATCAGTAGGGATTCCAGCCAAGGACTCAAACCATTCACGAGCCATAAGCCCGGCATGATAAGAAGTTCCGCAGGCAACAATCTTAACTCTTTCAATACTGCTGAAAACGTCTCTTGCATTTGTGCCGAAACATTCAACGACAAAATGTTCATCAGAAATTCTACCAGCTAAAGTGTCAGTAACAACTTTGGTCTGCTCGTAAATTTCTTTCTGCATAAAATGACGATATTCACCTTTTACAGCTTCATCATTTTCAATATTTACTTCATTAACAGCACGATTAACCACATTGCCGTTCTTATCGTAAATAACAATCTTAAAACGTGAAACATCAGCAATATCACCTTCTTCAAGGTAAATAAATCTATGAGTTATAGGAAAAAGAGCAACAGGATCTGAAGCGACAAAATTTTCACCTATTCCAAGACCAATCACAATTGGACTACCACTTCTGGCAGCAACCAGATGCTCTGGCTCATTCTTATCAATAACAACAGTACCGTATGCACCTTTTACATCTTTAATTGCACGCTTGGTTGCATTAAGAAGATTTCCTTCCTGTTCTAAATAAGAATTAACCAAAGCAACAAATACTTCGGTATCTGTTTCTGAGGTAAACTGATGACCTTTTTCTATAAGACGGTTCTTGATATCAATGTAATTCTCAATAATACCGTTATGCACTATGGCCAAAGGTCCTGCCACGTGAGGATGGGCATTATTAACTGAAGGTTTACCATGAGTCGCCCATCTTGTATGGGCAATTCCCAACCCGCCAGCTAAAGTCTTTTCTCCAACAGCCTTCACTAGTTCATTGACTTTTCCAAGACTTCTTATTCTCTGGATTTCGTTATTATAAACAACTGCTATACCTGCAGAATCATATCCGCGATATTCCAGCCTTCTCAAACCTTCCAATAAAATGTCAGAAACATCTCTCTGAGCTATCGCTCCTACAATTCCACACATAACATAGTCCTATCAATATTATTTTTTCTTTACAGGTCTCTTCCAACCTTTAATTGAACGCAAAGGTGCTCTGGTAATAACCAAATTATCTGCCTCAACGTTTTTAGTTACGGTTGTACCTGCGCCGATTGTTACATTATCCCCGATTTCAACAGGAGCCACAATCTGAGTATCAGAACCTACAAAAACATTGTTACCGATGACTGTCTTCCACTTATTGGCCCCATCATAGTTACAAGTTATTGTTCCTGCACCTATATTAACATTTTCCCCAATATCGCTGTCACCTAAATATGACAGATGTCCGGCCTTTGTTCCTTTCGCAATTTTGGATTTCTTAACTTCAACGAAATTGCCTACATGAACCTGATCCTCTAAAACACATCCCGGTCTGAAACGTGCGAATGGCCCCAAAGTTGCGGATTTACCAATTTCGCTATCTTCAATAACAGTATAAGGACTAATCACTGAATCGTCGCCTACAGAACAGTTCTTCAACACGCATCCTGCGCCGATAACAACATTATTACCAAGTTTAACATTACCTTCAATAATCACGTTTGCATCTAAAGATGTGTTGGCACCAAATTCCAATGTACCTCTGAAGTCAACTCTTGAAGGATCCAGTAAAATCAGCCCTTCGGTCATATATTTCTTTGCAATTTTCAACTGATAATATCTTTCAGCCTCTGCAAGCTGGACTTTATTATTAATTCCTTCACATTCCTTGGAATTTTCTGAAACAGCTGAACTTACGGAAATGCCTTTCTGACAGGCAAGAGAAATTACGTCAGTCAGATAATATTCTCCCTGATTATTGTTGTTTTTAACCTGCTTAAGAAGTTCATTTAAAGATCTCCAGTCTCCTGCAATAACACCTGTATTGATTTCATTTATGAGCTTTTCTTCAGGAGTACAATCCTTATCTTCAACTATTGCAAGCACATTACCTGAAGAATCTCTCTTGATTCTTCCAAGCCCTTCAGGATGTTCAACTACAGAAGTAAGAACAGCAATCCCCTTGTCATCAAAGCTATTAACAAGATCTCTCAAAGTCTTACTTGTAATAAGAGGAATATCTGAAACCAGAATCAGTATTTTGCTGTCTGGATTACAGTTCGGTAAAGCCTGCATAACAGCATGCCCTGTACCTAAAAGCTCTTTCTGCATTACATAATCATAGTCGCCACCGATAGTATCTTTTACTATACTTCCTCCAAATCCATAAACTATGTGAATTTTTTCAGGATTTAATTCTAAAGAATTATCAATAACGTGTTGCAAAATCTCTTTACCACCTACCTTATGTAAAACCTTAGGTAAATGAGAATGCATTCTAGAACCTTTTCCGGCGGCAAGTATAATTACTTCCAATGACATGCTTAAAATCTCTCTAAATTAAAAACAAAAATTTTTAACATTATAGACTAAACAATATGTTAGCTCTACATACAAAATTCTTAAAATTAAGACAGATATCCAATTACGGAAATTCTCTGAAAATAAAGAAACAGAGAAATATAAAAAAAACTTTCCGTCTGTTGTTATCTGACAAACACATGAACGGAAAGTTTTTACAATTTGAATTAGCGATGACCGAATTTTCTGGTTAATTCCACTGCCTGAAGCTTTGACAAGGCTCGTGAAAGTTCTGCCAGAGCAGCTGAGTAATCCTGGTCTCTTGGACTCTTTGCAAGTTTTGCTTCTGCCTGCCTCTTTGATTCCAAAGCCAGAGATTCATCAATATCTTCACCACGAATGGCTGTATCTACCAGTACCGTCACGCTCTTTGGCTGAACTTCAAGAACACCACCATAAACGTTAACAAGCCTCTTGTCCCCCTGTTCTGTTGTATACACAACATTACTTGAGTTAATAGCTGTCAACAGAGGACTGTGTCCCGGTTTTATACCTATTCCGCCCTCAACACCTTCAACCTCAACATAGGCCACGTAGTCAGAAAAAATGTATTTTTCAGCACTAACTATACGAAGGTGTACCAAAGGAACGGTAGGGCTTTTTTCTTCTTTTTGCTCTGCCATATGAACCTCTTAAATCAGTTACATGCTCTTGGCTTTTTCCATTGCCTCTTCGATAGTACCAACCATATAGAAGGCCTGTTCCGGTAAAGAGTCAACATCACCATTGATAATAGCACTGAAGCCTCTGATTGTATCCTTCAGAGGTACATACTTACCTTCTCTGCCTGTAAATACTTCAGCTACACTGAACGGCTGAGAAAGGAATCTTTCAATCTTTCTTGCTCTTGATACTACGAGCTTATCTTCTTCAGATAATTCATCCATACCAAGAATTGCTATTATGTCCTTAAGTTCCTTGTATCTCTGTAAAACAGTCTGTACTCCTCGTGCTGTTTCATAGTGTTCCTTGCCAACAACAAACGGATCGAGCTGTCTTGAAGTTGAATCCAGAGGATCAACTGCAGGATAAATACCTAAAGCAGCAATCTGACGAGAAAGAACAACTGTAGCATCAAGGTGAGCAAACGTTGTAGCAGGGCTTGGGTCAGTAAGGTCGTCAGCAGGTACGTATACAGCCTGAACAGAAGTGATTGAACCAGTCTTCGTTGAAGTAATACGTTCCTGTAAAGCCCCCATTTCTTCAGCAAGTGTCGGCTGATAACCTACAGCAGAAGGCATACGTCCAAGTAATGCGGATACTTCAGTACCGGCAAGAGTGTAACGATAAATATTATCAATAAATAACAATACATCCTTACCTTCATCACGGAACTTTTCTGCAACGGTAAGACCGGTTAAAGCTACACGTAATCTGTTTCCAGGAGGTTCATTCATCTGTCCATAAACCATTGATACCTTATCAAGAACGTTAGACTCCTTCATTTCAAAATAGAAGTCATTACCTTCACGTGTTCTTTCACCTACACCAGTAAAAACGGACAATCCTGAGTGAGCCTTGGCTATATTATTGATAAGCTCCATCATGTTTACGGTCTTACCAACACCTGCACCACCGAATAAACCAACTTTTCCACCCTTGGCAAAAGGACAGATCAAATCAATAACCTTAATACCAGTTTCAAGAATTTCGGTTGTATTTGACTGTTCTTCATAACTAGGAGCACTACGATGAATAACCCAACGCTCCTTCTCATTTATAGGACCAGCTTCATCTACTGGTTCACCGAGAACATTCATGATACGTCCCAAAGTCTCATGACCTACAGGAACCTTAATACCATCACCTGTATCAATAACCTCAGCACCTCGTTTCAAACCATCGGATGACCCCATGGTTATACAACGAGCAATACCACCACCGATCTGCTGCTGTACTTCCAGTATTAAACCTTTTGACTTACCTTCACTAACAACTTCAAGAGCGTTATAGATCTTTGGTATTTTATCCTGTGGAAACTCAACGTCCACTACAGCACCGATAATCTGTACAACGATACCTTTCGAAACGTTCTTATCTGTACTCATGTTAACCTCATAATTTCAATCTTTTATACAGCGGCAGCACCAGAAACAATTTCAGTAAGTTCCTGAGTAATGCCAGCCTGTCTTGCCTTGTTATATACCAACTGTAAGTCATCAACTAAACGCTCAGCGTTGTCAGTTGCAGCTTTCATGGCAACCATTCTTGCAGCCTGTTCTGAAGCAAGATTTTCAACCACACCCTGATAAACTACAGATTCAATATATCTCGAGAAAATGGTATTAAGCAGACTCTCGGCGTCAGGCTCATATATATAGTCCCAGTAATCATCTTTAACAGTACTATTTGCATTAGGCGTTAAAGGGATAATCTGCTCAATAACAGGGCTTTGAACCATGGTATTTACAAACTTGTTATATACGATATAAAGTCTGTCAATCTCACCGTTGTTATAAGCTTTAAGCATCAAACGAACGGAACCGATAAGATTTTCAACCTTTGGATCATCCCCCATACCTGAAGCGTGAGCCAAAGTTTTTATACCGAATTTACTAAAAAAATTACAAGCTTTACTACCTAATAAAGCAACACTGCTTTCTACACCTTGTTCCTGATACTTCGATATCTGGGTTAGAACATTTTTAAATAAATTGATATTCAAACCGCCACAAAGACCACGGTCGGTGGATACAATGATATATCCAACATTCTTAATTGGTCTTTCGATAGTATAAGGATGCTTATACTCAAGATGAGCACGGGCAATGTGACCTATAAGCTTAAGCATAGCGCTGGTATAAGGTCTGCTGTGTTCCATTCTTTCCTGAGCTTTACGCATTTTTGAAGCAGCAACCATCTGCATGGCACTGGTAATTTTTTGCGTGTTTTTCACACTAAAAATTTTGCTTCTGACTTCCTTAGCACCTGGCATTACATGCTCCTCATTCAGTTACCTACTAAAAGGTCTGAGTTTCCTTAAACTTATTGAGAATATCAGTAAGTTTGCTAACCATCTCATCGTTATAATCAGGATTTGCATTAATATTCTTCATATCTTCTGCAAATTCAGACTGAGCATAACTTAACAGAGCTGATTCATATGCTGCAACCTTTTCCAGTTCAATATCTTCAATAAACCCCCTTTCAGCAGCAAACAACAAAATAGCCTGCTGAGCAACATCCAAAGGCTGATACTGCTTCTGCTTCATCAGTTCAGTTACCTTTTCACCATGATTCAGCTGCTTGCGAGTTGCTTCATCCAAATCACTTGAGAACTGAGAGAATGCTGCAAGCTCACGATACTGAGCCAAAGCAGTACGAATACCGCCTGACAGCTTCTTTATAAGCTTAGTTTGAGCAGCGCCACCTACACGAGATACGGAAATACCAGGATCTACCGCAGGTCTAATACCAGCATTAAATGACTGGGTAGTTAAGAATATCTGACCATCAGTAATTGAAATAACATTGGTAGGAACGAATGCAGACACGTCACCAGCCTGTGTTTCAATTATAGGAAGAGCTGTCAGTGAACCTGTCTTGCCCTTTACTGCGCCATTAGTTACCTTTTCTACGTATTCCGCATTAACTCTCGCAGCTCTTTCGAGTAAACGAGAATGTAAGTAGAATACGTCACCAGGATATGCTTCACGTCCAGGTGGACGACGTAACAACAATGAAATCTGACGGTATGCGACAGCATGCTTTGACAGATCATCGTAAATAATCAATGCGTCTTCACCATGATCTCTGAAATATTCCCCCATTGCACATCCTGCATAAGGAGCAATATACTGAAGAGCAGCTGTATCTGACGCAGATGCGGCTACTACAATAGTATTATCCAATGCACCATGTTCCTGAAGATTTCTTACAACATTTGCAATAGTTGAAGCCTTCTGACCAATAGCCACATAAATGCACTTAACACCATAATTCTTCTGATTGATAATGGTATCAACCGCAAGGGCAGTCTTACCTACCTGTCTGTCACCGATTATTAATTCACGCTGACCACGACCAATAGGAATCATTGAGTCAACAGACTTGTAACCAGTCTGAATTGGCTGAGAGACTGACTTTCTGGCAATAACCCCGGGAGCAATAACTTCTACAGGAGAGAACCCATCGTTGCTTACAGGCCCCTTACCATCGATAGGACGACCTAAAGCGTCAACTACTCGCCCCAATAAACCATTACCTACAGGAACTTCAAGTATACGACCGGTACATTTAACCTTGTCACCTTCCTTAATCTCGGTGTAAGGCCCCATTACAATGGCACCTACACAATCACGTTCCAAATTTAAAGCCAGTCCGAATTTATTACCGGAAAACTCAAGCATTTCCCCCTGCATTACATCATTTATTCCGTGAATACGTACTATACCATCAGACACAGAAACAACTGTACCTTCAGATTTAGCTTCCGTAACCACTTCAAAATGCTCAATTCTTTCCTTTATCAGATTGGCAATTTCAATAGAATTCAGTTGCATACTAAAATTCCTTTTTAAGACAATAAGGAACTGGATAATTTACCCAGTTTTCCACTAATACTTTCATCTATCACTTTATCGTCGATTTTTAAAATCAGACCGCCAATGATTGATGGATCAACAGTGTTTACAACTTCAAATTTTTTATCATACTTTGTTTCGAGACGATTTTTAACCTTATCAAGATCTGCAGAAGACAACTTTCTGGCAGACACTACTTCTGCCTTTCCTAATTTCTTCAGTTCGTCATACATTTCCTGATATTGCTCGAAAATATCAGCTACCGCCTCAATGCGTTTATATTCCAGCAGGAGCTTGATAAAATTTTCTTGATTCTTATCAAGATGACCATCAAGAATCTTTCTTAGAAAATCCAGTTTATATTCATCTGTAAAACAGTTAGCAGACGACAAAACATCTGACATAACAGTTACCTGATTCAACATTGATAAAAATTCAAACCACTCATCTGTTCTGTTGTGTTCTTCTGCATAGGCAAATGCTGCTCTAGCATAAGGTCTGGCTACTGTTGCATAATCAGACATAACAACTCCTTAGATATGCTTTAAAATATCATCAACCATTGCTGATTCAGATTTTGCATCGATTTTGGTTTCGATAATTTTCTGAGCACCTTTAACAACAAGATTAGAAAGTTCTTTTCTGAGTTCTTCTTTTGCTCTGTTTTTTTCACTCAAAATTTCAGCTTCAGCTGACTTTATGATGGAAGCTTTTTCGTTTTTAGCCTCATCTGCAGCCTTATCAATGATCTGATCTCGTCTCTTATTAGCTGAATCAATTATTTCTACAGCCTGTTGCTTAGCTGTCTTAATAATATCTTCTGACTTAGCCTTGGATAACTCAATTTCCTGAACTGCTTTATTTGCACTTTCAAGACTCTTCTGAATTTCATTCTGTCTTTCAGATATTTTTTTTAAAATAACCGGCCATATTAATTTCATACAGATAAAGCAAAATATTGCAAAAGAAACCATCTGTACAATAAACGTCATATTAAAATTCATAATATGCCCCTCACCTATACGGCTTAATTATTTGGCTACAGCAAAAATTAAGTAAAGGCCAAGACCTGTTGCAATCATAGGAATAGCATCAACCAAGCCCATAACAATAAAGAACTGAGTTCTTAAAAGATTGATTAAATCAGGCTGTCTTGCTACACCTTCCATGTATTTACCACCTAAAATACCGATACCGATAGAAGCACCGATAGCTGCAAGACCGAACATTAAACCAGCTGCAATGTAAATATAATCCATTTAAATATCTCCTAAAGTGGAAACAAATTATTTTGCTACCGCAAAAATCAAATATAACCCCAAACCTGTTGCAATCATAGGAATAGCATCAACCAAGCCCATAACAATAAAGAACTGAGTTCTTAAAAGATTGATTAAATCAGGCTGTCTTGCTACACCTTCCATGTATTTACCGCCTAAAATACCGATACCGATAGAAGCACCGATAGCTGCAAGACCGAACATTAAACCAGCCGCAATATAAATAAAATCCATAAATAAATCTCCATGCTACTCTTCAGCTGTTGATGCTGAAGCAAGGTATACTATAGTTAAGATCATGAAAATGAATGCCTGCAGGAAAATAATCAGGATATGGAAAAGAGCCCATACGAGATTAAGAATAGTACCTGACACTATACCTATAGGAAGAACACCATATAATGAAGACCCTAGGCATACCAGTAAGATAATAGCAGCAGTACTAATAAGTCCCCATAATTTAGCCTTGTTTTCTTTATGCAAGAAAGCCAATGCTAAACATGCAGCCGCAAAAATCAAATCTACCAAATAGAATACGATTACGTTTTCCTCTGAACCGATATTGTACCAGTATGCATAGAACTGATAAGCTGACAGCAGTATTGCAATAAAGAATGCTACCAGATTGATGCTCTTAACTGCACTGTTATCCTTGGCAGTAAATCTCATAATAAGGAAAAGACATGCCAGAATCAGATTAAAAACAGCTACAGACAAGATAGATGAACTACTTGGATCAAAGGCAAAGAAGATAGTAATAAGAATAAAGATAGTTTCACCAGCATACATGTTGCCGAAAAGTCGTAAACCTAAAGAAACAGGTTTAGCCAAAAGTGAAACACCTTCAAGAAATATGTTTACAGGCGCAAGGAACCAGGTGTTAAACGGATGTAATGCATAATCACTTACAAAACCTTTAATACCTTTATATTTGAAGGTATACGCCAAAATGAGCAAAAATATGGTTACTGACATAGCCATTGTTATGTTTACATCAGCAGAAGGAACAACTCTTATGTATGGAATACCAATGCTCTTACATATATTAGGCAATAAATCCACTGGTAAAAGATCCAGTAAATTCATTGAAAACACCCACATAAAAACAGTAAGAGAAAGAGGAGCAATAAGTTTGTTCTGAACCTGGAATATGTCTTTTACAGACTGATTAACAAATTCAATTATCATTTCTATAGCTGTCAGAAATTTACCAGGAACTTTAGATTCTTTAGATTTTTTGACCCCTACTCCGAAAAAACCAAGGATTATAAAACCTAACAAAATAGAAATTAAAGATGAATCAACATTGATAATGTTAGGATTAATTAGTCCTTGAGGTTGCTCTGATTCATATGGAACACAAGTTGAAGTACCTAAATCAGAAAAATGACAATCTGTTGCATGTAATTCCTTGAGGCACTGTTCTGGTGATTTTTTCTGAGACAGACAGTTATTGTAATCACTTACACTGGTAACTTTCTTACTGTTCTGAACTATACCGGTTGTGTAATCTACCTGCAAAAATTGCAAATGATGATTTATATATTCAGTAATACCATTTTCTTGAGTGACTTTTGCTTCTTCATTTGCCATGATATTTTATTCCTGTTTAATCCGATAAGCATAAGTAACCACCGTAATATGTTGCATTACTATTTGCAAAAAAAATGCCAAAAAAAAGAAGACATGTTTTATCGGAATAAATTTAAGTATTATTGTACATATGGTAATCAGTGCAACATACTTGATAATAAATACAATTATGTAATTAAAGAAATCTGCTTCCGGAGTTTTCGAATGGGTATTTTTTCTAACTAGCCAAACATTGGAAAGAACATATACAAACAAGTACACAAAACTTCCCAATATTGATGATAAAAAAACCTTTGCTGTTCCATCAAAAAGGAAACATTCATTGAGTAGAAGACAGAGCAATGTGAAGATAACAGCAGTAAGGGTATTTGCATAACAGACCCTTTTGATTATCCGAAAAATCTCGCTGCTATCCATATCACAAAGCATTGACATATCCCAAAATAGATTTTTCTCTAACCACTATAAGTATAATTTAGTGCAAAAAATCTAAAAAATCAAATCTTAAAGGCCTATTAATTGCTTTATTTTAGTCAATTCTTCTTGGTTTTTGTATGTTAAAACAAATTTACCTTTATTATTGCCAGATCTGATGCATTTAACATTTAAATTAGAGAATCTCTGGGAAAAATTACTCTTCAGCTGTTCAAAGCTTTCATCAACCTCTGTTTCTTTTTTTTCTTTTGGATGAAGAATGTCCTTCACTAATTTTTCAGTCTCTCTTACGGTTAAGGCTTTCTGAACAACGGCAATAGCAGTATTTTCCTGAATTTCTCCTTCTAATGCCAAAAGAGCTCTTGCGTGCCCCATCTCCAAATCACCGGATCTTAGAAGATCCTTTGTTTTTGCAGATAAAGAATTCAATCTAAGAAGATTTGATATTGAAGATCTTGATTTTCCAAGAATTTCGGCGACATTCTCATGAGTAAGGTTGAGTTCATTTACTAAACGATTCAATCCCTCTGCCTCTTCAACTATATTCAAATCTTCTCTCTGAATATTTTCTATCAGAGAAATTATCATGGCATTTCTGTCAGATAATTCTTTTACAAGACACGGAACCTGAGAAAGTCCGGCAAGCTTAGCAGCCTGCCATCTTCTTTCACCGGCAATGATTTCGTAAACATGGTCACCTATTCTTCTAACAACTATCGGCTGGATCATTCCCTGATTTTTTATTGATTCAGAGAGCTCAAGCAAAGATTCCTGATCCATATCCTGTCTTGGCTGATATTTTCCTTTAGTCAGAAAATTAATATCCAGTTGCTGCAGTTCATTGCTAGAGTTATCAGCAATTTCTGTGCTTCTTAATATCGAATTATTGTTCTGAAGTAAAGAACCAAGACCTTTACCAAGTTTACCGCCCATTTGCTTATCCAATTAAATATTAGTTAATACTGTTATTCTTTTCCTGATTATTTAAAAATTCACCTGCCAGTGCTAAGTAAGCCTTTGCACCAAGACAAGACTTATCGTAATAAAGAGCAGGTTTTCCATAACTAGGAGCTTCAGCCAATTTGATATTTCTCGGAATAATAGTTTTATATATCTTATCTTTGAAATGCTCGATCAGGTCATCTGAAACTTCCGTAGCCAATCTAGCTCTACCATCAAACATTGTTCTTAAAATACCTTCAATTTTAAGTTTTTCATTTATATTTTCTTTAATCTGTTTAATGGTATCTGTGAGAGCAGATAAACCTTCAAGAGAAAAATACTCGCATTGCATTGGTACTATTATGGAATCAGCTGCACAAAGAGCATTAACAGTTAAGAGATTCAGTGCAGGAGGACAGTCAATAAAAATAAAGTCGTATCTGTTTTTAATTTCGTCTAAAGCTTTTTTTAAACGACTTTCTCTTGCATAAAAATTCATTAAACCTACTTCTGCTGCTGTCAAATCACTATTAGTAGGAATAATATGATATCCACCTGTTGTTTCAGTCAGAATTTCATCTTCAGCTTTTGTTCCTTCCATCAGAATGTTGTATACATTCTTTTCAATATCAAACTTAGAAATACCACTGGCCATGGTGGCATTTCCCTGAGGATCCAAATCTACCAGAAGGATCTTTTTCTGGGTAGCTAAAGATGCTGAAAGGTTAACACAAGTTGTTGTTTTGCCAACACCACCTTTCTGATTGGCAAAAGCAATTATCTTACCCATTATTTTTTCCTATAACAATTAAGTGTCTTTCACCTAGAATTTGTGGAACTTTTAATTTATTAATATTTATAATTTTATATTCATCACTTATTTCTGACAGTTCAGCTGTATCTATCTGACCTTTTAGTGCTAAAAATAAAGTATCCTGATCTGCCATATTTCCACAAAGAGATAGCATATCTTTTAGAGACGCAAAAGCGCGACTCAGTATACCATCAAAGTGTACTGGATTTGCTTGACTATTCTCAAAGTTTTCACATCTCCCAAGAATAGGAAATATATTTTTTATATTAAATTCCCTTTTTACCTGCTTGATAAAGTTAATTCGTTTACTTTGACTGTCGAGCAGATAAAAATTTTTATCAGGATTAATTATGGCAAGCGGAATTCCTGGTAATCCGGGCCCGGTTCCTACATCAATGAAAGTACTGCCCTTCAGATATTCTGATACGACAATGGAATCTATCAAATGTTTATCAACCATCTGTTCCACATCTCTTATTGACGTAAGATTATAGGTTTTATTCCACTTATCCATAAGTCTAATGAAATTAAGCAGAAGAGCTTTCTGTTCTTCTGTTATTTCAATCCCTGTAAACTTTAAACCTTTTTCAAGCTTTTCTTCTAGTCTAGACATCTATAATCCTAATTATTTTTGATACCTAAAAGCCCCATTTTCTTTAAATGAACTAAAAGAATAGAAATGGCTGCCGGCGTGATACCAGATATTCTGGATGCCTTACCTATAGTTTCAGGTTTAAAATCATTAAGTTTAAATATAACTTCCTTTGAAAGACCTGGAATCTGATTGTAATCGAAATCTAAAGGAAGATAAGTATTTTCGTTCTTCTTCTGTTTATCAATTTCTTCTTGCTGATGTTCAATGTAGCCTTCATACTTAACCTGAATTTCAACTTGTGATGCTGCCTGTTCATTTTTGGCTATAGGCTCGAGTTCAGCTGTTTTCATCATACTTTCAAATGTAATTTCAGGTCTTCTTAGAATTTCCAATAAAGACTGTTCTTTACTTATAGGTGTTCTTAGAATATTGTTGAGTTTGTTGGCTATAACATTACTAGGTCCAATCCATGTATCTTTTAAGCGTTGTTTTTCTTTTTCGATCATTTCTATTTTATCTTCAAAGAATTTCCAACGAACATCATCTACAAGTCCAAGCTCTCTTCCTTTTGGAGTAAGTCTGATATCAGCATTATCCTCTCTTAAAAGAAGTCTGTATTCAGCTCTGCTGGTGAACATTCTGTATGGTTCGTTTGTTCCTAAAGTACATAAATCGTCCATCAGAACACCAACATAGGCTTCATCTCTCTTTGGACACCATGGTTCCTTTCCTTGTACCCTTAGTCCTGCATTGATGCCTGCAAGCATACCTTGAGCAGCAGCTTCTTCATATCCGGTTGTACCATTGATCTGACCAGCAAAGAAAAGATTCTTAATGCATTTGTTCTCCATATTTTCTTTAAGATCTCTTGGATCAAAGAAATCATATTCAATGGCATAAGCAGGTCTTACCAATACTGCATTTTCAAGACCTTCCATTGAATGAACCATGTCAACCTGAACATCAAAAGGTAAACTAGTAGAAATACCATTTGGATATAGTTCATTAGTGTATAAACTTTCTGGTTCAATAAAGATCTGATGAGATGTTTTATCAGGATACCTCATGATTTTGTCTTCAATTGAAGGACAGTATCTAGGTCCGACACTATGTATTACCCCTGAATACAATGGACTTCTGTCTAAATTTTTCCTGATTATGTCATGTGTTTTTTCATTAGTATGTGTAATATGACAGCAAACTTGCTCAGGATGATCTTCTGGTTTACTTAAATATGAAAAAACAGGAACAATAGCATCCGGTAGCTGTTTCTGCATTTTTTCAAAATTTACGGTACGTTTATCAATACGACATGGTGTACCTGTTTTTAAACGTCCCATGCGTAAATTCAATTCATGTAAACGTTGAGATAAAGCTATGCTTGCCTGATCTCCGGCTCTTCCTCCGGAATAATGTTCTAAACCTATGTGTATTAAACCATTTAAGAAAGTTCCATTACAAAGAACTACAGCTTTAGAACGGATTTTGATGTTAGCCTGGGTTATTACGCCAGCAACAGTATCTCCTTCCATTAATAAATCAGTACAAGGTTGTTGGAATAAAGAAAGATTTGGATAATTCTCCAAAATTTTTCTCATTTCGATTTTATATAGGACTCTATCAGTTTGAGCTCTTGTTGCTCTTACTGCTGGACCTTTAGATGAATTTAATGTCCTAAACTGTATGCCTGCTAAGTCTACTGCTCTAGCTGTTACTCCACCTAATGCGTCTATTTCTTTAATAAGATGACCTTTACCTAAACCACCGAAAGCTGGATTACAGGACATTTGTCCTAAAGTTTCCAAATTATGAGTTAGTAGTAAGGTTTTTAACCCCATTCTTGCACTTGCTGTACATGCTTCGATGCCTGCATGGCCACCACCAACAACTATAACATCGAAAGTTTCATGGTAAAACATAAACGCCTCTTTAAATTTTTTGAAGGTTTTTGAAAGTTGAATGCATTTTAATGTTTTTTGACTTTTTAGTCATTTTTTAGAGTGAGTTTTTTGATTTTTTGTTTCTCTCTTTATTTTTCTTTTATTAATAATTAATTTTTTTTTGTTCTTCTATTGTGAACCTTTTCTTGTGATTAACTGTTGTATTTCTTTATTTTTCAATGGGTGTATGGATTTTTAACTTTGGTAAATTCACCTAATTTTTTGTGATAATAGCTTGTGTCTGATTTTTAATAATTTGATTTGTCGGAAAAGATTTTTGATTTGTCCACATGTTTATAAAGTCTATTATCCCCATTTTGATTACAAGTATCAAATACTGTGAATTTTTTGTTTATTAACATAGCGTAAAAAATGTAAAAAGTACCATATTTCAATGCGTGTACTGTGCTTGTGTTGAGTTAAATGATTTGATAATATGTTAATAACAGTGTCTATTATATATGACTTTTTGTTAGTTAATAGTGATTTTTTTTATTTTTAACCATTCGATTTTTAACAGTTTTTTTATGAAAATATTTTCTTTACACTTTTGATGTGTTTTATTGTGGAGATCTGTTATTAAGCATTGTTTTTTAGTTGTTGCTGCTCAGTGGATATTTTTGCTGTCTGATTCGTGTAAGTTCATCTGTGTTTAACTTTCTGTTTTTATTGAAGTATGCTTTTTGCTTAGAATTAAGAAATGTGATTGTATTCATTTGCATAATTGTATTGGAAAAGTTCTAAATAGCGAATGGTACTGGTTTTATCAGGAAAAATAAGTGTGTAAGGTTAAGAATAGCAATCATTGATAAAAACAGGCTGTTAGAAGGATTAAACAGATTGAAGGTTGGTTAAATAAGACAACGTGATGATTGATATGTTCCATGGAAGAATGAAGGTAATAATTCATTGAGAAGTCTATTAAAAAATAAAAAGGCTTGTTTCCTATTACTTTAGGAAACAAGCCCTATATTATATTGCGATTATTATCGATTATACACGCTTCTTGAATTCGTTAGTGCGGGTATCTATTTCGATCTTGTCACCAGTCTTAACGAAGTCTGCAACGCTGATCTCATAGCCAGTACCAGCAAGACGAGCTGGCTTGGTTACTTTACCAGAGGTATCACCACGTACAGAAGGTTCAGTGTATTCAACTTCTCTTACGATGGTGATTGGTAATTCAAGACTGATTGCCTTGCCATTGTAGAAAGTAACGGTACATTCGTCATCCATGCCGTCAACGATGTAGTTAACAGCGTCACCTAAGTATTCCTTTTCGATTTCATACTGATTGTATTCTTCGTCCATGAATACATACATTGGATCACTGTAGTAAGAATAAGTACAAGTCTTGTGTTCGAGGATAACGTCTTCAAGCTTTTCGTCTGCCTTGAATACTGTTTCAGTACCGCCTTCACTGAGAAGGTTCTTTAATTTCATTTTAACAACAGCTGCGTTACGGCCAGACTTGTTGAACTCAGTCTTAAGAACAACCATTGGATTGTTGTTTACAATGATTACATTGCCGGCGCGAATTTCCTGTGCGGTTTTCATGTATTTGTCTACCTTATAGATAAAAAGTTAAAATTGTTTACTTTCAGTCAAATCATAGTAGAACTTTAAAAGATTTGTGCTGAGGTTATCGTTTGCATATAAATAATCAGACCACTTCACAGCAGCCTGGCAAATTTTATCGTATTCTATCATAAAATCATTAAAATTTGCACAAAGTATATCTGGACTAGACATTTTATCGTTGAAACTTGTAATGGAATTCTTAATTATCATTCCTGTTTCTTCTGAAGTGAACTGGCAGAACTTAACTAGCATGGCGTTTAGTTTATCCATATGAGCGTTTTCTTCCTGTTCATAGATATGCCAGATAAAAGGTATTCCGCAGAGTATTGCTTGACATATTGAATCTTCTCCTCTAACCAGATTCATGTCTGTACTGCTAAGAATTTCGTCAAATATACTTTGTTCAACCATCGGATATTCATGAAAAATTGCTTCTTTGTGATATTTTTTCAACTCTTTTAATATGCCGCTTTTCTTAAGATATTCCGTGCTTCTGCTTTCAGGGAGAAAAAAGACAGCATTAGGATGTTTTTTCAGAACAGATTGAAGCAGAGGTTTTAAATTAGGTGTTTCATAGCAGAATGAGAACATCCAAAATCTATCTGAGAGATTTTCAGGGAGATTGGTATATTTGCAAACTTTTTTTCTCAATACTTGATGATTTTGTTTTAGGCTGTTTTTATTAAAATTGATGCCACCTGTTTTATTTGTAAATCCTGGGAAGAAAAAGAATTTTTTCAGCCCTTTATTTTGAAGAGAAGTTACTTTGTGACAGCTTTCGACCCAATCTTCTGCAGACAAATATTCAAGATTAATCCACACAGTTTTTTCGGTAAAATTATCAATGTAAGATTGAGGAATATTACAGGCAAAAGCTTCGATAACCATGTCACCAGGAACATAGTTTTCAATTTTATCCTGCCACTTGTATATTTTTACTTTTTGATTTTTAAAAATACAAATTTGAAAATTTTTAGATGGATCTACAGCGTGAAAAATTTTTTGGAATGCCTCAAGATTATCCACAAAAATGGTTACAGCATTGCCTGAATAAAGAAGTTCCTTGCTCAGTCTCCAGCAGACACCAATGTCTCCGTAGTTGTCTACTACGCGACAGAAAATATCTATATCCATAATATGCACCAAGTATCGATTGTAATGTGAGTAGGGGGTAATTGTATCGCAAAATTTCCAAATATTTGGATTTTTGAAGTGTTTTAGTGTTTTATTTTTGTACTATGTTTTGGTGTTTATTGGTATACTAGCGCTCATTGTAAGTTAGTGGTATTTTTAATTCGTGAGGATACTGTGTCAGAAGCTAAAAAGGTTATTTGTGAGCAATGTGATTTAGTGCTTGAAATACCTGAATGCCAAGGTGTTAAAGTAGGCGTTTGCCCAAGATGCGGAAGTGTTGTCCATCACTATCATCCTTCACCAGTAATATATTCACTTTGTTTTGCCATTAGTGCTTTGGCAATGATTATTTCTACAGATTTTCTGCCGTTTCTTACCATTAATTTCTCTGGATTATCTAATTCAATGATGCTTCTTGATTATGTAAGCATCTTATTTGATAAAGATTTAGGATTGGTAAGTCTGCTTATAATGATGTTTATGCACTTTTTTCCAATAGTTGCATTATTCATCATAATTATATGTGACTGTTGTTATTTGAAACATAAAAAAAGTCGGTTTATTGCCTTACTACTTAAATTTTATGTCTTCTGCAAAGATTGGAGCATGGTTGACGTCTTTGTTGTAGGTGTACTGGTCAGTTTAATTAAATTAGTAAATCTTGTTGACGTTGTTTACGAATTCGGCTTCTGGTCATACATATTGTTTGCGTTGCTTTTTATTCTTTCAGTGAGCCGTTTTCATGTCCATGTCATGTGGGAATATTTTTTCCCTCAATCTCCGATAGAAAGGAACATTGTCAGTGGTGTTACTGCTTATAATCAGGGCTTTACCAACTGTCATGTATGTGACGAAATAGTTGATATTAAAAAGAGCTCTGTTTGTCCAAGATGTGGAGCGGACGTTGTAAAGATTCATGAAAGAAGCATTCAGAAATGTCTAGCATTTCTTATTGCAGCTGTGGCTATTTATATTCCGGCAAATCTATATCCAATGATGATTACGTTTTATATGGGATCTGGAGAGGAATCCACGATTCTTGAAGGCGTTATTGTGCTTTGGGAATTGAAATCATATTTTGTATCAATGGTGATATTCATTGCCAGTGTCTGTATTCCTATTCTTAAGATACTGGTTCTTTTTTACCTTTGCTATGTATATCTATCATTTAAAAGAGCAAAGAAGAAAAAATTATTGGGGATTCTTTTCAGAGTCGTTGAATTTATCGGAAAATGGTCCATGGTAGATGTTTTTGTTGTTGCTATAATGGTCTCAATTGTAAGAATGGGAAACATTATGATCATAGATCCTGGTTCCGCTTTAGTATCGTTCGGTGCCGTGGTTATTCTTACTATTCTGGCTGCAAAACAGTTCAATCCTAAGCTTCTATGGATAAACCTTAACAGAAATCAAAATAATGGAGAGTGAGATGAGTAAATCCATTTTAGTGAGAAAAGAAAAATTTTATTCATTTATTTGGATTATACCTATTGTTGCTGTTTGTATAGCAATTTCTCTTGTCTATACTTCTCACTTCAACAAAGGTCCTAAAATTACTTTAATTCTTAATTCTGCTGATGGGATTGAAGCTGGAAAAACTGCTATAAAAACAAAGAGTGTTGAAATTGGTAAAGTAGTTTCAATCAACCTCACTGATGATCTGAAGCATGTTAAAGCCATTGCTCAAATGAATAATAACGTAGATCATCTCCTTAATAACGAAAGTAAGTTTTGGATAGAAAAGCCTCGCGTTGATAAGAAGGGAGTAAGCGGATTAAGCACTATTTTATCAGGTTATTACATAGAAATGCTTCCAAGTAAAATTGGCAAAAAAGAGAGTCAGTTTGTTGTTTTAGATGAGCCACCAGCTGATTTAGATTCTTCAAATGGACTTCATCTTTCTCTTATTTCCACTTCGAATAAAAAAATAACAGCAGGGGATGTTATCAGGTACAAAGGAATGGAAGCAGGTTCCGTGATAACAGCCGATTACGATTTCCAATCAAATTATCTTGTATATAACGTTGTGATAAAGCCTCCATTTGACAAGATTGTTACAAATAATTCACGATTCTGGATTTCTAGTGGTATTTCCGCAACAATGGGGGCTGAAGGTTTTCATATAAACACAGATTCTCTGGAAAGTATTATCAGTGGAGGTATAAGTTTTGATACTCCAGACATAGATGGGTATTCATCTGTGCATGCTGGAACAGGTCATAAATTTAATCTGTATGATAGTTTTGATGATATTTCCAACAAATATGAAGAAAGCAAAACCATTGATTTTGTGATTCTTTTAAATAAACCTCCAAAAGGCTTGGTATACGGCTCACCTGTATATTACAGTGGGGTTCAAGTGGGGATAGTAAAAGAAGTTCCTTATTTCAAGCAGGGATTTGAACTTTTCTATGATGAATTGGGAAAATCAGCAATAAAAATCAGTATTCAGATGGAGCGTTTTGAACATAACCACAACAGAACAGTGGAAGAGTTGCGCACTGATATAATAAATCTTATAAAGAAAAAGAATCTTACAGCTTCTGTAGAAACATTGAATCTGCTTACTCAAAGAAATATGATCAGTCTTTATGAAGAGACAGGAACAGGTCCGGGGGTTAACTATTTTGACGGATACGTAGTTATTCCTTCTAAGGAAATAGATTTTAGCGGACTTCAGCATGATGTTGCTACTTTTGCTCATAATTTGAGTAAACTTAGAATTAACGAGCTTGTTGATAATGTTAATTCTCTTATCAAGAGTTCAACTCAAACTGCGGATAATTTAGCTGCTATAAGTAATAATATCAATACGATTGTAGATAAATTGCAAAAGGATGATATTTCAGGAGAGCTTTTAGAAACTTTGAACAAGTTACAGAGTACTTTGGATTCATATGGTTCTGATTCGGCTCTGTACGGCGAATTGCAGAAAAGTTTAAAGAATTTAAATGATACCATTTCTTCGTTGAAACCTGTAATGAGAAAGGTCGATGAAAAATCAAATTCTTTAGTGTTCTCTTATGAGAAAAATGATCCGCAACCAAAATCTGGTAAGAAATAGGAGATACTGAAAATGGTAAAATGCAATGCTCTTATGGCATCTTTGATTGTTATGGTGTCTTTGACGGCAGGGTGCTCAGGAACCAGAGATGTAAAATACTACAGCCTTGATTCATCTGATTATTTTTCAAAAGTCGGTGAGTCTACTGATAAGATTTTATTTGTTAAGAGTGTTAATGTTCCTGAATATCTAGATACAAAATCTTTTATTTTCAGGGTTAACCAGCATGAAGTTATTTATACAAATGATAACAAATGGGTTGAAGATCTAAGTGTTATTTTGGATAACTCTTTGTTAAAAAATCTCAGAAACAGTACAGATGCATGGTTTGTCACAAATGATGTTACAGGAAACAGCACTGCTGAATTATCTGTTAAAATAAATAATTTTGAGATAAACAGTTCCAGTACAGCTGTTGTGGATTTTGACTATAAGTTTGTATTAAAAGGCCAAAATATGAAAATGGGAACCATTCATCAGGAAAAAACTTTAGATGATGATGGTTATGATTCTATGGTTGCTGCTCTAAACAATGCCTGGCAAACGGGAATTAGCGAGATGGTTCTGCAGACATTAAAATAACAGAAAGATGAATAAACTAAAAGGCCGTTATCAATTTTAGTGATAACGGCTTTTTATATTAAAGAGGATATTGATTTATTTTCCTACACAGAATGTGCTAAATATTTTTCCTAAAAGATCGTCAGCTGTAAATCTTCCTAATATATCATTAAGGTTATTTTGCGCGTTTCTAAGCTCTTCAGCACATAACTCAAACGCAGACATACAATTTATAAGCTCCAGACCTTTCTGAAGATGTGAGAGGGCTTTTTCAAGGGATTCCAGATGTCTTCTTCTGGCTGAAAATAATCCTTCAGTTGAATTAGTATAACCGGCACATTCTTTTAAGTGCTTACGTAATTCTTCCATGCCTTTAAGGTTTTTGGAACAGAATGGAATCTGAGGATAGGTGTTCATTTCGTCTGGCAAAGAGTAATTATCTGTTAAATCTATTTTGTTGCAGATAATACTGAAATCAACGTTGTTGCCGATTCTTTCCTGAATATCCGTAAAGAGTTTTACTTGTTCGTAATCATCTGTTCTTGATACATCATATACAAATAGTATTCTGTCTGCTGCTTCAATTTCATTCCAAGCTCTGTTTATACCGATTTGTTCTACAATATCTGACGTATGAGTTCTTAGACCAGCGGTATCAACAATGTGTAAAGGAAGACCATCTATATCGATATTTTCATGAATTGCGTCTCGAGTTGTTCCTTCAATATTTGTCACGATGGCAAGGTCTTTGCCACACAAAGCGTTGAGTAGGGAGGATTTTCCCGCATTTGGTCGGCCTGCAATTACTATTTTTATTCCTTCCTGCAGGATAACGCCTTGCTTTGCTTCATTTAGAAGAGAATTCATTTCCTGAATTATATTTTCGATTTCACTCTCAACCTGACCATCATTGATGAAATCTATGCTTTCATCAGGAAAGTCTATGGTGGCCTCCACGTATGTACGAAGCTTTATTAGTTTGTCATTTACGGTATTGATTTTTTGAGAAAAAACACCTTGAAGAGACCTTGAAGCACTTAAAGCAGCTTTTTCACTGCTTGCGTTGATTAAATCGATAATTGCTTCAGCCTGTGTAAGGTCTATTTTTCCATTAAGAAATGCTCTTTGAGTAAATTCTCCAGGACCAGCCTGTCTGACATCCGTAATCTGTAATATTTCTTTTAAAAGCATATCCATGATGACAGGACCGCCATGGCATTGAAATTCAACTACATCATCCCCGGTAAAGCTATGAGGGCCTTTAAAAAAGATGGTAATTCCTTCATCTAAAATTTCGTTATTGGATGTTTTAAATTTTAATAGGGTAGCTTTATGGTCTGATGGGACAATTCCTGTAATTATTTTGCATACATCAATTGATTTAGGACCGGCAACGCGTATAACACCGATTCCGCCTTTCCCTAGAGATGTGGCTATGGCTGCAATTGTATCTTTATCCATTTGTGTAATCCTATAAAAACCCCGTCATTAATTTGGATGATTAATAACGGGGTTTATACTGCTTTTTCAAAAAATTATTGGAGAGAAAATGACTGATATTACTTGTTTTTTGCTCTCATGCTCAGACCTTTCTTTTCCAAATGTCTGTAAATGACGGTCTGTTGGATAATGGTAATTATGTTTGACGTTACCCAGTATAATGTTAAGCCAGCTGGGAAAGTACAGAACATAAATGTAAATACAACAGTCATTACGGTCATTACTGTTTTCTGAGTTGGATCAGTTGAAGAACTCATTGACATTCTTTGAGTTAAGAACATAGTCAACCCCATAAGTAATGGTAACACGTAATAAGGGTCAAGAACAGATAAGTCCTTTATCCAGAAAATAAAAGGTGAATGTCTTAATTCAGTTGATTCCATTAAAGTCCAATACAATGCTATAAAAATAGGCATTTGGATTAACATTGGTAAACATCCGCCTAAAGGATTGACCTTTTCAGTCTGGTACAGACGCATTGTTTCCTGACTGAGTCTCTGTTTGTCATTCTTATATTTTTCTTTAAGCTGGTTTAACTTTGGAGCCAACTGCTTCATCTTTGCCATACTTTCATACTGTTTTTTGGTAAGAGTAAACATTAGACCTCTTACCAAAAGGGTGAGAATAATAATGGCAAATCCCCAGTTGTGTACAAAACCATGAATGAATTTCAAACACTTGAACAGTATAGAAGAAATGAATGATAACCAACCATAGTCAATTGTAAGATCAAGATTGTTACTCGTGTCTTTCATTTCTTCCTGTATCTTAGGTCCTATCCAGAGATTATTGGATAATTTAATTTTTGCGTCCGGTGAAGCCTTAATATTTACCGGTGCTGAACTAATCCCGATAATAGCGGTGGCTCCATTATCAGCTGATTGGGTAAATACTGTATTCTGATGTCCGGCTAAACCAATCCATGATGATACAAAGTAGTGCTGAATCATACTTACCCAACCGCCTTCAGCCGTGGAAACAGTGTCATAATTCTTTTTAACTATGTCATCAAAGGAAATTTTTGAATATTTGTTTTCACTGTTTGAGAAAGCACTGCCTCTGTATGCTGAAGCCATGAATACACCAGAACTGTTGTCAGGGACTGCCACACTCTGAATTAATTTTGATTCCATTGCTATAGACATGTCTTTGTTGATATTGCTAATGGCGTAATCAACGTTAACGACATGTTTACATTGGGTAAATGTAAATGTTTTGGTATAGACGGTTCCGTTTTTATCTGTATAAGTAAGAGGGACAGATAACTTTGCTAATTTCTGGTTATCTTCGTTAGACAGGTTTTGACAGTCAATGTCAGATACAGCATTCATTACATACGAAGTTTTTTCAGATGAGAAATTTGGATGTAAAAGGTATCTTGACTGATTGAGGTCTTCAATGACTACGTCACTAGTTGCATAGTATTTGTAGTCTGGAGTGTACTTAAACAGATGAAAGTTTTCGTCAGAATCGATATTCTGTTTCTGATCCTTTAAATCAGCAGTAACTATATCACCGCCATTTAAGTTTATCTGGATTGAGTGAAGATCTGTTTCAATCTGAATTTTTTCCCCGAAAGCAGGCGTGTTTTGAGACGAAGATTCGGCACCAGAAACAACTTCAAGTTGTGGCTGATTGGCTTTTTTAGCGGCTTCATCTTTATCTGCAAAATAGGTATATACTGCTATCACAGATACGATCGAGAAAAACATTAAAGCTGAACTACGTTGAGTGTGCATATATTTACTTTTTCTGTTGTTTGTGTGTCTTAAATATTTCCTTTGGTACGGGATCAAATCCCCCTTTACATAAAGGATTACACCTTAGTATTCGGTATGCACCTAGAATACAACCAAGGAAAAAACCATGTATTATAATTGCCTGTTTGGTATATTCAGAACAGCTTGGATAAAATCTGCATTGATTACCGATAATATGACTAAGTGTTTTCTGGTAAAGATTAATCAGAGAACAACCTATTTTTTGGAGCGGATTGAGATTGTTTTCCATAGCTTTTTGAGTAGTTTGCAGAATTCCTGATTGTCAATCTTTAAAAAATCAGCTTTGATAATACAGACATAATCAAGATTTTCTAATTCCGGGTAAGATGTTCTGAAACTTTCTCTTATTAGTCTTTTTGCCCTGTTACGCCAAACAGCTCTTTTCAAAGCCTTTTTAGGAACAATCATGCCCAATCTTGGAAAATTTAGGTCGGAATTTTTTGCAAGAACAGTTATATAAGGCGATCCTGCTCTTATAGGATCTTTGAATACATTATTGAAATTTTCGGGAGTTAGTAACCTAAACTCCCGAGGAAAATTCTCTTTAGTCATTAACAGTAGTTAAACGAGCACGACCCTTTGCACGACGACGAGAAAGTACCTTACGACCATCAGCGGTCTTCATACGGTTACGGAAACCGTG
>JAEEGL017427808.1_pt1 | contig 32405 bp, 54 predicted proteins | sample 9134231 | NCBI WGS metagenome assembly JAEEGL01 (sample SAMN16246548, study PRJNA631951) | gut metagenome | biome: gut microbiome; feature: rumen; material: fiber-attached | host: Bos | place: Iran: Karaj | collected 2018-10 | reverse complement strand
GCTGGTTTCTGTGGCACTATGGGATGGTTGCTTTATCTCGTTTTAAGCCGATATACGGCCATGTCGCCTGTCGAGGTCATCTTCTGTGCCGCGGCATTGGTTGCTTTGACGGCGTTGTTTCAGGCGATAGGGAGGAAGTGTCCCATCACGGTGTTCCTCATCTGCGGCATTTTCCCTCTGGTACCCGGTGCGGGAATCTTCTGGACATCATATAACATCGTCTCCAACCAACTCCCCGAAGCCCTGCATACTGGTTTTATGGCACTCAAGGCCACTGTGGCAATCGCATTCGGCATCCTTGCCATTATGGAAATCAACAGTGGAAATCGGATAGGGAAGTGGTTGGGTAAAAAAAGAAATCAGCCTTAAAAGACTGATTTCCAACGCTGTGACCCGGCTGGGGTTTTCGATTTAAAACTGCATACTACCGAAATACTTATAATTACCATCAAAATCAATCGTTTACAAAAATAGCGATTGCAAAGTATCTCAATTCGGTTGTGCAATATTGCAAGTTGGTTGTGCAAATTTCATACCTTTGCACAACCAATTTTTTGTTATGGAAAGGATAGAAATTCACAGCAGGACAACCAAGGAAAAAGGGGCGATCAAACTGCGCTTCCGTCTTACGGACGGGAGAAAGGTGCAGTTGTTCCACAAGAGCGACATCATCGCCGACCTTGACGACCTGTCAAAGCTTAATAAGGACGGGACGTATATCGCAGGCTTGAGAAAGCGGACACCAAATCTCATAAAACTCCAGGAGGGCGTTTCAAATGAGATTGCCGCAATGATGCGGGCTTACGACGTGATGAAAAACAGGGGGATTGAGGCAAGGAGTGATTTGTTCGAGCAATTGGTGTATGACGAATTGCACCCGGAGATTGCCGCCGTGAAGACCAGCGGCACGCTGCTGGAAAGGTTGCAGCTATATATCGACGACAGCATGGCCGCCGGTTTATGGGGTGCCTCGCGCAATTCGTTCTACAACCTTCTGCACAAGGAAATGCAGCGACACCTCACCATCATCGGAAGGCTGGGCATCGGGCCGCAGGATTTGACGGCCAACGACCTGATCGGGTTCAGGAACTTTCTTTTCGACGAATACAAGTACGTCGATAAATGGAAGAGGCTCTATGAAGACGAGCCGGAGAGGATGATTCCGAAAAAGAGACGGGGCCAGAACACCGTGGCGACGAGGATGAAGCAGCTGAGGGCGTTCTACGGGCACTTGGAAGACTGCGACGAAATACAGAAGTCCCCTTTCCGGAAGATGGGAAAGGAGCGGTCGAAGATAACCATGAGGGAACGTTACGACGATCCCGTGTTCCTGCATTACGACGAGTTCAAGAAGGTTTTCAAGGCCAATGTGCCGGACACCCTGGCAGAGACCCGTGACGCTTTCGTTTTGCAGTGCTCATTCGGATGCAGGGTAGGCGACTTCAAGAAGTTGTCGATGGCCAACATCAGCGTCGATCCAAACGGCATTCCTTACATCCACTACCTGCCAGACAAGACAAAGAAGATAGACACCACCGAAGTTGAAACGCCTATCGTTCGTTTTGCCCTTGACATCATCAAGAGAACAAATTTCAAGTTTGCGATTTTGAAGTATGTGACCGGGAAATCCGGCTACAACGCTAAGATCAGGAAGCTGCTGGAGCACTGCGGCATCGACAGGAAGTGTACGGTGTTCAACGAGGAAAAGAACGACAACGAGTATATCCCGCTATACAAGCTTGGAAACACAAAGCTGTGCAGGAAAACCCACGTTGACATCATGAACAAGGCCCAGGTGAACAGATACGCCGCAGGGCTTCACAGGATTGGGTCCAATGCCGTGGATAGATATACGATGCTTGAACTGAAGGACAAGTTCAAGTTGATGTGCTACGCTTTCGGACAGAAAGAATACAAGGTTGACAAGGACTTGAATGTCATAAAATAAAAAAACACACCGGGCCGTCACGGATGGGTGTGTAAAACAGTTCCAAAATGAATAGATATTGTTGCGGGGGCTGGATTCGAACCAGCGACCTTCGGGTAATGGGCCCGCCAAGCTACCACTGCTCCACCCCGCATCTGCCTATAATAGTGCAGGTCGGGTCGGTTGGTTTGTTTTCTTATGCGGTTTTCTTCATCATCTGCAGTTCTCCGCACAAAGCCTCGCACAATACCCTGCTCATGTTGACCTCGACCGCGTTGCCGATATATTTTTTTTGTTCGCTTTGTGTTCCGATAAGGATGTAATCCGATGGAAATCCCGTGATTCGTTTCAGCTCATCGACCTTCAGCATTCGCATACAGATGTCGATGATACCGTATATGGCCATGAACTCTTTGATTTGGACCGTCATTGGCGAGTCACTGTCGAAGATGGCGATGCCGACACCTTCTTTGGTCGTGATCAGGTAAGGCGGCATCTTATCCATTCTCGCTATCAGGGTGAAGCAAGGTTTGTCTATGCTGCTGCCATCGCTCTTGAACGAGAACGGATTGGCGAGGTATTGGCGAACCGAAACCAGCTTTTGTTTCGGGATGGCCAACAAAGCCGGATTCGGTCTTTCGATACTCGAAAGCTGCCCGCCTCCGCTGAATTCGTTTGCGTAGAACTGGGTTGTAACAATGGCGAATCGGTCTTTTTTCGTTTGTGTTGGGGCAGGTTCCTCGATGGATCGGTTAAAGCCGTTGCCATAAAAAGCCGTAACAAAAGACTGGTTGCATTTACATGTAAGTGTTCCGGCCGGTTTGTCAATGCTGGTGTTTTTGCTGTTGGGGTCGCCGCTGAAATGCTTGCTGAGGAACTGACACTTTACCTTTGCGAAGCGATTCTCCACAGTGAGTACTCCGCAGGGCTCGTTGAGCGACTTCACAGTGTCCTTTGGCCTGACACTGTTGTAGCGCAGCATGAATTCTTCGTGTTTCTCTTTGCCTCCGGCAATGAATTTGACCAGTCCGGCATAGATGCGTTCGAGAGTCTTTTCACATAGCGGTTTCTTTCGTGCGAAAATGCTTTCGCCTTCGTCTTGCAGGTCAAGCACCTCTCGCACTGCGTTCCATTGCTTGATCATTCCGAACATGTCTTTCTTACCTTCCTTGCAATGAGTGGGCTGTGGATATACAATCGGCAACCCTCGTTTGGCAAAGATGCCGAAGAAGCGTGTGCGCGAAGTGTATGCACCATAGTCTGCGGCGTTCAGCATTTTGTGAGAGAACTCGTAACCATATCCGCACATGTTCCTCACCCAACGGAGATACAACCGACCCTTATCCTTGCTTATCGGCTTTCCATTTCTGTCGATGTCGCCCCATGACATGAATTCCTCCACGTTTTCGATGTAGATATAGTCCGGATCAACAGCTTCTACATAACGGAACAGATGTTCTGCCAATGTGCGGCTGTCGGCGTCTCTCGGTTGCCCTCCCTTGGCTTTGCTGAAGTTCGTGCATTCCAGGGATGCCCATAGGACAAGTAGTGCCTTGGGGTATTTTTTGCGCATTTTTACAACATGTTCTATTAGTCTTGTGAGATCGAGCGTCCTGATGTCCTCCGTGAAATGAAGGGCATGGGGATGGTTTGCAGCATGTGAGGCGATGGCGTTCGGATCGTGGTTGACACAGGCAATCACTTTTGCGCATTTCTTTCCGTTGGCCATTGCTCTCTCAACGCCTGTACTGGTCCCTCCTGCGCCGCAAAAAAGGTCTATGTACAGGAGCTCGATGTTTTCGTTTCTTTCATTCATGGCTTTTTTTATTGTTTATGATTCTGAATTTCTTCAATGTTTCCGGATTGTTGCTGTTTTCCTTCGGTGTCGCCCATCTGAGGTTGACAAGGCGGTTGTCGTGTTTGACGGTGTTGATATGGTCAACGCAGCTTTTGTGCAACGGGTTCTCGAGGAATGTTTCCGCAACAAGCCGATGCACCCTCTCGGACTTGAATCCGCGTCCCTTTCGGAGCCAGACCATAGCATAGCCGTCACGCTGAATGTATTGGTTGACGATGACACCGGTCAGCTTGTCAAGGATATTGCCAAGGGAAGACACCTGGTAATCCGGGTATTTTCTGATATCGGCCCACACTTCTTCCATGTCAATAGCGGAATTTGGTAAAGTGAATGACGGCAAGCGGCTGAGATAAATCACAGTCTTTGAACCACTCCCTCCATTCCTCAAAGGAAAGCCCGTCGTGACGTGCTACGTCTTTGATGTCTGCATAGTGGCCGTCGATGTCGAAGTATTTGAAGTTGAAGGCTCCGTCTCTGTCCGGTTGGAATGTCAGTTTTTGTATGCCGACGCCGTTCTCTGCGGTCAGGTTGGCGAGCAAGACCTGTTTTGAATGGTACGGCTTGCCGCTCCATTGCCTGATGGATAGGATAGCCTCGCCTTTGGCAACCTCGTCGATACGCTTCTTCCAAAGGGCGAAGTTGGTCCTGATGGTGTGTATTTTGTGTATGAATTCTTCAAGTTCGGATGGCTTCAAACGCTGGCCTTTCTCAAACAATTCAGCAAAGTCGGTTGGCTGTCCCGCCTTGCTGTGTTTTGACAGGAATTGGCGAGACAAGGTAATTACGTATGTTTTCATCATTCCTCCTTCTTTTTCAGTTCTTCAATGAGCGCATCGGCGTATGAAACAGCCATCTTTGCATAATCTTCTTTCCCTTTTGGACTTGAGAGATTGGTGAATCTCGCAGAAGCAAGAATCCCAACCAACAACCTGCCGGCATACTCATGGCGAAGTGTGCGCCAGTAGGCTTTGCTGTTGTTGTCCAGAAAAGATATAGGATCCTCGATTGATATTGGGTCAATATGTTGGATTACTTCGCCACGTTTCATTTTGGTCATTTCTGCAACACAGCGTTTGCATCTTTTTTTGTAGGATTTTGAGAAGTCCTCTTCGGGTAGGGTTCTATGGCAAATCTCACATTCTTTCATATCGTTTGTTTTTTAACTGTTTTTGTATTTTTCGTCGATTTTATGAAGCTCTATGAGTAGTTTCATTTGTTCTTTTTCCAAGCATTTGCGGCAGTAGGGATTTGATGGGATGTCAGGGTCGAAACAAGGCCAGAACACTTCGGCTTGCTTGCCACATACGACGCATTTGCAGTCTTTTGCATGGGTGATTTTGGATGTCATTCTTTATGATATAATTTGCATTTGAATCCTTTGCGTGGCTCGAAGTCGAAGAAATCCATAGATTTGAACAGCCATGCTCTGTTTGCCCATCGTGCAATATCTTTCTCATATTGCGAAGGGATGCGTTTATTCTCGTAGTCGCGGTATGGCTGAACAAATGGGGTTATACCCAACTCTTTCAGAGTGCGAAGACGAAACAGGTCTTGATCCATTGTTGAGTTGAACCCAACAAGCACATAGCACACAATCTTATAGGCCTTGATGTGTTTTGTCATTGCTTTCAGTTGTTCCGTGAGGTCTATATGAGGCAGGTCCCAGGCTATATGAACACCATTCTTAAGTCGCAGGTTGTTCAAGGCATGGGCTTGCTCTTCGTCTATAATGCGCACATCGACTCCATGGAATTTGACGGGTTGATTGCATTTCTTCAAGTGTTTTACAGCTTCACGCCAATTAGGGTTAGCAAAGAAGTTGTTATCGAGCACTTCAATCCATTTTCCTTTTGGATTCAGGTCCATCGGTTCAACAGTGTGAATATCCCCTTCTTTGTCATGTACGAGGCAGAACGGACAGTTTCGTATGCAGCCCCGAGAGTAGAATTGCAGACTAAAATCACATTCAGGATAGATGGAATAGTCTGGCTGTGAATTATCAATCTCAATAGGCAATGTTGACTTTATGTCATAACCAGTGCCTCCTTTGATTATTTCGTTCGCGAGATAAGGGCAGTTATCGTCTGTTGTGAATGTAAAAACTTTCGACATATAGATTCTGTCGTAGTGCAGGAAGGACCATGCCCAATCCACGCTGTCACCTTTTGTATTGTGATAGCCCGCGATCTTCATCAGTGCGAGGTTTGGAAAGTTGTGGCTGTCAACATCTATGAGTCCGATTTTCATTATTCAAATAGTTTTGTCTGTGTTACCGTTGTTCCATTGCTGAGTGTGGTTTCTCCGAGGCATTCACGCCTGAAGCGCTCCTCGGCAGCATCGAAATACTTCTTGTTGATTTCGCATCCGATAAAATCAAACCCCATTTTATAAGCCGCGATCCTTGAACTTCCACTCCCGAGCATAGGATCAAAGATAATATCGCCGGGCTTTGCGAACTTCTTGAGTATCCACGAATACAACTCAACCGATTTTTGAGTAGGATGGATGTGTTTTTCACCCCCCCCCGTGTTGCGATAACGAAACATCGAAGCTGGAGAATCGAAGCTGGTCCATGCCAACTCAAACTGTGAGAAGTTCTCCCATGGTTGTTGCTTATCCCAGCAAAGGACGCATCTTGTCGGTGGAAGTCGGAAATAATTACCTCCCCAAATAACTTGGTTTTTTGACACGCGAAACAACTCGTCAAAAACTCTTGTGTCGGTGGTTCAAAGTCGAAATCGCTGTCAAGATTCTGGATAACCCTGTTTTTCAACTTACCGGCGCCTTGCTTGATACGGTTGCGCATCTTTACGCCTCGAGGATTTGTCACCGCCTGTTTCCATGGTTCCACTGATATGGCGGAAATTCCATACGGAGGATCTGCTACAATAAGGTCGATGGTTTTGTCTGGCAAGCCTTTCATGTAAGCAATGCAGTCGCAGTTATAGACGTCGCTTCTCATAGTGATGTTATTGAGCTTGTTCTATCAATTCCGAATTGGTATTGTTCTTTGAATGAACAAAAACGTGGCACTTCGGACAAAGGCAAATCAAGTCATCTATTGAGCATATAACCGAGTTTCCTTGTTTTAATGGCCGAATATGATGTATGTTGAGGCGGTTCGCGTAGGCTCCGCATCTTTCACACTTACCATTCGCCCTCTCTCTTACTTTTTTAGCAATAGATTTCCATTCAGAATTTGAATAAATCTGTTGTCTTTCTGGAGTAATTCCACCCTTGTAATTAGGATTGAGTTCTCCCTTTTTGCCGTACATAGGATTGTTTGATCCGTAACTTCCCCAATGCTTTATTTTTCTGATTTCAGATGTGCTTCTTCTCGAAATGCCATGTTTTTTTAACCAGTATTGGATATTTGCATCCGTTACATCAAACATCGAAGCGATTTCGCTTGTTGATTTCTTTTCGTTGACATAAAGATTGTATAGGAATTCTTTTTCCCAATACGGCTTCCATTCCCTGTAATGGGAACCTTTTTCAAATTGTCCCTTTGAGTTTCTTGAAATCATTTTTACTATGTTCTTTGTGTAATTTAAGCACGGTGAAGAGTGCTTATTTGGTAATCGGGTCGTAACAGATTGACGGTGAAAACGTTACGTTGTTCAATCAAAATCGTTCAGTATCATAAGAAGGCCGCATTTCTCGGCCACTTCTGATTCAAGGCGGCATCCGTTGGATTTTTCCCAGCCTTTTGCCAGGTAGATGTGGTCGCAATCAAGAAGAAGTCTCAGGTCAAGCTTCAAGTGTTCTTCATACGGGGCGTTATCGGGAAGTCCTTTGCTCAGCGGATTCACGGTCTCGAATCCGAGATTGTGAAGTCTTTCCTCTATTTTGGCCGCCGTTTCACGACGCTCGTTCAAATCATAGCCCGTAATAGGCAAACTGATGTAACATTTCATTCGTCGCTCCTTTCTGCCTCTGTTTCGTCTTCTGTTTCAGCATCCCTTGCGGCATCCATAAAGAAGTCCATCATCATGTTTTCCTTCCTCAAATACTTTGTCTTTGAATAAGACATGTAGGAAAGACCCAAATTGAGGAATCCAAGGATGTAATCCCTTACGATCACACTTGATACGACGCAGACTAAATAAAGCGCTGCGATAACATACCAGAAGACAATCTCCCACTTCGAGTGATAATGGAATACCTCCACCTTGCCGGTCTCTTTATTTTCAACTACCATTTCCAACATCACATGCCTCCTTTCCATATCATCGGCCATTGTTGGTAAACAACACCGTCAATGGTGTTCCCGTTGGCTTTCTTGTTGCGCTTGACGCCATCCTCGCCCCAAGTGCCCCATTGCTTGAAGAAAAACGGAACGCCTTGTTCTCTGCATTGCCGCTGAATGTTCAGAACCCATTCCTTGCGCATTGGACGGGCGTGTGGGCCGCTTTCGCCGCCGACAATGACCCAATCAATGCCCGCAAGGTTAAGCTCTCCCAAATCGCCCAAAAGAGGCTCACAGGAAAGGAATTTCACCACGCCGGTGAAATTCAAGCTTGTCAGCGTCTTGATTCTGTGTTTCACATCCGGGGATTCTACTGTTGTGCCGATCCACGAGTTGAACGGAACCTCGTGCTTTCGGAAGTATTCAACCATCCTTTCTGTCCTTTTGGTGAGAATCTGGTATGTGTGCCTGTCCTTGGTATGGTCTATGACCTCCATCACCTTGTCGATGAAGTCAAACGGGACCGCCTTGTGGAACAAGTCGCCCATGGAGCAGACGAAAAACATTGATGGCTTTCTGATCTTGATTGGCTCGTCGAGCGCTTCCGGGTGTATGGATGGCATGAATCCATTACGGTATCGTTCCTGACCCATGCCCTGCAGCCTGCGGCTCATGGTTTCCGCATAACAGTTGCGGCATCCCTCGGAATGCTTTGTACATCCCGTAACTGGATTCCAAGTTCGCTCGGTCCATTGGATTTTGCTTTTACTCATGGTATTAGTATTTTAAAAGTGATAAATTGCGTCCTCGACGCTGCGCTGCTGTGTCTTTTCTTCCTCCATCCGTTTTCTAAGGATATCGGAGAATTTGAACACGGCTCCGACAACCGCTTGGACCTGCTCGAAATACGAGATGCCCCAGCCGCTCTCATTGCGCTCTTTCTTGTATTTCTCCAATTCTTTGTAGCAGAAATCTGCGTAATCTTGCAGACTTGCGAGTTGGTCTGCGGTAATACGGTAGTTGCGGCCTACTTTCTCAACGAGGAAGCAATCTTGAAGATAGGTTGCGTCTGACATAGACATCAATTTCCCTCTTGTGTCGGCTCTGACAACGAACACGCCGTCATTAAGCCAGTCCTCGTGATATACGGTGGCGAACGGCACGTATTTCTTGCCTACCTTGCGGTAGCAGGTTCCGAAGTCCGCATCATCCGGTTTGTAAGGCTCGTATCTGCCTTTTTCGTTTTTGATGTAGAGTTGTGGTTTCTTTTTCATGTCATTTTTTATTGCGTGGTTTATAGTTTCCGAAGAATTCCTCATAGGCTTCGTCCCTGTTCTTCCCGCTCTTGTTCTTTCCTTTCTTCTTCCTTTCGTCAAGGAACTGCTCGAAGTCCACGCGGCGGGCGTCGTTCAGTTTTTTCTGCAGATCCACCATCAGTGCCGGATATCGGTCCTTGTTCATCGTCAACTCAAAATCGACGAGGATGTTCAGTTGGAGTTCGATGTAGTCCAGCCGTATGTCGAGGTATTTCCTAAGCTGCTCGGTGTTCATTTCTTGCGGAATTTACAGGGTAGTTCTTCTATTTGTCCGAATTGCCGGCATACTTCCGGGCGGTTCTCGTAGATGTTGCATTTGTAGTCATCTCTCAGGAACGGGCATTTGTTTAGCATCGGATCGTATGCCGTAAATGCTACCACAGCGGGCCCCATGGGTTCGGTAAACAAAACGGGTGTCACGATTTTGTCCTTGTATCGATCAAGCTCTCCATTCATGAATGGAATGTTGTAACAACAGCAGGCGCGGCATGTATTCAGTCGGCATTTCATGTGATTGCTATTTGGAATTGCTTCCCTTTGAGTAGGGGTAGGCGTGTGATTATCTCGTCGTGTATTTGCTCATAGGTCGTTGTGAACGGGGGGGGGGTAAAACGCATCCTTATGGTTCCGTAGAACCGGTCGTTCAGATAGATTTCGACGTTTCTCATGTGAATTGGATTTTCAGCTGTTGGTTTTCTTCCTTGATTCGCTTCTCGGCGACGGCGAAGTATTTCCTGTCACGCTCAATGCCGATATAATGGCGGCTTTCCTTGATGGCCGCGATGCAGGTCGTTCCGCTTCCCATGCAGGAATCCAGCACGGTTTCGCCGGGGTTGGTGTATGTGCGTATCAGATAGCGCAGGAGATTCACCGGTTTCTGGGTGGGGTGGTAGGTCGTTGTCTCATGTTCCTTCCTGATCCTGATGATGCTTAACGGGAACTTCTTGTCGGGTTGGGTGGGTGCGACCTTGGCGATTCCCTTGTCGTAGTCGTATGACCGCCCGGTCTTATACGTCCGTTTCACCTTGCCGTAGCACTGGTTGGTGTCCTTGTGGGTCCCCTTGCCCTGCGGATGACTCGGCTCCCTGCCGTTCAAATCCTCCATCTGAGGGTTGTAGGTCGGAAGCTGTTTGTAGAATACAACGATGTCCTCGTGGCACCTCAACGGCATACGGTTGGCGTTGAGGAAGCCCGTGCAGCGCATCTTGTCCCATACCAGGGTATAGCGGTACAGTTTGACGTTCGACATGATAAGCTGGGCGGTGAACAACCCCTGGGCGAAAAGGAGGATGGCGCCGTTGGGCTTGATTACCCTCTCGTATTGCTCCCATAGCGGCTCGAATGGGATAATCCTGTCCCATTGGGCATGTGGATTGTCTCTATGCAATACCTCGTATGGCAAATCGGTGCAGATCATGTCGATCGAACCTTCGGGGATGTCCTTCATCACTTCGAGGCAATCCCCCAAGTAAATCTTGTCTATTTCCATAATCAGTAATTGTTTTCCTCCAGCATCTTCAAATAATTCTCGGCAAATTCCTTGGTGGCCTGTTCCGGTTTTACCCAAATGACGGTCTTGTTTTTGAGCACAAGCGGAACCGTGCCTTTGTTCGGAGCCTTGACCATCCTCTTGGAGCGGCGACAGTCCCTTTCCTTCCTGCCGCCGTTCTCATAGAGGGAAACGGCATCGGCTTCGTATTCCGGATAGGCCACGGCCCATCCTTTCACAATGGACGCCTTGTCGTGTGTCAGATGTGCCAGGTAGGAGTATGTCGCACCGATCTCCTCTGCGGCGACGCTGAGCGATCTCCATTCCCGTCTCTCGCCGGTCTCGATGTTGTAGCCGATGACGTTTCTCTTGTATCTCATACTGCAAATGCTTCGTAGTTGAACCTTTCCCTCACGGGTGCCTTCAATCGCCTTGCGGCCTCTCTGATCATTTCCGAGGCATGTCCCGCAGGCCCCTGTGGGTATTTCTTCATGTATTCCAGAAACGATTCGTTGTCCGTTGTCAATGCCTGGAGGTATTCTTCAAGCATTTCAGCAAGTCTCTCGTTGGTGGCCATGTGGATATACTCGTACTGGTCCGGCATTGTCATTCCTCCTCGCTTTCTTCTTTGTGCGACAAACAGAAATCAACGGGTATCATTACGTTGCAGGTGATGACTTTTGCGCTCAGGATCTTCACTTCGTATGGGCCGAACAATTCTTCCTTTTTCCTGAGTTCTGCGATATAGTCCTCGATGATTTCCTTGGCGGTCTCAACGGAATCGGCGAAAACGATGAAATCTGTTGGGTCCGGGTCTTCGCCTTCTGAAACGCCGTCAACGGGAACTTCCTTTTCGAGTGCGGAAACGGAATACCAGTTGCTGTTCGGTTTTTCGTCGCCATGCTTTTCATTGCGCTCAATCACGACATTGGCCTGGAACAGGCTTATGCCTGAAATGACAAAACCGTTTTTGAAATTCAATTCAATGTAGTCGCTGACAATCTCGTATGCCTTGACGACGCTTGGCGCACGGAGCAGCATGTTCAGTTTCGTGTCGCCTCCGACAGCTTTAACTTTCCATAGCCGCCACGAGATTTCATGAACATAACCCTCCCTTTTCTGGTCGCTGAGGACAACTTCCTTCAGCTCATTGGACTGGAAGTAGAACAGAAGTTGCGAGAAGTTGTCTGGTGAAACGTCGTGCCCTCTGCCGAAAATATAGTAATTCCGTTCGATGGTTTTTGTTTTCCCCGTGCTCTCGTCGGTGAAATCCTCTTCCGCGATGCGATAAACCGGAGCGGCGGTGAAATGGAATCTTTTCTTGTCGAGAGCGGCGAGTTCATCCGAGCTTGTCACTCTGACGATTCTTTCATTGTACTTTGTTTCCATGGTGTGTTATTTTTGTGCGGTTTTAAATCCTCTGTTTTTTGAGTTTTCTTTATTGATCAATTCCTCGAGTTCACGGCGTATTCCCTTTATCTTTTCGATGGTCTCTTTGGATGACCGTGGCGCTCCGGCAAGCCACGATTTCAGGTTTATGCCGTTGAGTCCGAGCGGCAACGCCTCGGTGCAGTAGTCGTACCACTCGATAAGGTCTTTCCACTTCACGCCGTTGTCAACGCAGAGACGTATGTCGTCGAAGTTGAAGAAATAGTCGCCGACCATTGCGACGGTTCCGACGTCGCCGCCTACCCATGCGTCCGCACCGAAGTCGAGTTCGTACAGCTTGCAGAATGTCTGAAGGTAGTCGTTGCAGGCTTTGTCGTATGCCTGCCTCAGGTTTTCTTTTACCGATGGCGATGGAGCCTCAATGTGTCCCATTGTTTTGTTGTTTTTATGGTTTACAGAATTATGATCTCTTCCTCGCCGCGTCTTGTGACGTAGGCGAATATTTCGTTTCTGCTGGCCTGACGCGACTTGACCCTGCGGCCCTTGCGTTTTGCATAGTCCTCGCACCAGGCTTTGTCGAGCGTCCAGCTGATGCCGGGATCGTCCTCGTTGTCGTATGCCCTATAGACGGTGACAGGGAAGTCCATGGCGTCGAGGGCCTTTGCGTCCTCGGGCGTCATGAACCACGACCTGCATGGTCTTCCAGACCTCATGAGCCTCCGGAATATCTCCGACGTCTCAGTGCTGCCGCATCCGATCCACACCGAGCGCATCAACTCCCAATAGCGTGGGTTTGAAAGCAGGTGTGCCTTGCTTCGGAACAGGTTGATGACCCGCATGTCGTCTTCGGTGTCGAACGCCTTGACGAGTTGCATGGCAATCTTTCTGTCGCGGTCCAGCTGCTTGTCTGATAGTCCTGTTGGAATCCTACGGGTGTAGTCTGTCCGCTCGTTGGGAATCGCAGAGCGCGGATTGTAGGTCGGTACGGTGTATTTCGGAAGCTCGATCATGGATTATGCTTTGTTCAGTTCGATCTCGATGTTGATTTTGTCCGCTTTCGGGTAATGGGCGCGGGCGTAATACTCCACGATGTCCTTGATCGGCACGTCCTTGTTTCCCTCGTCAGTGCGGATTGTCACTGTGCCCACCGGATGCAAGTCCGCATAGGCGGCTCCTTCACGGAAACCCGCTTCGAAGCACCGCTGTGGATTCTTCTCGTATGGGTCGTGGTAGCGTAGCGCTGCGGCACGGTTGATTTCCTTTGTGCGTTCGCCATCACCGCGTTCCTTGTATGCCTCCTCGCGCTTGAAGTAGTTATCCATCGCTTCCTGGAACTGGTCGTAACCGCTGATCCATTCTTGTTATGACACAGGATTGATCTGCTTCTCAAAGCAGTCGATGAACCTCTCGGAAGCCGCTTTAGCGTGTCTGCCAAGACGGATAAGGTCGCCGCTGAACTTCGTGCCGTCGCCGTCGAGGATGTCAATGAGCCACTCAAGCTGTGTGAGCGTATATTGGTTGAAGAATGTCAATATCGTGGCGGTGTGGCTTAGCGCGAGGTTCTTTTTCTCGACCATAGCGTCGGCCATCTGGTTCACCACCTGCATACCGATCGGAGTTACGTTCGGAACACGTAATTTCGGGAATGTCTTTGCCGGAGGGCAATAGCCTCCTCTGTGTTGTCTGCTCATATTGCTATTGTTTTTTCAGGTTTTTCTTTTTCAGCCAATCACTCAATGTGAGCTCTCCGTATCTCAGATTGTATTTATCGACTATATGATCAAGCTCTTTTATGGATTGTTCTCCGAGGTTTATTATCTTGAATAGTTCTTTTCTCTGTAATGAAATGGCATCATGGATGGTTTTCATTCCGACCATTTTCAAGCCGTTAATAAGACGTGCCGACACATCGAGGTCGGCAATTTTTGTGGATAGGATCCGCTTTTTGTCGAATTCAATGTCAGATTCGAATGGGAGCCCGTTGGCTATATTCTCGTACATGCCTCTCAATACTTCCAGGAGGCAGTTGCTGTAGTTGCCGTTTGGAATCCATCCGTATTCGGTTTGTATAAACCCGGAATCGGTTAGGATTTCGTCGAATTGTTTCATCGTTAAATGCTTATTGGTTAATAATTTGAATCATTGTCTGAATGACTGTTCAGTGAAAGGAATGGCGGTGAACATTTCAGAGAATCGGTCTGAAACACGGCGCCCGTAACGCTCTTCGATTTCCTCCAATCCCATGTTGGTGGATATGATGGTGCAAAGCTGTTTGTCATACCGCTCGCATAGCAGGTCGATAAGCGGTTCGCTTGTGTTACCGTACAGCTTTGCCTCAGTGTTCTCAACGCCAAGTTCGTCGATGGCAAGCAGGGCGACTTTGTTCATTAGGTTGTAGCGGTTGTTCTGCTCGTTTCTGACGGTGAATTCAGTGATGATCTGCTTAGCTTTGACAATGCTGATTGCATTTGGGATGTCGAGAACGGTTTCCTTTACACCCCTTTCGTCCTCCTCCCTTGTGCAAATCCTGTTGATAGTTGCGCATATCGCCTTGAGCAGGGTGGTTTTCCCCGTTCCGACGTTCCCGTACAACAAAAGGCCGGGCCTTTTAAGTGGGTCGCAAAGCCATACGGAAACCCTGTTGATGTTTTCTCTCAGTTTGTCCGTGGCCTGCTTGTATTTGTCGGAGGTAACGCGCTTCAATACCTCGGCCCTATAGTTCGCCCCGATGATTTGCATGATTTGGTCTGCCTTGTAAGGCAGGTAAAAACGTTTCGGAGGCTGCGCATTGTCATTTTGCTTCGCTATGGCGGCGGCCATGGCGTTCAAATCCAGATTTTTCTTTGTATCCATGTTTAAGGTCTGTAAATGAAATTTGTCCCAATTGTGCTGTCCCCTTTGTATCGCCCGTTGTTTCGATCCGCGCCACCGTCGGTTTTCAAGTCAAACAGCCCTTGCCAGTTGTTCGCGATGGATTGCTCCACAATCAGCCTTGCCGTTTTGATGTCGCCGCCCGCCATTTCGAAAAGTTTTTTCGCCATCGCCCTCATGGATTTCTCGCCTTTGTACATGTTTTTCTTCTCGCGCTTGTATTCAAGCCACTGCTTGAACAATTCAACCCATTCGGAGTCATAGCTTTCAAAAATCTTTTCGAAGTCAAATTTTGATTTTTGAATCGGTTCCCCCTGTGGGGGGGTAAGGGGGGGAGTATGTTTATTATCTGTATGTTTATTATCTGTTTCTATAGCATTACTATAGGATTTTGCCATTTCGCCAAATCCATTTTGCGATTCGGCAAAATCCATTTTGCCGTTTTGCATTATCCATTTGCCCTCATCGGCAAATGCAAACCATGTTGTTCTGTCGGTGGGATTATCGTTGTAATGTCCTTTGATAAGAACGCCTTTTTCGACAAGCACGTTGATCCGCTTGATCAATTGGTCTTTGCTTGCATAAGGAAACAGCTCGCATAACGCAGCGGTGCTGTTGTAGGTCCAATAGTGATCATCTTTGAAATTCTCTTTATTGGCTTTGTTCTTCGCAATCCAATATTGGAAGTTCCTGATGATGACTGCTTCAAGTATGCCGTATTCCTTCGCAACGTCGATGTCAAATGAATGTTCCATCAATTATAATGTTAGGTCGATTTCAAGTCCTTTGTCCGCTATGTATATAGGCAGCCCCGTGGCCCGCTCCACCTCGTCTTTGAACATTTCCTTGTTGGAATTGTCACCCGACAAGTGGATTAGGATGATTTCCCTGGTTTTCGACAGGTCGTTGGCCGCAAGTATGCCCTTTGTGGTCTCGAGTTCCATGTGGGAACCCAACAGCCTTTCGCGCATCGCCTCGGGAACATAGCCGTTCTCGATGTTGTAGTCCAGCACCCTGTCGGCGTAGTTCGCTTCGATCATGATGTGGTCCAATCCTGGGAATCGGTACTCAAGCATCATGGTGTCGGTGATAAACAGTGTCTTGCCCATTTCGGCGTGCTCAATGACAAAGCCGAGACACGGAACGTCGTGGTTGACGGGGAAGGCGAAAACCTTGAACCCTCCAATCCGATATCCGTGCATCGGCTCGATTGCGTGGCAGAAGTGGTGCCCGGTCAACCCCTTGGATTCGAGCACATGTTGCGAAGTGTAGATACGGACACCACAATCCGCCAAGTTCTTCATGGAAGCGGCATGGTCGTTGTGTTGATGGGTTATTACCGCTCCGACAATGCCGTTTAATTTGAAGCCAAGGCCCTTTTTGATCTCGGAGAACGGAATACCAGCCTCCAATATCAAAATGCCGTCAGATGCCTCAAAAATGTAGCAATTGCCGTTGCTGGATGAACCAAGACACTTTAGTTTCATGCTGCTTCCTCCTGATGATTAGTACGGTGCATCTTCGTTGTTGAACAACGTACCATTGCCGTTATCAGCCGCAGGTGCCGGTTGTTCCTTGGTCTCTTCGGCGGGATTCGGTGTCTTGATCTCGCCTGTTTCCTTGTCAACTTCCTCAACGACGATGGCGTCGGTGTCGATGACCTGGGCGTTGCCGTGTTCGGCGATGGCCTCGTTTCGATCGGCCAGGGCTTTGCTCTCGCTGTTGATTTCGCTGCTGAGTACCTGCTGCATTTCGACAGACAGGAATCCGTGCTTGGAAAGGAGCCTTCTCAGGCAGGTCTTGACGGCCATGTCGTTGAAATTGCCGAGCCATCCAACCTGTCCCGTCTTTGGCTCCTCATTGGCAAGCTTAATAAGCATCGGAACAGTTACATTCTTGTTGAATTTCAGCGAAGGAGCGTACTTTTTGGCGTATTTTGCCATCTGTTCAACCGTCATATACAAGGTCTTCTCCATGCCGTTGATCAGCTTGAAGTAGGCGAAATACCCTTCAACCTTGTCCGATTTCTTTTCTCCGCTGAGGTCGATCATGCCGCTGAGCTTGTCGGATTTCACATACTCACCCTCGTAAACCTCGCCCTCGTTGATGTACAGGTACTGGCCTGTTCTCATGGCAAGCTGCTCATATCCCTTGTAACCGGGAACGAACGTAGGGGTGGGAACGCTGTCGTAGATAGGCTTCTTCGTCTTGGGGTCGATGACGTCGTTGCCGTTTTCGTCGGTTCTCTTCACGCTGTTGTTGAAAACGACGATGTAGGCGAAACCGAGAGCCTTGTTAAGCGGTAGGTTCAGGGTTGCCGCCCGGAGTGCTTCGGCGATGACCAACTTCGGGTTGCATGTCTGAAGTTGCTTGTCGCCGGTATAGAGGTCGATAAGCGACGCCACGAAAGCGTCCTTGTGCTGCCCGAGAGTGTTGCGGAACTGTTCCTGAACACTGTCGGCTTTGATCATGGTCTTCAGCAGGTCGATAGGTCTTTGCTGCTGCTTTGCCACTGCTTGCGTTTGTTTTTGTTCTGCCATGTCCTTAGATTTTTGCCAATGTTTCCATGAATTCCACAAAACTGCTTCTCTTGACAATTTCGCCAAGAGGAGATTCCTTTTCGTTCTTCGCGGCGATAAATGCTTTGATGTTGTTCGCTTTCTGACCGACTACGGCGCAATATGCTTTGAAATCATCTTCGCGCTTCTCTCCGGTAATGAGGATGAAACTTCTGGTCTCGGTGTCCCTTGACGACCAGTCTTTCAGGCTGTCAACGGCCTTTGTGAAAACCTTGTCGTGGTCATCTTCGGCGTTTCCGTCGTTATGGTCGTGACACTCCTTTTTTGGTGCTGCATCATACGAACCTACAATTTCCCAGTCTTCGCTGAGCATGTCTGTCTGCGATGCCAGCCAGCCTGTCAGCACTTTGTTGTCGGCTGTTTTCATGCAGATGGTTCCGAGTGCGTCCATGGCACCGCCGTTTTCCTCAACGACCTGTTTCAGGATCGGGTCGTGAAGGAAATCCGATTTCAGTTGCGCTGCCTGCTTGAGCCACAGGAACATTTTCTTTCCATTCCAACCCTTGCGGGTCACTTTTTTGCCTTCTTTCAGGGCTTCGATTGCTTGTCCGAAATTCATTTTGATTAGATTTTGATTGTTGAGAAATTATGAAATTGTCAGTTGTTTGTCGTTGGTCACGACCAGTCTGATTAGCTGGCTTCTTGTTGGAATGATCTCGTTGATCGACTCGGAATTGTCAATCACAATTGGGGCGCATACCCCAAGATGCTCGCTGATGGCGTTGATGATATCGACACCGGCGTTGACCTTGGCCGCCTGGTTGAGGCCGTCGTTGTAAGGCACGCCGTTGACGGTTGCCACGCAGGTCTCGACCTCGGCGCCATTGACTTGCGTGTCGAACATCTTGAACTTCACAAGCTTGAACATGCCGTTCACACGGCTTTCAATGAGGGTGGCGCGGGCCTTGCTGAATTCCATGATGGTCATTTCAACGCCCTCAAGCTCGGCGATGCTGTTGTTGAGTTTGAGCGTCTGCTCCTCGAGTTCCTCGATGCGCTTTTGCTTGTTTTCGATCTCCGCTTTTTTCGACAGCCTTAGGTTCAGCGACGATATGATCTCGCGAAGCTCGCCCTGGCGGGCGGTGATGGCTCCGGTGTCCGGTTTTGACACCTCGCCTCCGAGTTCCTGCTGCTTGCTTTCGATTTCTTCCGTGTAACCCCTGACCTCGGCGTCTTTGTCGATGGCTTCCGTGGCGTCGGGTTCCGTGATTTCCGGAAACTTCACGGCCTTCATCTTTTCAATCTCCGATTGCAGGGCCTCGATCTCGGCTTCCATTTTCTTGATTTCGTCCTTTATACCTGCGATCTGTTCTGTCAGCTTGAAGCCTTTGGCTTTGTTGGCTTCCAGTTCCGTAGATTTCTGCTTATTGAAGTTGCCTTCCAGTTCTTCATGCTTTTTCTCGATGTCATCGACTTCAAGCTGTCGCTTGCAGGTGGGGCAGACGAACGCCTCAGGATCGAACTCGAAGGTCCTGGAACTGATCTCAGACCACTCCTTGCGTAGTTGGGCAATGCTCTCATTGTACCCCGCAAGCAGCTTTTTCTTTGCGTCAAGTTCCTCTTTTTTCGCGTCGAGTTCCGCTTCCTTGATCCTGATTTCAGAATCGTGGTCGCTCTTTTCCTGCAGCTTGTCGTAATAGCTCTTGCTAACCTGCTGCCTGATGTCGTAGATCCGCTTTTGCTTTTTTGCCTCAAGCCTGGATATTTCATCGGCCTTTTCCTGACGTTGCTTGTTTGCCGTCTGATAGGCGGTAAGGATGTCCGTGGACTTCACGTCGAGGCCGTCCTGCTCGTTCTTTGCTTCCTCCAGCTCTTTTTCAAGCTGTGCCCAGTCCTCGGACTTAGGCATCGAGCGCTTGCATTCGTCGATGCGGTAAGGGAGCCCTTCGGCTTCTTCCTTATACCGCTTTTTCTTGGAGCCAATCTCGCGCTTCAACTCGTCAAGTGTCTTGCCTTTGAGCATCTGAAGGAGTTCAAGGAATTTCGGATTTCCTGCGGCGACAACCTCGTTGGACATGTCACCGGCCATTTCGCAGAGTTTCTTGCGCTGGTCATCCGGTTTCCTGGACGGGAAATAGGAGGGGTTGGTGATGTACTTGAAGTCGCCCTCGGTGACGATGGCGTTGATCTTCTCGGCCCATTCCGTGGTATTGCATGGAACGTCGTTGAAGTACCGCTCCTCCTCATGCCCGTTGAATTCCTCGGTCGCCGTCCCGCGTTTCTTCTGCCATTTTTCCTTATAGCAGCGACGGAGACTGATCTCCTCCCCGTTGATGTCGAGTGTCGCAGAGACTTCATGGGGTAGTTTCTCGATGGCCTTGCCGTTCTCGCCCAAGGTCTTGATGTTGAATTGCTTGCGGTCGAGGCTGTCTTTTCCGAACAGCAGCCAGATGATGGCGTCCATCACCGTGGTCTTTCCCGTGCCGTTGCGTCCGCTGATTGTCGTCACATCGTCTTTGAAGTCGATGTCGAGGTGTTCGATGCCCTTGAAATAAGTCAAGGACAGGTGTTTTAGGGTTATCTTTTTCATGCGAAGTGGTTGTTGGTGGTTTTATTCCTCTGGCATTTTATGGCCGAAATTGTCCTCGTCCCGTTCCTGGCAGGTTCTCGCCGGCCTCTTACCGTCGGCCTTGACCCTGGTGTGCGGCTGGTCGCCTTTTTGAAGCCTTTCGTACTTCTTCTGCAGGTTCTTCATCTTGCCGCGTTCCTCGACGATGATGTTGTGTTTTGCAAGGTTCTCTTCGGAAAGCCTTTTATTCTCCTTTGTGAGGACTTCGTTTTCATCGCGGAGTTCCTTGACGGTTCTCCCTTGCTCGAAATTGTCGGTTTCAAGCTGGGCGTTTTTCTTTTGCTCCTCGTCGTACTTGGCGAGGATTTCGTTGAAGCGCTGCTGGTAGAAGTCGCGCTGTCTTTCAAGTTCTTTGCGTTTTCTTAAAAAGCACATGATGTATGGTGTTTAATGGGTTAGTTTTCTTGAAGAAACAGCCGGGCCTCTCGGATGGGCTGTTTGCAAATCAAATTTTTCAAATAATGAAATAAGCTCAAGAATTGTGGCCTCTCAAAGACGGCCCAAATTCAAACAATTGTTTTAGATTCGCTTTCGCGATGCGGGGCTGGCGTGGAATCCAGCCGAGGAACGGCGGAAACGGACGGATTCGAACCATCGGTGCGCGGTTTGCGCACGCCTCCTTAGCGGGGAGGTGCCTTAAACCTCTCGGCCACGTTTCCATTACCATATCAGAATGGCAGGTCTTCAGGGTCAAACTGCTGAGCGCCCGGCTGTTGGCCTGTTTTTTCCTGGTGCTCCTGTTGAGCCGAATGCTTGGAAGACGGCTTGTCCTCAGCTTCCTTCATCTTGCCGAAGTAGTAGTTGACATCCTGCCTAACCTTGTCTTTCGGGCAGTTTACCTTGACGGCGATGGTATTGCCGAATTTGTCCGGTTCTTTCGTCGAAAAGACGGAGAAATTGACCATCCTCGCCTTGGTGCCATCCTTGAATTCAACGACCTTGATAAGATCCGGCTGGGCTTTCAGTATCTCGCCGAGCTTGTCGATGTTGATTTGTCCGTAGCTGTTCATTGTTCCAGTGCTTTGTTTTTTCTTTGTCCTAATAATCTTTTGATGTCGCTTTCCCTGATTCTCACCTTGCCGCCGATGTGGACCTTTTCGAGGGTTCCTTCTTTATCCCAGCGGTGAAGCGTTGACTTATCCACGCCAAGCATTTCTGCGGCCTTGTCTATCGTGAACAGGTTGTCCTCCTTGTTCTTTTCGATGTATTTCTCGATGCAGGAGTTGACCATTTCATTGATGACCAGGCGTAGTTCGTCGAGGTTGATCAGTGCGATGTTGGGTGTCGGGGTTTGAATTGCTTGTTCTGCCATGGCTGTTACATTATTTTATCCTTGATGCTTCTTCGTATTTCCACTACGGTGTAATCACCAGCCGGCACAGGGGTGTGTTTGAACACGTATCTCATGCCGTTTGTGAATCTGAAGCAGAATCCGGCGCAATAGGGTTTTCCGAAAATTCCCTTCATTTCACATTCCGCAATGCACGGAAGGGTGTTGCTTCTGCGTTCCGCTCTGTAAAGCTCACCGCCGAGCTCCACAAGATCACCTTCATGTATTTCGTCTCTTTTCTCGATTGTCTTCATTTTATTTTCCTTTGTTGAATAGTTTGTTGATTCTGTATGATTCGTTAGTGAATTCTTCCACGGCCTGTTCAAGGTTCTCCACATCGGTACGCGACCTCAGCTTGTCGATGGCCCTCTCCATTTCGCACACTGAGCGGTCATCGGTCTCGGAGGGGTCGAACACAATCCTCTTTCCTCCGAATACCGCCTCAACGTGGTATAGCATACCCGGGATGTGCAAGCAAACGACGGACGCCGGATAAAGCACCGGCTCTGCGGTTTTCGCCACAAAGCCGTCCTTTTTCTTCATCGGGACCATTTCCACGTCGTACAGCTTCTTCAGCAGGACATACGGGACCAGCGAGCGGTCCAACACGCATATCTTCTTAGGGTAGGGCTTGTCTTCCGGAACGCCGTGCCAGATGCCCGTGACGGGGTTCTGCGACACAAATCCGACGATGTAGCCGGTCTTTTCGGACTTCATGAAGCGAAGCCTCGCTTTTATGGGATTTTCAGCCATTGATTTTTCTTGTGGGTTTGACCTTGCAAAGTTATATCAAAAAACGCAAAGAATACACCGTAACAGACTGACATTCAGTCTGATAGCCATTAGTTGACGTTAAGAAATTTAGACAAAAAGAAAACCGCCTGACTTATTAATTCTCAATGATTTGAGAACTATAAACCAAGCGGTTTGTCACGTTAAGAAAAAAAATCCTAAAATTTATATTCTTATCATCATAAATGTAAAAATAACTGAAACTCCAAGAACAAAAAAGCCGCCCATGTTCATCCAAAAATCGCAGAAGCTCGATGCAGCGGCAACAAAACCTGTTATTGCATTTGCGGCAAAAAATACAACGTATGAAGGGTATGCAAAATTCTTCTTTATTTCATCGGCTGGAATGCTCGTTGCAACCGCTCCGGTAACACCAGTAAGAACGGGTAGTACAATGGCGAAGAATTCAAACTCGGTACATTCGATGCCAAAAACAATCATCCACATTACAGTGATCACAATTGCCATTACAATACATATAATATGCTTTCCCTCAGTGCTAATTGTATCAAGCGAACTCCCATAGTTATTTCCGTTATTGTTCTCTGGCTGTTTTGATTTTTTCGGTTTGTAGTGTTTTTGTTTTGCCCATTCTTTCGAGGCATACTCCCGTACCTCATTATATTTTGCCCGTTCCTCGTCTGTCATTTCATGGTGGACGCCATACGAGTCTTTCGTTTCAGTTATTTGACGGCCTTTTTTTTCAATGTAAATCTTGTTTTTTACTTGTGATGGATCTAATCCGTGTTGTTCCATAAAGCATTCTAAAATCATGTCAAGGTTGTCATCGTCAAAACAAAGGCCGTAACGCTCTGCAACCTCTCTCAATAGTAGTCTGCTCTTACTCCATGCTGATTCTGTGAATTTCGTAGTTTCAAGTATTCTTCTTTCGTCCTCGGCGGTAATCCAGAAGCTCCACGACTTTCCGTCGCCAGACAACCACATACCTTCGGTTGGATCGGCATATAATGGAATCAGGTCACTGTTATATTCCTTTAGACTCTCACTCGGATGTTGTTCCGCGAATGATGATTTTAAAAACTCGGGCGAATACACGGTGTTCACCTTTTTTGGAAGGTTGGCTCTGAGTAATTCATGAAACGATGAATAAGCGCCAGTATAGAGATAATATACAAGAAGTCTTTCAATTGCTGAATTCAGCACATATTCCTTGTTGTCAATTACCCATGACCAATCTTTTCCATCTGCACGAAGCACAACTTTCTTCTTTACAGGTTGAATATACATGTAATTCATATCACCTCCGTTTTTAACTCATTCGTCATCCTCGCATTCCTCAGGCGGCTCCGGGCATTCTGGATAAGGGCCTCCTTCGATGGCGGCCTTCATCTTTTCTACCTCGTCGGAGAACATCTTCAGTGTCCCGCCAGGGTACTGGTTGCACCCCTTGAACTCGACGATCGCCATGTCGATTTCATCCGGCATGTCGTCGGAGTTCGGGAAATACTCGAAATAGACATTCAGCCATCCTGTCGTCGAGAAGGTGTCGCCCATGTTCACGAACAGCACCGACAACGATTCCCAGGCTTCGGCGAACACCATGAGGTTTTTCAGTATTGCCGGATCGTCTTCGAGTTCGTCATCGACGAATCTCGGGTTTTCAACTTCGGTTATCTTCGAGCCGAAATCAGACTCCCCGCCGTATGTCTTTATTTCTTCGTCAATCCATCGGATTGCGTCGTTGATCATCGCGCCGAATCCACCGAGGCCGGTCGCCGTGCTTTCGAAATGTTCCGATAATTTCGACGGGTTGTAGATGTACATGGCAAAGCCGTATCCGCTTGAAGCCGATTCCTCGCCAATTTGTTCGTGCATCGAAGCGAGGGCCAGCAGCACGTCGTAGAACTCGTGCTTGAGGTAGTAGTCGAGAGCCGAGCTTTCAATCAGATACTCGGCGCGGTGTACGGTCTCAAGCTGCCCTTTGCTCGGACCGCTATCTTCCTGTTTCTTCTTTGTCATGGGTGTCAGGGTTTTGTGAATACGGTGAAGTGGTTTGAAACATGGGGCTCGATATAAGCCTTGCCGTCCTCAGCCAGGATTTCAAGGCCGTGCTCGAAATCCTCCGATATTCTGTAACGGTTTCCGGAAGCATCGTAAAGCATTGCGCTTTTCACGTCAACCTCCTTGCGCTCTCCGTCTATTGTGAATACTATCTTCATTTTGTCAGTTTTTAATTAATGCAAAATTACAAAAATTCAATCAATTTCAAGCAAACTGCGACTATTTTCAATCATCGCAAATCTTCTTGATGCAATATTTTTTCAGATTCTTTTCAATCATTGGCACAAGATCGGATTCATCAAGTTCTTCGCTGTGTCCGGTGCTATATCCGCTCGTTGTGCAGAATGTCTGTCCGTAAGCGCATACGATCGAATGTCTGCAATCGCTGTTGATTTCCTCAATAACAAGCATGTATTTTCCGTTTGCGCGTTTTTTAGCGTAAATATGAATCCATCCATGCCTAATCTCGTCAAATGCGTTATTGTAACTGTAAACAAGTGTAAAACCAACGGTTTTGTAAACACAGTCTTCCTTGTCTTTGTAGGAATAGCCATTCTTAATGAGATAATTCCGTACTATTGTCGCTGCTTCGTTCATGATTTAAATATTTGATTGTGTGTACCTTTGGACTGCTTTATTTAGGGTGTACCTTTGGACTGCTTTATTTAGGGTGTACCTTTGGACTGCTTTATTTAGGGTGTACTTTCAATAAATCTTTCAAGGCTTGGTCGATTTCCATTTTTTACCAATTCAGATAGTCGGGGTGTTTCTTGTTGTACCTTCGTGAGTTCTTTGCGGCGCGTGCCCTTTGCCTCATGGATTTCTGGCACTCCCGTCGGTCGGCGTATTTCGTGCATTTTGAATCCGATTGGCTTAGGGGACAGCCGAATTCACATCTGTCTGACATGCCGCATCTGTGTGAAATATACTTTGCCATTGTCATTCAATTTATGCCGTCTCGATGTTTAAAATTCTGTTCTGATGACGCCTTCGGCGACCAACCTGTCATATAGATCCGCCAGGTCGCTGTCCTTCAACATGGGGTTGAGCGTGTTGATGATGGCCTTGCCATCCCACTCCTCCTCCATGAAGTTCAGGACGGCTGATGCTTTTTGTTTTTCGTTCATTTTGCTTGGTTTTTTAATTGTTTAAAGCCCACGCTATCGCATCCTCCTGGTTTCTGAATTCTTCCAAGGCAACCCACTTCCCAAGACGGAAAGTTTTTACCTGCCATTTCTCATATATCCTGGACCATGCGATTTTGTAGTTGTTTCTCTGGATTGTTTTGTGTTTCATGCGAAAATCAGTTTTATAGGTGGCACTTCGCAGAATCTTCTCTCGAAGTTCAAGTCGCAGAATTCACGCCGTCTTGCATCAAAAACAAGCCATTTTTCGTAGTTGAAAAGGCCGTCTTTTTTCTCGTTTGGCACAAGGGACTGCCTTTTCTTGATGGCGTACAGCTGCTTCTTTCCGTTGGATTTATTCCTTGCAATGAACATGTAATAGGTGCCAGTGCAACTTTCGAGAAGGATATGGTTGACGTATCTCCGCTGCGTTAGTGTCACATTGAAGTTGTTTTCTTCAATGAACTCTTTCTCGGTTTTCGACAAGCCGCGCATTTCCTTTGCCGAGAATACGGTGTTGTCTAATTCTCTGATTACCTTCTGCGCTTTAAGTATTCTGTTCATGTTATTTTGATGGTTGGTTTTTTATTTTATTCCCAATGCAATGAGCGGCTGCCAATCCTTATCACCATAATAGCAATAAACCTTTCCGTTTTCGGTGCCGGTTGAATACCTGCAGGTATCGCAGTTCTTTCGCTTTAAAGGACAACTATCCGCAACGATTCTGATTTTACGTAACTTCATTTTGCACCTCCTTTGTCAAACAAGACGCCGTTTTCTTCCATGGTGATCTGAGAACCCATAATAAAGGCCAGGAGGTCGGCTCGCTGTTTGTCGTTTTTCCATTCTTCACTTCCTCCGAGCTCTAATGCCATTTCAACGAGTTCGGCATCGGATAATTGCCTTAATTCGGTCATGGTGTACCACTTCCTTTTGGTGGCTGGTTTAGTCTTCTTCTTTTTCATAATCATTGACAAATTTTAGTTAATTCTCTGGTTTTCTTCCTTAATGTCGGATTATTCTGATTTGTGAACATAATGGCCAACTGGCGTGTTGATGTTGATATCCTCGAATCTCAGGTAGTAATCCGCCGGCTTTCCATCAAAATACTGGTTAATGAAATCAACCGAATCCTTTTCAAGCTTTTCGTCTTGACATTGGTCGGCTTCGCCATAAAGGTCGATGTAGATGTAGTCAATCGGATATTCATGCCCCTCATGCTTTTTCATTCCATCAAGGAACTCACTTAGTGGCATGTTTAACCCACTGCTGTCAATAAACGACCAAAGCGGCGTATCCTCGCTTACACCAAGGTCTTGGTGCGAACACCATCCTTCATAAGGAACGCAGTATCCGAAAATATGAATCCACTTTTCTTCCGATCCGTATATTTCATAGAAATCCAGTGATTCCGGCTCTGTAACCAAATTGAACTTTTCCATAACTTAATACCATTCAGTGTAACACGCTTGCATATCATCACTAACAATGTCAATGATTTCCTCGATTTCTTCCTGGGTAAGATCTTCTTCTTTTCTCCCTTCTCCTTCTTCCTCGAGGAATGCGTCGATGTCCTCTTTGTAGATCCGGTAGCGCTGGAAATGCTCCATGTCCGGAACATTCATAATTTCCATTGCGCATTCATCACTGCAGGCATAGCCCTGGCAGTCGAGATACCAGCCTTCATGCATGATTGCCCCACAGTGTGAACAAACCCTGCATGAATCAACGTCTAACCAGTTGCTAAGGATTTCCTCTCGGACCTCTCCAGAACCCTCTTCCAGTGCTTTCTTGACTGCAGGGAATATATATTCGAAAGCTTCCTTGCCAACGTTGTTTTCGGTTTTTTCCATAATCTCCTTGCGGCAACTCTCTGATACCATTTCCTCCAGTGTCTTTTTTATTAACCCTCTCTCAGTCCGGACTTTGTTCTCGAACTTTTCAAGTTCAATGATGTAATCGCGCTTTTCAACATCGGAGCCTTGCCAGTCAAGTTCTTTGTCAAACCTCTCTGCGAGGCTGATAATCTCGGAAGCCGTCTCCGAATATCCCATGCCATCGTCTGGTGAATAAAGGCTTTCAAACATGTCAGCGGACAATATAGCTATCGTCTCATGGAGCCACTTGTCTCGATTTTGTTTCCGCATACGTTCTCTGACATTGGCCCAGGCATCGTTGACACAATCGGCAAGTTCATTCACGTACATGTTGTCCGCGAAGTCGTAGGTTTCTGTGATGTGGTTGTCCTTATCTACAGTGAGTATTTGAACCGAATAGCAGCCATCATCATCAACAAGCTCCGAAGTCTATATCCGTATTCGATGATATCCTTGTTGGCCATGTCAACAAGGTCGAATGGGTAGTTTTCTTTTGCCATGTTATCTGTTTTTTTATTTGTTGAGTATTTCTTGTGCCTTAATAATATCCGGTCTCATGCTTCTTCGAAACCGTTGGTAATCATTGCAGCCTCCGCAAGGTTGGTAGTTGACCATGTTGGTCCAGATGGTAGCGAAGCCATCCTCAATGATGTTGCCACACGATTGGCACAGCCAGGATTCTGACAGATGCACGTCGCCGTTGATGTCAACCATCGGGTGACAGAATTGCATCCTGACCCTCTCGAACGTCCTGCAGAACACGCTTGGGTGCTTTGCCTGCTTCGCCATCAACGATGAATTCAAGCAGGACTGGAAATATCCGCTTTCCTCGCTCATTCTTTGGGCGGTCTCGCAGCTTCTCGCACGTCCAAGGTCCTTCATGGCGATGATCGGGTTCTCGTCAAACAGGATGCCTTTCCCAAGGGATTTGAAGAATCCGGCCCTGGCCTTGATTTCCTCGTAGTCCTTATAGAACAGCTTGTTTGAATAGACCTGCATTCCAGTGAAGTACTCGAAGCTGCTGATTCGCTTCACTTGGTTGACGATTTTCTCGTCGTCATACCAGGTGCCGTTGGAGCAGATGCAGAACGGGACCTTGTAATCAAAGTTGAGTCTCTTGCAGAACTCGTAGAACAACGGGTGAAGTGTCGGCTCGCCGCCGGACAGGAGAATCGTCTTGCCTCCCAGAAAATCGAGGAATTTCACGGCCTTTATGAACGTCCGTTCTTCCATCATCCCGCCTTGAGGATTTGAGCATTGCAGGCAATGAGGGCATCCCTCGTTGCATCTGTTGGTAATCATTAAAAGCATGGTGTGTCGTTTTTAGATAGAACGTTATTTGTTCGGTGTCGCTCCAGCGGCCTTGAGTATTTTCTCCAGGATCGGTTGGCAGATGTAGATCACCGCCCTTCTGAGCGATGATGGCAGCTGCGACTTCTTGTGCAGGATTTCGAGATAGGAGTTTCTGAGTTTCTTTGCATCGGAGAGCAACCCCATTTCATCGAGACGTGTAAATTGGTTGCTTCTTGCCATCGCTCCAATTGGGTTGTGCCTGATGGCGCTCAGTTTGTTATCCAGTGCATTTTCAAAGACCTCGTTGTTGATGATGTCTTCGATGGTCATTTCGACCTTGATTTTTTCTTCTTTTGCCATAGTTAGTTGATTTTATTCCAAGTTTTTACTTCTTCGATTGCTGTTTCATAGGGACATTTGGTTAGCTCGCTGGTTTGTGTCACGCCATTCGAGTTCAGGCGCACTGCGCTATCATTGTAGAATGCGCCAATGACGCCAATCTCGCCACACTGGTCGTAAACAACCTCTCCGAGTTTGAAGCCGTCGCATGACTCCTGCAGACTGTCATTGCCTTTGAAGACAAAATAGTCTTTGTAGTTGTTGAGGATAAGGACCTTTGGACTCTGCCATTCTTTCGCACCGCAATAGCTGATAGTCTGCCTATAAAGCGTCTTGAAATCATGGTCAACGACCGGGCCGCCAGCTTTATCCATCCACTCCTTTTCGGAGCAGAACGATTTGTAGTCGCCTTTCTCTTCGCGACCAAGCATGTAGGCGTATTCGATGGATTTCATTTCGTAGTCCCCGATGGTGAATCTGATAAAGATTCCACCATTGTTGTTGTCGCCATCGTTTCTGATAACTTCGCCGATAACTTCCGGGGTGTTGAAATCAAGGGCGTTCAACTCGTCCATTTCGTAGCAATCCGTAATATCGTTCGTGTCGCACGGCCTCAATTCCTGAAGGAAACCGGACTTTGCAACATATCTCCCGAGTGTTCCCAGAAGGATTCCCATAAGATCGCTCGGCATGATTCTACCGGTGCCCCACAGTTCGTAGAACACCCTTGTTTCGATATTTGTTCCTGTGTTTGTCTTTTCGTGCTTCTGCACGATGATACAAGTTCTTTGTCCCATAGTTTGTAATTTTTTGATGTGCTGATAATACTTGGTTATTCATAACAAGATATATGCTTTTGATATCTTGGCGTTTGTTGGGTGCCGTCATTGAATCTAATTTCGGTTGATTCTATTAGCTTATCATCCTCGAAGAGTTCAATGGTTCCGCTTCTTAAACCCTGGATCGCAAGGCTTTCGAGATACATGTAGTAAAGCACGCCATAAATGTTCTTCCCTGACAAGTTCGCCCAAATCATTTCTATTGATTTCTCATTGGACTCTCCGTCTGCCCTAAGGAGTTCATTTCCGTTGTTTACAATACGTTTCATGGCTTATTAGCTTATGGTTATTTCCTCGAGTTCGTAGTCGTACTGACAAAACTCTTTGTCGTAAGCGTAAACCTGCCAGCCGATTTGTCCGTAACTGGAAAACACAGGCTCAACCCGTATCGGTTGGTAGTTCCATAACATTCCGTCACCAGTGTAGCGTTCAAAGGCGAAACGCCTGCTCTCAATGGCTTTCAGCAGCCGGTCGGCCATTGACTCCTCCATTGGTGATGCTTGCAGTTTTTCGTGTAATTCTTCCAGTTTTTTCTCTTTCCATTCCTGGTCTTCCACCAGTTCTTTAATTGAGTCGGGTACGCCGTTTTTCCCACGGCTTTCGATCCAGAGTTCTGCCTCTTCGTCAACATCGAAGTCGGCGTAAAGGTTTTCAACGGCATTCCCAATGTCGTCTTTGCTGTTAAACCACACCGATACCCACCAATCCTCGCCAGCTGGCGTGTATTGTTGAATGTCGATGTACCACTGCTTTCCTTGCTTCTTTGGTGTTTCCACCTTGAAGCCGCAGTTTTCTGCAATCATTGTGAATCTTTTTGCTTCCATTTTTTTACCCTTTCATATATTTTTGAAGCGGTTTGTAACATAGTTCCTTATGCTGTTCAAGGTTTCTCAGTGTTGTCGGGCTTATCATTTGCCCATAAAGGTTTTCAATCTCGATTCTTAGATGCGGGAAGTTCAGTTTATTCAGGTCTCTCTCTGCTACAAGCCAGAGATAATAGGTCTTTGAATATTCCATGTAACCAACTCGCTTGTATTGATAATCAGTCAGTAAGTTCCTGTATTTCATTTCCCTATTGAAAACTTTGTTAAATGTTATCCCACTTCCTCTTGCTGGTTTCCAACCCATTGTGTTGCCCTTTCGTTGTTTTTGAACTTATGTGGTTGCGAATACTCTTGCGGGTTTCTCTCCGGTAAGGATGAACTTCGCCGCGATCTCGGCCCTGGATGAAGCCCAGACAATGGCGCGGTTGTCGTTCTTAAGTGCCTTGAGCCACCCTTGGATGTAGGCCACGGAGTTTTTGAACGCCTTCTCGCATTCAATCCCGATTTTGTTGCAGAGCATCGCCGAACCGATCTCGGCCACCAACTCCTCACGGGAATAGTCCTCGTTGCCGAAGGCGGCGATGCCGTGTTGCTCGCTGTCGCGGTCGCAACGGGACTTCGCCTTGGTGCTGTGTACGAGTTCGTGGAAGGTGGTGGAGTAGTACTCTTCCGGAATTTCATACTGCGAGAGCATGGGCACGCTCACCATGTCGAGAGAGGGGGAGTAGAACGCCCTGTCGGTAAGTTTGTCGTTGTGGAATTTCAGCGCCTTCTCACGGCCAAGATAACCTGTAATCACCTCTTCTGCGGTGTCGATGGGGAAGATTAGTGTTCCCGTTTCTTCCTCTTTCTTGATCTTGGATTCAACGCCCTCTGTGTCGTCGATGTGGAACACATTGAAGTAGCGGAGAATCGGCACGAGGCGTTGCTCTTCCTTTTCGCTGCCGTCCTCGTTCTTTACCGTTTTATTCATCTTGACCTGCTTGAAGAATACCACCATGCCGGCCTTGGAGCCTTTCTTGATGTTTCCACCTGCATCCTTGATCTGCTTGAATGTCAGCCATTCCCCTTCTTTGCCGAGCAGAAGTTGGTTGAGGAATGAATAGGGTTTGCGTGAGACGTAGTTGATTGCGCCTCCATCGGCGAGACATGCGCCGGACCACGGCTTCTGCCAGGGGATGATGCCTTTGTCGAGTTGTTCGACGATTCGGTCTGTGACCATTTGATAAACGTTTGCTGTCATAATTGTTTGTTTTTTAATGTGTTTAGATAGTGTTATTTGTTGTTGTGGTTTACATTCTTGCGGTCATCGTGCATTGCAGCTTCCTGAGCTGCGACACGTCATAGGTGATGTCCGACACCTCGGTCCCATAGACGTATGGCGACCAATTCTGGATTCTTTGCCATGTCTTTTTCCTGTACCCGCGCTCATTTCCCGTGACACTCATGGAGCATCCATAGGAGAAATCGGGGCAGTTTTCATAGTCCCTGGTGTATTTGTCGAAATTCCAGTAATCGTCAGGGTCGTGGATTTCAAGATACCCTTTCTTGTCCTTTGTGATGAAGAACCAGACCTTATCCAATCCGCTCCCCGTGGAACCGTAGATGTTTCTTCCGTTGAACGGCTTTTCGAGCGGGAAATACACGCAGAGCGTGATAACCCCACCTCTTCGTGTGGCGGGTTTGTAGCAGTAAGTGGGCTCCTTGAAGAACCCTTCCCCGAAATATTGTTCAAGCTGGCCTTTAAGGTGCGATACGATGTTTCCGATCTCGCGCTT
>JAEEGL013735480.1_pt1 | contig 32408 bp, 30 predicted proteins | sample 9134231 | NCBI WGS metagenome assembly JAEEGL01 (sample SAMN16246548, study PRJNA631951) | gut metagenome | biome: gut microbiome; feature: rumen; material: fiber-attached | host: Bos | place: Iran: Karaj | collected 2018-10 | reverse complement strand
TATGGCACGTCGTCATGATTATAGTGACAATCGTAGTACTTGCTATTCGCGCATCTATTATCAAAGCCCTCAAAAGATATAGGGAAGAATAAATTAAAATTATAGACAACAAAAAATGGTGGAGCATAAGAGACTCGAACTCTTGACCTCCTGCTTGCAAAGCAGGCGCTCTAGCCAACTGAGCTAATGCCCCATCATCAATAAAGGGTAAACCGGGGGGGCGGTTTACCCGAACACTATAATATCACACCACGCGAAAAAATGCAAGTAATTAACCATAAGAAAAACCCGGCTCCCCGAGGGGGGCCGGGCCATTGGTTTTACAGTTTTTGTTACTCGAAAGCATTATTAATCTTCATCTACCAGGTCTTCCGGGCTGATTCCGATTAATCCGAACGGGTCTCCGGTGGGATACTTCTTCACGCCTCCGTAAGCCGTCAGGGCAAACAACACGTCCTTCAAAGCGCCGATACTATCGGGATTCTTCGGGTCGACGACGCCATACTGCGTAACGTACGCTATCACATCTCCGTCCTCGTACCAGTAGTCTTCGCGCTCATACCAGATTTCGCCATTCACCTTGGCAAAGGTCCAACGCACGATTGAATCATCAGGAAGGCCCAATTCCAGCTGGTCCTTGCCATAACGCTCCAGTGCCTTGCGTACCAGCCGCGCCTCTTTAATCTGGGCCACTTCGGCGGGCGATTTGGGTTCCTCTAGCTCTCCTGGCTCGATCACAATCAACTGCTCGTCCAGCCATTCACCGAAATACAAGAAAACATCCTGCAGGAATTCGCCATAGCTCTTCATGAAGATATTCAGCATTTCAGCCAACCCTTCATCTTCCGGGCCAGCAAACTCGCCAAACAGAGAGAGTCCATTCGCCGAGCCGCAATACAAGTCTTCGCCATAGCAGAGGATGAAATCTTCTACAATCAGTTCATAGATGTCGTCAGCGCACATATTGCCTTGCGCGTCCAGACTGCGATAGGACACCTGGAAGTAATCGATATACGGATCTTCGTCCTTGCCGTCCAGCCAGGCCGTACGTCTCGCGAACAGGTCGTCGTCGACTACTGCTACATCCCAAGCCATCATGATGGCACCATTATCCATTTCGAATGGAAGACCAGCGTTCTCCTGAATCTGCTTCTCAATGGCTTCAAAACTCACATGTAATACCCCCTTCATTTTTTCGAGTGTCCAAAAACTGTGAATGAACTACCCCCAGAATAGATTTGGGGGTTGTTAGATATATTATATCTCTTATTCCCCTGAAACACAAAATAATGTATTATGGTACTATGGAACGTGCTAAAGTTTATTTCACCAGGAAGATCACCCCAGAAGGATTGGTCAATGTATACAAAAATCTCGGCATTGAGCTCGACGGCAAAGTCGCTATTAAAATGGCTATCGGCGAACGTGGCTCCAAAGGCTATCTCAAGCCAGAACTTATTGCCCAGTTGGTGAAATCCCTAAACGGCGTTATCGTTGAATGTAACGCTTTTCATGGCGCACTCGCTAAATCTCCAGACCATTACAAGGTCGCACAAGAGCACGGTTTCACATCTTTCGCCCAAGTAGATATCCTGGATGCTGAGGGTGAATTAAAAGTTCCAGTCAATAACGGTAAACATCTCAAATATAATGCCATCGGTAGCCATACCGACAATTACAGTTCCTACCTCTGTTTAGCACACGCCAAAGGCAACGATAAAAGCGGCTTCAGTGCCACACTTAACAACCTTGCGCTTGGTTTTGCTAGCCGCAACGGCAAAGCTTATATTCATTCCGCCGGCAAAACTGCTAGCCCGGCCATGTTGATGTTCAAGAAACCGGATCAAAAAGATTATATCGAATGCATCGCCGAAGCCGCCAAGGCCGTTTCCGACCACATTAAAGAGCACGAAAAAGACATCCTTTACATCACCGTCATGAATTACATCGCGCTCGATTGCGATTGTAATAAGAACCAAGGCGCACCGACTATGCACGACATCGGCATCGTTGGCTCGCTAGATCCAGTTGCGACCGACCAGGCCGTACTTGACCTAATTTGGTGCTCTCAAGACCCAGGCGCTCGCTTCATCAAAGAGCGCATCGACAAAATGCAAGGCCGCCACATTACCGCCTACGCCGAACAGCTCGGCCTTGGCTCGACTGATTACGATCTAGTCGATCTCGATAACAACAAAACCATTCATAAGGGCGACGCAGAAAAAGAAGCTGAAAACGAAGAACGTGCGCAGTTTGGTGAAGGACTAATCCAAAAGGCAGAAGATGTTAAAATGTTTTAAAACCAATTCCAAAGAGCAAAAGCTCGAGGAAATTGAGAACATCACTCCAGATTGCTGGATTGACTTGTCTGAGCCATCTCCGGCCGAAGTCGAACAAGTCGTCAAAGCCACCCACGTTGATCAGAACCTAATTAATAAAATGCTTGATAGCGACGAGTTGCCGCGCATCGAATCGGATAAGAACTCCTGCCTTATCGTCATTGACGCACCAGTATTTGTCAGCCAAGATGATAAATACGTTACTTATCCGCTCGGCGTAATCATCACCGATAATAACTATGTTATTACTGTCGCTCCGCGCAATATTCCTGTACTTAACCAATTCCGCCAAGGCGAAGTCAAAGAATTCCGCACTCCGAAGAAAAGTCGCTTCCTTATCCAAATCCTCAGCGCCACTGCTACTTCATATCTCAAGGCGCTTAACGAAATCTATCACGAAATCGACGTCAAGGAAGAAACCCTTAAAAAATCTACCAAGAATGAAGATCTCATCGATTTGCTAAGTACTGAAAAGACGCTCGTCTACTTCCTAGAATCTCTCACCGAAAACGACAAGGTGCTCGAACGTCTCAATAACGGTAGTCCAGTTCAGTTATACGAAGGCGATGACGCCTTAATTAAAGATACTATCATTGAGAACCGCCAGGCTATCGATATGGCGACGCTTTATCGCAAGATTCTTACCAGCATCACTGACACCTACGCAAATGTTATCTCTAACAACCTCAACTACACTATGCGTTTTCTCGCGGGCGTAACTATTATTTTGTCCATTCCAACCATCATCTCATCATTCCTTGGTATGAACGTTTGGTTTGGCACCGTTGGCACAAGTCATCAGGCTTGGTGGGTAATATTATTATTTAGTATATTGGTATCTCTTGCCGTTGGCGCATGGTTAAAGAAGAAGGGAATGCTATAATAGGTTTATCATGAGTGAAAAGAATGAGAATAAAGAGCTAATTGAGGCCGAAATCGTCAAAGACAACGACGGTGTCAGCGCCCGCAAGAAAGCTAAAGATAAACGCCATTTCAACGATTTCTTTGCACCAATTATCGTTGATGCTATCTTATTTGTACTTGGTTTCTGCCTATTAATCTGGGCAGACAAAGTTACTGATGCTATTTCTATTGGTATCGGCGCACTATTTATTATCTATGCGCTCTACAACTTTATTGACTACTACCGCGCCAAGCCAGAGGATAAGCATATCGTCAATCTCGTCACCGGTATCGCAATGGTTATCGCTGGCGTATTTCTATGTATAAAAACCGGCTTCATTAAAGAAGCCATCTCATATATCGTCGGCGCCTTCATTATTATCGTCAGTATTGCTCGACTCCAAGACGCACTCAAACTGCGCAAGTTCGGCGGCGATTACCCCTTATCGCTACTCATGGCTATTATCGGATTAGCCGCCGGTACCTTACTAGTCATCTTTAAGATCTTCATCATTGATATTCTCATGCAGGTCATTGGCGCATTCATCGTCATCTTTGCAGTATCGAATATCATTGGGCATATTTCACTCGCCTGTGCTAAAAAGCATTAAATTTCTGCTTGATCTACCCAGTAATCGGCCTGCTTTTTGCCGCCATCTTGTGTAGCCAATTTACCTTCAATCGCCAAACCTTCTTTACGCATTGCGCCAACCGCAAGGTTGCCAATTGCCATAAATGTACCAGCTTCGCCGGAACCACCATGCGTACAGAACGGATAGAGTTTAATACCGGTGAAGGTATGTTTTTCGAGGAAGTTATAAACAATCATTGGAAAATCACTGCACCAAATCGGATAGCCGAAAAAGACCGTCTCGTACTGTGACAAATCAACGTCGCCAGTATAATCTGGGCGTTCCTGCATCGAACGCTCTTCCATTGCCTTCGCTAAGCACATATCATAGTCATCAGGGTAGGGTATAGTTGGCTCGATTTTAAATACATCGAATTCACGTCCGTCCGCCTGCAATTTAGCGATGATATTTTTAGCAAAAGCTTCTGTATTCCCGGATTGCGAGAAATAACAAACTAAAGCTTTACCCATTTTTACCTCCTTATTGTTTATAAAAATCTACCATTACATCACCATCGCCGAGCAAGTCAGCGAGTTCATAAGCATTCTGCACCCATCCTAGCCGAGTATAACTATATTCGGTCGGGAAATCTTTGTAGAACAATACAATCGTATCGTCTCCATAGAGCATCAAATCGCCAGCCTTAATGTAGCCAGGCTTTTCTTCGGCACTCGTATCAAGTTTGTCCGTGCCCTTATAATACTTTTCATTACCATTTAATTCCGTCATTTCGAAACCAAATGGCACGGCGCTTGCAAATTCTTGAGCCGCATCGTTATTGTCCATCAAGACAGTTAGTTTGCGGTCACCAATTTTAATTGCAATCGACCCAATGTCGTCCTTAGAATACTTCAGTTCCACTTTTTCTTTCTTCTCCTTCTTGTCGCCATCTTTATTTGCAGCATTATCAATACCGCTCATCATGAGATGACTTGCGACTATTAATACGAGACCAGCCAGCACCACCCCGATTAGGCTGACACTAAGTTTTGGATTTGCTTTTGCCATATACCTACATTATACAAATAATCGACGCGTTGCGGCGCTGTTTTTCAGATTCAATATTCGCCCGATAGGAATGAATGATGTCGTTTTGGCATACCGTACAAATGCCCGATAAATGAATATTCTCGCGCAGCACACCAATTTCTGTGAGCGAATCCGCTACACAAGCCGGAGCATCTATTAAGAAATGCTCCGCATCTACGCTCTTAATATGGCTCGTGCCGAACTCCACCTCGAATTGCGCGCGTACATCTTCTTTCACCTCGAAATGATCCGGACCAATGCTAGGGCAGAGCACAATAATTAAATCTTCCGGCTTCGAACCATACTCTACGGTCATTTTCTGAACCGTCTTTGGCGCAATGCGTTTGAGCGTACCGCGCCAACCCGAATGGATGTTCGCAATCGCTTTATTAACCGGATCGTAAACCTGTACGGCAATACAATCCGCCACTCGCATTACTAGACTAATACCTGGCACATTCGTCATTAGTGCATCAATATTGTCAGGCGCATCCTCCACGCTATTAATTCGCACACATTCATCGCCGTGCACTTGAACTGGAGCACTTTTTATTTTCTGAAAATCTACACCCAGCGTGTTCGCTAATCTACGATAAGCTTCGCTATCAAGCGGACAATTATAGTCCATATTATTGTAGCCACGCACCGCAAACGCCGCGCGTATCTCTGGATAAGCGTCAAATACAGTTGCCTTAAAATAATCTACATCGCCGTGACATAATTCCATATCTTTATTATACGGTATATAATAGACATAAGCATGATCATCTACGAAAGCAACAAGCGCGCCGCTTCAGAACAGATTGGCATTAAGGCCTGCAGCCTTTTGCATCTTGATAAAGTCAACATGGAAACCCCAGAATGGTTTGCGCTTGGCTCAGACTGCTTCCGTGACTTCATCTATGACCACCGCGACGAGTATTTCAGTCTCATCAAACGTTATTCCGAAGCTAAACGCCAAAAATTCGTCAAATCGCTCGAGCGCACCGAGTTTACTGACGAAACCAAAGCCAAAATCATCAGGGCTATTCATAAACATTTCACTCCAGATGATTTGCTTGCCATTCGCACCAGCATTACCGATGCTGATCTTGATATTCCATTTACCGGCATGTATCAGACTTATCTTTTCGTTAAGCAAAACGAGAAATTATTTACATACATCAAGAAATGCTACCTGTCTTGCTTCTCGGAAAAAGCTATGTCTTATCGTTTTAAGAATAATCTATTATCGCGCGAATTCGGTGCAGCAATTATTATTCAAAAAATGATAGATCCAGATTACTCCGGTATTATCTTCACAACTAATCCACTAACTAATGACGCCAACCAAACTTTAATTACTATTACACGTGGCGTTAGTCACCGCGATACGCTTGGCGATCAGAACAGTATTGATATCATCGTAGACAAAAACGACGGCATCCTTACCGATTTGGACCGTGCCAAAATATTACTAAACGAAGAGCTCGTCAATAAACTGTATCGTATTGGTCAAACTATCGAGAATAGCTTCGAGCCACGCGTAGCTCACGATATCGAATTCGTAATCAAAGGCGATAAATTCTATATTATGCAAACCCGTCCAATGGCCGAATATCTGCATATCGATAAAAGCAAGCCCCACACAATTCTGGACAGCTCCATGCTCAGCGAAGGCCTAAAAGGTGTCACTACGCCGCTCACTTATTCTTTTGAACGGGACACTTTTTGTGATATCCAAAAACAATTACTGCAAAATGATAATTTATCTGAAGAAGATTTTCGCGATGCGGCCGCTCTTGTAGATAAATCAATTTGCTTCTACGAAAATAAAATCTATGTTCGCATGAAGGAATATAAAAAGATTAGCGAGCTGCATAAAAATCAGGACAGCCTGAAAGGCCTCAAGAAACTTCAACATCTAATCGATAAGAAAAACCAAAGTCTCGCGCGCCTGCGTGTTGAAAACGAAATCTTTGACGAGAAATTCGATAAAGTCACTAAAACCTATACAAGTAGCTCGTTCAAAGGTTACACCAATATGCAACTAATTGAATCTTACCGCGATCTCCAAAACGAGCTCGCTAGCGATTTCTTTGTGCAAGTTGCTAATAGTGCCAAGATAGACCGAAATTTCGATAAACTCCTAAACTATGCCGAAGCTGCCAATATCTACGATGCCAAAAATCGTTTAATCCGTATTCTTTACACGAATAATATTCCAAACGAAATCGCCCGCGACAAAGCCTTCCGCGATATCATCAAAGAAATTCGTCGCGAACCACTACTCGTCGACCTATTTATGCAAAACGACGTACCAACATTGATCGAAAAACTTCACGACAATGCACTGCTTATCTTCTCAAAAATTAATAGCTTCATAAATGAATATGGCGCTTTCGGAGTAGATGAGCTCAAACTTGAAGCCATTACGCTCAAAGAAAATCCAGAACCACTCATTGCAGAAATTAAAGCTCATCTCGAAGAAGAGACTATTCCAACCGTTAAAGAGCCGAGCGATGTCGCCGAAGAATCATTCATCGCCAAGTTTCGCAATATCCAAAGAGCAGAAATTCGTTCACTAATTGAGACAACAAAGTTCCTCATTCAAAATCGCACAAAGCTCGATGAGAAACAAGTGCGCCTTTGCGCCATCGTTCGCGCCATCTGCGTACGAATTGGCGGCAATTTTACCACCGCCGGCATCATTAAAGAACCGCGTGATGTATTTTTCCTCGAAAAAGCCGAGATTACCGACATCATCGAACGGGGAAGATATACCAACGAAGAAATTCAGGAACGTATCACGAAGCGCAAAGCTGAATATCTTGAAAATTGCGAAAAACCATACTTTGAGTGTATTCACTTCTTTGGTGCCATCCAGCCAGAAAATATGATAGTTTACAAAAGCGAATAACTACTCGCCGCAAGCGAGTAATTCTTCAGAATCCGACTCGTCCTTGCTAGATTCTAGAGTTTCTAACACTTCTTTTTCGTCTTCATCCATATATCTAGTATAGCAGAGCTATTTCTTTTTGGGCTGACGAATAATTAGTCGATCTAATGTCGCCAACAATGCCGGCAAAAGCAGCAAGATAATGATGCATGACACCAAAGTGCCACCGGATATCGACTGACAAATCTTAGCCGCGATGGCAGTGGCGAAATTGCCGACAATCGCTGTCACCAAAATCAAAATACTTGCCGATGTTAGAATAGAATGAATTGATTTCTTATACGAAGCCACGACCGCATCCTTAACATCAAGCTTAAAGTATTTACGGTTCTCCAAATAATAAGACGTATAAAGAATTGCATAATCAATCGTTGCGCCCATCAAAATCGCCTGTACGATAATCAGTGCAATAAAGTAAATACTTTGATTTGTCAGTGATAGATATGCCATGTTGATATACACTGCGCTCTGAATCGTCATCACGAGAATAAATGGAATCAAAATCGACTTAAACGTAACGGCCACAACTACGAAAATCGCCAACATCGTCAAAACCGTAATGAAATCGAGTTCACTACTAAATGTCTGCGACATCTCGTAGGCCATCGCCGAATCACCAATTACGAAATATTTCGTTTTAACGCCATCACCCATCTCGTCTTTAATGCTCTGCAAGAAAGCGAATGTTTCTGGGCTCTCTTCTGGCAAATGCGTTTCAATTAATGCACGCGAATGCTTCTCGCCGACTAGCATTTCTTTTGCGTCTTTCATCATATCCCAACCATCTTCAATTGTCGTGCGCATATCGTCATCGATTCGAGAAACAAAACGATTATCATTCAAGATGTTCTTATATAGAAAATGCACCAGTTGCTCGAGCGTTAAGCTCCAGCTCTCATCATAGTCATACAATGAACCGTGATAGAGATAGGCTAAGAATATTTGATTGCGATCAATTTGTCGCGACAAAGGTAATAATGCACGATAAAGCGCATCATAGTTATACTGCGTCCCCGCAATGGCAGCATGCATCAAGTCTGCAACTGCATAGATTTTTGCGCGTTGATCCGAGTTTAAACGACTTGCATATTCTGGATTCGACAACACATTATTAACCATAAATTCAACTACTGTCTTCGGCGATAACGCTAGCTCAGTATGAACATGGCGCGAATCATAAAGTGCATACACGAGTTTTAGTTTCTCTTCGTCGAGATTAAAAGTAGTGGCCAATTCTTGATAACCGTAACGAGTCTTTTGGTTACGAATCACATATTGAACTAGCTTCAGTAGTTCAACTTTATCTGCAGTCAAAGCCCCATTCAAACGTTCATCATCTTTGTGCGCCAACAAGAAATCAACAAACTCTGCCGGCGTCATTAATTGTTCAGATGTTTCCGCCTGATAAAGTTTATACAGTTCTTTAATTTTCTCAAGATATTTATCAATTAATTCTTCTAGTTGCGCTGCATCTATGCCAGTATTAATCTTTATATCCAAACCGTATTTTTCATTCAACTCATCAATTTTATCCGAAACATTGGCTGGCAAATTCTTAATCCGATCCGCCAAATCCGCAAAATCCGCATAAGTATATTGCTTTTTCGTAATTGCTTCTATGCGATTTTTGACTTCCTGAATGAATTCCGCGATTTCTGCACGCGCTGCGGCTTTTTCTTCATCGGATAGGGAAGAATTATCAATCGCTTCGTTGATTTTCGTTTCTAATTCCTGCTCGTATAGTTCAGCTTTTTGACGTGCGTTGTTTATGCCATCCAAAATTTGTTGCGCGTCTTCTTCCGTAACGCCAAGTTCATCGCGAATCGTCGGATTAGAAAGTGCATAATTCACTAATTCTTCAGGCGTTAAACCAGCCGTCGGCGTCTCAATTGAAGTGAACAAATAATACGTAATTAATTGTTCAACATCTGTCGTATTTAAGTCGAATAACTGCGCCAATTGGGTGGCATTTTTCTTCACGCCGGTCACATTCGGATTACTGAATAATAGCAATTTTCCGAGTTGCCAACGCTGCTCGGATGTTACCAACTTCGCATAATCCGGATTCGTCAGTACCTCATTTGTAACGAAGGTAGCAAACTCATGCAATGTCAGCTTAATCGGTGAAGGATGTTCAGCTAAATATAACGTATATAGTTCGTTCAGTACGGACGGATCAACTTCGAGCAAGGCCGCCATTTCTGCCTTCGAGCGTGGCCGATTCATTTTCTCGTTGATTACGAAGTTCGAGAAACGATCGATATCTTTCTTCGTATTGGCAGAAACCTCATCTGCAAATTTTTCATCCGGAATTACCTCGTTTTGAATAAACGTCACTACTTCGGGCAACGACATTGTGGCGCCATCGCCACGGAAATAATAGTAATATAGTGCCTTAATAATATAATTTTCGGTGGTGATTTTTTCACCATCACCCATCTTCTCGCCGGATACTTTGGTTTCCTTCAGGGCATTTGCCTTATCGACAATCTCGTCATATTTCTTCGCTTCTCCTAGCGTGTTGCTGTAGCAAAGGATTTGTACCACTTCATCACGTTTGTCAAACTTTTCACATAGTTTTTTAACTTTTTCTTCTTCGGAATTATCGTAAACTAACGCCGTCTGGTTATTAACCGGGAAGACATCCTTAATTTTGTTATTCTGCGTCGACGTAAACAAAATACTTGTATTACCTTTAAGTAGAAAAGCCGCCACGAACAAACCGATAAATAACGGCAGGGCAAAGCGACGAATAAACTGCGTAAACTTACCCAAAAACTCCACTCTAATTGGCAAAATCTTTTTCTTAGTTTTTTCGATCGCTTTGTCGCAGAAAAGCAGCAGAGCTGGCAAAATTGTAAAGATAGATACTAAGCTCAAAATCACGCCTTTACTAAGTACGATGCCCATATCGCGACCAATCGTAAAGCTCATGAACACTAGCACAATCAAGCCAACGACCGTAGTAATCGAACTCGACGAAATTGCACTAAACGAATAACGTAAAGCACGTTGCATTGCCAGGCGATTATTAGCTTTACGGTCCGTGCCTTTCTCAGCCGAGGCATTGATTTTGTCTTTTTCCTGACGATAGCGCGAAGACAGCATAATCGCATAATCCATCGATAATGCCATCTGTAAAATCATTGAAATACCATCGGTAATATGTGAAACATCCGGCAGCAGTATGTTTGTGCCTTTATTAAATAGCACCGCTATCATAATCGCGAACAAATACAGCCATGGCTCAACGAGTGATTCGCTCATCAAAATCAGGATCACCATCGCGCAAGCAATCGCCAAGAATATAATCACCGGCTCAATTGCCGAACCATTGTTCAAGAACACGTCACCATTTTGCGAGAAATCATATTTGTTATTGAAGTGCCCAAACACTTCGTTATATGTTTCGAGTGCTTCCGGTGAGTCAGATGGCGCGTTTACGGTAATCTGAAACAAGTCATACTTGTGTCCATCCTGTTCGCGTACATGGTCTTCCGAATCGTCGTAAACCACTTTTTTAACATGCGCGACACCTTCAATATATGATTTGATTTCTTCCGCTTGACCATCTTTCAAATCTTTGAACATCATTTGCCAGCTACTGGTCGAACTATAGTCGAACTCGTCATCCATAATTGCAAGACCGAGTGTCGTTTCGGAATCGGCCGGCATATAAGAATAAATATCGTGATTAATTTTTACTTTTGTAGACAATAGGCCACAAATAGCAGCAAGTACTAAAAATATCCAGAAGACAACAAAACAATATCGAGTGATAAACTCTGCCAACCTCTTGATCATAAGTGCATATATTCTACCATATTTTACAGATTAAAACAAGGGTCAAAACAGTGGTATAATAGAACTATGACTACTACGAAAAAGAAAACTGAGAAAAAAGTCGAGAAGAAAGCCGAAAAGCAGGCTGAGACCAAAAAAATCGAAAAGAAGCAACCAAAGAACAAAGTAATGACGGTACTTCGCAAAGTATTCGGCGGCCTCGAAATGTCATGGCGCAATGTAATTGCATTCGCGATCATCATGGGTGCCTGGACCGCGCTTATGGCTTTGCTCGTACCGGACGGCAATTCTTTCCATGACATCGTCGCCACACCAGAATGGTGGGTACTACCAGCTATCTTCATTATCGTAAACTGCAAGAAACCGCTTGAAGCCGCACTTAAAACCTTTATATTCTTTCTAATTTCACAGCCACTCGTTTATCTCATTCAAGTACCGTTCAACTCTCTCGGCTTTGGATTATTCGGATACTATCCATATTGGTTCAAAATTACATTATTAACTCTACCGGGTGCCTATATTGGCTGGTATATCAAACACGACAAATGGTATTCCGGCATCATTCTGTCCGTCATGACTCTCTTCCTAGCCTTCACCGCTTTTGGCTACATCAAAGGCTTTGAGCAGCATTTCCCAGATCACCTCATTTCAGTTATCTACTGCCTTGTCAGTATTCTGTTCTATGTCTTTGTAATTTTCAAAAACAAAATCCCTCGTCTCATTACACTTGCTATTACGATTATTGCTATGTTGGTAATCGTTCCATTTGCCACACCAGAACGTTTCGAGACGGTAAACACTTCTTTCCTAAACGGCATCGATTTCGTCGGCGAACCATATGTCTCTGTATGGTCAGGCGACTGCGAGGGTAAAGTTGAATTAGTCACCTACAGCGAAGAGCTATATAGCTTCAGGTTTACGGGCTGCATGGGGCATGAGTATACCTTTTCAATCTCCGACAAAGCAACTGAACAAAAATACGATTTCAGATACTACTTCGACAAAGAACAAAATACTATGATTGTCGAACGTCGATAGTTAACTATACAATCTTTTTGTTATAATATCCTTAAGAATAATCAAAAAGGAGTGTATGGATAACAAAGAGATATATAAAAAGACTCTGACTTTCTCGCTGAGAAGGTTTCTTTGGGACCTTTGCTGTCTCGTCGTAATACTAATATTATCGGCTCTCGGCTTCATTATTGCCGAAGCGGCAGCAAAAAGTGGACTGATCGGTCTCTTAATTGGTTTCGTTATTGCTATTATCGCCGTCGGCGTCGCATCACACTTCGTCTCATACATATTCAAGGCTGGCCAAATTGCCATGATGACCAAAGGTATCGCCGAAGGCAAATTGCCAGACGATGTTTATGCCGAAGGTAAGAAAATCGTTAAAGAACGCTTTCTTACCGTTGCCGTGTATTACGCCGTAACTCGTGCTATTACAGGAATCTTTAACCAAATCGGTCGCGCAATTACTGCACTTGGCCAAGCCGTTGGTGGAGATAATGGCGGCACAATCGGCAATATTATTTCTAGCATCATTCAGACCATCGTACGCTATCTTTGTGATTGCTGCTTGGGTTGGGTATTCTTCCAGAAAGACACCAACGCTTTCAAGGCTACGCTTGATGGCGCCTGCCTTTTCTTCAAGAAGGGAAAAACCTTGCTTAAGAATCTTGGCCGCATCTTCGGCATCAGCGCTTTGTCGTTCCTAACAGTCGGCGGCGTCTTCTTTGGCATTACTTACTTACTTTGCCTACCATTCCCAGGCGTCTTTGAAAAAATTGCCGCTGAATTTGCCGCAGAAGGTGACGCAGACACCGCTTTCTTAGCCGATGCTAACAATGTTATGCTCGTTCTATCCGGTATCGTCGGCGTCTCTATGTGGAGCATTATTCATTCTGTCTTCGTCCGCCCATATATTCTCATCGGCGTACTCCGCAACTTTATTGAATCCGGTAAAGATGAAACCATTACCGAAGATGATTACGCTGAAGTTGCAAAGAAATCACCAAAATTCAAAAAGCTTCAGGAAAAAGCCTAAAAGCTATAAAAAATATCCCGCAATCTGCGGGGTATTTTTTTATCTTACTCGCTCAAATAAAACTTTTCCGAGTTTAATATTATGCTCGTCAAATACGCTAGTACTATATTTATTGTCCGTAAAAGAAAAACCCATTTTTTGTGCTAACGACGCGGTTGCTTCTGAAGACGCATCAAGCAATAACGTAATTTTTTCATTATCAAATTCAAAATGCCCACTGCTCAATTCTTGATCGGTAGCGCTCGAGCGCACTAAATTATAAAAACCTTTTTTATCGTCTTCATTACGCGACAAAACTAAAGTATAACGATCGCCATCAGCATTTGTTTCGGAAGCATAGTGGAACAGCCACAAATCCTGGTCTTCATTAATGTCATGGACATTATGCTCAGGACCACCGTCCGAATCAGTATCACCTGGTTTAGTCGAGCTATTAGCATTTAATTGTGCTTTCAGGCTGGCGATTTGCTGATTTTTATCTATCACCTGAATCGCGCTATAGATGCCATAGCCAATACCGGCAAGCGCAATCACCGAGACTATTACCGTTGCAATATTTAGTTTTTTCACCGACTTGCGATTATTTTCAATCTTTTCCGCAGTCGAAATAAATGGTTCTTCGTTCATAATTCTTATGTATATTATAGTACACAATTAAGACTAATATCTTGAACTGAAATATAACTCTGGTTATATAATTATAAAATAGAAAACAAAGGATTTTTATGCCAAGACCACGTAACAAACAAGACTTATTAAAGGCTGGCGAGGAATACTACGCTAAGCTAATTGAAATGGCTGATGGAATGAGCGAAAAAGAAATGACTACTGACTTTGATTTTTCCGGCGATCCATCAAAGAAAGAGCGCCATTGGGGACGCGACAAAAATCTACGCGATATCTGGATACACCTATACGAATGGCACCGAATGCTACTAGAATTTGTCGATGCTAACCTAAATAAAGGCGGGGAAGCACCATTCTTGCCAGAACCATACACTTGGAAGACATATGGCGATATGAATGTTGAATACTGGAAGAAACACCAAAAGACTTCACTAGCAGACGCCAGAAAAATGTTCGAAAAGTCACATAAAGACGTAATGAAACTAGCCGAAAGCCTAAGCGAAGAGCAATTATTCACGAAGGGCATGTATCCTTGGGTCGGCAGTTCCGTGCTTGGTTCATATTTCGTAAGTTGTCTATCTTCCCACTATGACTGGGCAATGAAAAAGCTTAAAGCGCACAAGAAAAATTGTTCCTAAAAAAATAAGAGCCCCAAGGGGCAATTCTAGCATGTCTGGATGGCTGGGCCGGTAGGACATAAACAATGCGCCGTCGTTGCTACGCAACCGGGCATTGGGCGAACCTAGGCCCGAATCTTATCAGTCCACCAAGTCCAGACATAACTAGAATTGCCCAGGGGGGTATTTTCTTCGAGCGAAGCGCATCTACTGGATGAGCAAGCAAGAAAAAATGCCCCAAGGGGCAATTCTAGCATGTCTGGATGGCTGGGCCGGTAGGACATAAACAATGCGCCGTCGCTTCGCCGGGCATTGGGCGAACCTAGGCTCGAATCTTACCGGCACCATAGCAAGCCAAAAAAATAAGTCCTTCGGACTTGTTTTCTTGGCTTGGCTGGGCCGGTAGGACTCGAACCTACGAATGACGGGACCAAAACCCGTTGCCTTACCACTTGGCGACGGCCCAATCTCAAAATATTTTACCACAATCAAAAAGCCGTGGCAACAGAGAGCCACGGCATCGTTCAACATGGCGGATGATCATCTCCGAGAATAGGCAGCGGTTCGTAATAGAACGTACTTCCGTCAAACCATACTCGGCAGTGCGCAGTATTGTCTTCCGCATAGAACTCGTAACCAAATGAGTTGGGTTGCAGAGCAATCATAAATTCGACGTTGATGTTATCCTCCGGCATGGCATCAATCCAGATTCTTCCCATATGGTCTACGCGCAGTATACCGTTAAATAGGATTTCACCTTCATAGAAGCGTCGCATAATTGATTCTTCCAATACTTTATTCGGCGCAATCGCTTCATAGGCGTCCGTGTCACCATCGAAATAAAACACCTGCATGATTTCCACTATTGTGTCCGCAGCACAGTCTTCGCCAATCTCGTAGTCAAACACGCCTGCCTGAGCACCAGGGAAAATCAAATTAAAAACGCTCACTTTCTCCGGAGGAAGACCAACAGTTTCGTGATACTCACTCAGCGCATCCACCGGCAACATTATCAAGCCATTCGGATACCGCTTGATTTTCGGTTCCACCATCTTCTTGTAAAGAGCCTCCATCTTAGTCTGGTCCACAACGGATCGCCCCCTTTCGATGAATTTATATAAGATTATAGATAGTTTTACTGTATAATAAAAGCATGAGTAATAAACCACTTCTTAGCACCCGCGATCTGCGCAAATCGTACGGTAAGCGCAGCGCAGCTTTTGAAGCGTTAAAAGGCCTTAATCTTGAAATTTACGAAGGCGAATCGGTGGCCATCATCGGCAAGTCCGGCTCCGGAAAATCGACTTTAATGCATCTTCTTGCGCTTCTAGACAAGCCAACTGAAGGCACAATCAAACTTGAAGGCAAAAATACCAGCCAACTTCACGCGCGAAAACTTAATGTTATTCGCAATAAGGAGTTTGGTTTTGTCTTCCAGAGTTTCTTTATGAACTCTAATGATACCGTACTTAACAACGTAATTTTGCCGCTAAAAATCGCCGGCGTTGGCTTCCGTGAACGTCGTCGCCGTGCCATGGACGCACTCCGCGTAGTCGGTTTAGCCGAAAAGGCCAAAAACAAAGCTAACGATTTGTCTGGTGGCCAAAAGCAGCGCGTCTGTATTGCTCGCGCCATCGTCAATGATCCAAAAGTCATCTTTGCCGATGAGCCAACTGGTAACCTCGACTCCGCTACTGGCGACCGCGTCATCAAATTGCTCTTTGGCCTCAATAAGCGCAAAGGTATCACCCTAATCATCGTTACCCACGATCAAGACCTCGCTAATATGTGCGACCGCCAAATCCGCATCGCTGATGGCGAAATCGTCGAAGAAGGCATTAGCAAAGATGTCTACGACGAAAACTTCGAAGGTGACAATGACAACGACGGCATGCGCGAAAATAACACAATTAGGCGCATCGACGTGGAGGAGGATTAATATGAAAACTATTGATATCATCAAAGACGCCAACGCAAACTTGCTCCGCAACAAATTGCGCACCTTCTTGACCGTACTCGCAATCTTCATCGGTTCGTTCGCTATCATTTCAACTTCCGCTATTCAAGCCGGCGTAAACAGCTTTATCGACGACCAGGTTAATAGCTACGGTGGCGAAGGTTATCTTGCCATCGTCAATAAAGACTCCATGGACGCACTCGAAGGCCTTACTGGCATGATGGGCGGCGGTAATTCCGGCCCACTCGAATACAATCCAGAGAAAAAGCAAGACGGCATGACGCCAATCAGCCGCGAACAAATCGATAAACTCAAAAAGATAGACGGCATCGATCCAGATAGCATCACTGAGCAAAAGTCGCTTTCCATTACCTACGTCGCCAGCGACGAAACCGACAAGAAATATCTTATCGGCGGGGAAGCACTCCCTCCAGGAAATATCCATGTTGCTACCATTAATGGTCATGCACTCGATTTGAAGGCCGACGAATATCAGGTATTAATCGAGCACACCTACGTCGAAGCTCTCGGCTACGATGATCAAAACATCGTCGATAAAAAAATTAAGCTCGTCGTCAAAGATCAATTTACGGGCACAGAAAAGACCTTTAATGCACGCGTAGTTGATGTGATTGCGCCAGGCGTAGTTTCTATGAAGATGTCATACTTCAACAACAAGCTCGCCGACGATATTTACACCGAGAACTCAAAGTATTACCCGCCAGAATACAAAGACCGCATTGCCGCAATCGCTGTTAATTATGATTACAAAAAATATAGCGCTGAGGATATCAAAAACAAGCTCGAAGAGATTAATCTTTCCGCAATGACCATCGACGATATCGTTGGTAGCATTAAGACCTTCTTCGATGTAATTCTCACAGTCTTTAAGATCTTCGGCTTCATTGCCTTGATTGCAGCCGCCATCGGCATCATCAATACGCTCTTTATGGCCGTACAGGAACGCACGCGCGAAATCGGCCTCGACAAGGCACTTGGTATGTCTTCAGGTAAAGTCTTTGCCAGCTTTACGATTGAGGCCATCTCACTCGGCTTCTGGGGCTCCGTATTCGGCATAATCGTATCGATTATTATCGGAAACATCGTCAACGTTGCTTTCCATACCGAAGGCGCTTTCCTTGAATCATTCCCAACCTTCAATTTAGTTATCTATACGATTCAAGACATCATTGGTGTAACATTGCTCATTATGTTCATCGCCTTCCTCGCCGGCACGCTCCCAGCCCGACGTGCTGCACACAAGAACCCAATCGATTCCTTGCGCTACGAATAATTTCGCACAAGAAAAAGGCCTCGTTCCGCAATTGGAGCGAGGCTTTTTGATGGCGGGATTGGTTCAGATAATCGTGGTGGGCAGCAGCCCAATCTGGCAGAGTGCCAGCAGCGAGCAAATCGCCACAATCACCATCAGCACAGCGAAGAGCGTACGTGCGAAATTCTCATAACGCGGTCCAAAAGACTTCTTCTCCCGAATAACCGGAAAGACAAAGCAGAACCAGATTATTGAGGCAATCGCCATGTACAGCATCGTGTTCAGCAGCCAGTACCCGAGCCAATGCCCGAAATCTTCGAGCGTTCCATTGAAAACCTTCGACAGATCTACCATTTCGTAGCCCCCCCATCTTTCGTCATCCTTCAGTGAACACTGTACCTTCATTATAGCACAAAATGCCGAAAAAGTCAATACTGCTCATGCTAAATCAGAAAAACCCCGCGATTGCTCGCGGGGCCGCAGGTCGGTGATTATTCTTCGCTGATGCTTGCCAGTTTGCCGTTTTTCCAGGTTGCCGTAACACATTTGTCCGGCTCCAGCTTGTCGCGGAATGTGATTTCGCAATCTGCATCTCTCAGTGGGAAAACGATGTAGTGCGGCCAGCTCTTTAGAGCATAGCTATCCAAATCGGCAAATTCCACGCCAATCTGAATCTCAGACATCCCGAAACGGATCCGTCTTGCGCCAGCCCTGAGTTTTGACGTGATATGCATCTGCCCATCCAGGAAACGCAGTAGCATCTCAGGAAAATCCTTCATGTTAAAACCAGGATGCTTTTCTTCCATATCCACGAAAGCTATATAGTTTTCCAGCTGTGGATGCGCCTGATACAAAGTCGTAAGCACCGCAGTCGCGCGATCCGATTCCGCTCCGAACAAATCCAGATCGGAGTGAAACACGAACTTTCCTTTTTCACAAATAAAGCCTTCTTCCGTAGAGAATATATAGCCTCTTTGCTCAAAAACGCCAGATTCAAGTCCCATACCAACACCTCCTGTTCATGTACTTGCCTCACCGACACTGTTATCCAAATTACAGCACAAAAATATAGAAAAGTCAAACGATTAATCTATAGCTCTAAGCGATTTTCTGCTTTTTCTTCGAAACAATATTTGCAATTGCCATAAAGGCGACACTAAATATTGCCACTATCATCATATTTAGAATAACCGGCCAAATCGATGCAAAATCAAAATTCTCCAAATAGATAATCTTATTATTCGCATCGATAAAGTAATAGCTCGGCAGAACATGCGCGAAAGTTAGTACGCTCGCCGGTAAATACTCTGCCGGCACAAAGGCACCGCACAAGAAGCTCGAACCGAGCGCCACTACATTCATGATGCCGTTAATTGCGCCAGATTTTTGGACAAACTTACTAATTAGATACGCAATACAAGTCGCACAAACGCAGAAGATAAACGAGTTAATCGCAAACAACAACCCATACATATTCCAAAGATTATCGAAGCCTACCACCACAAAACCTACCACCAAATAGAACAGCCACATCAAGCCAGAATATATGCAGCTGTTACGCAACAACACGGCATTCATGCGTTTAATATCAACTGCGCTTACCAAATTACGTTTACGCACCGGTAAACGATTAAACGATGACATAATCAAACAAATAATCGTAATTACACAGGCCAAAATGCTGTAATTAGCGAAGTTAAAGTAGGTCGCCGCGCGTAAAAATTTCGACGAATCAACCTTCGATTTTACTTCAACTGTCGTCTCCTTGCCGAGCGCGCGCTCCGTTTTGGCCGCCAATTCGCTTTCGCTCAAATTCAACGATGCATAACTTTGTGCCATCATCAAATAACGACGTACGGAAACTTTTGCCAGCTCGCCCACATAACCGGCTGATGATTGCATATGTACTTCCGGATTTTTGCCGGCCGCCAAATCGGCAGAGAAGTTTTCTGGAATATCTACCGCAATCGCCACAGTTTCATAGAATAGCGCATCTTTTAACTTATCATCGTTCTTATATTCGTTCGAGATCTCAGTGTGTTTCTCCATGTAACTCACGAAACTTTTCGCCATCGCACCGTCTGCATCATGATTAAAAATCACGACCGTTGGTTTCTTAGCCTCAAACTGCGTTGTCGCAGAGTTGCTATTCATATTCATTGAACCAAACACCACTAGAATTACCGTATACGTAATTACGGTGCCGATATTCTTTAGCACAATCTGCCAGAAGGCTTTAGATACTGTCATAACGTTGCCTCCTTAATCCGCGAATTGAAAGCGCGAAAAATATACCCGCAATTATCAGCAAACCCACAACGTTCACGATAAATCGATTCAGGTCGTCATAATAATACAGCGAATAAAAACCGTCCGTAATCATACCAACCGGACTAATTTTATTCACGATCGGCAACATTTCATCGAAGAATACTTTCTGTCCACCGAACATACCCGCAAACATACAGCCAACCATCGTGATGGTCATAATGATTACGTTCTTTGCAGCATCATTCGTCTTCAAAATAATCGACAGCCACATACCCATCGCTGTTGCCGCTAAGCAACCAATCGCTGCATGTACCAAGATTAATCCGAGATTATCGCCCAATTCTATGCCAAGCACGAAACGAATAAACAGAATTAGTAGCACTACACAAATAAATAGCATCGTATAGCCAGCCAGCAAACTACTCAGCAAAATGATACTTTTACGCGTCGGCGCAATCGCAACGCGCTTACCGCGATTCGAAATATTCGGTAAGCAACGATTTATCATATCCGAACTCACCATCGCGCCTTGCATAATCGCCATCGCAATCAACGTATAGAATTCTATTGCCACGATATTCATCACGCGCGAATCGTCCTTAATATTTGGTTGTGCCTCGGAAATTTTCGCTGCTACCCGTGCATATATCGCCGGAATATCTACTGCTCCATCAGCGCGTTGAATTTCATTCATCGCAATATCATTTACGGCGTCGACACTCTGCGAAATTTGCTCCACCGCCAGCACTAACACGGTCGTCATCGTGCCATTTTCTTTGATTTTAACTTTCGCCTCATTATCCTCAATAAAAACATAGCCTTCGACATCACCATTTTCGAGCAATTCTTCGGCTTTTTCTTTCTCGACGTATTGCGTATTAAAAACACGTTCATCACCTTCACTTAAACCCTTAAATGCTTGGCTAAACGCAATATCTTTCTGGTAGGCTTCATCATTCACGACCGCCACATTTAACGGATCAAACGTGTCATAATCATGCAGTCTTGCGAATGCCATATTAAAAAGTAGCGCCAAAATAAAAGGGAAGGCCAAGGTCCAAAAAACCATCTCCTTACTCTTAATCAATGTCTTGAACGCATACTTGTAGTTATGCCAAAACATTAGTCACGCAGCTCCTTGCCAGTAAGTTCAAGGAAAACGTCATTCAAAGTCGGACGTTCCGCAAAAATCTTGTTGTAATTAATATGATTTTCTTTCAAATACTCAATCATATCACCCAAATTATTTTTACCACGACGATAAACAACTTTTAATACGCCGCCATCATATTCGACTTCGCTGACATTCTTGATTTTCTCAAATCCCGAAAGCTGCTTTGGACTAAGTTCCGGTATTTCTACGGTCACTTTTTCTTCAATCTTCGCCAGCGCCTTTAACTCATCGTTCGTACCGCTCGCAATAATTTTGCCACGATCAAGAATAATCACGCGGTCACACAGAATCTCAACTTCTTCCATGTAGTGCGTGGTGTAGACAATCGTTGCACCGTCATCACGTAATTTCTTAATACCATCCAAAATATTATTACGGCTCTGCGGATCGACTGCCACGGTTGGCTCATCCAAGAATATCAATTTTGGTTTATGCGCAATACCGCAAGCAATGTTCAAACGACGCAATAAGCCGCCGGAAAGCTGTTTCGGATACTGCTTCGTGCAATCTTCTAGGCCAACCAGCTTAATCGCATCCGCCACATACTGCGCCCGCGTTTCTTTATCTTCTATATATAGTCCGCAGAAATAATCGATGTTTCCGTAAACCGTCAACTCATCGAATACTGCCACTTCCTGAAAAACTACCCCGATTTTCGCCTTTGCGTCATAGGCGCTTGGCGTCATTTCTTTACCAAAAACCGTAATTTTACCGCTATCAAATTTAAGTAGCGACAAAATGCAGTTCATAGTTGTAGTTTTACCAGAACCATTCGGGCCAAGTAGACCCAGAATCTCACCTTCATGCACTTCAAGGCTCAAATCATCGACAGCTTTATGCGCCTTGTAGCTTTTGGTAAGATGTTTTACCTCAATAACATTTTTCATTGCTATAATTATAGAATATGCAGGCAAAGATAGACAAACTTGTTCCGGGCGGCCAAGGCATCGCCACGCTCGAAGACGGCAAGAAAGTTTTTATTTGGAACGCTCTACCAGGCGAACTCGTTGATTTTGATGTGACCAAAAACAAGCACACTTACTGTGAGGGTATCGCCACCAACATTCTTCAAGCCGCCGCCGAGCGCATCGCGCCACAAGATGATTGCTATCTAGCAACCAGCCCGTGGCAAATTCTAGATTACACTGAAGAATTAAAGCAAAAAAGCATAATTACGAAAGAATGTTTCAGGCAGCAACATCTCGATTTTGACGTTCTACCAACCGTCACTGACGGCAAAGATTTTGGCTATCGTAACAAAATGGAATACTCACTTTATTGGAGCCATGATGATAACCAAATCCATCTCGCATTCCATACTCGCGGCACTCATCGCAAAGAACCCATCACGCACAGCTCAATTGAACGCCCCGAAATCTTTGCCAAAGCGCAAGAAATTGTCGCAGATTTAAACGCCAAACACGCCGAAGCGCGCACTTATCAATCACTCTTAATTCGTTGCGACCAAGCAGGGAAGACTTCCGGCGCCCTTTTCGAAAACGGTAAATCTCACCCCCAAATGGAAACCCTTAAGGACACTCTAAACGGCTACGAATACTCATATTCACCAAATGGTTTCTTCCAAATCAATTTACCAGTCTACGAACTTGCACTCCAAGAAATCGCAAAACATATTCACACCCAAAAAGTGCTCGATCTTTATGCCGGGGTTGGCAGCATCGGTCTTTCCGTCGCCCGCGACAAAGATCTCACGCTCGTAGAAGTCAATGGCGCCGCCTACGGCGAAATGGAGCAGAATGCCAGGGACACAAACGCAAAATGCGTTCTCGCTAAATCCGAAGATGTTACCGAATATATCACGCCAGACTGTACGGTTATCCTCGATCCGCCACGCGCTGGCTGCGACCAAAAACTTATCGACAAGCTCAACGAAGTTAAGCCAACCAAAATCATCTATTTAAGCTGCAATCCTATCACTCAGGCCCGTGATATCGCACTACTCACTGCCAACTATAAAGTCGAAAGCCTTCAACCATTCAATTTCTTCCCTCGCACTCCACACGTCGAGAACCTTGCAATTCTTTCAAGAGCATGACATAATATATTAACCACATCGTGCTGCTTTTTGTAGCGCGATAGTTCTTTGAAAAGGGAGGAAAGCTATGAGCAAGTATGTCATTTTTACGGATTCCACCAGTGACCTGACGGTCACCGACTGCAAGCAACTTGGCCTCTGGCCGGAAATGTATATGCAAGAAATCACCTGCTATGGCGACAACGTGCCATACGATGATGTCGAAGCATTCTACGCCAAAATGGACAATGGAGACTTTCCGGCGGGAGAACTGAAGACTTCGTCTTCTGGCGCCGAAGGTTTCGAAAAAATCCTGGACCACATCATTGAACAGACCGAAAACGATGTCCAAATTGTTTACGCCTCAACTTCGCCCTACATCTCGTCGAGCACCGTCGAGACCGGCAAAGCCGTCCTGGAAGATTACCGCGAGAAGCATCCGAACCGCAAGTTTATCCACATCAACACTCACAGTGTTAGTGGCGGGCAGGCCGTCTACATGAAGTATCTGTCAGCCTACATCGGCGATAATATCGCATCGTACGCCGAAGACCTCAGTGAACACATTGCGCACCTGTTTACAATTCACGACATGAGTTATGCCGCCAAGAGCGGTCGCTTCAATATCTGGAAGAGTATGGGCATGAAGATGATGTCATCGCTGAAGATGCTGGCCTGGATGTATTTTCCATTCGAAGGTCAACTCACCTCGAATGGCCAGTTCTTCCGTGGCGACAAGATCCTGCGCGAATGGGTCGACTATTTCGTCGCCAACCGCGCCGAAGATGCCAACTTCGTCCGCGTTTGCTACGGCGGCGAAGCTGAGAAAGAGCACGCCGAGAAACTCGTGCGACTGCTCAAGAAACATGCCGACCTGGAAGACGATCAGATTCAATTCGTCCATATCGGTCCGATCATCGCTTCCCACACTGGCAGCACGGTCCTGGCATTCTTCTTCAAACAGAAGAACGACCGCGCCTGACTATTTTTAATCCCCCCAAGCAGCCGTCCGGTCGCAACCCACCGGGCGGCATTTTTTGTGTTAAATTATTTTTATGAATAAAGTTGAATTCCTTCAGCGACTAGACGAATTGAAACTCGATAAAAATCGCTACTGTATTATCGCCGGCGGCGTGATGCTGCTACACAATCTAAAAGACAACACTGAGGACATCGACCTCAAAGTTCAACCAGACTATTTCGAAGAATTAAAGTCCCGCTTTACGTTCACAAAATCGCCCAAGCCATACCCAGATTTATACGAGCTTTCCGATACCGTCGAAGTGGCCGCTAGGCCTTTCAATCAAGTCGAAATGGTAGATGGTTACCCAACCGAACCGCTCGAACAAGTTCTAGCTTGGATGAAAGAACATAATCGTCCGAAAGACCGAGAAAAGATTCGAATTATCGAAGATTATCTAAACCATGGTAAACTATAAGCATGAATATCGCGATGTTAGGCGCCGGCGCCTTTGGTCAGGCACTCGGCAAGATTCTGACCGACAACGGCCATGCCGTTAAATATTATGATCCTATTCTTTATCCTGATGTAAATCTTGACGCCGCTACTTATGAAGCCGCAATGATTGTAATTGCCGTGCCATCTCTAGCCATCGACACTTTGCTAGCAAATTATCCGGATCGACTTAAAAAAGTTCCAACTATCTTGGCTACCAAAGGCCTATTAAATGCCGATGCTTTCCAAGATTTCACCCAATTCTCTGTCTTTTCTGGCCCAGCTTTTGCGAGCGAAATCATGGAGGGCAAACCAGCCACGATGACTTCTTCTAGTCCTGTTGCAATGGGCATCTTCCATAACGACAATATTTCCGTCGAACTCTGCGAAGATATTAATGGCATTTTGCTTTGCGGTGCACTCAAAAATATCTATGCTATCGGCTCTGGCTACTACAGCTATTCCGAAAACATGACCGCTGCCTTCATCCAACATGCTCATGCCGAAATGAAAAACTATCTCGCCGATCACAATTGCGACCCGCAAACCGCCGAGTTATCCTGTGGTCTTGGCGATCTCATCCTGACCTGCACCTGTGATACTTCGCGTAATTTCCGCTGCGGCAAAATGCTTCGCGAAGGTCGCTCTATTGACGAAGTCATGGATAAGCTCAAAACCGTCGAAGGTCTTTCCGCGCTCCTAAAAGTTGAGACTGAAAAATATCCACTCCTACGCGAAATCAAGCAGCTGGCTGGTTATCAGAACTAAGTTTTTGAATTTGTTTAATACAGAATAATGCTTTTTTGGCGGCCAGCTCATCGCGCCACCCCATCATAATATGGTATTTCAACGCATCGTGCTGCTCTAGCACCATTCTCTCGCTTTGCCATAAATCATCATCTAACCAACAAAACGGCTGGCTAAAATCAATCGCATCCGTCTTCAAAGTACCCCAATCGGTTGGCTGAATTTCCGCCGCCATTCGATCCAATAATTCGTTATCAAATATATCACGTAATGCATAAATTGCGTTATTTGCGTCGCCCTTACAATGCGTCGTTAACCAATATACATGGCCAGGGAAGTTATCGAGGCAATAAGTTACCAGCTCAACCAAATCAGACAACGGCGAATCAACCCCCTTTAGCACCCCATCAATATCAAAATAGATATTCATTGTTATAATAATTATATGGAATTCGAGAAGGCATATCAACATCTGAACGATCAGCAAAGGGAAGCAGTCGACCACATTGACGGTCCACTACTCGTAATTGCTGGTCCTGGTACTGGCAAAACTCAGCTTTTGTCCGTACGCGTGGCAAATATTTTAAAGCAAACCGACGTTAGTCCGGAAAACATTCTGTGTTTAACATTTACCGAAGTTGGCGCCAGTAACATGCGCCATCGCCTTGCCGATTTCATTGGCGCCGAAGCTTACAAAGTCCAGATTCAAACCTACCACAGCTTTGGTTCATATATCCTGCAAGACAATCGCCCGGAACTCTCTGCCGCCATTGATGCACTCGACCGTTTCACAATGATTCGCGATATTCAGAGCTCGCTCGAACCAACCGATATCCTGCGCCACGACTGGCAAACGAATCATATTATTAGTGCTATTTCCGATCTCAAATCCGCCGCCATCAGCCCAGAAGATATGCGCAAAATCGTCGAGCGCAACCGTATTGACACTGCCAAAATCTATGCCGCCATCGAAGAAGATATCCAAGAAACCAAAGGCCTCCGCTACGGCAAAGCTCTGCCTGTTTATGAGCGCATTCTTGCCGCCATCAAAACCGTCATGGATGCCCCGAGCGCGCCAGAATACATTGTTGCCAAAGTCGAGCCAATTGCGAAGGTGCTCTACCGTGAACTCGCCGAAGCACTGCTGGCCGAATCTAATGCCGAAAAGCCATCTACCAAAGCTATGGGTGATTGGCGCAAAAAATTCTTCAAAAAAGATCAAGACGACCGCTATGTCTTTAGCGATGAGATTGCCAACAAAAAATTCCTCAGTCTCGCTAATATCATGGAAATCTACCAGAGCCGCTTAACGCTCGAAGGGTTATTTGATTATGATGATATGATCCTCAACGCCATTGACCTACTTAAGAACGATAACGAAGCGCGTTATAACGCCCAAGAGCGTTTCCAGTACATCCTACTCGATGAATATCAGGACACCAACGATGCTCAGCTTCAGCTCGTTAGTCTATTAACTGATAATCCAAGCAACGAGGGCAAGCCAAATATTATGGCCGTCGGTGATGACGATCAGGCAATTTATGGCTTCCAGGGCGCCAATACTTCGAACTTCTTCGACTTTGATGAAAAATATCACCCGAAGCATATTTTCTTGACCAAAAACTACCGTTCAAGTGAACCAATTTTGCAGTTATCTGAGAAAGTTATCGACCAAGCCGAAGACCGTTTCTGCAAAGCACCAAACGTTAACATCGACAAACATATTACCGCCGAGAATCCACCTGCCGAAACTAGCATCGAGCTGCGCGAATTCCCAGTCTATCAAGAAGAGTATTCCTACGTCGCGCAAAAGATTCGCCAATTACTCGATGACGGTGTTCCAGGCAACAAAATTGCCGTGATTTCGCCAAAGCACAAATATCTCGGCTCTATCATTCCATATTTACATGCGCTTGATATCCAAATATCCTACGAACGCCGCGAAAACATCCTCGAATATCCAGAAATCATTCTGCTATTCAACGCCTGCAAACTCACGCTCGCACTGGCCGCCGGCGAAAAGAACGCCGACCCATACTGGTTTGAGATTCTCGCTTGCGACTGCTGGGGAATTTCCGCTACGGAAGTTATTTCTATCATTCAAATGGCCCGCACGGCGCGCCACAGCATCTTCAAAGAACTCGTCGATAGCGAAGACGAACGTCTCAAATCCGTCGCTGAATTCTTTGCCGATCTCGCACTGAAGACCGAAATATATTCCGCCGAATATATCATCAACAACATATCCGCAAAATTATTTGCGGATAGTAACAATTACGAACTTTATAGCAACCTCAATACGCTCCGCGATATTTTGCTCACCAAATCCAAGCGCGGTAGCAAGAAATTGCATCTCGTCGATTTCTGCGCACTCGTTGATGCCTACAATAATGCTGAAATGCAGATTCTCAACAAATCGCCATACCACGAATCCGATACGGCCGTGAAGCTCGAAACTGTTCACTCCGCCAAAGGCCTCGAGTTCGACCACGTCTTCTTAATCGCTGTCGACAATGGCAACTGGAGCGAAGCTGGCGGCAATAATGACCGCTTTACCTTACCGCGCAACCTTGAATACGTCCGCCACACCGGCGACTCAGCCGACGAGAAACTCCGCGTCTTCTTCGTCGCCATCACGCGCGCCCGCGCTAAACTTTATCTCACTTATAGTCTTAGCGATTTCAACGGCAAAAAGGGCGATCGTCTCAAATACCTATCCGAACACGAAACCGAAGACGGCCAACTCGTCAGCCAAATCCTGCCGGAAGCCTTCAAGAACGTCATTGTTAGTAGTGCTACCACCATCGCGCCGGATGTTATTGCGCCAGATAAATGGTTCGATAATTTCGTACCAACCGACGAAGTTCGCCGCAATCAACTCAAGCCACTCGTTGAGCATTACCGCCTCTCACCGACCCATCTCAATACTTTCATTGATTTGCAATACGGCGACGGTCCGCTCAGCTTCTTGAAGTATTACATCATTGGCGTGCCAAGCGAGACCAGCTTCTCGATGAACTACGGTCGCTACGTCCACGAAATCATGGATGAGATCAATAAAGAAAAAATCTCCAACGAAGAAGCCATTAAACGCTTCATGGCTAAAGTCGATAACGCCGATGCCACCGACGAAGAAAAAGACGAACTCAAAAAACGTGCCGAAGCCGAACTGACGCGCTTCCTGGCAGAGCGGGGCGATATGGTGCGCGACGTGAACGCCGAATCCGAACGCGGCTTCTTCAAAGAAACCATTACTCTTGGCGACGCCGTATTAACCGGCATGATTGATCGCGTCGAAATCGACGAAGAAAACAAAACCATTACCGTAGCCGACTTTAAGACCGGTCGCCCGAAGAGCAAATGGGAAGCCGGCAACTTCGGCTACAAACTCCAGCTCTACTTCTACAAATTCCTGCTCGAAAACTGCAAAGAATACCAAAATTACAAGGTCACTAAAGGCCGCATTGACTACATTTCACCAAACGACGAAGACGAAATTGTCTCACTCGACCTCAAATTCAAAGACGAAGAAGCAGCCGAAATTAAACACCTCATCCAGGTCGTTTTCCGTCACATTAAAGCCCTTGATTTGCCAGACACCGAGGCTGCCAAAGCTTCCAGCAACCCGACTAAAGCTTTTTACGATCAGCTAGTTGCCGAAGTTTAAATATCAATAAATTTAGCAAGGCCACCAGTCTTTATTATCTTCACAATTAAAAGCACGATCGCCTGAAATCCCATATATGCCGCAATGAGTATTGAAACGACAATCAATGCTATAAACGTTATAAGCGACGAAGAACTATTACCCGTAATCAAAGCTATCATGCATAGAATCATCCACGACGACACCGCTATTAAATCTGCCATTATATATTCTCGTATCCAATGCGAAATGAATATGCCACTCAAGACCGTCACGATTAAAGCAGTCAGGGCGTAGATGGCAAAGATATAAGGCCCAGCATCATCTCTTACGCCATTCTTTTGAAACACTGATGGTAAAAACGCAATTGAACAATAACCAAATACGGCCATAGCAATTTGAATCACAGTCAAAATAATAAACCTGGATTGCTTAAACTCATATTTTTCTTTAGATTCTTTTTTGCTCTCTTCCATCATTACATTCTCATAAAACCGATGCCAATATAAATCCATAAGATAATGCGCTGAATTAGATCCAAAACTACGCCAGATAATACCGCTATCACAATTGGCGCCGTCTCAGCCGTACCATACAAGCCCATCGGCCAAATCAACACCAGTAAACCGTACAGAATCGCCGAAGCGATATAGAAAAAGCCCATGCGCGTCACGAATTGCATCGATATTACTGTAAAAATTACCGACGATAGCACCCAAATTCCTACGGCTTGCCAGCTAATCGGGAAGAAGTCCGGAAGCAACTTTGGAATTAGCAAGAAATCTACCAGATACTTGATGACAAATATCGCCAACATACCGAAGAAGCTAAGAACCGTGAATCCCCAGACTTTTTCTGGCTTCTTTTTGGTTACCGGTGCATGCTTTTTACGGCGACCTTCTTCGACTAATTCCTGATAGCTCTTAGTCATAACCACATTATAGCAACAAAAATGCGCCCAAGGACAGCCCTGGGCGCACGAGAGTGGGGGGGAAGAGATTATGGCAGAATCAGCACATAGGTTACGTCGACGCTCGCATAGCGATAGACAATCTCCGAAAAGGCCGTGGGCGTGTTCACGCAGCCACCAGAGCCATTCGTCTTATAGATGTCACCGCCAAAGCCACTTTTTCGCCACGGGAACGTTTCTGCATCATGAATCAAGTAACTCGGCAGAAAGTAGCATCCGTACGCGACGTAGGTGTCTTTATTGCCGTTCAGGTAGACACCCGCGATTTTCTTGGTAATCTTGTAGAGTCCGGTCGGGGTTGGCGATTTTGTCGCATGACCCGTCACTACGTCACTAGTCCACACTCTGCCGAAATGGCTAAAGTATGCGAACTGGTTTCTGATACTGACGACGATGATGTCTTGGTACTGCTCGGCGCAGTGCGTATAGATGTCGTCGTAGTTCTCGCTGACCAGGTCGGCCGAAATGTAGTTGCCGTTGCTCAGTCGATACCAGCCATTCTCGGGCACAGCATCGAAATCCACGAGCACCGATTCGCCAGCCTGATGCCTGCAGATGATATTGCTATCGCTGCTCGTGTCGGTCGTAGAGCGCTCGCGCACCCCCGGACCCAAGATAAACAGTTCTCGGTTGGTCGGTCTCGGTTCTTCATCCGTCAGGAAGTCTGCCGAAACGTAATTGTAGTCGATGAGCCTCGCCCATCCATCCACAATGCACGTCACTTGGACTTGATCACCTTTATTCAGATGCCCGACAATGCGCGCATCCGTGTTCGGTTCAACACGAATCCTCACGTGATCTCCCGTAACGTAGTAGGTCTTGCTGGCCTCCTCCGCTTGGGCGCTTCCCATCAGGAAGCAGAAGAACAGAATGAATGCGAAGAACAGGGCCACAGCAGCCCACATGGTCATGCGGAACATCTTCTCAGACTTGTCGGACATTTTTCTTCCTCCTCTTGAAAAGTACAGTCTCTCCCCCAAACGACTCAAGTACATTATAGCATAAGCGCGTTAAAAAGTCAAGTATTACAGCATAAAAATATAGCCCCGCACGCGGCGGGGCTGAAAAACGGTGTTTTTTATTTACTGGAAGATCACCAGGTAACTTCCAGGCAGTGTGTATGCATCGATCTTGGCCAGGACTTCCTCCCAGCCAATCAGATATTCTCCCTCCTGAAGAAAATCTTCGTCGATAGACCAATACATATAGAGCTGCGACACGTCGCTCAGCGGCTCCATCCGAACTTCGAGTGTACTAATTCCGAGCTTGTAGCAACGAATCAGCTTCTCGTACGGATCGACCACAATCACGGAATGATAGGTCTCCACGATGTCATCGATGTCGGACGCAATCGGCGACAGCACCAGTTTGACGTCGCGCGGTTCACGCGGATTGATAACGGTTCTAACCTCGGCTTCACCCGGAATATCATCCTCGTTATAAATCTGCACCACATCAGCAGAGATGTAGGTGCCACCCTGCAGCATCCAGTAATCACCAGTCACGTCTACCACCGGCAGCAGCTCGCCTTTGTAGTGTCCACCGACAATCGGGGCACCTTCCTCGGGTTTGCTCAGTTCGAAGGCGTCTTCCAACACCTCGCAGTAGATTTCGGGGAAGATCAGCTTATCGGCATCCAGGTCAACCCACTCGATAATCTCCTCCGGTTCAACGGGTTCGACATATTCTTCGTAGTCTTCCTCGGGCCATTCCAGCTCTTCTTCTTCCTCCTCCTCGGCATCCAGGTCAATCCACTCTTCGATTTCGTCCGGTTCAGTGTCTTCCGTTGTGAAAGCTTCGATATTCGCACCGATATTCTGATCGGTCAGCGGAGCTTCCGCGAAGGCGGACACGGTCATGGCGACCATCGCCAGCGCCAGCAGCAACAGGAACATTTTCTTCATTGGATAATCCCCCTTTATCACACTGTCAAAATTCAC
>JAEEGL011327615.1_pt1 | contig 32410 bp, 22 predicted proteins | sample 9134231 | NCBI WGS metagenome assembly JAEEGL01 (sample SAMN16246548, study PRJNA631951) | gut metagenome | biome: gut microbiome; feature: rumen; material: fiber-attached | host: Bos | place: Iran: Karaj | collected 2018-10 | reverse complement strand
GCTCAAAACCACAGTTTTGTTGTTGTTCTTCTGCATCTCGGCGATACGGATAACGTCCGACGAAATGTAGATCGTCAATGCCTTATTGGCCATCCTTGCTGCTCCCCTTTCATATTGTAGTGTAGCCCCACATACAGGACTTATCATAGCATCGGCAAAAATGCCGAGATATGCATTTTACGCTTTCCGGCGCTTCCGGGTCCGGACCCGGAAGAGCTACGAAAGCTCAGGCAGGAATGTGCTGATGTAAAACCTGATCATCTCGTCCCCCCACATCATCACGAGCACTGCAGCTGCCGCAAGATACGGGCCGAACGAAAGAACATGTTTTTCTTTTGTCAATAACATCCTGATTCCGTGGATGATGCTTCCCAGAAACGCCCCGAGCACCAGTACGAGCAGGATCTTTTTCCATCCCAGTAAAAGCCCCAGTGCCGCCATAAGCTTCATATCACCGCCGCCCATGTAATCTCTTCTGACCAGTATGATCAGCAGAAACATTCCGCTCACCAGTGCTCCGCCGATCAGGTATTCATACCAGTGCGGAAGATCCATGGCAAGCCGGGCAGCTCCGAGTATGGCAATGGCAAGGTTCATCTCAGGCGGAAGCTCGTAGATCGCCGCATCTACCATGGACAATCCCAAAAGGATCAGCGCTGTAAGTCCATAGATCAGATACAGATATCCGAAGCCCCATTTCCATCCCAGGGCCAGCCACAATAAAGCCGTTCCAAGGACGAAGAGCCAGCGGCCGGTATCGCCGCGCTTCATACAGCGGCTTATCCCTCCCAGCGTACCATTCGCTTTCAGTTCCTCATCCGGGTCCTCTTCCGGCCCCAGACAGATCTTATAAAGCGAATAACGGTACATCACAGTACCGAACGCCAAAGCCGCACAGATTGCACTCAAAAATACATACACTTCCACTTGCAAAGATTATACCAAAGATGCTGTTATTCGTCAATTTGCACAAGGTCGGAATAAGTAACAAAATATATTGAGCGTTTTTTTCCTTTTTTAACAAGAAAATGCATCAATTTTTATCAAATTTGCATGAAGTACAAAAAAAATGTCACCAACTGCCAAAACATGATTATCAGCCTGATTTTTGTTTTTTTCGTGCCGCTGATTTTTTCCGCACTTTCCGCCCGGGAACACGGCATACGCACGTCCGCTCAAATATTTATATTTTATACTTTTCGCTGTCGAAAATCAATATCTCTGTTCTTTACTTTTCTGTTCTTACTATATATAATGATTTATTATGATCAGATTAGTGTCTTTAAGTGAACCTTCCGAAAAAACACGCGAGTTTTTCTCCCGGAAGCGTGCGTATGCTTTTACGGCCGCATTGATCGGCGCCGTGATCTTTCTGCTGATCTACGGCTTTTCAAGTCTCTGGCCCACAAATGTGAGTTTTCTGTATAACAGCACGGACGCGGACGTATTCAATCATCAGCTCGGTTTTGATTTTTACCGCATCAGTCCCTGGCAGAATCCCATAGGGGTCCAGTCCTATTATCCGTATCCTTACGAAAGTTCCGTGATCTTTTCGGATTCCATTCCGCTGCTCGCGATCTTCTTTAAGCTGATCTCGCCGATACTTCCCGAATTCTTCCAGTATTTCGGCATCTGGATCTTCCTCTGCTTTATCCTGCAGGGAGTCGCCGCATCACTGATCCTCAGGAAACTGGGCATCGGCTATATCAAGACCATGTTCTGCGTCCCTTTCTTTATCATCAATGTTCCGGTCCTCTTCCGCTGTTTTCATCACAGTGCCCTGGCCGGACAGTGGCTGATCCTTTTCGCCTTTCTGCTGATCCTCTGTGAATCGGAGATGAGCGCCCGCAAGAGAACAATACTCTGGGCGCTCCTCTGCAGCGGAGCCATACTGATCCACGGTTACCTTTTCTTTATGTGTGGTTTCCTGATGAGTTTCTCCTGCTTTTACCAGTTTTTCAAAAACAGAAAACGCATTTCATCTCTCATCGTCTTTTTTGCCTGCGTCGTGTTCAGCCTGCTGGCATACTGGCTCGGCGGCGGTTTTCTCCCTCATGAAAATGTGATCATGCGCGGCTTCCCGGGGCTGCTCTTTGATCCCGTTGATCTGATCAATCCGCTGATCTTTTCCTCCTTCCTTCCCAGGATCGATTATCTTTACAGTACGGAATCCGCTGTATACTGGGGTATCGCCTTTACCGCCTTTTTTATACTTGCGATCGTTTTTCTGGTCCTGAACCGCCGGAAGCTGAAGCCTTTTGTTGAAAAGCACCGTTTTTTCTTCTTCCTTACTCTGGCCGCCTCCGTCGTTCTCTTTATTCTTTCCGAGGGGATGCGTCCGCGCATCGCGGGGCAGATGCTTTTCGATCTGATCGGGAGTCATCCGGATATGGAGCTGCTTGCCATCCTGTCCACCTTTCGTGCTACCGCACGCTTTATCCTTCCGGTCTGGTATCTGGTCCAGGTGGCTGTCTTCTATATCCTGTGTAAAGGCATACGTTCCCAGCGTATCTTTATCTATATTCTTATGCCGGCCATCATATTACAATATGTGGAGATCGTCCCCCGCACCGCCAAAGGCGGCGCGGACTCCCTTGTCTCCGGCTATACCGACAGTTTTTACGAAAGCTTTGATACAGCTTTTACTTCCGAAGCAAAACGTTTCGCCTTCATCACAACAAACTATGAAAACATTGCTCCCGCGGGAGTCTTCGCTTCCCATCACGGTATGAAGCTGAACACTTCCAAAGCCTGCCGCGGTCCCAAGAATTCCGTGCAGGCCGATATCAACGACTGGAATGCTGGCAAACTGGCAGATGACACCATTTATGTCATTCCTGCCGGTTATATCGTCTTCCTGAAGCCGCAGCTTCTTCCGGAGGATTATCTGGCATATAACTGTGACAACCTGATCTGCGTCTTCCATAAGGATCTGCTGAAAGAAACGCCCGGCAGCCCCTCGGAACTTCTGGATCATGAGAATCTGTATCAGGTGATGCAGGAATATTACGACCCGGAACTCGCTGCAACACCCATTCCGACTTTTGAAGAATTTTAGGAGGCTTTTCCCATGTTTTCCTTCCTTAAAAAATATCAAGAGAAAAAAGAACTCTATCCGCTGTACAGTGCCCTCCTTACCTGTCTTCTTTTTATTCTCATCCTTGCGTTTTCCGGTATACTCGGCTTCGGCAACAAAACCATACTGAGCGGAGATCTGTTTTCCCAATACACTGCTTTTATACAGGATTTTCTGAGTGTATTAAAAGGAAAGGGCAGCTTTTATTACAGTTTCTCCCTCTTTCTGGGAAATCCCGCCACGGCAGGCTATGCCTATTACTGTCTGAGCCCTTTTAATCTGCTCTATCTCCTGCCCGGCTTTTCCGTTTCCGCCATGACCGCTGTTATCATCACGCTGAAGCTTTCTCTTGCGGCCTTCACTTTCCAGCTCTTCCTTTCCAAAGGGCTGAAGGAAAAAAGCACCTGTACCATACTGTTCGGAAGCGCCTATGCTCTTTGCACCTTTGCCGTGACCATGTGTATCCATATCATGTGGCTGGACGCCCTTTATACACTGCCGCTCATCATGCTTCTGATATTCCGCTATCTGCATGGTTCTTCCGCCCTGCCGCTGGTTCCTGCCTATGCTTATCTTTTTCTCACGAATTTTTATATGGGTTATATCACGGGGATCTTTACCGCGCTCTGCTTTATCGCTCTGCTCATTCTGGGACTGCAGGGAGAGCTTCGCAGCGCTCTGAAAGCCGCCGTAAAAAAAGGCCTGATCTATGCCGGAGCCGTACTTCTTTCCGTCGGCATCTGTGCGATCGTGCTCCTTCCGGCCGCATACGAGCTTCTCAATGCAGGGCAGAGCCGCAGCGCTTTTTCATTTGTGACCATTACGCTGCCGGATGTTTTCTGCAATCTTTTTATGGGAGAGATGCAGGGCATGGGCAGCCCCATTCCGCTGATCTACTGCGGTCTCCCCGTATTCTTTCTGCTTCCCGCGTTTTTCATCTCCAAAAAGATCGACAGACGCGAAAAGTTTGCCGCCGGCGGTCTGCTGCTGTTTTTCCTCGCTGCCACGCAGTTTCTCCCTGTTTACCGTTTTCTTCACGCCATGGAGGCTCCGAACTGGTATGCGCATCGTTATGCCTTCTGCCTGGTGTTTCTTATCCTGACGATTTGCTGCCGCGCTCTTCCCCATCTCAGGGAACTGCCTCCAAAGCTGTACGGCGCTTTTATTTCGGCGCTGCTCCTGCTCTATGCCCTTCTGATCCCTGTACAGAAACTCTGTTACGGCAGTTATCAGACCAACAGCTATGGTTTTTTCCTTTTAAACGGGATCTTTCTTCTCGTATATTTTCTATTATATATATATCGTCCGGGGGCCGGCCGCATCCTCTTCACCCTGATCCTCTGCACGGAATTTGTGATCAATGGCTTTACCTGTTTCTCCCGCAATGATTTCGGCTTTCACGCCGAAGAGGAACTCGCAGACTGGGAAGAAAGCGAAGAGACTATCATTCCCGAACTGCTGGCCGGAGATAAGGATTTTTACCGGGTGCGCGTAAACGGCGAGATCAGCTTCAACGCCCCTTCACGTTTCGGCTATGCGGGCCTTAACAGCTTCACGACCACGGACAATGCGGCACTCCGCAGGACCCTCTCCTCTCTGGGGATCGGCACCTCATTCATGAGCATTTACGATCACGGCTATACGGAGCTGACCGATATGATCTTCGGTGTAAAATACAGTTTAAATCTTCCGAACGGCGAACTGAGCGGATCACCGCTTGCTTTGCCCGTCGGGTTTATGTGCAGTCCGGGACTTTTAAAATGGCAGAATGATCAGGATCCGTTTACGAATACGGAGAATCTTGTCCGTCTGATGACAAATAAAAAATACAGCTTTTTTACACCCGAGGTCGTTAAGGATGAGGATCTCAGCGCGAAAAATATCGAGATCTATCCTTTTGAAGATGCCATAGTATTTCAGCATATCAGCGATGTTGCCTCCAACGGCATCGTCACCTTTTCTTTCCCCGGAGCCGTCAGTGATAATATGCTTGCGTATTTTACCCCCGAGACCGAGCCTGTGATCCGCGGAACCGCTCCCGTGATCGAGCAGCCCTTCACCGGTTTCTGCAAAAACCGGACGCTTTCCGACGGAAGTATTGTTTATGTTCTTCCGAACGAGCAGGGCATACCGTCACTGAACCTCATTTTCAGCAAGAGCGGAGATTTCGATTACGCGGTCAGGGATATACGTTTTGTATCCTATGATAAGAGTATGCTGGCGGAGCTTCGGAAGGATCTCGGCAGCGCGCCTCTCGCTGTAACGTATTTTGATGATGATGAGATCAGCGGAACCGTCACAGCCAGCGCCGAGCGCCCCGTACTCTTCCTCTCGATCCCCTATGATCCCGGCTGGGAAGCATTTGTTGACGACAAGCCCGTTCCTGTCTACGCCATCGTAAATGACAGCTTTTTAAGTCTGGAACTTACGCCCGGAGAGCACAGTATCCGGCTGGTGTATAACCATCCCCTGGCCGATCTCGGAAAAATGATCAGCGGAGGAAGTCTCATATTCCTTCTGCTCATTTCCTATCTGTATTATAAAAAGAATTCTTCAGGAAACAAAAGCGAGGCCGGAAAAACGGAGGAAAAAGGCTCATGAAAAAGAACCGTCTGCTCTTCGTTGCATTTTGCGCCTTCGCCCTTTCATTAAGCACTTTTCTGCTGTTTCTGCTCTTTTATGATGTACTCGGCTTCGGCAACCGCACCATCCTCCGTGGGGATCTTTATGCCCAATACACTGATTTCATACAGCTGTTCCTTCGTGTTCTGAAGGGAAAAGAAGATTTCTGGTATACCTTTACGCAATACTACGGCTCTCCGTCGATCCTGACCTATGCCTATTATGCTTTCAGCCCTTTTAACCTGCTTTATCTGCCGGAGCTGATCTCCATTCCGGCTATGACAGCCGTGATCATCAGCTTAAAGATTGGCCTTTGCGGTGCGTTTTTCTCCCTGTTTGCGAAACGTGTGATCAGATGCAGTGATGCAGCCGCCATATTTTTTGCAATATGTTATGCGATGAACAGTTACAATGTAACATTGCATTTCAATCTGATCTGGCTGGAATCGGCTTATCTTCTTCCGCTCCTGCTCCTTCTGACACAGCGCCTTATAAAGACCGGCCGCTGGCTCGCACTCGTTCCGGCCTGGGCGTTTTTATTCCTCAGCAATTTCTATATGGCTTTTATCTGCGGCCTCTTTATCGCTCCCGCCTTTTTGGCCCTTCTGATACTCCGTCCTTCAAATAAAGAAGCTTCCGCAGAACCTTCCATCCCTGTGTGGAAGCTGATCGTCCGTTTCGGCTCATCGGTATTTCTCGCAGCCGCCTCTTGTGCAGCCATCCTTTTACCCTGTGCGCAGTTTCTTGTATCCCATATGGCAGCGGATAATCAGGAGTTCACCGATCTGTCGGTCTCTTTTCCGGACATAGTTAACAGCCTGATGCTCGGAGTCATGCCGGATATGGACAACCGCACTCCGTTTCTGTACTGCGGCCTTCCTGTCCTCCTTCTCCTGATCCATTATTTCCTGCAGAAAGCAATTCCGGCGAAAGAAAAGATCGTTTCGGCTGTTTTTCTTCTTTTATGTTTTTTGAGCATGCTTTACCTTCCGCTCTTTATCGTTACACATGCTTTCGATTATCCGAATTTCTATTTTTTCAGAAACAGCGCTTTTGTGAGCTTTCTGATCTGTGCCCTGGCCTGCCGCTGTTTCAGCGTAGCCAAAGGCTGTCTGGACAAACGCAGCCTCTGGCTCAGCATAGCCGCCCTGATAACGCTTTATTCCTTTATGATACGCTTCTGGCCCCTGTATAAGACTTATTCGGATACCACAAATTCGCCTTTTGAACTCGCTCTGAACATCGTTTTCCTCTGTATATGGGGTCTGCTCCTTATGCCGAAAAAAAAGCCCCTTCCCGACGGAAAGATCGGGCGTGCTCTACTGTCGATGCTCTGTTTTTCCGTCCTGATCGTCGAGCTCGCCCTGAACGGCTGGCTTGCCCAGAAACATGTGGATTATGATCCTTTTCCCGAAAGCGAATACAATGCCTGGTACAAAGCGCAGAAAGAGGCTTTGGACCGCATTCCGAAAGAAGATGACCAGCTTTCCCGCATTTCCATGTACGGTGACAATAATTATAATTCTTCCGCACTCTTTGGTTATGCCGGCTTTAATACCTTTTCCTCCTCTGATGAATATGCGCTTCGGAACGCTCTTTACGGTCTCGGGATCTCGGTCAGCAATCGGAGTATCACGGAAAACGGGTACACCGATCTGACCTATATGCTTTTTGATAAAGGCTATACCGCCGATATCCGGCGGATCAGCGAGGGAGCGGATGAACGCTTCTCAAATCTGGAAGCCTTTCCCTGGCGTCTTTCCATCGCTTATATGGTATCGGATTCAATAAAGGATTATCACCCGGGAAAAGATCCTTTTGAAAACCAGGAACGCTTAGTTAAAGCCATCAGCGGCAAGGATTATCATTTCTTTGACCGCCTGGAACTGAAAGATCTGAATACAAGTTCCTTTAATGCAAAAATATCCGTTTACGACGATCACACCATGTTTTCGAAAGCGACTTCCCACAGCCCCAATGCCGGTGCATATTTTTCCGCTCCAAAAGATGAAGAGCACCCCTTATATATCTGTTTCCGCCAGGACGAACCCAGTGCACTCTCTATCGCTCCCTATGTACTCGGCAGCGACGAAAACTATGCGGAAAGTTTTACCTTATCTGTCGGCTGTATCACAAAAGGCGGAAGGGTGAGTGATAAGTTCGCTTCGGATACGGAAAATATTGCGATCTATTTTAATGAAAACAGCATGTCAAGCTATGCATGTAATGATATCTATATCTCCCGTTTTGATGGCAGTGCGCTCTCTGCTTTACACCGGGATCTTCTTCCCGGTATCCTTACGCTTACGGAATGGAGCAGTTCTCATCTGAAAGGGCAGGTAAATGCCACAGATGAATATCCCCTGCTCTTCACCTCCATTCCCTGGGATAAGGGCTGGTCCGCTAAAGTAGACGGCAATATCGTGCCCTGCGAAAGTGTCATGGACGATGCCTTCCTGGCAGTCCCCTTAAGTCCCGGCAGTCATGAGATCGAGCTGGTATATACGGAACCCGGTGCAAAAAGCGGGCTGACCGTTACACTTATAAGCCTTGCGCTATACGTACTGCTTCTTATTAAAGCACTCATAGATAAAAAGAAACTGAATACAAAATGATGGATACATCTGAAACCCGACGCCTGCATTTGCAGATACGCTCTCCCGGGCAGGCATACTTCACATTATTCCGGCTCTTTTGCGATCTTTATACCGGAAAAATAAAACCACCCGTCTGATATCTCAGCCGGGTGGTCCTTTTTTGCTTTCGATCTGTCTTTATTCACTATTATTCTGCCGGCTTATCCCGGATCCGTGTATCCGGGACCGAATGCCTGCGTTTTCGGATACGCTCTCCGGGCAGGCATACTTCGCATCTGTCCGGATCTTCTGCGATCTTTATACAGGTAAAATAAAACCACCCGGGTGATATCTCACCCGGGCGGATCTTACTTTTGATTTCGATCTGTCTTACTGTACTACGATTTCGAAACCGCTTGCGCTCTTGGAACCTCTGGAGTCGGAACCGGTAACAACTACGGAAACCTTGTTGTTGTCAGCGGTGAAGACGATGTCGGTAGCGCCGGTGCTCTTTAAGCGGCTTACAACGTCTGCGCCTGCAGTTTCGCCAAGGATCTCAAGTGCTGCAGAACCGATAGGATCGCCAGTGCTCAGAGAGGAAACGCTCATGTTGGTTGCATTCAGAACCGGGCTGTTGTTGTAAGCAGGATCGTTAACAACTTCGGGATCCATCATAGCGGTCAGCACTGCGCTGTGTACAGCATCAGCTGCCTGGGTGTCTGCGGAAACCTTGCTCTTCTCGATGTACTTGATCAGCTGGGGTGCCATAACACCTACCAGGATCGCCATGATGGCGATAACGATGATCAGCTCAACCAGAGAGAAACCTTTGTTTTTCATTTTACATATCCTCCTTTTGGATTTTGTTTTAATGGGCTTTTCTTCGCCCCTGTGTTTTAATGTAAGTTCATTATAACATTTCAATTTTTCTTTTCAAGTTTACTGGTGACGTATTTTTTTTGTTTCATGCACATTATGTTCTTTTTTTCGTACCTCAGCATAAAATATCAGTAAAAAAAATATCAGTCCGGAAAGCCCCAGAAGCCTTCCGGCAGCGGCACCTTCCGCCTCAAACACCATAGTCACCGTATGTTCTCCCGGCGAAAGGCGCAGCGCGATAAAGCATTCATTCACTGCCGCAAGCGGCTTTACCGCCTCTCCGTCAACCATCACACTCCACCCGCGGTCATACGGGATCGTCAGAAACAGAACCGGCTGTTCTTCCGTTGCCGTGACTTTTCCGCTGATATAAGAGTCTTTTACCGTATCCGCATGAAACGTATTTCTGCCCAGTATGGAACAGGCACGGTCGAGCTCAGCCTCATCCTGATAACAAAAGTACTGATCCGTATAACGGTACGTTTTCTCCGGCCCGTCAAAAACCGCAAGCCGTGCAACAAAAGCATTACCGTCCTTTGTCATTTCGATGATCGAATTGTTGCGTACAAAATCCTCGCGTATGCCAAAGCCTTTCCGGTCCGCCGGAGAATACATGGATACATTCATCGCCATGTCCGCATCCAGCCGTCTTTCCTCAACTTCATCCCCGTAGGGCAGGAGACGCAGATACATATAAGCGTGTTCATACCCTTCTTCCGTGATACCGAAAAGCACACTCCCGTAGTTCTCTGCCGATACGGAACGTATCTCGTAGGCTTTATCCGTCGCGCTGTATTCCGCTCCCTCCGCTTCATAGCCGAATTTCTCCGCAGTCTTATATGCCTCTATGCTTTCGCCGCAAAGTGCCGACAAAAGCAGGTTCTGGTTCTCAAGCGGATTTCCATCAAAAGCCATTGGTGCGGTGATCCTTTCATCGGCCATAAAACCGACCGGCAGCGCACGCTCATTGATCTCAAAGCAGGGGCCGGGTTCACGCGATGCATCATCGGCATAAGTCAGAAAACCGAGGTAACGGATCCCGAAAAGCATATCCGTCACATCCGTCGCACCTGCCTGCGTATAACGCATCGTCATGACCGCATCGCCGAGTCTGCTCATCATGCTCCCCACTTTACTGTAATTCGAGGAAGCAAACTGGCCGATGCCCATATAATCATACATGGCGCTCAGATTTTCGAAAGGCGAATTCACAAGATGCCCGCGGTAGATAACATCCTGCCTGCTTTTATCCCCTTCCATCTCCGCAACGAATTCCTTTACCTGCCGGTCCCAGCTGTGCAGATAAAGCGATGCGGTAATGCCCTGTTCCCTGCAGTTCAGATAAGCCTGGGCCGTCAGTTCCCCGCAGAGCAGGAAAGCCGCAAAGATACGGAACAGCCTCCCTTCTTTCTTCCTGACAGCAAAGATCAATACACACCAGAGGATCCCGAGCAATATGATCCCGTAAAACGCAAATCCCACTCCCTTTCCTTCATCATACTCTCCGAACCGTGCATGCAGAAAGAGAAGCAAAAGCGAAAACAGCGGAACGGCCACGGATATGACCGTCAGTTTTTTCCTCTCACCGTCAGCAGCTCCGTATATGCGGCAGGAATGAGCCGCGATCGTTACAAAGAGAAAAACATAAACAAAAGCGTAACGCACCGTAAAGCCATCGGGGCGGTTAAAAGCATGCAGCAGATCATACAGGGGGCTGATATAAAGGCTGAGCGGCAGACTCAGGCACATGATCGCGGCAAGCAGCTTATCCCGTTTCCGGGTCTTACTACCCGCAAAATAAAGGATCAGCAAAACGACCACAGGCATGCCGCAGTAGATAAACGGAATGTCTGTCGTAAGTGACGTTGGTCTTCCGAAAAGCATGGCATACAGAAGATCCCATGGAAGAACCAGACTGCGTCCCGATACGGAACGGACGCCGGTCCCGCTCATGAAGAAGACGATGGCCGGCAGAAGAAGCACCATACTGAGCAGTATTGCACAGAGCACGGAAATGAAGTATTTTCCAAGAAAACGGAGATTTTTTTTCAGAAGGGTTTTCCCGTCCCGCCGGATCAGATACATCAGCAACGCCCCGAACGAAAAGATGCCGATGGCATATCCGCTGTAAAACTGCACCATGAAACTCAGGGCATATGCGGCTGTAAGAGGAAGAAAACTCTTTCCTTTCAGGGCATGCATCAGGGCCAGCATCACCAGCGGAAGCAGATACAGCGCATCCATAAGATTGCTCGAGAGCATATACTCAAACTGGAAACCGCAAAGTCCGTAGCAGAGCGAGAAAAAGACGGCTGTCGATGCTTTATGGCCCAGCCCCCGTTCCAGAAAAAGTTGAAAACACAGCGCGGACAAGGCGATCTTCAGGATCAGCCCAAGCATCGTTGCCGTATAGATATCCGGGATAAGGATATAAAGCAGGGTAAACGGACTGTACGCGCAGAAGGCATATAAAAGTGACGTATTCTGCCCGAGAGACGTAGTAAGGGAATAAAAAGACAGATCCCCTCTCACAAGCTGTCTGGCCAGCATCGCCTGCATGGAAGCCATCTGATCCATGGTATCCGTAAAGACCGCAGCATTCTCTCCCCCGGGAAAGATACCGCGAAGACACATGGCCAGCGTAACGATCCCCCCCGCCAGAAGAAACGAGAGGATACACGCAGGGAATATGAACTTCTTTTTTTCCTTCATCTGCATCTTCACCGATCTGTCATCCGTTTTCGTTTTATCCGTCATGAGCCTGTGCTCCCGTGCCGTATCTTTACAGTGTATATCACTATGCCCCCGCTCTGTCATAACACCGAAAAACGGAGCCGGAGAAAACTCCGGCTCCGTTGTATTGTTCCTTTATTCCTGCTTTTTCTCAGCCCAGCGCATCGTACAGTGTGAACATAGGCGACAGGATCGCAAGTACCAGGAAACCGACCACCACAGCCATGACAACGATGATCATGGGTTCCAGGATCGTCATCATCTGCTCGGTTGCCAGCTGCACGTCTTCCTCGTAGTAGTTTGCAACGTTTTCCAGCATCGCTTCGATATTACCGGTTTCCTCACCGATGGCCACCATGTGTACTACCATGTTGGGGAAAAGGCCACTGGTCTTCAGAGGTTTGGAAAGAGGCACACCACGGAGCACCTGGTCCCTCGCTTCTTTCATCGCTCTCTTATACAGCATATTCTCCATGGAACGGCCCGTGATCTCGATGGCATCCACCATGGGAACACCGGCGCCAAGCAGGGTACAGAGTGTACGGCCGAGTCTTGCGCAGGCGCTCTTTGTCTTTACCGGTCCCAGCACAGGGATCTTCAGCGCCAGCGAAGAGGTCACTTCTTTTCCGGAATCCGTAGCGGCATACGCCTTAAAGCCAAAGATGATACCGATGATCAGTATGAGCAGCAGCCACCACCAGGCCACGAAGAAGTCGGATATATGGATGACCGCCATGGTGATCCCAGGCATTTCCACATCCAGATCTTCAAACATGTTCATGAAGGTCGGGATAACCTTGACCATGACGATGAAGATAACGGCGACCATAACGATGACCAGGATGATCGGGTAGGTGATCGCCTTCTTGACCGCGGCTTCCAGAGCTGCTTCTTTTTCAAACTGGATCGCCATACGCTCAAAGGCTTTATCCAGGGAACCGGAAGCTTCACCGGCTTCCACCATGTTGTTGAGCATCTCGGGGAATACACCGCCGCGCTTTCTCATGGAATTGGCCAGCGTCTCACCTTTGGAGATATCGGTATGTACTTCCTTGATGGCTGTACACAGAGCCTCATTCTCGGTCTGTTCCGCCAGCATCTCAAAGCTTTCCACCACGCTCACACCGGCGGCATTGATGGAGTGGAACTGATGACAGAACAAAGCATAGTCCCTGGGTTTGATCTTTTTACCCTTACTCAGAAAGTCAACGGGTTTTTTGAGGCCGGTTGCTTCTTCACAGCTGACGACCACATTTTTGTCCTGCTTCAGCATGACCATTGCGGCGTCCCTGGATTTTGCCTCCAGTACACCTTTCTTTTCCTTACCTGCCGGGGTGATGACCCGGTATGCGTATTGCGCCATGTTTTCTTCCCCTTTCTGTTACTTTATACCGAAGCTTCCTCTTCCAGCACGCTGGTATTTGCTTCGGTCTGCGCATCCATATCATAAGCTACACGTACCATCTCGGCGATGGACGTAACTCCTTCCACAACATTACGCGCACCTGCCATGCGGAGCGTATTCATACCTTCACTCACGGCAGCATTTTCGATCAGCTCTGCCGTTACCGTTTCGTGCAGGATACGGCGGATCGAGGCGCTGATGGGCATGATCTCGTAGATAGCCTTTCGCCCTTTATAACCGTTACCGCAGGCTTCGCATCCAACCGGTTCATAAACCGTAAGCGGTTGATCCTGGGGATAAGCCAGAAGGATCTTTTCCTGCCTGGTCGCCTCATGCCCCGCTTTGCACTTCGGACACAGACGGCGCACCAGACGCTGGGCGATGATACCCACCACGGCATCACCGATCATGTAAGGCTCCACACCCATATCGATCAGACGGGTGACCGAAGCCGCAGTAGAGTTGGTATGCAGGGTGCTGATCACCAGATGGCCCGTAATGGAAGCCTGTACGGCGATCTGCGCGGTCTCACCGTCTCGGATCTCACCGATCATGATGATGTCCGGGTCCTGACGGAGGATGGAACGAAGCGCTGTTGCAAAGGTAAGTCCGGCTTTTACATTCACCTGTACCTGGTTGATCCCTGCGATATTTGCTTCGACAGGGTCTTCCACGGTGATGATATTTACATCCGGTTTATTTAATTCATTCAGAACGGTATAGCAGGTGGTGGATTTACCGGAACCGGTAGGACCGGTAACAAGAATGATCCCGTGCGGGTTGTTCATGATGCCATCCAGACGGGCTTCATCATCGGGATACAGACCCAGGAACTTCTTTTCCTGCGTCAGTCCCTGTTTCTTGGTAAGACGCATGACGGTCTTTTCCCCGTATACGGTAGGCAGTATGGAAACACGGACGTCAAATTCGACACCGTCCACCACATAGGTGAGACGTCCGTCCTGCGGTTTTCTCTTTTCGGAGATATCCAGGCCGGAAATGATCTTGATACGGGCGGTCATGGCCGCCAGCATGGTCAGGGCATATTCCGCATCCTGCTGAAGCATGCCGTCCACACGGCTGCGGATCCGCAGGCTCTTCTCCAAAGGTTCGATATGGATATCGGAGGCTCCCTCACGCACGCTCTGCTGTATCATATTCCGTACGATCTTTACGATAGGAGCTTCTCCTACAGTATCTTCTTCTTCTTTTTCCTCTTCATCACCGAATTCCGATCTGTGCTCTTCGATGAAGGCATCGACCACTTCCTGGTTATTCTTTTTGCCATAGATCTTGTCAAGGATCACGGCCAGTTCGGTCTGCGGAGCGTAATGCGGGACCACTTCCATTCCGCTGGTCATCTCGATATCATCGATGATACCCAGGTTGTTCGGCTCTGCCATGGCCACGTGGATCGCATTGATATTATCTTCATCAAAAGCGTACGGGAGCACCTGGTGCCGGCGGATCAGATCATCACCCACCACTTCCAGCGCTCTCTGATCATAGGCCTTCATCTCCTGCGGCGTAACCGAAGGAATGCCCATTGTGTTACTGAAAAAGGTCCGGAAACTGTCGGCAGTCATGAAACCCATCGCCATCAGAGTTTCGCCGAGTTTCGTCTTTCTGGTTCTTTGCTCTTCCAGCGCCATTTCCAGCTGATCCGGTGTGATCAGCCTTGCGTCAACAAGCTGTTCACCCAGTCGCTTTTTTGCTCCGAATAGTGCCATTACTTCCCCCTCCTGTGATATATATGTACAGATTTACCAAATACGCAGACCCATACGACGATATTATGGCACAAAACACCCGAAATGGAAAGTGTTCGATCATATTTTTATGTTTCGACGAAAAAGCCCCCGCTTAATTGTGCAAATTGTCAGCAGTTATTTCTTCCGAAGCAGGCTTCCGCTCATCGGCTTTCTTTTCGCGGGATACTCTCCGTGTGGTATACAGCAGGACGAAAAACAGCAGCAGACCGATCAGCGCAGCTTCACAGCCCAGTACAAAAGACTGGTCCCGGTAAACAATCTCTATCTCATGTGTCCCTGCAGCGATATTGCAGGCAAGAAAAGCCCCGTCGATCACCGGATAGCATTCCGTTTCCTGACCGTCGATATAGATCTGCCAGCCCTGATCGTACGGGATCGAGGTAAATAAAACCGGGTGTTCCGTATCCGCCGTGATCATTCCGTGTATTTCCGTATCCGTGAAACGGTCAATCCGAAGCCCGCCGGCGGACAGCTCATCATACACCGGGCCCAGGGCTGCGCGGTCAAGTGAACGGCCTGTGATATCCCTGATCACGACACTGCTCCCGTTCTCCCCTTCCATACGCATGGCTACCGCCGATAATCCTTCGATCTCCGTAGGTGCAAACCTGAGCAGATTCGGAACGGAAGGCTTCGAGAAAAGCCGGAACGGATCTCCCGATATGATGCTGGCCATGTCATTTTTCCCCGACCGGAGATCCGCCGCCAAGTATACATACGGACTCTTACCCGCTTCCGGAGCCGCAAAAAACGTGACATTCGCATTATCCCCGGTTTTGGTAAAAATATGTTCTCCGTTCTCTCCTGTATTTTCCGTGCAGTCTTCCGTAAAGAACACTACATCAAGTTCATCAAACAGCTTCACATCCTGTTTCAGCATGGCATCGGCAAGCTTCTGCTGGTTTTCGTACGGATCGTGGATCGCGCTGAATTTTGGAAGATCCTCCGAAACAGCAAAGCCGATGGGAAGACACAACTCATTTTCATATACTTCAACTTCATCTGTTTCTTCGTTGAGACAGCCTTTGTAACGGACGGAAAACAGCATATCCGTAAACTCGGTCAGGCCGTCATCCGTAAAGCATTGCGGTCTTGCGCCCATTCCCAGACGATACAGTGCTTTCCAGAGTGCCGTATTATCAAAGGAGCAGAAAAAATTGATCCCTTTATAATCATGAAGCATAGCATAACCAAAACCCCTGGGATTAAGAATACTCCAGCGGTTATACTGCTCCCCTTCTCCAAGAGCTCCAAGTTTTTCCGCCACATATGCATCCCGGGACATCAGCCGTTCAATGCCGTCCTGCTGACAGTAAGGCTCATCGGGCAGCGCAGAGATATTCGCCGTCCCCGCCAGCAGAAGTTCTGTAATGACCAGGCCGAAAAAGACTTTCCGGAAATGGGCCAGAAAGAAATACGCCGCCGCCAGGATCAGATTAAAGACAAAGAGCATGAGCGGTATATAGTCATTTTTACCGGAGGAAAAGTGATAGAGGATATAGGCCGACACGACCGGGATCAGCGCGATCAGTGCCGCAGCAGGTGATACCGTCTTTCCGAAACTTCTTACGGCATTACTGCATTCATATGCCGCAAGTGAAACCAGCATGAAAATAATGATATAGGAAAATCTCCAGGGAAAGCTGTCCGGTTCGTTGAACATATGCATGAACAGGTACGCCGGATGCCAGAGTGTACAGATCACAAGGAACAGCAGGGGTATCGCGGCAAAGATCTTCATGCGTCTGTCTCTGTCTTTCCGCAAAAAGAAGGCAGCAGAAAACAGAAGTGCCGGCCAGCCGCAGTAAAGCGCGGGAAAATCATTAAAAATACCGGATTTATGCCGGCCGAAGAGGAAACTCAGCATGCAGTTCAAAGGAGACTGCAGCGGGATCACGGAGAAATCGCTTCCTTCCGACATGTGGCCGAACACATAAAAAACCGCCGGCAGAAGAACGGGACTTGCCAGAAGAAGTGCGATCGTCACGCCGAAAAAGTATAAACCCAGATTTTTCTTCAGTTCCTTCCCGCGTACACCCCCATACCACAGGAAACAGATATAGATGATAAAAGACCAGATCCCGGCACAATATGCGTTAAAAAAATTATTGATAAAACAATAGGTATAACAGAGCGTCAGAGGAATGACATTCTGTTTACGGACCAGCTGCAGCATAGCGAGCATCATCAGCGGGAGTATATAGAAAATATCCACAAAATGGATATTCACATAATACATCATCATATAGGACGACATAACATAAAAAAGGGAAAAAACCAGTGAACTGAAGCCGTCGCATTTCAGGGCCTTCCGTAATAATACAGTGAAACATGCCGCCGACACGGCAGCTTTCAGTATAAAGGAAAGGAAGGCTGCCGCCTGCACATCCTTTATAAGATACGGCAGGATACTGAAGGGACTGAAAATAAAAACCGAATAGCCCGTAAGCATGGGCGTTCCCATGCCGGATGAAAAACTGTATTCAAGGCTGCCCCCGCTGAAAAGCGCACTCCAGAAATGCCGGAAATACGGAAGGTATTCGTCTGCATAGTCGCCGTAAACAAAAGCCTTTTCCTGTCCGGGGAAACTGCCGTCGATCAGAAAGCATATGCTTAACAGAATTGCTGATAATACCGCCGATGCCAGACATACAGAAAAAAGCGGATGTGAATGTTCTTTTTCCCGTATCGCAGCTGCCAGCTTAAACATATCAAAAAACCATAGATACCCTAAAAAACTACAGAAACTCTTATAAATTTATCATTCTTTGCCGGCTCCGTCAAGAAAAGCATCCGCCCCCTTACTATTCTGCCCCGGGCCGCGTACCTGCTGCGTGACGGTGGCCGCATAGGACAGCCCCCGGATGGCACAGCGATCCCCCGGACTTCACCCGATCTCATACCTCCCTCCCCTGCACAGTACTTTTCCTTCGATCTCCAGCTGCATCAGCACCGTTAACAGCTCCTGTATCTTCATTTCGGGATCGCCCAGACGTACATACAGCTCCTGCGCGGTACCGGGAGCGTCGTTCAGCAGCTTCTGCAACTTTCCCTGCAGTTTTCCGGGCCATTTTTTATGGTTCTTTATTCCGATACTCTCCCCGATCTCTTTCAAAGGGAAAGTCAGAAGCTTTTTCTGATGCATATCCTTGAGAGCCAGCAGGACCTCCTCCACGCACCAGGCCACACCGGCCCCCTGGCTCAGCAGACGGTTGCAGCCGGTACTTAAGCTGTCTCCCACCCTCCCCGGCACCGCATAGACATCCTTCCCCTGTTCCAGCGCATACTGTACCGTGATATGGCTGCCGCTCTTTTCCCTCGCTTCCACCACGATCAGCAGATCGCAGAAGGCGCTGATCAGGCGGTTGCGCAGCGGGAATCGGTAAGGAAGCGGATCGCTGCCCGGAAGATATTCGCTGATCACGCCTCCCTGCTCCGTCAGTTTCCGGTACAGTTCCCGGTTGGAGGACGGGTAGATCACATCCACGCCGCAGCCCAGTATCCCATAGCTTTCACCTCCGTGATCCACACAGGCTTTCTGCGCGATACTGTCAATGCCTGCGGCCATGCCGCTGATCACCGGCACTCCGGCCACAGCCAGTTCCCTGCCGAAATATTCCGCCGTTCTCCTCCCGTAATCGCTGCAGTGTCTGGTGCCGATCACGGCAACGCTTTTTCTGTCCTCCTCCGGAAGCTTTCCAAGACAGAACAGCATATACGGTGCATCCGGCAGTTCTCTGAGCCGTGCCGGATAATCCGGATCTTCATAACAGATCCCCGTCATGCCGCTCTTCTTCATCCGTTCCGGCATTTCCACGGGCAGCCCCCTTTTCTTTGCCGAAAGAAATTCCTCACGCTGGACATCGTTCAGCCGGACACAGTCCGTGAGCTCTTTTTCGTTCAGGTTCCATATCGCTTCCGCACTGCCGTATTCCTCAAGCATCCTGCGCATCACTGCAGGCATCACTTCGTACAGCTGTGCCGCATAAAGCCGGTAAAGCAGCCGTTCATCCATCTCCTCACCCCCAGTATCTCTCTTCCACGCCCCTGTAACACAGGGCTTCCTGCAGCTGCCCGACCTCAACGTTTTCGCTGCGATCCAGATCCGCTATGGTCCTTGCCACCTTCAGTATCCTGTGATAGGAACGCAGGCTCAGATGCAGCCTCTCATACACCGTATCCATGTACTCCTGCTCTTTTTTCCCGAGCGCCACATATCTCTTCAGTTCTTTAACGCCCATCTGGGCGTTAAAACAGATCTTTTCTCCCGCAAAACGCAGCTCCTGCATTCGGCGCGCGCCGAGCACCCGCTTACGCATGTTTACGCTGTACCAATCCGGGTCCGCTTCGCCGGCTTTTCTGTAATCCGGCAATTCCACCCTTCCCAGTTCCACGCACAGATCGATGCGGTCCAGCAAAGGCCCGGAAAGCCTCCCCAGATAACGCTGCACCTGTTCCCTGCTGCAGCGGCAGCGCTGGGGATCCGGGTAATTTCCACAGGGACAGGGGTTCATTGCCGCCACCAGCATGAATTCCGCAGGAAACTCGTAACTCGCATTATTGCGGGCCACCAGTACCTTTTTATCCTCCAGAGGCTGCCGAAGCACCTCCAGTGCCGCCGGTGAAAAATGCACGGTCTCATCCAGGAAAAGCACGCCTTTATGAGCCATGCTGATCAGCCCCGGCTTCGGATTGCGCCCGCCTCCCGCCAGCGCCTGGAGGGTTGCCGAATGATGCGGAGCGATAAATGGCCGTTCACGGATCAGCCCGCCCCCTCCGAGCCGCCCGGAAACGCTGTAGATCTTGGAGACCTCCAGAGCCTCTTCTTCCGTTATAGGCGGCAGGATACTGCTCAGCCGCCTCGCAGCCATGGTCTTCCCCGCCCCCGGCGGACCGATCATCAGAAGATTATGAAAACCGGCAGCCGCCACTTCCATGGCCCGCTTCATCCCTTCCTGTCCGTAGATATCCCCGAAATCCGCCTTGGGATTTTCCTCATCCGATACCGGCTCATCCGGCACACAGCGTTTCCGCCTTGTCTCCTCGTCTTCGGACAGGATCGTGATCAGCTCTTCGAGATCACGCACGCCGATGATATGCAGCCCGCTCACCACCGCCCCCTCCGAAACGTTATCGGGAGCCATCAGCACTTCCTTCATACCTGCCTCCCGCGCCTGAAGTACCATCGGCAGGATACCGCACACGGGCTTCACTTCTCCGTTCAGGCCCAGTTCTCCTGCCAGAAAACAGTCCCTCAAGCCATCCTTCGGCACAAAACCGCCGGCCGCAAGCATTGCCGCGGCAATGGGCAGATCATACTGCGTCCCTTCTTTATGCAGGCTGGCCGGCGCAAGATTTACCGTGATCCTCTGCGGCGGCAGGGCGATCCCGGTGTTTTTCAACGCCACCCGGACCCGCATCTGCGCTTCCCGCACTTCCCCCGAAAGACTGCCCACCATTTCCATCTGCGGCAGACCGTTGGAGATATCCACCTCTACCGTGATCAGACGGCAGTCGATACCGCATAAAGCCCCCGTTGCTGCTGTGACAACCATAATGATCCTCCTTCGTATCATTCCCGTACCTGCCATCCGAAATGCGGAGAGCAGGATCCTGCTGTTCTGCACGAAGGTTTATATCCATCACCACAGGGATCTCCGGCTCCTTTGGGCCGGGGACGGTCGACGCCGCCCCGCATCAGAGAGATTGATGCTATAGAAAATATATCACATATGATAATAAAAATCAATATAAAAACGGGAGTCCCACGGGACTCCCGTCAGAATAAACAAATTTCTAAAACTATTTAGCGCAGCTTCTGTGCCATGCCGTCCGGATCCACGGCATACTGGATCGCCATATCCTTGGTGATCTTGCCTTCCTGGAAAAGCTGTGTGATGGACGCGTCCATACTGATCATACCCATCTTTGCGTTCGTCTGCATAACGGAAAGCAGCTGATGGGATTTACCTTCACGGATCAGTGCGCGCACGGCGGAGTTGGCGATCATCACCTCGAAAGCAGCGCAGCGGCCCATACCGTCGGCGGTCGGGATCAACTGCTGGGAGATAACGGCTTCCAGCACGTTTGCCAGCTGTACACGGATCTGCTGCTGCTGGTGAGGCGGGAATACGTCGATGATACGGTCGACCGTGGATGCCGCACCGATGGTATGCAGGGTGGAAAGCACCAGGTGGCCCGTTTCAGCCGCGGTCACGGCAACGGAGATGGTCTCAAAGTCACGCATCTCACCGACGAGGATAACGTCGGGGTCTTCACGCAGTGCAGCACGAAGTGCATTCGCATAGGTCATGGAGTCGAAACCGATCTCACGCTGGTTTACCATGGAGGTCTTGTGCAGATGCAGGTACTCGATGGGGTCCTCCAGTGTGATGATATGGCAGTCACGGTGCTCGTTGACCATATTGATGATGGATGCCAGTGAGGTTGATTTACCGGAACCGGTAGGTCCTGTCACGAGGATCAGACCTCTCTTTCTGGTATACAGTTCCACGAAGGCTTCCGGCAGACCCAGCTGTTCGGGATTGGGAACCACGGTATTTACGGTACGGAGAGCCATGGCAACGGAACCGCGCTGACGGAAGGCATTGACACGGTAACGTCCGATCGGATCCACCGCAAAGGACATATCGAGCTCGCCCTTGCTGTTGAAGATCTCACGCTGATGGTCCGTGGTGATGGAAAGCAGCACTTCCAGCGTATCATCCGCGGTAAGGACCGGGAACTGCTCCATACGTACCAGATGGCCGTTCACACGCATCATGGGCGGCAGTGAAACGGTCAGGTGGATATCGGAGGCCTTTGCCTGCTGTGCTACCACCAAAACATCATTAATCCTGATTGACATCCTTTTACCCTCTCTTTATGTTTATGATCGATTTCTCCCCTTACATCGGGCATTACCCCGACACTTAAGCTACATTATAGCAAACTATATCCCCTGCTGTAAAGAAAAATATTAGCGCTTATCGGAAGAATTCTATTGCACGTGCAATACCGATATATGCTTCCGGATTCACTTCCTTCAGATTATTCAGCCCTTCCGTCGCATAGCTTAAGCCGCTCACGGTCATGACAAAGAGCACCGCAGCGAGCAGGAGCCCCCGTAATACGGTCTTTCTCTTCTCCGCGACACGCCCATGAAAGACGAGGATCCCGCAGATCATGGCCAGCATGGCAAAGACAGAGAAATCCATGCGGTAACGGTCCATCAGCCCTCCCATCACCGCCGTGATCGCAGCGACCACCGGGGTCAGCAGCAGCGCGATCCTTCCGATCCACGCCAGTTCCCTCTTTTCCCTCTTCACGGGAACAAAGCACAATACCCCCGCAAAGAGCAGCGGGTAGAGGAAATAGATCCCGCCGGTGGAAGGACGTGACGCCAGAAGGCTGGGATTGCTCCATTCCAGGCTGCTCGTGCCCAGATAAGGATAAAAGCCCGTAAGCGTAAAAGGCCGGAACAGATAATACAGGATCCCCGCTCCCACCGAGGCCCAGTTGAAATGCACCTGTGTGAGATAGGCAAAAGTCAGGTTATACAGCGCCCCGAAATCAAAGGGCGAATCGAAACGTGCCGCATTGTACCACATCAGTCCTGCGGCCACAGGGATATAGGGTAGTACGAATGCCGCCGCAAAACTCCATTCGATCCGCCACCCTTTCTCTTTCTTTTTAAAGATCATGGGCAGGATAAAAGGCAGGCAGCAGGCCGCTCCCAGTACCAGCTGCGGCCGGCAGCCCGCGATCAGCGCAAACAGAAGATTTCCGACAGCAAGGGCCCTCAGGCTCTTTTTTCTTTCATCCCTGTCGTAAAACGCCCTCGCCCGCAGACATACACTCATACCGAAAAGGAAGAAACACACTGCGGGAAGCATGGGCGCATAGTAATTGCAGATATCCCCCATGGCTGCCGGCATCGTAAACGCGGAAGCCGCTCCCAGCCAAAGCAGGACGGCCAGAGCCGCGGAACATTTCGGTGCATAACGCCGGACCAGTCCTTTCAGCAGGAAGAAGAGCCCGACATAACAGCCCGCCATCATCAGAAAGAGCGCGATACTCCCCGGCAGGTCTCCGCCGGTGATCAGATGATAAGGCAGGTAAAGCAGCAGACAGGGTACAACACCGAAATAGATATAGTATTTCCCGTTATAGAACGCATAATCCAGATGAAAGGGCGCTTTTATCTCTTCTCTTGCCGCCGGATCATATGGATCTTCCAGGGACAGGAGCTCCGGCGAGGGCTCTTCATCCAGATAAAGCTGCCCTTTTCCCAGGGCACGCGCCAGATCGGTATAGGGCCGGAAATCGTATTCCCCCTGATTATATACATGATTCTTCGAGATCAGCACCATCACAAGGACGAGCAGTGCGGCAAAAAGGATCCCGGCTCCGGCCGCATAACGCTTTTTCAGCTTTCCTTCTTCCGTAAGGAGCGTATCCTTCCAGAGCGCCCCTTTCGGCCACAGCAGGAAGATCATGAGCAGGCCCAGGAAGACCGCAAGGACTCTGAGCGGCAGAAAACGCATCGGAAAACGGGCATTCAGCACGATACTCCTCAGATCCAGCGTTTTCCCTTTCAGTCCCGTAAGTTTTAAGCTCACGTTTTGTATGCCCTTTTTTCCGGGCAGCGCAAAGTATTCCGCTTCCCCTTCCGTACCGCTCAGCAGACGCTCAGTGAGCATCGTATTATCCGCCCCGTCATACAGAAGCACCGTCATTTCCACGGCTGCGGACTGAAGACTCACGTATGGTGTGCGCATATAGCCCCACCAGCTCTCGTTTCCGTCCGTGCAGCGTGCTTCAACGGCAATGCTCTCCAGCTTAAGAGTGCTGTCCGCGATACCGATCTGCACGATGTTGTTCCCATCCGCTTCGCTCATCAGGACACTTCCGTCACTCTGATACTCCGCCTGTCCGAAGTAGCTGCAATCCGGAAGCGGTACATCGATCTCTTCGCGTCCCAGCCCTTTCCAGTAATTCAGGTTGAAAAGAAAAAGCTCCAGAAGAAGAGAAAGCCCGAGACAGGCCAGCAGAGGATATATGATCTTTCTGTATTTTTCAGCTGTTTTCATACAGCCCCTTTCCACTCTATTTTATCAGACTCACGAACGAAATCAAGCGCCGTTTCCGATCCCGGGCCGCAGTATATGCACCGGCTGCGCTGAGGCTTTAAGATGCTGCCGGGATATAAACTAGCGGAACATATACATCAGCCGGTAATACAGTTCCGTATTTCCTTTTGAAAGTGTTCCCGCCCATAAAAAGCAGCTGTGATAACAGAAGCTCACGACCAGTGCAAGGAGCAGGAAGCGTTTCAGCCATTTCTCCCCCTCGCTTCCGGCCATACTCTCACGCAGCTGCATCGCCCCGAGGGCGGCAGCGATCATGAAGAAGGCCGCAAAATCCAGACGGTAATGGTAGGCAACTCCGGCTACACAGATATTGACCAGCATGTTCACCAGGGCAGTGCCCGCAAGATAAAGCCCCTCACGGTTCTTTTTCCTGGCGGCCCATACACCGGGCAGACACCAGAGCAGCAGATTAATGCAAAGCAGTCCTTCATAATGGAAGGTATAATAAAAGCTGCTGTGGCCGAAAAGATTATCCTGTATGAAGCTTCTCTCTTTAATGAAAGGAAACGCATAATCAAATGCAGGCGACCGCAGCAGATACTCATACAGGCCGATCAGCAGACGGTCGGAAGAGACCACATTGTGCGTATAATCAAGCACGGTCAGGTTATAGGCGTAGCCGAAATCCAGGATGCTCCCAAAGCGAGACGCGTTATAGATCATCATAAACAGCGCCACCGGCAGATACGGCAGCAGGCAGCCCGCGATCGTCTTTATCCGCGCCTTTCCGTCACTCTTATCCCCTTTTTTCAGATAAGGCAGGAAAAAGGGGATCGCAAACAGCGAGTACAGGAGCATGTTCGGACGGCAGCCCACGGCCAGAGCCATGCAGAGGCTTCCCGCCGCCAGAGGCAGGATCGAAGGTGTTTTCTTTTCCGGATCCAGTGATCGCTGCCAGAGATACAGCCCCCACAGTACAAACGCCAGTCCGCAGACCCGTGGCACATCATGGGCGTCCGGTCCGCCCAGCACCGCCATCACCCCGCTCCCGAGAAAGATCATCGCGCTCAGGATCAGCAGATAGCCCTGTGCCGTTCCGGGATAGCGGCGTTTCAGCCATTCTGCCAGACACAGCCAGATCCCGGCAAATACAAAGAATGACAGGAATACAAGCAAGGCTGCGTCATTTAAGTGATCCCCGCTCAGCGCATATACCGGCAGATAAAACAATACACAGGGAATCGGTCCGAAATAACAGTAATACTTTCCTTCATAATATACGGTATCCCAGGGATAATCGATATTTTCCCGCAGTCCGGCGGCGTCACGGAGGGTGATATCATAGGGATTTTCCAGTTCCATGAGCGCCTGCGGAACTTCTTCGAGAAGATGAAACTGGCCTTCCTTCATGGCTTCCGCCAGCTGCTGATAGGGCCGGAAAGCCGTCCCCCGCTGCGAATAGCCGTTTACAAGATTAAAAAAGACCGCCGGCGTGATCAGAAAGAGCATCAGAAAGCCGGCCGCCAGAAGGCTTTTCTTCGAGCATCCGGCAAGCGTCTCTTTCCACAGGAAGGACGCCGGGCGCAGGAAATACGCTACGATCAGCAAAAGAAGTATGACAAGCAGACGTACCGGCGATATCGCAAAAGGCCTCTTTGCGTTTACTGTCAGGCTGTTCAGCCGTATGCCACCGCCTTCGCCCGTCCGCATCATAAGGCCCACGGTCTTCACCGGATCCGCCGGTTTCAGCCACAGATAGCAGGAATCCTCCACATCCGGGCGGCAGACATGCTCCGCAAGGATATCATAACGGTCGTGTCCCGCATCCCTGATATAGGGAGTCACCGTAAGCGTTCCGCTTTCCTCCCAGGGAAGTTCGACGGCTTCCGGCAGGGAAAAATCGATACGGACATTGCGTATCTTTCCGTTTCCGATCAGCTTATCGAGTTTTGTAAGAAATACGATCCCCCCGTTCTCCGGATCCGGACGGAGAATATCGTTTTCGTCGAATTCCGCATTCTGCAGCGAAAGCTGTGAGACCGGATAGTCGAGTTCTTCATAGAACATGGAACACAGGGAACGGAAATTAAAAACAAAGATCTCCAGAAGGATCGCTGCCAGCAGCAGGATCCCGAAGGTTCTCAGCTCACTTTTTTCCGGCTTCCCCTCACTCATAGTTCTTCCTTATTCCTCATCCAGCTTCAGAACACTCATAAACGCACTCTGCGGGATCTCCACATTTCCCACCTGCCGCATGCGCTTCTTTCCTTCCTTCTGCTTTTCCAGCAGCTTCTTCTTCCGGGTGATATCGCCGCCGTAGCACTTTGCCAGCACATCCTTGCGCATGGCCTTGACCGTCTCCCTGGCGATCACCTTGCCTCCGACGGCCGCCTGGATCGGGATCTCGAAAAGATGCCTCGGGATCTCATCCTTTAAGCGTTCGCACATACGGCGTCCGCGTTCATAGGCGCTGTCTGCATGAACGATGAAAGAAAGGGCATCCACTTCTTCCTTGTTGATCAGGATATCCAGCTTTACCAGCTTCGATTCCTCATAACATTTCATATCATAGTCAAATGAGGCATAGCCCTTCGAACGCGACTTCAGTGCATCAAAGAAATCATAAATGATCTCGTTGAGCGGAAGCTCATACTTCAGAAGCGCACGGTTTGCCTCGATGTATTCCATCGAAAGATAACGTCCCCGCCGCTCCTGGCACAGCTCCATGATCGGCCCGATGAAATCCTTTGTGACCATGATCTCGGCCGAAACGATGGGTTCTTCCATATGATCGATCTCGGAAGGATCCGGCAGGTTGGAAGGATTGGTCAGTTCGATCATCTCCCCGTTGGTCTTGAACACCTTATAGACCACGCTGGGCGCCGTTGTGACCAGATCCAGGTCATATTCCCTCTCCAGCCTCTCCTGTATCACTTCCAGATGCAGAAGTCCCAGGAAGCCGCAGCGGAAACCAAAGCCGAGGGCCACGGAAGTCTCCGGTTCATAAAAAAGGGAAGCATCGTTTAAGGTCAGCTTTTCCAGCGCGTCCTTCAGGTCTGGATACTTCGCCCCATCCGCGGGATAAACGCCGCAATAGACCATGCTCAGTACTTTCTTATAGCCGGGCAGGGCTTCCGCGCAGGGGCGATCCGCCTCCGTCACCGTATCACCCACTGCCGTATCCTTCACATTTTTGATGGAAGCCGTTAAGTAGCCCACCATGCCGGCCGAAAGCTCCTCGCAGGGGATGAACTGCCCGGCGCCAAACCAGCCCACTTCCACCACTTCGGCCACGGCCCCGGTAGCCATCATCTTTACTTTTGTTCCTTTTCGAACCCTTCCGTCCATGATGCGCATGAAGACGATCACGCCCCGGTAGGAATCATAGAGCGAATCAAAGATCAATGCCTTCAGCGGTGCATCCGGATCACCCTTCGGCGCCGGCACCTTCGCTACGATGGCCTCCAGCACCTCTTCGATACCGATGCCGTTTTTTGCGCTGATCAGCGGCGCATCCTGCGCCTCGATCCCGATCACATCCTCGATCTCGTCCTTTACACGCTCCGGTTCCGCACTGGGCAGATCGATCTTGTTGATCACGGGAAAGACCTCCAGATCGTGATCCAGGGCCAGATATACATTGGCCAGGGTCTGGGCCTCGATCCCCTGGGCCGCATCCACCACCAGCACCGCTCCGTCGCAGGCCGCCAGTGCACGGCTCACTTCATAATTAAAGTCCACATGTCCCGGCGTGTCGATCAGATTCAGCACATATTCTTTCCCGTCCCTGGCTTTATAGATCGTGCGGACCGCCTGGGCCTTGATCGTGATGCCCCGCTCCCTCTCCAGATCCATATTATCCAGCACCTGTTCCTGCATCTCACGCTCGGTCAGCAGCCCCGTCTTTTCGATGATGCGGTCCGCAAGAGTGGATTTTCCGTGGTCGATATGTGCCACGATGCAGAAATTTCTTATATTCTCCTGTCCGGTCATTTCCGATTCTCCGATCCATTATAATAGTTCCGAAACGCCCATCCCCGAACGCATTCAGAACCCGTACGGACACTGAAGCCCAAACAGCCTCAGACCATTGCATCATACCATTGAAAGAAGTACCGCGTCAACAATTCCGCCGAAAAAACGAATTTTTCCCTTGACATACAGCGATTCATCCATTAAAATCTCTTTTGTCTGTACAGACTGTCCGTGTCCGGCGCTGGCAGATATAGAGGAGTAGTTATAATATCATCAGTCAGGAGGTACAGGGACTTGGCAAACATCAAATCCGCAAAGAAAAGGATCCTTGTGAGCCAGACCAGAGCCGAGAGAAACAAGGCGATCCGTTCCGGCGTCAAGACTGCCGTAAAGAAAGTTTACGCAGCCATCGAAGCCGGTGACAAGACCGCTGCAAAGGAAGCACTGCTCAACGCCGCCAGCACCATCGATAAGGCCACCAGCAAGGGTGTATACCACAAGAACTACGCTTCCAGAAAGATCTCGCGTTTAAGTCTTGCCGTAAATAAGATTGCGTAAAAAAGCAGAAAACAGATCAGAAACTCCGGGTACCGTCATGCCCGGAGTTTTTGTATCCGGAAAGTCTTCCCGTCTTTTGTTTGGAGAAAACGATATGCGCAAAAGGATACTCGCCTATCTCAGCTTCATCGATATGATCCTTGCCCACGAGCTGCCGGTCACAGCTTCTTTTGATGCGGACGGCAATTATACAAAAAAAGCGGCCAAGGACGAAGCCCCTACCCGCAGGGATTATGAAAAGCTTGCCGACATCCATCTGTCGCAAATCGCCTTCTTTTCCCACGAACGTCTGATCCACCTGATCGTCACCGTTCTCTTTGCGATCCTGACCTTTGCGGTCTTTCTGCTCTGTTTTGTACTCCTGCAGACCACGGAAACTTTCTCCGTTCCGCTCTTTGTCCTGATGCTGGTGCTGCTGGTACTGCTCGTCCCCTATGTCTGGCATTATTATATCCTGGAAAACGGCGTGCAGAAGATGTACCGCCAGTACGACGAGATCATGAAGCAGATCCGGCAGTAATGCTTTTCAGGCGTTCCGGGAAAGCTATTTCTTATCCCCCATGCCGTCGATGATCTTTTCGATCAGCAGTTTTTTCACATACACATCCAGTATCAGCATGCACAGGAAGGAAAAGGTCTGGAGGAATTCCTTCTCATCTCCATCCGGCAGATCCGAAAAACCTTCCCGCGACTTTTCATATTTACGCATCACATCGTCTTTTAAGCCGTCCAGCTGCTTTTCGGACATGCCCAGTGCTTCCTCGTAGATCGCCGCGATGTCCAGCTTCCCTTTTTTCCCGTAATAACGTTCCGTCAAAGGTCCCAGCAGGCGCTGGATGTCGTTGATGGACAGGATATTCTTAAAATAATAGATAAAGATCAGGAGCAGGATATGCTCCCGGTTATACTTCTTCTTTTCCGGCGGCGGCAGCAGATCGTTTTTGGCATAATTATTGATCATGGTCTTGGTCAGGATCCGTTCTTCCTTATCCTGATACCTTGCCGTGTTCTTCAGCCGGCTGTCGATGAAGCCGGTCAGCTGATCCATATAGAGCTCGATCCCCGGAATGTCCTCCGGACGGATAAAACGTATCCTCCCCAGGCTTTGCATGATGGAATTGATCAGATCTTCGGTATCGAGCGTCATGATGAACCTCCGCCTCTTCATAATATGCCGGTTTTCCGTCCCCGCCCTTCACCGGCCCGGGATGTATAGCGGCAACGCTGTCCTGCGGTTTTCAATACGCCGACAGCAAGTAGATTATACCACTTCGGGCGAAAAATATATATATAAATTTCTTTACTTTTCTTTGCGTCTGTGCTATATTATGTATGTCGTGTTTTGACGCATATATTTTTTTGGAGGTAAGCAAGATGCAAGGCAAGGTAAAGTGGTTTAACGCACAGAAGGGCTATGGTTTCCTTTCTACCGAGGAAGGCAAGGATGTATTCGTACACTACACCGCCATCCAGAACGTAGAGGGCTACAAGACGCTGGACGAGGGTCAGGCTGTTGAGTTTGATATCGTAGACGGCGCCAAGGGGCCTCAGGCAGCCAACGTAACGAAGCTCTGAGCCACGCTTTTAATCAAACCTGAGCGATGTGCGTTTTCTATAAATGATTAGAACGAACAACACTGTATGGAACGATTAAAAAAGAAGAACCGGTTTTAAGCCGGTTCTTTTTTTGAGCAATATCCCGATGCGCTTATCATCTGCATTCAGCCCTTCCGCCGTAACACTCTCCCGATCCGTCCTGCCATCTTTTTCATAAAGATCAGGAGGACAGCCCCGGCTGTCACATACAGGATCCGGAAAAGGCAGCTGAAAGCGAAGTTCTTTTCATCTCTCCACAGAAAACTCCCAAAGAAGAAGGTATCGATACTGTGCACGAGCAGGAAATAAAGCGAATACTTACCGATAAATTCCAGGGGGATGATACGGAAAGGCAGGGCCGCCAGGCCTCTGCACAGTTCGAAGATAAAAAGCGATCCTCCCGCGGCACAGAGATAGAAAAGCGGGAACAGCGGGTAAGACCTGGTCGCAAGCTCCAGATGTTCCGGAAACATCACAAAAAGCGTTACGATCCATAGCAGAAAAGCCGGGATAAAATAACGGGATTCCCTTTTCTCCTTCCAATAAGCGCTCCGGCTCATCCTGTCGCCCAGCCAGAAAAACGGTTGGACGGCAAGAACGATGTCGCCCGAAAAAGGAAGCGCCTCCGACAGGATCCCAAGAAATCCCAGCAACAGAGATATAAATATCTGCTGTTTTTCCTCAAACAAAAGCTTTACACTGTTGTACAAAAGCCTTCCGAGGAACAGCACCACCAGAAACCACAGCATTCCCAAAGGAGCGATCGTTTCCGAATCATGCGTAATGCTTGCGCCGCTTGAAAACAGCAGCCGTTTCAAAGCATCACGCAGATATTCCGTAAGCTCTATGCTCTTTCCCTGATCAGACCAGAAAAACGCAAGCTGTAAAAGCCATATGAGTACTACCGGGATCAGCAGATGCCGCGCCCCTCTTTTCGTCTTCTCCATAAGGGACGTTTTATCCTGCGCCCAGCGATAAGTGAATGCCCCGAGGATAAAGAAAAGCGGCATATGGAAAGAAAAGATCATCCCGCGGATATATATGGAGGTAAAATCATCAAACTCCAGCGTGTGCCCTATGATGACCAGGAGGATCGCTATCCCCCTGGCAAGATCTGCCCAGCCGATCCGTTCCGGACTCTTCGCTTCTTTCACGCTTATCGTACTTTCTTTCATCCGTCGTTAAGTGCGGCGGCATCCGTTTCCGGTCTGCCGCCCTGTTCTTCTTTATGAGCCTGTAATAAAAGCTTTTTATTTTACAACCTTCTCAAAATCGGACTTCGGATGCTTGCAGATCGGGCAGATGAAATCGTCCGGCAGTTCCTCGCCCACATACTCGTAGCCGCAGATCTTGCAGCGCCATACGGTCTCACCGCTCTTTGTCTCCCCTACCGCTTCCGGCTTGGGCTTGATCCGGGACTGATAATAGCTGTAGGTTGCGGAGGGCGCTTTACTCAGCACATCCATATCCGTCACATCGGCGATAAAGAGCGTGTGGCTTCCAAGCTCGACCTGCTGGCAGATCTTTGCGGAAAGAAAGGCATTTGTCCCTTTTTTTACATAGATCAGACCGTTTTCCGAGCGCTCATAGTCCGAAAAGCCCGCGAATTTATCCGTATCCCTGCCGGACTGGAAACCGAATCTCTTAAAAAGTTCAAAATCCGCCTCTTCACTGATCACCGAGACATTAAATACCCCGGCTTCTTTCATCAGTTCATTCGTATAATTGGCACAGTTTACGGCCAGCGCGATGCGGTTCGGCTCGCTCGTCACCTGGATCGCCGTATTGGTGATGCAGCCGTTATCCTTATCCCCCACCTTCGTCGATACCACGAACAGGCCATACGACAGTGCATACATAGCTTTTGTATTCATATTGAATCCCTCCATCCCCTGCAGAAACAGTGATATCCTACCTTACGTCCGTGGGCCGGCAGCCCATGGAACAGTATCTATTTTACCTCTTTTTACCCTTCTTGTCCATGACACCCGCTATCATAGAGTAAAGAATTTGTCAGTTGAATAAATACAAAAAAATGAGAGTGAGTACCATCTAAGGTATAATAAATTGTCCAAAAAATAAAATACTAAGGAGGTATCACTCTCATGGACATTGTAGCATTATTT
>JAEEGL012006428.1_pt1 | contig 32411 bp, 21 predicted proteins | sample 9134231 | NCBI WGS metagenome assembly JAEEGL01 (sample SAMN16246548, study PRJNA631951) | gut metagenome | biome: gut microbiome; feature: rumen; material: fiber-attached | host: Bos | place: Iran: Karaj | collected 2018-10 | reverse complement strand
GCAGGAAGAAGCGGCTACAGCGATGAATATCAGCAGGAGAAAGCTACAATCTATTGAAATGAATGAACATCCGGTGACGATAGAAGATATCTTAGATTTTGCGAAGCTCTATAAAGTGGATGTTCGGGAGCTGCTTTTGGAGGAATATGCTGAGTTGAGCACGGAGCAGATCCTCTGTAACCGGTATATCTCCTTACTGAGGCTGTATGATCAACTTTCGGACAGAGACAAAGAAGATGTCATATGGGTGATCAAACAGAGGATCAACGGTTATATTTGATGTCGATCCTCTAGAAAATGCTTAATCTAAGTGCAGAGCTTTTCTCTGCGCTTAGATCCTCTTACATAGCTCGGTCATGGACGAGAAGTCTTTGACCGGGCTATATTTATGCCCTGCAGGCGGCAGGACGAATAAATAGGGAGGTAGCAGATGATAAGAAATGAAATCAAAGACAAGTTTACTAACGTGGGCGAAGAAGTAAAGAAAGGCGGTGATGGCTTGATCTTCGACTACCTTTACGAAGGGCAGTCCGAAGCGTTTTCATTCTATAGGACTCCGCAGGTATTCTATACGGATGAAAGATTCCGAGAACTCTCCTCGGATGCAAAAACCTTATACGGTATCCTTCTGGACCGGGTATCATTGTCCAGGAAAAACGGCTGGCGGGATGATGAGGGCAGAGTATTCGTGTATATGACGGTCCGATCGATCGAGACGGCGCTGGGCTGCGCACATCAAAAAGCATGCGGCTTGTTGGCCGAACTGGAGGAATTCGGCCTGATCGAGCGCGTGAAACAGCACCTGTGCAAACCGGACCGCATTTATGTGAAGAACTTCATCCAGGTATGGAATTCAAACGCACGGCGGTATGAAAATCATACCACCGGCGGTATGAAAAACATACCTACGGAAGTATGGAAATCATACCCTAATAATACTGATACTAATAATACTGAATCAAGTAATACCAATCCTATCCTATCCGATGAGGATGAGGATACGGATGCGGATGAGAGGGAAACTTACCGGGAGCTGCTGTATCGGTATTTAGAACTGGAGTATCTTTATGAACGTTATCCTTACGACCGGGACACTATCGATGCGATTTTCGAACTGATGCTGGATGTGATCTGCTCAAAGAGGACGACGATCCGCATAGCCGGAGATGACAAACCGACTCAGGTCGTTAGATCACAGCTATTAAAACTCAACATGAAGCATATCGAATATATCTTGGAATGCATGAAGAACAACACGTCCAAGGTTCGAAACATCAAGCAGTATATGCTGGCAATGGTCTATAACGCTCCAATGACCATGAACAGTTACTATGAGCAAATGGTGAACCATGATATGGCGGAAGGACTGATTTGATAAGATGAATAATAATGCCGCTATCGGAATGCATCCGATAGCGGCTATCTTTATTTGTTCGGAACGAACATACAGCCATCGCCCAGGGTGATGATTTGGTGGAGACTGGGCGGAGCCCGGGGAGCACGCATGGAAGATGTGACTATCGGAATGCCCTGCTTGCCACTGGTGATATATTTATTGGACTTAGTGCAGAAAATGAATGTATTCGGGCCATAAAATGGCATGTTGTGGGATGATCTGTCTTGAAATATAGTGTAATAAGGGGTATAATTCAGAGAGAAGACGATATGTAGCCCTTTATATTGGATAACGTAACCAAGAAATAAATTAGATGTAAAACCCGAATAAAAGAGAATACATAAATGAACTTCAGAAGATTTCTTTCTAAAAGAAAGGGTGAAAGTATATGGCTACTGTAAATTGGGACCAATTAGTGCGTTTTACTAATCTAGTCAGAGAAGAGTATGAAGATTTGGACGATGTTTGCAATGATCCTGGATTAGGTTTGGTAATGCTTTATGCTTTCTATCATTATTTCAATGCGGACGTTACTAGATTGGAAGATGTTCTGAATGGAGTCGTAAGAAAAACTGAGACTAATCTTCATGTTCTGGGTATTTATACGGCTCTTTTGGATGAGGAATCTGTAGATTTCTTGACTGTTATGCAAGAGGAGTATTATAAGGGGGTTTTTATTAATTGCATTGAAGAACGGTTGAACTCTCTTGCACAAAAGATGGCGTATGTTGTTGTAAAAACTCCCTATATGGATAACGAGGAAGCAATAGATGTGTATTCGGCCCTGGGCTGTTCTTTGGGGGATACAAATATTTACACCAATAGGATCCTTTGCGATTTTGAATTGCCAGCCGAGGAAAAAATAGAGGTGCAAAGAAGGGTATCTGGTTACAGCGTCAAAAATAAAAATATACACTTTGAAATACTCTTCCGGGATGATATCCAAGAAGAGATTAACGACATTGAAAGTCCAAAGGAATACGTTGATCATGGTCGATTAGGTTTGTTTTACCCGGGTTCAATTTGCTATTTTGGTGAAGAGCGTTCTTTCCTTTCGATGATCTCAGCAAAGTCTCTGAAACGGGTATTTATGGAATTTGGAAACAAGGGTTTGCTAGATAGCAATTTGCGTTTCTTTGTTTCTTCGAAAAGAATAGATCCTCAAATCGTGTATACCATCCAGAATGAGCCGGAGAATTTCGTATATTATAACAACGGAATAATTGTAACGTGTGATGATTATCATATAGTGAGTGGGGATATACAATTAGTAAATTTTTCAATAGTTAACGGTGGGCAAACCACAAATCTCATTGGAAGAACGGAGTTTGAGAATGATTTCCCTGTGATTTGCAAGGTTATAAAGAATAAATATAGCGATATTGAACGTCGAATTGGCTTCCTTTCGAAAGTCGCTGAAGCAAGCAACACTCAAAAGCCGATAAATGCTAAAGATCTTATTGCAAATAGAAAGGAACAGAAATTACTGAAATTGCAGTTTGCTCGAGCCGGCATTTTTTTGAGAGTTAAACGAGGCGAGAAGATAGATAAAACAGTCTATAAAGCTGCCTGGCAGAATGCCTCGAATGATGAGATGGCCCAGTTTATCTATTCAATGGTATATCAATGCCCAGGAGCTTCCAAAAACTCAAAATCCAAACTCCTGGAGACGGAAAGAACATATAAAACCATTTTTGATTCACAGTATACTGATGGTTTCTTTATTTCAGTTCAGTATATGAAAGCTGCATATAGTGAATGGCTAAAACGATTAAAGAAAACAGAAACAAAGTCGTCAGTAAAGTATGCGTTAGCCAAAAACGGTTTTCTTATGACACTGGGAGCATACGGTTTGATTTATAAAACGGCTATAAATGATGGGCTGAGAAACTATTTGATTAGGGAACAGGATTTTTCCAATACTAACGCGTCGTTGAAAGTGCATATTCAACAAAACGATATTGGGAAGACGGACCTTTTTAACAGGGAGTCATTGGATCAGGTGAAATGGAACCAGTTATTTGCTCTATTCGAGAAAGTATTTGGCCATATATTGCTTCCATCGTATGAAAGGTTTAAAAAAGTTAATCCTACATATACATATTCTCATTTCGTAAAAAGCGATACATATTATTACAACTACGTAGTTCCTCAGGTTATTTCGCTTTTGAAGGATGAAGGGATTATAACAGATCTGCTTGTGGGAACGGTGAAACAAAAGGTGATTATAGACTATGATAAAGCGCTTGAGGCTCAAGATAGACTTTACAAGCCGGGACTAGAACAAGAACTAATAGACTTCAGAAGGAAAATATATCATGAGTCCAATAAAGAGATTCAAGCCTACGAGGTTATCTCCAATAGGCAACTCGCAAGTGTTATAAAGTATTTGCCTAAAACAGTGATGGATTTAAGCAGAATGTGTGGATTTAAAACTGCTCAGTTGAACACTTATGGGCAACAGATACTTCAAATCATAAAAAAATATACAAATATAGATGATATGGTGTAGATATGAGTAATGTAGAAAAGTTTCAAACACAACGGTTAGGTAAAGGAAGCCTATATTACATTTTTGAAAATATGGCTAAACATTCCAATTGTGCTATAATTCGAGAGAAGCAGTCGGATGACGCAAACCCGTTTGAACTTTACAGCATAGTCCTTCCTGACGGCTTCCGAATTAAAGTTCATGTATACTTAAAAAACATTACTGGTGCGGGATGGTCGGATAAGCCGGAGATAAAACGAATTCAAATAAGAAAACCATTACAGTTGCCAAAGCAACGAAGAGACGATTTTTACATTCTTTGTGGACTGTGTAATTATAATTCGGAGAACGTATTGGTGGTATGGGATCCATGGAATTACATGACTCATAAAACGGCCTGCTCCTGTTACGTTTTTATTTCTTCGCTGGAAAAAGCTATTAACGGAGGCTTCTTCCACGGACTAAACAAAGGGAAAGAAGTAATGACGTGCACGGCACAGCATTTCGGAGAACTGATAAGAGAGATTTCATCTAGATATTGTTAATGGAGGTGGAGTTATGCAGACAAAGGGAAAAGCAAATATTAAAATCGGAACTGGGATCATGGAAGCGTTTACTAGAATGCCAGTAGAGACGGAACAATTATTACGAGAATTTATTGACAATTCCACTACCAGTTATTATGATCACATGGTGGAATTAAACAAGGTTGTAACTCAACAGAAATGTATAGTAAATATTGAATGGGACGATAGTAGGATAGTTATCGAGGATAATTCCTTCGGGATGAACCTGGAAGAATTTTATAGAGCGCTACGTCCTAATGCGAAAGCTGAATCATATTCTGAGGATGCAAGGGGAAAATATGGACTGGGACTAAAATACGCAGCTTTGAATTTGGGTAACCATTACACAATTGATACTACTGCATTTGGTTCCGACAAGCGTTATTATGCAGAAATTGATCTAGATGTTCTAAAGACTGATATTGAAGAACTGGAGTATACTATTTCGGATGTTTTGGCATCTAAGCATTATACGAAGATAACTATCACAAAACTTGCAAGAACACTCAAAGAGATTCCTAAGAAGGGAACTAAAAGGAATACAAAGAGTAAAGAGGAACTATTAAGAGAAGCGATTTCACAAATTTATCAATTCGATATAACGCAAGGTAAGTTGGATGTTTTCTTGAACGGGAAAAAGATAGTTTACAATGAACCGGAATTTTTACAAAAAAAGGATGGCGGTGAGTTCTTTTCGACATTTGATGATACGTTTGATTTTGGCGGAAAGGAGTACGCTTATCATGGGTGGATAGCTATTTTGAAGAAGGGAGATGTTACCAATGCTGGCTTCATGTTGGTACAGAAAGAAAGGGCTATTCAGTTGAATTATCGACCAGAAGATTTGTTTGGCAAAAGTAATGATTTTCGATATCAAAGAGTGGTCGGAGAAATAAGCCTTGATGGTGACAACTGGGTTGTTACGTTCACTAAAAATGCAGTCAAGTGGGATGATTTTGGTTTGGAGGACACATTCATTCAAAGCCTTAAAGACAATAGTGAGATTACTAGTATTTTCGACTACGCGAAGTCCTATAGAAAAAGTAGCGAAAATGTTACAAAGGACAATGTTAAAAAGTGGCAGAAGGACATAGAAAAATCATTCCAAAGCAAGAATAACAGTGCTGAGGTAAAGAACGAAGATAACCCGACGACTAAAGATCAGCCCCTGAACGATGATACACCGAATAAAACTTTAAAAGAAACCAAAGAGGTTTCGACGGTTAAAACACCGGAGGATAAGACATCCGATGAGCCGGTATGCATTCCGATTTCGTATGCGGGTATTGACTACGAATTTGAGATAACTCCGTCTGCTGATACGTTACCGGAAACGCCATGGATTAAAACCCAAGAAAAAGATGCCCAGAACAACAAATATAGGATAGAAATTAACGTTAGGAGTCCGTTTTTCGAGGAGTATAGGGATCAGAAGTCTAAGAAATTAATAACTAAGATGGCCCTATGCGTTGCTCTCGCACAATTGGCCAGCAAAAAATCTGGATTAAGTATAGCAGATTCGCAAAAGTATGTTGAAGAATTAAACGCAATTTTGGCATCAACTGGAAAGGGCGATTAAATGTCAGATCAAATACAATTAGTCGAATATATAGATGATGGTGATGACAGGTTTTTAAAGAATCCGAAAGTAGACGGGGAGTTTAGAAATCTGTTGTATGCAAGCATGGCCGAAAAACAAGGCGTGGATACGGTTAATGCTATTTTTGCAAATGCATATAAGGCATTGGATTATTTTGCAAATCCAGCCATTCACCCTAATACGACAAAAGTACTATGCCTTGGAAAGGTTCAAAGTGGGAAAACCGCATTCTTCATCTCGGTTGTTTCTATGGCATTTGATAATGGATATGATATTGCTTTTTTGATTGGCGGAACGAAAAATACGTTGAGGGATCAGAACTATGAACGCGTGAACAAGGAGTTTTCTAACAACCCTAGGGTCAAGGTGGTTGAACTCAATGAAGTAAATGGAGATGATATAGCGCTGCATGTGAAAAATGGATATAAAGTTGTGGCAGTAGTTTTAAAAAATGCAGCCCAAAAGAGGAATATCGGCAGGATGAAGTCGGCTATGAAGTATAATTCTGATTGCGCGACACTTATAATTGATGATGAAGGAGATGAATATTCCCCTGGCGCTCCGAAACTAAAAGAGAAAAATCCAAAAGCTGGAAAAACGCATGATGCGATTGTGGAATTGTTGGGTAGTGCAAATTGCGTCACATATTTATCAGTGACAGCAACTCCTCAAGCGAATCTTTTATTATCAACGATTGACGAGTTATCTCCAGAGCATGTTGTTCTGGTTGAGCCTGGGAAGGGATACACTGGTGGAAATGCTTTCCATGATACATCGGATAATCCACATGTAATACAGATAAAAGATTCCGATGATTTTGAGGATTCCATACCAGAATCGTTTAAAGATGCATTATACTTTTTTATTTTTGCGTGCGCTCTCAAACTCAGCGAAGGAGACGAGGCGCCCTACTCGATGCTTGTTCATCCGTCGTCCCTAACTAAGGTTCATGAGATGGTTGCAGAAAAGATACGCATCGCTTATGATCAGATCACACACAATTTATCCGATGAAACGCATATTGCTTATAAAGATCAGTGCGAAAAACTTAAGCAACAATACTTGGAGTTCGCTAGGGAAAACGTAGTGTCGGTTACTTTCGAAACTGTTATTGGATGTGTTAAGGTTGTATTGGAGAAAATGCAGGTTCTTCAGGTGAATGCTGTTTCGGATGAAGAAAAGGAAAGCGATAAAAAATACATAATATATGTCGGTGGGAATATGCTTGGAAGGGGACTTACAATAAAAAACCTCTGCGTAACATATATCTATCGCGAGTCAAAAGAAACAGCAATTGACACCCTATATCAACGGGCGCGTTGGTTTGGATACAAGAGCAGGTATTTTGATATTTGCCGGGTTTATATGACGGCGAAACTAAAACAAGCATTTATTGACACGGTAGCCAGTGAAAACGATATGTGGAATGCGATAAGAGCGTTTTTGCTCACAAAAACTGAACTGAAAAAATTACCAAGGGTATTTAAACTGGATAATGATAGATTGATCTTGACTCGCAAAAGCATAGCAAGAACTATTACATTGCATCGTGTTAACCCTGGATACTCGTATAACAAGAGTGTTTGGTGGTCTCAAGAAGCGAAGGAAAAGAATAGACAATTGTTTGAGGCGTTTTTTGACCATTGGAAAGCAAAAGGAGAAGAAAAACAGTTTGGAACATCTGAGTATCAGACCCATTACGTTATTCAAATGAGGTATTCGGATTTTTTGGATCAGTTCCTAGAACTGTATATTTATCCGCGGGAAACGTCTTTTGGCGTGAAGGGCTTTGAGAGAATTATGGAGACCATAAAGTTGGATGCGATGGAAGATTTAGTCAGAGTGGTCGTAATGAGATACAAAACTAAACAATTCCGTGCATTAAGTCCTTCGAAATACACGATAAAGGAACTCCCTCAAAGCTGGAATGACGGAACGGCCTATTCAGGTGATAAATTTTTGGAGGGATTGCAAAACGTATTTCACTTTCAGATACATCTTGTTTATGTTGACAAAGATAATCCGGCTGAATATATGCCGATGCTAGCGATGAACAACCCGATTACGGAATTTAGCGCTCGATATGTTACGGGGGATAATGACTATGAAACAGTATAAATACATTAGTAATATTTCTGAAGAGGAACTAAAGACGGGAGTTGTCCACGCATGTTTTAATGAAGATGGTTTTAGATGCATTCTTATTAAGAATGCAGTTGAAAAAACTGTAATCTCCAAGTATGACACCGACAATCTGGGGATAAAGATGAATGCAGTTTTATCATTGAATGGAATGGATTATTATTTCCATATAGTGACTGCTAAGAAAAATGATTTATCTTCAAACAGTGGATTTGATTTGGTGTATGAATACGTATTTCGGAAAATACTCGAACCGATTAAGGACAGCGAATTAGCGGAATTAGTTCTCTCCATCGAGGAATACTTCAGGATTACTCCTGAAAAGAACAATAGATCATTGCAAATTGGAGTGTGGGGCGAACTGTTTTGCATTAAATGGATTTATAACCATGGCTACGAAGGGATAATACAGAAATACCATAATAATTTCTTTCTAAAGCATGATGTAGAGTTTACCTCTAACTTCAGAATGGAAATAAAGACTTCGGTTGATCAGAAACGTATTCATCATTTTCGACATGATCAGTTATGCCGCAATGACATAGACATTCTGGTTTCGTCAGTTTTGGTTGAGGAGGCCCAGCAAGGTACATCATTATATGCGTTGTTCTTGGATATTTTGGATTTGGTTTCAGATATAGAGGATAGATTTGCGATAAATAAAGCGATGAAGATGTGTGATGTCAATCAAGATAATCAGGGGCTTTCTTTTGCTGAAGAAAAGGCAGGCGACGATATACGGTTTTATCGTGCGAAATCTCTGCCGATGCTTAGCGTAGAGATTCCGGAAGGAATAACAAAAGTGGAATATAATGTCGATTGTGCTTTGGGGGCTCCCTTGGCTTTGAGTGATTTGATTGCTGAATTTATTAACTTATAGAGGCTTTAGGAGAAACAGATGAGCAAGTTTAAGTATATTGATTTATTCGCTGGTATTGGTGGCTTTCATCAGGCCATGGCTAGCCTCGGTGGTGAATGCGTTTTGGCATCTGAAATCGATGAGAGCGCAATTAAGACATATAAAAACAATTATGGAATTGATGCTGCGCACGACATTAATGACATCAAAGATAGTGAAATACCTGATCATGATGTATTATGTGCCGGCTTTCCCTGTCAGGCTTTTTCGAAAGCTGGAAAACAGATGGGGTTCAGCGATCCTACGAAGGGAACTCTGTTCTTTCAAATAAAGAGAATTCTTCTCGCAAAGAAACCTGAATATATAGTCCTTGAAAATGTTAAAAATCTTTTGTCCCATGATCATCATAATACCTGGAAGGTCATCGAGAGTGAATTAAAGAAAGCAGGTTATAATATCAAAGTTATAGTTATGAGCCCACATCAATTGGGGATTCCTCAACTCAGAGATCGAGTTTATATCCTTGGAATTAGATCAGATGTATATGGGGGGGAATTGGTTTTTGAGGTTCCGGACAAGAAGAATAAGAGTTCGTTGAATGCATATGAGGCGGGTATTTTTGATCCGGATGTGGATAAAAAATTCAATATCAGTGAGCAGGAAAAAGAGGTGCTGAAATGTTGGAATGAATTCTATCATGGGATAAAATTAAAAGTGATTGGTTTTCCGGTATGGTCTGCCGAGTTTGGTGCAACATATCCCTTGGATGATTATCCAGAGTGGAAAGCCGAGTTTTGTAGGAAGAACCGTAAATTATATGAGGACAATAAAAAGTTTATAGATAGGTGGCTGAAGAAATGGGACAACTTAAATCGTTTCACTCCAACCAACAGAAAGTTTGAATGGCAAGCTGGTACTTCGATTTCTTCAATATGGGATGGCTATATTCAATTTAGACCATCTGGAATACGAGTGAAAAGACCAGATGCCTTTCCGGCATTGGTTGCACTGGTGCAAATTCCCGTAATAGGGAAATACAAACGCAGACTTACACCTCGGGAAGCTGCAAGATTACAAAGTTTCCCAGAAACATTTATTCCAGATGAAAACGATTTTCAGGCTTATAAGCAATTTGGAAATGCTGTAAATGTCAATTGCGTTGAGTATTTGGCGAAGCAATTGTTTCAATACGGCCATTTGAGAGATGGGGATCAGTTGCCTAAAATGATAATACATTCTTGTGTAACCACTGTTACTAAGACGGAGAGATAAATTAAGCGTACATTCTGGTTAAATGCTAGTTGGGGGGGATATACGTATCAACGTCCTGATGATAACTTGCTTTTTACTATAAAAGTACTAAATTGATTTGCGGGTGGAAATGCGATTATGGAAGAGAACTTTAACTTCGATGTATATGATAAGATCGAAAGACAAGACCGACACAACTGGAAACTGTTTATTGATGCTATTTACAGGGCCAATCCGCGGAAGAAGGATATATCTGCAGAGGTTTTATCAAAACTGCTTGGAGTTAAAAATCAAGGAGGCTTTAGATACTTGGGTAAAACAGAGACTCCGAACTTAGTTGTTTTGTTTTCTAGTGGTGAGGATGTTTATTGGCGTGATGAAATGGATGCCAGTTTAGGCCTTTTCTTGTACTACGGGGATAATAAAACTCCCGGTAATGATTTGCATAAGACCAACCTACATGGAAACGAGATACTTCGGTATATGTTTTCGCTGGCTTCCTCTGACAACATAGAGGAGCGAAAGAAAATTCCACCGGTGTTGGTCTTTAAAAAATCTGGTGGTAGAAATGTGAAGTTTTTAGGTTTGGCTGTTCCTGGTATAAAGGGAAAACCAAGTAAAGAATGGCTCACTGCCGTATGGGGGTGCAATAAACAGGGCGATAGATTTCAGAATTACAAATCGTACTTTACCATTCTAAACACTGCTTCTGGATCTGAATTGGAAGAAGGGTATGGAATAAATCTTGCATGGATAAACGATATAGAAAAAGGCAGTGCATATGATAGTATTTATGCTCCTAAAGCATGGAAGAATTATGTCCAAAATCGTCGGTATTCGCCGCTTATTAGCAGGCTGATGACATATAATTATAGGACAGAAACTCAATTTTCCCAAGATCCGCAAAGGATGAAAATGCTTGAAATCATCCACTCATATTTTATTAAGAAAGACAGGGGCTATGGTTTCGAACAGTTTGCTTCTGATATGGTTGAATATTTGGATGACGCGGTAGTAAATATCGAGACTACACGACCATATAAAGATGGCGGGTTTGATGCTTCAGGGTTGTATAAGATCTTTAAAAATGTTGGCAATTCGGTGAATGTTGAATTCTATATGCAGGCTAAGTGTTATGCTAAGGATAATGCTGTAGGAGTAAAAGATACTGCCAGATTGATTTCCCGGATAAAAAATCGCCAATTCGGAATTATGGTGACCACGTCTTATATTGCTAAGCAAGCATTTGAAGAGGTTCAAGAGGATGGGCATCCGGTAGTTTTTATAACTGGGAAAAACATAATCGATTATATATATGATGAACTTGAAATAAGAACTGAAGATCAGTTACAAAGATGGCTTGAATCGAATTACTAGATTTGAGATTTAGTTGATGCGGTGGATTCCAACAAGTTCTCGTAATGGCTAAACTATTCACGGAGTGGATTATATGCAAAGACCTGATTATGATGGCGTTGTGTGTTGGGATGTATTTGACTGGGCATTCGCTGCGAACTATGAGCTTGCGGTAAAAAAACTAAAAAGCAATCGTGATATATATGCTCTTTCAAATATAAATGAGATTATAGAATTATATGTAATTTATCAGATTTTTACATGTAATGATCTTAAAGAAGAATACTCAAAGCCATACATGGAAAAAGTAAAATGCTTTATCCCTGTAGTAGCGCGCTTCTTTAAACAAATGAAAGATGAGAATCTGGAATCCTACTTTTTTTCCGTATGTGTTCATTACGTGGATGAATTCTGGGTATTGTTTGAGAAGTTTTCCTGCTATGATTCTGTCAGTAAAGAAGCGATGAAAAGATTCTTGATGCGGGATGATATTGTACTCCACTGCATTATTGAACATGGAAGAATAACTGATGCGTATGATCTTGAATTAGCTGATGTATTAAGGCATTCTAATCAAACGGCAGAGATGATAGTATCAGAATTCCTGGAAGAGCATAACAACAAACATAAGAAACTTTTTTTTCCTAAGAGCCTATCTCCAAGAGAGTATGAGGGGATTCTTCAGAAATATATTAATTCGGAGCATCCAAACGCTGGAGTGCTTCAGTTAATATGGCAATCGCAGAGTTCACCGGAATGTCCGATGAGTGATCAGTTGCGGCTGAGCGCGAAAAGAAAAGCGCAGGTAATTATTTCAAGTCTTGAAGGTGTGACATCAAGTTTTGGAATAGGAGTAAGTATTGCACCAATAAAAGGCTTGTTAGAGGTTACGAATAATGGCAATAACGATGTTCTGTTCAAGTTTAATTCAAAATTCTTGGAGGGGAGACTGGATTATAAGAGCATAATTGAGAACTTCTCTATTGTATTTGCATTTACTGACACTTTTGGCAGAAGCCGGTTCCCGTCGATTATCTCAAGACTTGGAGTTTTTGAAAGAGTATTCGGAGTAAAAGGCGCTAAGGAATATAGAACAGGCAACGCTTTTCGGGTTGAAGAACTTAGAAGTTTTGCTATTATGCAGACATATTACCACTTCCTGAAGAATAAGGGTATAAACATTGAAGAAGTAATTAGTTGGTTCTTTTCAGACTATTTGCGTGATAGATATGGCGTGATGGATTACAGGTTTAGTGCTTCTTCGATGGATAGTGGATTTATTGAGAAATGCAAGAATATCTCTTCTGAAATGGAAGGGGTATTGAAGCAATATAAGATGTATGTCGAGACGGGATGTATAGATAGGGAATTATTTGAATTTGCTTCATCTGGTATAGCATTTCGGACACTATCGTCGCAGATAACAGATAAATATGCGTATGCAAGTTCAGATAAACTTCAGCAGGAGTTATTCCTGCTATTCTCAGATCAGAGTTTGCTTGCTTATCTGCCTGGTTACAAAGAGTACAACAACTTTGTAGATTTGGCTACAATGGAAAGAATTAAACTTGAAGATTACAAGCAGCCTGAACAGAGAAACTTGGCATTTCTAATCTCAAGACAGACCGTTTGTACTGATTCTAATGGTTATATCATGCTTAATCTTAAAAGGGTCGTACTATTTAAGGATCTTTATGACAATGATGTTCTTTGCCTTAAGTACTGTGGAGATTATCAAGAGATAATTGATGATCTCGTAGCAAATAGAGATATAGAGATAGAAAGTAGATTATTTAGTAGACCGGAAAGCGATTACTTGAATTATATGCTGAATAAATCTACTTTCAGTAATGGTCTGGATTTGAGAAACAGATATGCTCATGGAAACTATTCTAAGGACGAGAGTGAACAGGAGAAGGATTATATAAGATTGCTTAAGATTATGATTATGGTTTTACTAAAAGTTAAGGAAGAATTTGATCTTAAGATGTAGGAACGAGCGTGATTGTATTATGGCAACACCACTGTCTGGATAAAGGATATTTTTTCGATGTAATTCAAAAAGACAAATAATTCCATGAATGAATATCTCGCACTCAGGGGCACGGAATTGTTTAATAAAAAATGTTGCTGGGGGGTGCGCTGTACGATTGCTTTGGCTATCATAGAGTTAACTGTCCGGACTTTGAGAACTGTCTTTTCGGAACGTGAGATGAGTATTCTGGGTTGATTTCCTATCGCCGGACTGGTGATGTAAACCATCCCGGAATATTCAGTTCTGGCCTTAGTGATGTATATTCCGCTGACTCAGACCACCTTTCACGGCCTTTCAGACCAATCTTCACGGAAGGAGAGACCAGCTCTCGCGGAGAACTGATCACCCCTCCCGAAGCGGAGTTTAGTTTGCCGCATCCGATTTGCGGATCAATTACGAGGAGTTCTTCCGCCTACGGGCCATATATTATAAAAGACCATAGTTGGGTTTATGAATTCAAACTAGGGGGGCACATATGAGAAATACTATTCAGTTGGAATTAAAACTTGCTAAGAGTATGATGATAGAGGAATTTGCATTCCGGAATCATAAGATGGCTAAATTGACGAGAGAAAATGTGGCTAAAGCGGAGGCTATGATACGTAACGACTCAGCTTACATTCGTTCGTCAGATATAAATGCAGCACCTAACGAAAAGTATGGAGGATCCACAGCATACTGGATGACACAGTTGAAAGGTGTACTGATAGACGGCCAAGAAAACAAATTATACTCGTATGAAGAGATTATAAAAGGCGCTGTTGAGGCAGTGGATCGAGAAAACAGCACACATTTGAATTCCGATAATTGTGGCCGACAGGAGATAACAGAAAGAATATGCCGTTTTGAGTGCAATGAACTGATTAAGTGCCTTAAGGCTCCCGAATACAAAGATATGCTACTAATCCGCGAAATATCCAGGGTAACTTCGGCCAAGAAAAGAGCGCGTACAAATATATCATTCGCGAGTAAGTTTTGTCACTACGCTTGTTTTTATCTGTTTGAAGGAACGGAATTTCAGGATAATTATCCAATCTATGATAGAATCCTGAAGACTGTTTTGGTTTGGTACTTGGATTATTATTCAATCGATCATTTTGATTTGCGAACCTATAAAGGGTATAGAGAGGCTGTGGACAGTGTGATTTTCGCTTCGCGTGGCAATATAAGTCGCAATGGGTTTGATCATTTGCTTTGGTATTTCCACAAAGGACGGATGTAGAAGTACTATTTTAAAACATTCTCTTATGTAAAGGAGCATATTATCCACTGCACTTGTAGGTACTATAGATGGATTGAAAAAGATATTTTAGCATACGCTAAAGGGTGTGTGAATAGTAGTTTAGATTGATTAATCAGAGACGATAAAGTGCTCTTGGGCTTTACGGAAGGCTTTGAGTAGAACGTGATGTAGATCTTGCTGACTTTGATTTGAGAAACGTGCGAAAGGAATGAATATTATGGATAATAATCTTTCCGGTAGGATACTTGGTGCTCCAGTTAATAATGCAGACTTAGGAAGAGGTTATATAACGAACTTTTTCAGAAAAAGTGACGGCGAATACTATGTTTCAGTCGCGTTTAATAAAGTTCAAACAGAAAAGACCTATTTGGCAAACACAGCGTTTTTTAAGGGGGTGTTGGCCCTTGAAAGCGAAGAACTGAATAATGACGTCAAATTAGCGCTTTTGCGTTATAAAGCTAAACTGGAACAAGAGAAGAGGGTGGCAACGACTAATAAAACAAAGGGCCCATCTCAAAATGAAAAAGTGAATTATCTTGTCAGCAAGGTAATGAGTGGCAGGACAATTGCTGTAGATCTTATTGAAGTCTATGATGATCCGATATTTGAAAAAACGCTGTGTGAGGAGAGTTTTACTTTTCTTGAGAGAATAATGGAAGGAGCATCATTAACAAGACCGCAGAGAGCATGTGTTGTATGTGGACTTTCGCTTATTGCACTTAAATGTTATGATGGTGATCTTCATACGCATATTGAAAACAAATATCGTGAGTACCGCCCGAGTACACAGTATTATTTTTCTAGGTCAGCAATTCAAAATGGTGTCTATAAAGTTATAGGTGATTTTCGTGCCCAAATCAAGTATTTTGATCCTCAGTCATATGTAGCAGTTCCAATTGTCCTGTGTTGTATTCCTCATTATCGGCTGAAAGATCTTTTCAAGATTTCCTACGACATATATGAAAAGAAACTATTATGCGATGAAAATCTATCGGATGATCAGATATGCGAAAAAGTAGTTGAAACATTTAATGCACTACGGAGGAAGGATCTTCTTTCTGATTCGGATACTATCAAAGGAACTAATTATTTGATGTCCAAGTATACCCAATCCTGTATACATAGCGGATACGGGATTGAGGACTTGGCTCAAGTTGTGGCTTATTGCATACGTTTGATGATTTTACATCTTTCTAGACCTGAGGATTCATTTAAAGTGAAGACATATTATCGGGAAGCTTATGAGACGTGGACATCCAACTTTGACTCGGATGAAAAGGAAAAATCTAAATATGAGAAACGTAGATTTATTTCGCAACCATATTTCAAACTGGAAAACAATACGGTATATTTAACTACTGGCGAGTATAACCTGGATGATACTGTAAATCCTAATGAAGTACATATATGTGTATACAATAAAGATCAACTAATCGAGGATAGATTAATTACAGATCCCAATGCAATAATGTTTTCTGATGAAACAGCTGCGATAAGTGGCTATATTCTCAAAAGGCAGAGATTTGAAATACCAGTTTGCCCGTTGGGAAACCTATCGTACATTATTACCTGCAGTGGTCGCACTTTGGGAGATTCAAAATCTCGACTTTATAGAGATGTATTGTTCTTTGACGGAAGCGGGAAAGAGGTCAAACCTGGAACTAATTATTCGGGTAGCCTATTTGCACTAACTAAATACTCTCTTAAAGAAGAATATGGCGAAGATATTAAGGAAAGCAAGTCTGATGGTTATTATATTTCAATAATTGAAGTTAATGATCATGATTCGTTCCGGTTTGATTCTGAACCTTATATCTTTTATAAGATTACGAACGCTCAACTGATCGGATATGAGATACCTTGGTGTTTGTTTACATCGCTGACTGGAAAACAATTTCCAGTATATAGTGAAGTAACTATACTTTTTCCCTCTTCATGTGAGAAAGAGGATATATCTCTTGTCATAGATGACCATGAGTATAATTATTCAGATGTATCAGATGTAAGCTTTTCGGCGCGGCTGTTTTCTAAAGAGCATGGGGGTGTATCGACTTATCTGATTAAGGTGTTCGGTTTACCTCCTGGATTTCACACTATTCGAGTATATAATTCTGCCAGTGAAAGACAAATTAACGGTGGCAGTTTCAAGGTCGTTTATGATCCAGAGATGAAGAAGTCTTTTTTCTCTCGCAATGATAAAGGAATCATCTATTCTTTGGAGTCGAGCTTTTTGGATAATCAACCCCTCATGTATGAGTATGGTGTTCCGCGAAAGGAGCTTAAAGCCTTCGTTAAAAGCTTGGGTCCCGGTACTATAGTGATTTATCCAACTACTATCAGTTATAGCGTTGATGGGAGCGCATGGACAAATATTGACAACAAGCTTTATCTGTGCGATCTCCCTGTGAGCGTCAAGACTATCTCACTTTGCGGTCCAACTAATATGGTGGCGTATTCGGTTGTTTCAAATGAAAGGGAGAAGAAGCAAAAACTTGCAATTAATGTTGACCCTGAATATCCATGTAGATATACAGTGCACATCTCTCATTTTAGGACCATTAAAGGGGAAAAAAACGCCAAACTGTCGCTTGAATACCAGAATAAGACTAAGTATTTGATAATCAGTTATTTTCCATTTGTCTACAGAGATGATTGCAAGTTCTATTATGATAAAGAAGAAGGCGTGCACAGATTTGTAATTCGATATGAGGGATCAAGTAAGATCAAGGCTATAGTTCAATCACTAAAACCAGAGATGCTGCTGGCCTCAAGAGAAATTTACAGCGGGGTCCCCATTGAGATAAAAGAAACGGATATTCCTAGAAATGTAAGGTCATTGAGTGTTTCTCTTTATGGAAGGAAATATGACGCTTTATTTGATCCATATCAGACCGAACCGTTCTTGACTTTTCCTAAGTATGATCTTGGAAGAGTTTCTGTAAAAGTATACTCTCTTTCAGAGGGGATTAAAGTGGATAAAGGAGTGCTATCTTGTAGAGTCAGTTTTGAAGGAGCGGACACAATAAGAGCCGATGTGTTACCAACAGGCTTTAACACTCCCTTATTATCGAAGCACGTTCATTCGGGCGCCACGTTGGCGCTGAATATTTCAGCGCTTCCATTTAATTCATATATTATACGGTTATATAATTCTACTAATGAAACGGCGGAAAAAGGCGAAGAGGAACCGTTCTATTACTCACCACAAATTAGGGTTGATTCGCCGTTCCTAAAACATACGTTTCCAATATCTACTGTAACACTAACTGATGGATCGAAAATTCCGGTAGCGTATTCTATTCGATTTATGACTATTGAGGAGATAGACAAGAAGTATTATTTAATTGCAACGCTGAAGGATAAAAGATCGGATACAATTATTGATAAAATGGCGGTGACTGATATACGGTTCAGAAATAAAAAGTACGATTTTTTGTTACGACATCGAACCAGTGTCGGACTAAAAAAACTTAAATTTTCAAATGGTAAAGTGATAGATAGGGCTGAAATAAACATATAGGAGTATTGTGTCGCCATTTTAGAGGATGAGTAGAATGAACGTATTTAGGCGTATGTAGAACATGAGATACTTTTTAGAATACTGCAATAGGTGCTTCCTCTATAAAAAATTATTATGGTTTAGAATGGGAGGATTGTAATGAGAAACCAGATCGAACAGACAGAATTTATAAAAAATAAATTTTCCCGATATCTTAGATCGGCGTTTGATATTAGGGATATGACATATAAGTCTCTCTACGCACAACGGCTGAGTGAATTGGAGTCTAGGTTGTATAGAGGGCCTTTCTTGGCTTCGTCTATGCCGTTTGAGCAGTCAAAAACACTCAACACGATTATTACAGATGGATTATTTGAAAAAGAATTTGAAAAGATCGGAGGGAAAGATCCAAATACTGGAGATTTTTTGGATTTTGAAAGACCTTGTTATGCTCATCAGATAAAGGCGTTTGAGAGAATACGAGATGGTCATAATATGGTCGTAACTACCGGTACGGGATCTGGAAAGACAGAATGTTTCATGTTCCCGATTATCAATGCGTTAATAAAGGAGATCAAATCAGGAAATAATACTCCTGGTGTACGTGCCATTTTTTTATTTCCATTAAATGCATTGGTTTATGATCAGATTGATAGATTAAGAGGACTGCTACAGAATTATGAAGAGCTAAGATTCGGCTTTTATACTGGGAGAACCCCGGAAGATGAAACTTCGCCAGAAGGCCGAAAACAACTAGGGATATACAAGCGAAAATATGGCGAACCTGCTAAAAATGAGGTTTTGACTCGTAATCAAATGCGAGCAAATCCTCCGCAAATATTGTTTACGAATTATTCAATGCTTGAATACTTGTTGATTAGACCTACTGATCAAAACTTGATATCCACTGAGGCATTGAAAAACCTTAAATTCATTGTTCTGGATGAGGCGCACATATACAGAGGAGCTTTAGGAATTGAAATTTCGCTTCTTTTACGTAGGTTGCAAGGAACTGCAAATAAGAATCCTCAGTTTATTCTTACTAGTGCTACACTGGGAAGAGGCAGAGAGGACCTTCCGCAGATTGTAGATTTTGCTAGCAAACTGACGTCAGCGGCTTTTGAAGAGGAGGATATAATATTCGCTATTCGGCACAATAATTTATGCCCCTCGGAATATGAAATTGAACCTGCTGACTACAATTTGTTGCTTGACAACTTGGATAACGCGGATTTATTTAGGCAGCTTTATTCCCGATATCGTTCATATGACGCATCATCAAGTGTTAGAGTAAACCTTTATGAATTGCTCATCAGAGATCGCCATTCGCAGGAACTGTTTCATTTAACCAAGAATGTTGGCGCATTCTTTGAAGTTATGCGTAATATGAATGGGTTTGATGTTCACTCTTTAACATCACTTATTGAGCTAATTACTAAAGCTAAATCTTCGGATGCGGAATATCCGAGTAAACTGTTCGATATAAAATATCATATGTTTATGAAGGCGCCAGATGGTGCATTTGTAACTATTGGAACACACAAAGATCTTTCGTTGGTCACGGCAAATCAAATAAATGGGGATAAGGCCTTTAAGATTGGTATTTGTTCGAATTGTAAAGTCCCTTTTATTATGGGTATCACGGAAGGCAATGTATTATGTATCGATGATGAGATAGATATAGATGAGTCTTATGCTGATAAGGCCAAAAGGCTCGAATACTATCTGATAGGTGACTGCCTTACCGACGAGGAAAAACTGGATCTGGATAATGATCCAAAGTTTGAGAAGTATTATGTATGCTCTCAATGTGGATATTTGCGTAAAGCGAATTCGGCTATTACTACTTCTGATTGCGAACATTTTGAGAATTCCAAGACAACTTTGTATAAATACGTAGGACAAGACGATTTTGAACTGGATGATGAGGATGTAGTTACGAATAATATACACAGGTGTCCAGTGTGCGACTATAGATCTACTAATGGTGGTGTCATTATGGGATTTCATGTCGGAAAAGACCGTGCGACAACGTTGATTGCCCAGATCCTTTATGATTCTATGGAGTACCCAATTAAAAAGGAGGAGGCCAGCAGCTTTTCCTTGTTTTCTAAAGCAGGAAGGACCATTCAACTGAGAAAGCAGTTTCTGGCTTTTTCGGATTCTCGTCAACAGGCTGCCTTCTTTTCGAAGTTCCTTAACTCGAACAATGATCGTTTCCTGAAAAAAACGCTAATCTGGCATCTGCTCAAGGAGAACGATCATCAGAAAATATCATATTTAACATTGGTTTCTCGACTGGATGAGTTGTTCCGCAACAGGCTTCATTATACAGATGAGGATGCTATTAAGCATGCAAAAGCTACAGCTTTATGGGAACTGTTACTTGCAGATGGCCGCAATAGTGGCGAAGGAATAGGTTTGTTTGCGTTTAAGCTTAATCTAAATAGAGGAAATTATATAGATGATTCTCAATTGGAGGCGGCTTTAAAGTCAGTAGGTTACGATAATATCACCGCGACTCAATTTCGAGACCTTACTTCTCAAGTTTTTACAGTATTTCGTACGTCGCCATCGATTGAATATGAGACACTGGCTACAGATGACCTAGAAGAGAAAAAAGAGTTGTTGGGATATAGACAGAAAAGTGTGTTTATTTCTTGGCATGAGGGAAGAAAAACCAGAGCGAGCAGGCCGTCCTATTATCCCGTCAGATCGTTTTTGCCGGTTGAAGAGGATGTGACGAAGAAAAGCTCGGTCAATGGGGTAGTTAAGTATGTTAAAAAAGCACTTGGGTACGATACACAAAAAGCAAAAGATCTTTTGAATGTGGTTTTTCAGCTAGCTATCGATGAAGGGATTCTCGTACCTAATAGTAATCTGGAATATGCCGATACATATTTAATTAAGGCAAGCGATTATGATATTCATAGCTATAAGAAACTACATTATTACAAGTGCAAAAAATGCAACAAACTTACCATATACAATATTAACTCGGTTTGTACAGAAGCGGATTGCGATGGGCGACTAGAAGAATGTGATGTTGATCAAGATCCTTTTTATAGTAACAATTACTACCGTAATGAGTACATCAATAGACCGATAGAAAAACTGATTTGCAGGGAGCATACTGCTCAAATGAATGCAGATGAAGCTAAGGCGATTCAAGAGGATTTCAAAAGTCCTTCGGGAAAAACTAACTTTATTAGTTGCTCTACAACATTTGAGATGGGAATTGACCTGGGTGGATTAAATACGGTTTTTATGAGAAATGTTCCGCCTACCCCGGCTAATTATGCCCAACGTGCAGGACGGGCCGGAAGACGGGCAGAGACTTCGGCTTTTATTTTGACATATTGCGGTAAATCATCCCATGATTATACATTCTTTGAAGAGCCTCAAGAGATGATAAGAGGGTTGGTAAAGCCCCCGTATTTTGTAATAGATAATGATAAGATTCTTATGCGACACATTACTGCAACTGCGTTGTCGTTGTATTTCCGCGAGCCTGAATACCAAGAAGACTACGATTCTGTGGATCAGTTTCTTAAGAACGATGTTACGACGAAGTTTTTAAGTTATATCAAAAGTAAGCCTAAAAAACTTGGTACGGCAATCGATCATTTCGTGCTGAAAACAGCTGACCTAATTGAGAAGTACGGAAACTTTAAATGGGTTGAGATGTTGGATATGTCTGAAAGTGCTTTGAATTCAATGAAGGAGGGGCTGAGCAGTCTTGTTGATTTATATAAGAAGGCTCGTGATTATGCAGCTGAGCAACATCAGTGGAGTTTGTGCCGGTCGTATGAAGAAGCCCTTCAACGTATGAACACCCGCAACTCACTTATAACGTATTTTACCAAGTATAATGTTATTCCTGGATATGGTTTTCCTGTAGACAACGTTGAGTTATATATCTACGATTATGCGAAGCAAGATATGAGTGATGAGTATAATTTATCCAGAGATTTGTCCGTTGCTATTTCAGAATATGCCCCCGGATCTGAAGTTATAGTAAATGAACGCAAGTATACATCGCGGTATCTATTTTTGCCTCATAATGGGTATTCTTTGCCTAAAATGTATTACTGTAGGTGCGATAAATGCCATACGATAAATACCAGTCCAGATAGGAATTATTTTATTCCTGGAAGCAAGTGCAGGTACTGCGGCACACCTCTTGATACATCAGGGCGAAAGGTAAAAAACTATTTAACACCGATCTACGGCTTTGTTGCTGATAAGAAGAATAAAGATACAAAACGAATAAAACCGTTTAAAACCTATGCAAGTGAAACTTTTTACATTGGGGATAATCTTTCCTCCTCAGAGGGACTGAATAATGTAGTCGAAGTCACAGAGCATAAGAATGAAGAACTGCTAGTTCTTAATGAAAACAACTTTTTCTTTTGCCCTTCCTGTGGGTATACTATCCTTGATAAGAAATATATGTTTCCTACAAAGACGGCTGATCATAATGAGTATAGGGGAAGAAAGTGTACTGCATGTGACGGAATATTAAATCTTGTTCACTTAGGGCATTCATTCCGCACAGATATAATTCGAATAGGATTTAATGATATTCCGGAAATGCACGATCAGGATACTGCTCACTCCGTTTTATATGCCATTCTTGAAGGTATAAGCATGACATATAATATTGAGAGAAATGATATAGGTGGTTTGATTTATTCGGTGAATTCAACAAAACCATATGATCTGGTTTTGTTTGACACAGTTTCGGGAGGAGCTGGGCACGTAAAAAGATTAAAGGACGATAAGTCCCTTCTTGAAGTGCTCTTAAATGCGTTAAAAAAAGTGTCTCAGAACTGCTGTGAAGAAGACACTTCTTGTTATAATTGTTTGCGGACATATAACAATCAACGACTGCATAACCATATCAAGAGAGGCTTGGCAAAATCAACACTGACATCGATTATCAGAAAAACACAAGAGAAGAATATACAATATTCTTTGTCCTCTCCCCAGTTAGATTTTTCAACTGTAGATCCTAATTCGGTTTTGGATTATGGGTTGATCACAGATGATGTAACGAAGGAGGCCTTGTTGAGATTGTACTCCGAACTTGAACGCCAGAAGGCGGCTATGCCAAGTGGATTTGGATATACTCTTAGGGCAGATGATGGATCTGGAACGGAGTATGCAGACTTTGCTTGGGTAGAGAATAACGTACTACTGTTTACAATTGATAGGAGATCATCATATGATAATCTGGTAAATAGCCAGAAACGGTTCAAGTGTTTTTTGCTAACGGAATCGTTTGATTATGTTGGGTTTGTTACGGAGGTTATAGAATAATTATGGCAGTGATGATACCTTCTGAGGGAGGATATTTCGATCCTTATAGTAAAGAAAAAGAAATGTTTGAGGCGCTATCTAAATTGCCTGAGGGTTATTATGTCTTTCATTCGTATAGACTTGTAAAACTTATACCTGATAAAGGATTGAATGAAAATGAAATTGATTTTTTGATCTTTAATCCTAAATATGGTTGTTTGTTTATCGAATGCAAGAATCGAACACTAAGAAGAGAAAACGATGGTAGATGGCAATACTTGGATCGTAGTTCCGGATCTGAAAAATGGGTGAATATGCATGACCCATTTGATCAGGCATTTAGTGGCCAACATAACTTGTTTAATAAGCTGAAGGACATGTATCCGCAATACGCTGACCATATTAACCGTTGTAAGTTTATGGTCGCTATATGGCTACCCAGGTATTTTAGAAATGAAATTGATGAAGCTACTTTTGGCCCCAATATTACGAAAGAGATTATTATGACTAGGGAAGCTCTGTTATATCCCGCTGAGACTGTTAAACAGGTTGAGGCCCTTATGGAACGAATGAACAGAGTTCACCTTGTGTGCAAATATGAGGAAGAAAAGATTATTGATAGTGGACCCGGATATCAACATTCCTTGTCTCGTGACGATGCGATGGCTTTGTTTAGAAATGTTCTTTGCCCTACATTTAGAGCTATTGTAAATGTTAAGAAGGATTTTGAAGACACATACCTTGAACTATTGGAAGAACAGTTTGTGGTATTGAACTTTTTAACTCATCAGAGGACGGCTGCGATTAGTGGGGCTGGGGGAACAGGAAAGACACTTGTTGCGGTTCAGCGAGCCAGATTATTATCTGAAAAGGGAGAAAAGGTCCTTTTCCTATGCTATAATCATAATTTATCAGTGGATTTGGAGTTGAAGAATCACAACTTAACAAATGTGGATTTTTTCACCTTGGACTCATTGGCTTGTAAAAAGTGTGGGACTACCTGGGATCGTGTAAGCTACTACGATTTAAAAGATGTAATAGAGACGGAAATACTGAGTGACACGTTCGAATACAAGCATGTCATTGTAGATGAAGGTCAAGATTTCGGGAAAAGGAGCTCGACGGAAAGCAATATAAAATCAGAGATTCTTGAACTGTTATCAAGTTATGGTTCGGGTGATTTTGGACATGAAGGCACATCCTTTTTTATATTCTATGACAAGAATCAATTGGTTAATACAAAGGAATTACCAACATATCTTCAAAACGTTGATTCAAAGCTTACTTTGTATAGGAATTGTCGAAACACTAAGAATATAGCGGCTACGGCATATTCATTGATATCATCTCCCCCTATAATGCATGAACGATCATGGGATGGAGAAACAACAAGTATAATTTTTTACTCGGGAAAGGAAGAACTTGAAAAACGCTTGGATAATCTTATAGGAGATCTAACTAAGGATTCTTCAGGTACAAATGTTATTATTTCTTGCGGTGATGGCTTGAAATGTTGCGCAGTTGCAGATGGCATTATAGCGGACACAGATGGAAGATCGTACTACTATAAGTCAAATGGGAAGAAAACACGTATTTATTCGTGCCCGACCTTTAAAGGTTTAGAGGCTGACGATGTTATTATATTAGATGTTAGCGATAGAACGTTTGAAATCGGGAATTGTGATTTCTATGTTGCCGCATCGCGTGCGAGAAAAAGATTGTTTGTGTTTATTGATAAAGACGGCCTTAATATAGAGCGAATTATTGAAACTAGGTTTCCAGACGCATTTCCCTTGCCTAGCAAGGAGAAACAATTGGCACTTGCTATGCATGGCTTGCCAAGATAATTATAAAGTGCATAGTCGTTATATTGGACTATGGGGTGGGCTTTTAGAGAGGAGAGAAAATGAGTAGTAGATTGACTCTTGGAATTACGAGCATAGGAAATCTTTTGCTCAAAAATCGAGTTTCAGAGACCAGTTCAGGTGGGCCTATCGAGGGGCTTGTATTATCAATTCCGGAGTATCAGCGTCCGTATAAATGGACCGCCAAAAATGCGAACCAACTACTGGATGATATTGAAGATGCGATGAATTCGAATAAGGAAGTCTATCGTGTCGGTACATTAATACTTCATGCTGATAGAGACGGGAAGTACAATATAGTTGATGGGCAGCAAAGAACGATAACGTTTGCCCTTCTGTTAGATTGTTTGAAAATGCGCCCGGCATTTTTGAATCAGCGTCTTTCCAACAACTCTTATAATCTTCGAAACGTGATAAATAATCATCGTGCTTTGGAACGACGAATTGAGAAGTTATTGCTGGAGGAAAAAGAGAAGAAAGAACTGGCGGAGTATATATGCGATCGCTGTGAGATGATCGTTGTCGTCACGGATGATCTATCTGAAGCATTTCAGTTTTTTGATTCCCAAAATGCGAGAGGAAAATCTCTGTATCCGCATGACTTACTAAAGGCATATCATTTGCGTGAAATGAGATCTATTGATGCGATTGAGACAGAACGTATTGTAAAAATGTGGGAAGAATTAAACCAGAAAAAACTGGCTGAGCTCTTTAATGAATATCTGTATCGACTTAAAGAGTGGGTTAAAGGCAATCGTTCTTACGAGTTGACAGAACACAACATTGAGCTTTTTAAAGGGGTTACATCGCATGATAATCACCCATATGCGCAGTATTATAAGGGTGCATTTGCTTTTGCTGATGAACTGAACCATTCTCATGTATCGTTTGTTACTGGAACGCAGGAAGTCAGTCCTTTTCAATTAAACACTCCGATTATCGCCGGAAAACCATTCTTCGAGTATGCGAAGCATTATTTTGATATCCTGGCGGATATTCAAAACAATGATAAGTACGAAGGATATTTTATCAATGATAGTCCTATTGTAAAGACACTAGACACACGAAAATATAAGAATGGTGTTGGAAACAGGATAACCAGGTTACTGTTTGATACAGCGATCTTGTTATATGTTGATCGGTTCTGTCCGGCCATACCTTCGAAATTGGATCTGGAGTATCTGGATCAGTTCACAGTATTTGCATTTATTTGGGCATATTCTATGCGAGCCCAATATAGAAACGTAGGATGGTTAGTTGCCCAGAATTATGTGATGGGCGATTCGAAAAAAGAAGGGATCGTTAATGCTTTCAACATGTATAAAGTGATAAACGAATCGGATTCTCCTAGCGTTTTATTGAGTAAGATGGCGGATATGATTGTTCCCATAAAACCGGTATCCGGTGACGAACTATTGAAGAATTTGGAAGAAAAAGATGAGGAGGGAGTATACCAGAATTATCTTCACTTCTTTTCTAAACACAAGTTCTTGGAGGCTTGATTATGGCAAAGAAAGAATTACCATTACAGGAGTTATCTATAGAGGAACTGTTTAACGGAAATGATAAATGCGTGTATGAGATACCGGTTTATCAACGAAACTATGCGTGGGAAAAAGATGAAATCGCAGCTCTGGTTCAAGATGTTTATGATGCTTTCAAGAAGGATAGAGGAAAGCCGTACTACATCGGAACATTGGTTTCGTATCACAAAGGCGATCAGGTCTACGAGATTATCGACGGGCAACAACGTTTGACAACAATTCGAATTCTTTTAGATGTTCTTGAAATATACTATAGGAATTCATTGACTTATCGTGCACGAAAAAAATCAGATGATACTTTAAAAGCTATTCCGAATTTCAATAAGATCGAGGAGAAGGATAGCGGCATTGAGAATGGTTACAAGTATGCCAAGGCGGCTGTAGGGGATTTGGGTTTTGCTTCGGGCATAGAAAAGGCTGATTTTGTGACATATTTTAAAACCAAAGTACATATTATTCACTACAAGGTACCGAAGGATATAGATCTAAATCATTACTTTGAAATAATGAATTCTCGAGGCGAACAACTGGAGAAGCATGAAATCGTCAAAGCAAACCTCATGCAACTTCTCAATGATGATGAGAAAAGAGTTTTTAATCTGATTTGGGAAGCATGCTCGGAAATGAGTGTATATGTTCAACAGACATTGGCGGACATAAGGACCGAAGATGTGTTTGGATACAGCTGGGATAGCTTCATAGTCTCTACCTTTGATGAGATTCTCGACAAATATAAGAGCAATACTACGGAAGAGGAAAAGGGACAAAGAACAATCTCGATTATTGATATTATAAATGCTGAGGATAAAGGCGGATGGGCGCATAGGGATGAAGAAACTGAAAAGAAAGATACATTCCAGCCGATTATAGATTTTCCGAATTTCCTGTTGATTGTTCTGAAAATCACTCGTATGAATGAGCAGGAGTTCTCGCCGATTGAGTTCAACTTGGATGATAAAGAGTTGCTGAATGAGTTTAAGGATGCGCGAATGGATGCGACTAAAACTCGTCGGTTTGCGTACAATCTTTTGAAGGCGCGTTATCTTTTGGATAATTATATATGCCATCATTCAAAGGAAGAAGATACGATTGATAACAAACCCTGGAAGGTTCAAGTATGGCAGAAGGATTTGAATGCCAGAAGCAGAAAAGGGTATCTTAAGAATTTGACAGAAGATAAGGCAATCCAAGAGCGATTAACACATTTGCTGTCCATGTTTGAAGTATCGTTCACAGCTCGCCAGAGAAAGAATTATTTGTTCTATTGCTTATTGTATTTGTTGAAGAGCGATCTTTCAGACATCGAGGGGTATACGGCATTTGTTGAGGCTTTAGCAGATAGATATTTCAACAAGGTTTACCTTGATGGTAGCAAATTGAATGCTATCAATACTCCGTTGCCCGGCAGCTTTGATGAGACTATTCTTGATGGACACGATCTGAATCAAAGCGCTATGCAAAAAAAAGGTGCTGATACTTTTACGGAAATATATGGAGATGGAACTGTGGCTTCGCGAGGAGTTCCGTTATTTATCTTCAATTACCTTGATTTTAAAATCTGGGATAAATATGATACTGGACTTCGCGGAGAGAGATTGAAAGAGGAGAGCAGAGAGCGCCGTGAGTTTTTCAACGATTTGTTAGGTTGCGATGATTTTGGATTAAAGGTATTTGATCAGTTCTATTTCTCAAGGACGCGTCGCAGTTTGGAGCATTATTACCCGCAAGCAAACGCTACAGGCGAGCCGGGGTTCCTTGATAAGAACCAAATCAATTGTCTAGGGAACTTTGCTATGATTGGAAGCGACGCTAATAGTTCCGGTTCAAACTGGACACCCAAAACCAAACTGGATCATTATTTAGACTCTTCGAAAAAGATCAGCCAGATTAGTGTGGCTTCGCTGAAGTTCATGATCATGATGCAGATGTGCAAGGATAAAGGTAAATGGGAGTTTAATGAGATCCAAGAGCATCAGAAAAAGATGGTGGAGCTTTTGCTGAAAGGATGAGTATACTAGTATTTGGTTAGAATTTCATTCAGGAGGTTATGATGGCTAAAACGAAGAATAGTAACAAGGATATGAGTGCTGGTAAGTCGGCTTCTGAGCGGACAGAGTGGTTAATTGCCTGCAATTTGAAGTGGTACGATTTGTTTGGCGCATTCAGAAAACTAAAGGTAATCGATTGGCAAAAAGTTACAGCCATGAATAACTGCAAAAAAGGGGACTTCGTATACATCTATTGTTGCGGAGATAACAAGCCGGGATCGATACTTTTTAAAGGTGCGATACTGGAGGTTGATAAACCGCGTGTTACGATTGATGATTCGGAGTTTAATGGCGATTTGAATCAAGGTCCTAGTTTTGAGGTAGCAATGTTTCGCGAATATGACTTTGATGGTGAATTATCTTTCAAAGAACTGGGTGGACACGGTTTAAAAGGATCGGTTATGGGACCACGTATTGTAAAGGGTGAGCTGGCGGAATACTTGCATTTCTGTGACAAGAAGTATATAGAGGCGCATAAGCGTGATAAGACTATACCCGATACTTGCCTCCCAATTTCCAAGTTTCCTTTTGCTATTGATGAAAAGTTAGGGGGCATTGAAATAGGACTTCCTGATACGTCCCCTAAGGAGAGTGTTGAGAAACACGCCGCATCGCTGGATGAGGAAACACTAAAAAAACTGGCTCATATGAGAAGTACTCAAAAACCCAAAGCGGTTTCACAGACAACACAGACCATTAGGCGTGATGAGTATGTAGCTAGATATGCAAAAACACGTGCCAAAGGTATATGCCAATTATGTGGTAAAGAAGCTCCTTTTATCGGTTCGTATGGTGAACCATATTTGGAATCGCACCACATCGTATGGCTATCTAAAGGCGGTGCGGATTCCGTAGAGAACACGGTTGCACTTTGCCCTAACTGTCATCGGAAGATGCATGTTGTAAAAGATCATCAGGATGTCGAAAAGTTGAAGAGGGCGTCTTCACGAACTTAGAAATATAGGGCATATATGGAGTTAAGATATGACGAAAGAACAAGAAAAAAGACTTATGGCATATTACACGCGTTTATTAGGCGGCAAAAAGCTTTGTGATAATCAGGATGAAACTGTGAAAAGGATAATTCTGACACAATCGGATATTGCTTTCGATACCCTGGATGAGAAAACAGTTTCTGCTTCTGATATTCCCAAAACGAATGGGCGATTGGCAGCCTATGCGAAGGCACTTAAGAGTGTGGTTAAAGCGTATGAGAACTACGATTACTCAAAAGAGGGAAAAATTGAAGTGAACGGGAATACATTTACGTACAACAAAGAACGATTTGATCCTTCGCTTTACATGGAGGATATGATTCGAATGGGCGAAAGCGTAAAGGGTGAAATTTTCAGTATTTCCCTTGATGAGGATGGAAAGGTAGTGATTTACTAATGGAGTATAAAAAGGGAACCATTACTAAGAAAAAAGGAACTCGTTTTAAGGATAATGGGAAAGAAGATCCCAGACCTAATGGACATCCTGTTTTGATTCCGTTGGCTTCAGATGATATCAGCATGGATACATACTACCTTATGATTGATAGTCATCCGGAAAAGTATATTATGTTCGGAGATGCATATTATGTTTTACAGGAATGGGAAGAAGTACACTTGGAAATGCCCTCTGTGATTAATTTGAAAACGATTTATAAGGATCACGTGTGTGAAAGGATTCTTGGGGGATTACCGCCAAGATCGTATAAGGCGGTTATTGCTGCGTTTAAGGAGTATCAAAGCGAACATCCGGACGAGTATTATGAAGAAATAAAAGATAAACTGTAATTTCAAAAGGTTTCTTAAAAAGGCGTAGAACTGATGGTTGGAAAGTATAAGGTCATTACCCTTTGTGGTAGCACTCGTTTCAAGGATGCATTCCTGGAAACTCAGAAGCGGCTAACGCTTGAAGGCAATATCGTCATCAGCGTCGGTCTGTTCGGGCATTCTGGAGATGATGAGGTCTGGACAGAGGGAACAAAAGCATTCTTACGGCGTTGCTTACTTCATCTTTAGGAGCAGGAGGAACTACACTCCTTGGGAAACTTGCGGTCACATCGATATTAAAGTGGATTCCTGGTGTGGGCTCTGTAGCTGGCGCGGCTATTTCGGCATCTGTTGCAGCAACCCTTACCGCTGCTTTGGGTGAAGCGTATATAGGCATTATGAGTCTAGTGTTTAATGGGGAAATGAGCATAGATGATCTTGCCAGTGAAAAGGGAAAAGAAACGATGACTCAATTATTTAAGACGGAACTTAAAAAGAAGAGATAGTTATATATTGATTCCTTCGCGGGTAGGAGTTATAATGGAATTCAACCAGATGCCAAACGCTTTGCACCTGTGGCGGGTCAGGCACAAGGCAATTATTTATGCCTCGCAGGTGGCTACCTTGTGTACGGTCTCGTATCCCGAACCTTCCTTCGGAAGGAATGGGATTTCTATCCATATTTGGCTATTTGAATACAAATTAGGGCTGATTCGTTCAGCCCTTTTTTTGCTCGTTATCCGGTCCAGGCTCGCTGTACTTCTTGTCCACTTTTATGGTATAGGTCCAACTTGGAGCACTGTCTAGTCGGAAATAGCTTCGGGTACGGGGGTGTTCTTGGCGAAGGAGATTGCGAGATGACTCTTAGAGATGTCGGCATAATTCCGGGAAGATATTCGACCTCTTCGCGCCTTTGCTGTTATCGGGTCGAAAGGTCGAGTTAGATGTCAGACAGACCGATTACATCTTCATTGTAACTTAGGCATGAGCCGAAATACAGCATTTTTCAATACTGGTATTAGGATCATATTCATTATGGCAAGCAGGGCATTCCGATGGTCACATCTTAAATGCGTGCTTGCCGGGCTCCGCCCAAACTCCACCAAATCATCGCGGGGCGATGGCTGATGTTTCTTCGAAACATGTGCACTGGCGTGCCGCTAGCTCAGACCATTGACGAGGAAGGATATTTATGCCCATTAAATTCAGATTACGGGGAAATGTTTCGGACGCCATCCGTTCGGATGATGAGATGTCATCTGTTGATAAAAAGGCCGCAGATAAATCCTTTAGAGACAAGAAAAAGAAGCTGGATTTATTCCTACAGCAAAAAGGATTTGCAAAGTATAAAACTAATGCCTATGCCAGAAGAAACAATCTTAATGTATTGGAATATATTAACCTGCAAAAGGAGCAATATGGATCAAAGACGTTTACAGTAAACTATGCTTTGAT
>JAEEGL011460098.1_pt1 | contig 32411 bp, 30 predicted proteins | sample 9134231 | NCBI WGS metagenome assembly JAEEGL01 (sample SAMN16246548, study PRJNA631951) | gut metagenome | biome: gut microbiome; feature: rumen; material: fiber-attached | host: Bos | place: Iran: Karaj | collected 2018-10 | reverse complement strand
GGCGTTGCTTTCGTGGATAACCGTGAGCATGCTCGTGTCGCTTTTCATCGACTTTGTCAGCCACAGATAGACCGCTTCTTCTTTTTCATAATCGCTCATGTCGTCCTTGATGATCTTGTCAAGCACGTCTTTCGCCATCGACAGCGTTTCCTTGTCGCGGTCGTTGAGCGTGTCCTCGGTGCCGTTTAAATAGGCGTCGGAGATATGCTTCGTGGAACGGATGACATATTCATCAAAGATTGTCACATCGTCCTCTTCACCGGTATCAATCTCTTTGCCAACAGCATCCGTCAGTTCAACCACAGACTTTTTGATCTGCAGGCCGCTGATCATCGTGACGCAAGAAAGTACGATGCTGCATACGAGCAGCACGCACAGCAGCACGGGTAATACGGATTTCTTTTTTGGGGTAATTTCGTTCATTACAGTCGCCTCTTTCGTTTTTTTTGCCACTGCATCATAGCACTTTCATTTGCAGTTTGCAATAGGTTACAGTTCAAATTCAAAATAATTTAATAATTCTTGCGTACTTCCTTGATTATTCGCAATAAGAAATGAAATTGAGCAGTAAAAACTGCTCAATCATGTCTCGTATCATCCTCAAAGCATTCACAAAATCGCGCCTGAAACGATGGCTTCTCTCCGCCTGCATACAGGTGCCCAATATCGGAAAAGCCGCACATGCGAAAAATCGCAATCCCCTTTTGCCGCTCCTCGGTAATCAATGTTGTGACAGAACTCGTCAACGCTACGGTGTTGTGCCAGAATACCATCGGCGAAATGCCAAACAAATGTGAGAGCATGACAGATTCCACACCGAAATGGCAAAACAGCACGATCGTGTCGTGATTGCTGTTCTCCACACGAAAATGTCGCCCTTCATGGACATACCCGTGCTTTGCAAGCAGTGTATCGAGTCCTTCACAAACTATGTCATATTCTGCTTTAACGTTCGTACCGCGATATAAATCTCCTGCATGCCAGCGGTCGCTGTAATAGATCTCGTCCTGCGTAAACGTGCAAGGCAGCCGATCCCAGCAGCAGGTGTCGCTGCCGTCGGCACGTTTGACACTGCCGCGGAATTCCTGCAGCCAGTCAAGCGTTTCTCCTGTGCGTTTTTGCCGTTTTAAGGTATAGGATGCCGTCTTCTGCGCTCTGCCAAGCGGAGATAAGTAAAACGCCTTAACGTTAAAACCATCCATCTTCTGCGCGAGCAGCTTTGCTTCTTTGCATCCTTTTTTTGTCAGGGAATCATGTTTGTAATCAGGTTCTCCGTGACGGATAATCAAAATCTTCATGTCGACGTCCTCTCACAGGTAAAACAGACCCAACCGTTTTTTGTGTGCTTTGCTGTCACATGGAATCCATATTGCGAAAATGCGTCCAGGACATCATGCTCCCGCGTGTCGATAATGCCGGAGGTGATGAACACACCGCCATCCTTCAGGAATCTGCCAACATCTTTGCAGAACAGGATAATCACGTCTGCAACGATATTTGCCACCACAACGTCAAATTGTCCGGAAATATCCGTTGCAAGATTGCCGCAATAAACCTGATACTGCGGGGCACAAAAGCCGTTTTCAAGACCGTTTTCACGCGCGGTCTTAACGGCAAGCGGATCAATATCCACACCGGTGGCGGATTTGGCACCGAGCAGCAGCGCAGCGATGGACAAAATACCGCTGCCGCAGCCGATATCAAGCACCGTTGTATCCGGCGTAATATACGGTTCGAGTGTTTCCAGACACAATCTTGTTGTTTCATGTGTGCCCGAGCCAAACGCAAGTCCCGGTTCGATGGAGAGCACCTTGCGGTTTCCCTTGTTGTCGTAATCTTCCCATTTCGGCTTGATGACGAGGCGGTTACCAATCTCCATCGTGTGGAAATATTGTTTCCAGTTGTTTTCCCATTCCTCTTTATAACAGGCGGTCTGATCGATCTCATAGGCAATGCCGGCTGCCTGCAGCCGCTCGCCGAGATAGGCAACCGCTTCCAACGGATTCTCCTCCGGCGAAATATAAACATGTACGAACGCTTTAGAGCGGTCTTTTTTCAGAAGATCTTCATCGATCAGATCAATATGCGCAATCTCCCTGGCCTGCTGTTCCAGGTCACGGTAGTCTTCGATATAGATGCCGTACGGCACCACCATCATCGCTATATCCGCCGCAGTATCCACGTCCTTGGCGGGAACGGCGATCTTCACTTCGGTCCAGGCGTCCATATTATTTCTCCTTTTTGAGTATAACTGCATCCAATGCTTTCAGGCTGACGCAATCATTTACTTGTTGATTGCCGAATACGCAGGACTTGTATTGCCACCGCGCCGGCAAATGATAATTGATCGGGTGTTCGTTGCGGTTGATGATGACAAGGATCGCATCCTGTTCATTCTCACGCTCAAACGCAAGACAGGACAGCATTTCACTGACTGTGAAAAACGAACCGTCCTTCAGACACGCACAATCTCTACGTGTCTGCCCGAGCGCACGGTAAAATGCCAGCAAATCTTCGTTCTCGTGACCCCATGGATAACAGCCTCGGTTAAAGGGATCCTTATAGCCTTCCATACCGGCTTCGTCGCCGTAATACAGGGACGGCACACCGGGCAGTGTGTACTGCAGCACTGCGGCGAGCTTCAGAAGCTGCACTCCTTTTTTATACTGTGCTTTATTGAGTTTGTGCTTGCTTTGCCAGACGCGATCACGCCCTTCGCAGCTTTCACCGGCCAGCGCAGTAATCGCACGCATGGTATCATGCGTGCCGATATGGTTCATTAAAGTATCGGTCACACATTTCGGGTAGTTTTCAAGAATCAGCAAAATACTGTCGGAAAAGCCTTCTGCCACACCGGTGCGAATAAAGGAAAGCACCGCATCCGCAAACGGATAATTCATGACGGAATCAAGCTGCTTACCCTGCAGATAGCGCCGCCGTTCACCGTAGCTGTATTTGTTGCTTGCATCCTCCCATACTTCTCCGAGAATCAATGCCTGCGGATTTTCAAGCTTCACACGCTTGCGGAAAGCATCAAGAAAAGCATCGGGCAATTCATCCGCAACGTCGAGCCGCCAGCCGGAAATACCGCAGCGCAACCACTTGGCGGCAACGCCGTTTTCCCCGGCTATATAATCAATGAACGACTGCGTTTCTTCCTGTACTTCCGGCAGAATATCAATGCCCCACCACGCCGTGTATTTTTTCGGCCAGGACTGAAACTTATACCATTGATAGTACGGGCTATTTTTGGATTGAAACGCACCCAAAGAATCATATCGTCCGTATTTATTGAAATATCGACTGTCGTCACCGGTATGGCTGAAAACACCGTCCAGAATCACAGCAATGCCGTATTGCTTCGCATCGGCGCAAAGACGCCGCAGATCATCTTCCTTGCCAAGAATCGGATCAATCTTTTCATAGTCCCCGGTATCATAGCGATGATTGGACTGCGCTTCAAAGATTGGGTTCAGATAAAGACAAGTGACGCCGAGGGACTGCAGATACGGCAGCTTTTGCCGTATGCCTTCAAGGTCACCGCCGAAATAATCATTGTTAAGCACGCGACCTTCCTTTGTCGGTCGCCAGTTCGGTTCGCCGCCCCAGTCCTTTCGCAGCACCCGATCGGCAGGAACGTTTTCTTTTTTGATGCCTGAATTATAAAAGCGATCGGGAAAAATCTGATAGATCAAACCGCCCTTCAGCCAATCCACGGCTTTGAAATCGCGATCGTAAACAGTCAGCTGCCAGTCGTGTACACCGCCGGTCAAAACGCCGCAGGTGTCACCCTTGTGACGGATGGACAGCGTGCCGAAAGGCGTTGTATAATCGAAGTGGTAATAATACAGTCCGCTGTCCTGCGGAATATAGTCAATGCACCACCACTCTTCGTTCGTTCCCTCCATACGCAGCCAGAACAAATCAAATCGTTGCTCCTCGCAGTTGTCTCGATGCAGACACAGCTGCACACCGCTGCACTGCAGCGCGCGCGGCAAAACCACCTTAAACGTGATCTTCTCGCCGGCTTTAACTGCGGAAAACGGATATTTGAACAGCTCGTTTCGCGAGCGGTAGGCAATGTGTTCCATGTCGGGTGCTTCCTCTCCTTGCCGTTCTGTTTTTTAAACGGCGTGCATAGAATTAGTGCAGAATAGTTTGAAAGGTTGATAGAAATGTTAATTGTTTCCGTAACCGCAAAACGGCTCAAATATGTTGCCGCGGCAGTACTGGTACTGCTGCTTGCCGTTCTGGGCGGCGTATATCTTGTGTCGACAAACGAAACCGCAAAGGTCCTGGGCAGCACAGGATTTGACCTGCGTGCCGGCACCGAAGAACAACGGCTCAGTTTCTTCTCACAGTTTGGCTGGGCATTGGACCCGGACAGCAAACAGGTGAAAGAAGTCATTCTGCCCGATGAAATGGATGATGTTTACCGCACCTATAACGAGCTGCAATTGACACAAGGATTCGATCTGATGCCGTATATGGGCAAGCGCGTGAAGTGCTACAGCTATGACGTTGTGAATCATCCGAGCAAGAACGACACCGTGCGCGGCACCATCCTGGTCTATAAGAACAAAGTCATTGCAGGAGACGTCGCTTCTGCTGCCTTGGATGGATTTATGGATACACTGGGAGATCCGGTCAATCGGGAATGATCCATTGCTGCATCGGATCGAGCAGACGTCCTTCAGCACGCACGTGCATATACAATCCATCCGGGCGGTACTCCTCTTCAAGCACACAGCCATCTTCACGCAGTCTGGCGGCTTCTCCCCCGTTTTGAAACGGAATCAGCAACTTGACCTCGCGGATTGTCTGCGGCAGTGCGTCACAGATTGCCTGCAGCAATTGATCCAAACCCTTTTGTTCAAGTGCCGAAATCATCACCGTGTTCCGGAAGGTCGGCATGGCGTATAAATCGCCCACCTTGTCGCATTTGTTCATCACCGAGATGATGGGCTTGTTTTCACAGCCGAGCTCAGAGAGGAGCTTTTTTGTGACCTCCAGATGCTCATTCGCATGTTCATCCGACGCATCGCAAACGTTGAGGATCACGGTGGCTGTTGCAGCTTCTTCCAACGTGGATTTGAACGCCTCCACCAGTTTATGCGGCAGTCGCCTGACAAGTCCCACGGTATCAACCAGCATCACCTGCCTGCCGTCCGGCAATACAAGCGCGCGTGACGTCGGATCCAGCGTGGCGAACAGTTTATTTTCCGTTAAAACACCGGCATCGGTCAGCGCATTCATAAGCGTCGATTTTCCGGCATTGGTATAGCCGACAATCGCCACGGAAATGACGCCGTCTTTTTCGCGGCGGGAACGCAGCATGGCGCGGCGCTTTTCCAGTTGTCGAAGCTCCTCTTCCAGCTTCTGGATACGACGGCGGATATGCCGCTTGTCGCTTTCCAGTTTACTCTCACCGGGGCCGCGGGTGCCGATACCGCCGCCCAGCCGCGACAACTGCTGCCCCTGCCCCATCAGGCGCGGCAGAGAATACCTGAGCTGTGCCAGTTCCACCTGCAGTTTGCCTTCGCTTGTGCGGGCGCGCGAAGCAAAAATATCCAGAATCAGCATGGTGCGGTCGATAACACGCACCTTGGTCAGCTTTTCAAGATTACGCTGCTGCGAGGGCGTCAACTCACTGTCAAAGATCAGCAGATCAACATCGTTGTTTTCGCAAAAGAAGATGATTTCCGCAAGTTTTCCGTATCCGACAAACGTGGCGGCTTCCACATGATCACGACGCTGGATCAGCTTGCCGAGTACTTCCGCACCGGCGGTATGCGCCAATTCTTCCAACTCGTCTATGGAGGTTTCCGCATCGAATTCACCCGTGTCGACCGACACGAGCAGCGCTTTTTCGGTTTCGGTTCGGTTTTCGTGCAGGTGCATGGCACGCTCCTTTTATAAGATAATCAGTTCTTTCGGATATTCGGCAAGGTTTCGATAACCGTTTTCGGTAATGAGCGCCATATCTTCAATCCGCACACCGCAGAAATCCGGAATATAGATGCCCGGCTCCACCGTAACCACATTGCCGATTTGCAGCTTTGCATCGCAGCGCGGATTGAGGTATGGGAACTCATGGATCTCCACACCCACGCTGTGACCGAGACCGTGTCCGAATCGTTCTCCATAACCTGCATCGGCAATCAGCTTGCGCGACACAGCGTCAATCTCTTTACATACCTTACCCGGCGCCAGTGCAGCCAGACCCGCAAGCTGTGCCTGCAGGACCGTGTCATAAATCTTGGCCATTTCGCCGCTCACTTCACCGACTGCAAACGTACGGGTCATATCACTGTGATAACCGTGATATAAAGCGCCAAAGTCGATGGTGACAAAATCACCGCGCGCAATCTGTTTTTCGGACGGCACGCCGTGCGGTTTGCTGGTTTCTTTGCCGGAAATAAGGATCGTTTCAAAACTGACGTCCTCAGCGCCAAGCCTGCGCATGGTGAAATCAAGTGTGAGCGCAAGATCTTTTTCAACAGCGCCGACTTTGATTTCGGGACGCAGCAGATCAAGCGCCTGTTCGGCAATGCGCTGGGCGCGAACAATGTTTTCGACTTCCGCGTTCGACTTCACTGCACGAATGTTGTTAATGATATCGTCGAGTTTGTCTGCTGAAAGACTATAATCCGGCAGACATTTTTTCACGGTTTCAAACCGGCTGACACTCAGCCGCTCACCTTCAACCAGGATCGTTTTATCGCCGCACTTGTCGATCACCGGCTTGACACTTTGAGAAAAGTTTTGCAAATCGCATACGTCGTCAAAGCCTTTGATCTGCTGTTTTGCCGCTTCCAGATAACGGCTGTCGGTAAAATAGACAGCGCTGTTACCGGTTGCAAAAATGACAGCGTTGGTGGAGTGGAACCCGGTAAAATAAAAGCCGTTTTCCTCACTGAAAATAAGCGCTGCAGCATGCATGGAACCAAGCGCTTCTTTGAGTTGTTGAATTGACATGATAGGTCCTTCTTTCCTGATGCAAAAGAAAAAGAGCTGCCAAAGACAGCTCTTTGTTCTTACTTACTTAAACTTGCGCTTACGAGCGGCCTCAGACTTCTTTTTTCTGGCAACGGAAGGCTTTTCGTAATGTTCTCTTTTACGAACTTCCTGGATGATTCCGTCACGAGAAGTCTGTCTTTTAAAACGTCTCAGAGCGCTGTCAAGAGATTCGTTTTCTTTCACTTTAACCTGACTCATCTATAATTCCCTCCCTCCGCCTGTTAGCAGGGGTATATTTCCACTCAAGGATACGAGCTATATTATACAGGAATCTGAAGCGCATGTCAAGAGTTCAGCTATAAAAATCTGAATCTTTTTCGAAAACTTTGTGCATTTTTTGCTTATTTCACAACGAGATTAACAAGTCTGCTCTTCACATAGATTTCTTTGACACTCGTTTTCCCGTCAATGGCAGCGGCAACGGCAGCATTTGCTTTTGCGGCTGCGATCGCGGTGTCACTGTCGGCATCCGCCGGAATCAGGAGTCTGGCTTTAATCTTGCCGTTGACCTGCACGGCAATTTCGATCTCGTTATCCACACATTTCGCTTCGTCAAATTGCGGCCACGGTGTGACAGCCAGCATAGTGCCATAGCCTAAACGTTCGTTGATTTCTTCAGTTACGTGCGGCGCAAACGGATTGAGCAGCGTGATAAAGGTTTTCAGTTCATCTTTTGTGATGGAGCCGGCGTCATAGATTTCATTCAGCAACGCCATCAGCGTGGCAATGGCAGTATTATACTTCAGCGTTTCAATGTCTTCCGACACCTTCTTAATCGCTTTATGGAAAGACGTTTCAAGCTTCTTGGAGTAGCCTTTTTCGTCGGAAAGCATGCTTTGAAGATTCCAGGTACGGTCGATAAAGCGCTTACAGCCTTTCACACTGTTTTCAGACCACGGAGATGCCTTCTCATAATCGCCCATAAACAGTACATATGTGCGCAGCACGTCGGCACCGAACACGTCAACCACATCGTTCGGATCCACAACATTGCCCTTGGATTTGCTCATCTTATCGCCGTCGGGACCAAGAATCAGACCTTGCGCAGTGCGCTTGGCATACGGTTCCGGGAACGGCACTTCTCCGATATCATAGAGGAACCGGTGCCAGAACCGTGAATAGATCATGTGGCGCGTGACGTGCTCCATGCCGCCGTTGTACCAGTCGACCATGCCCCAGTATTTCAGCTTCTCCATGTCGGCGAAGCGTTCGTCGTTATGCGGATCGATATAACGCAGGAAGTACCAGGAGGAACCTGCCCACTGCGGCATCGTATCGGTTTCACGTTTGGCGTCGCCGCCGCACTTCGGGCACTTGCAGTTAACAAAGGAATCAATCTTTGCCAGCGGGCTTTCACCGTCGGAGCCGGGTTCAAAGTTCTTGACGTCAGGAAGCTTGAGCGGCAGCTCATCATAAGGTACGGCAACCATACCGCAGTGCGGACAATGGACAATGGGAATCGGTTCGCCCCAGTAGCGCTGGCGGTTGAACGCCCAGTCCTTCATCTTATACTGGACGCCCTTTTCTCCAATGCCCTTATCTGCAAGATACTCAAGCATCTTAGCGATAGAATCCTTTTTATTCGTCAAACCGTTAAGGAAGCCGGAATTGACCATTTCGCCGTCGCCAGTATAAGCTTCCTTGCTGATATCGCCGCCCTTGATCACCTCGATAATATCCACACCGAAGGTCTTGGCAAAGTCGTAGTCGCGCTGGTCGTGTGCAGGCACAGCCATAATGGCGCCGGTGCCGTAACCCATCATAACATAGTCGGAAATAAAGATCGGAATCTCCTTCCCGTTGACGGGATTGATCGCTGTAAAGCCGTCAAGCTTCACACCGGTTTTATCCTTGACAAGCTGCGTGCGTTCAAATTCGGTCTTTTTGGCACACTGTGCGCGATAGTCAACCACAGCATCAAAGTTTTGAATCTTGTCCTGATACTTGTCAAGCAACGGATGCTCGGGTGCCATGACCATAAAGGTCACACCGAACAGCGTGTCGGGACGGGTCGTATAGATCCGCAGTGTTTCATCGGTATCTTTGACGGTAAAGTTGACGAACGCGCCGGTGGATTTTCCGATCCAGTTTTCCTGCTGAAGGCGTACGTTCGGCAAATAATCAACGGTATCAAGACCTTCCAGCAGCTTATCCGCATATTCCGTGATGCGCAGATACCACACGTCCTTGCTTTTTTGCACGATGTCGCTGTGGCAGATGTCGCATTTACCGCCCTGGGAATCCTCGTTGGACAGCACGACTTTGCACGACGGGCAGTAGTTGACGAGTGTTTTATCGCGGAATGCAAGACCGTGTTCAAACATCTTCAGGAAGATCCACTGCGTCCATTTATAGTAATGGATATCGGTCGTGTCAATCACACGGTCCCAATCGAAGGAGAAGCCGACTCGTTTGAGCTGGCTGGAAAAACGTGCGATGTTCTGGTCCGTCACCTGACGCGGATGAATACCGGTCTTGATAGCGTAGTTCTCCGTCGGCAGACCGTAGGCATCAAAGCCAATGGGGAACAACACGTTGTAGCCCTCCATCCGGCGCTTGCGGGAAACGACCTCCAGACCGGAATAAGCTTTGATATGACCCACGTGCATGCCGGCGCCCGAAGGATACGGGAATTCAACCAGCGCATAAAACTTGGGCTTGTCAGAACCGTCCACGGCATGGAACACGCCGCTTTCTTCCCATTTCTGCTGCCATTTTGCTTCGTTCTTTTTAAAATCGTACTGCATGTATGTTACCTCCAAAGTGAAGATCTCGTAAACTCAGTTGCCGCTTACAACATCCGAAAGATCAATCATCTGCGCATCGGACCAAAGGCGTTCAAGATTATAATAGTCGCGGCTTTCCGGTGTAAAAATGTGAACGATCACACTGCCGTAGTCAAGCAGAATCCAGCCGGTTGCACGACCTTCGATATGATCGGGCTCCACGCCGAGCTGCTTGATTTCGTATTCCACGTCATCCGCCAGCGATTTCACATGGGTGTTGGACGTACCAGACGCCAGCAGAAAATAGTCGGCGACGATGGAATATTCCGTGATGTGAATCGCTTTAATGTCGATGGCTTTTTTCTTGTCGAGCACAGAAGCGATGGCTTTTGTCAATTCCAGTTCGTTCATTCAGATCGATCCTTTCTGTTTACGAATAATGAGTTCATTATAATAAGCCACACTGTCTTCGCAGATGGGCTTTTCTTTTTCAGACAACGCGCGCATTGAATACTTAAGCGCATAGAGTGCAGCAGCGTCAAGACTTGTTTCCGCAAGACGGCGCATCACGTCTACGTCCGGATAATCGCGTTCGGCAGAAATATAATCCGCAATATAAATGACCTTCTCAAGAAGCGTCATGCCGGCTTTACCTGTGGTATGCCAGCGCACTGCGCCGAGAATCTCCTCATCCGTGATGCCGAGCGTCTTGCGCAGATAGACGCTGCCGCTCATAGCGTGCCAGAGTTTCGGATTGTTTCGCTGCGTCTCGGTGAGTATTATACCACCGCTTTTCATGATTTGCAACTGGTTTTCATCGGTTTCGTTTTTGGTGATATCATGGAGAAGCCCTGCAACATATGCCTTGTCTTCATCGGCACCAAAACGCTTAGCCAGCATCACAGCCGCATTTGCCACGTTGAGCGAATGAATAAACCGCTTTTCCTTGAGCCTTCCGCGCAGCAACGCGATATAGGACTCCCTGAGCTTTTCGTCAATCATTGATACAAACCCTTTTCTTTGATATATGCATCGGCTGCATCTGTGAGATACTCGGACACGTCGCAACCGTTTTTGATTGCTGCACGAATAAAGGTCGACGACAATTCCATCGGTCTGAGTTCCAGAATCCGGTAGCCCTCCCCTTCTGTTAGAAGCAGCGTGTCGTTTGCATAATCGCGCAGTGTCTGCGGCGAAATCTCGTCTTCACGTGAGAGTACGAGCAGCGTGCACAGTGAGAGAATTTCCCGGGCAAGGTACCAGCGGTCGAAAGACAGCAGCATATCGGAACCGATGATCAGAAACAGCTGATCGTCAGGATACGCAGCTTTCAAGGAACGCATGGTATCTACAGTGTAGCTTTTGCCGGTTCGCCGCAATTCAAGATCGCTGATTACAAAACGGGGATCCGCAAACGTCCTGCGACAAAGCGCCAGCCGGTCAGCTGCATCCAACAGATCCGGCGCAGCCTTATGCGGCGGAATATTTGCCGGCATAATCAGTACCATATCCAAAGACGCCTGATCCAACGCCGCTTCTGCCAGGCGCAAATGCCCGATATGCGGCGGATTGAAGGTGCCGCCGAACACACCGATGCGTCTCATCGCTTTTTAATAACGCGCACTTTCACGTGTTTGCTGTCTTTTCGATCGCGCAGCGCTTTCTCGCGGGCGCGCTTTGCGGCAAGCTTTTTATTCTTTTCCTTTTGCGCCGCTTTTTCTTTCAACTCCGGACTTTCACGGTACAAAACGATTACGCCGCCAATCACCTGAATCACTTCGGCGCCGAGCGCAGCAGCCAGTTCGTCAGCAGCTTCCCGCGGGGTAATCGGTGAAGACTCCAGCAACACCTTGACTTTGATGAGCTCGCGGGCACGCAGCGCATCGTCTGTCTGACGGATTACGCCTTCGTTCATGCCGCTTTTGCCGATATGAAACAGCGGCTCGAGCGCGTTTGCCTGTGCGCGGAAAGCCGCGCGTTCTTTTCCTGTCATTGGTTTACTCCTTATTCAAATATGCGGGCAACGCGTCGCAAAGCTTGCGCAGCGCATTGCCACGGTGGGACACTTCGTCTTTTTCATCGGCGGAAAGTTGTGCAAAGCTGCGGGCGCCGACCATAAATACGGGATCATACCCAAACCCGTCGTTTCCAAGTTTTTCAAAGCCGATTCTGCCGTTGCAGCGTCCTTCCAGTTCGAGTATGCGCCCATCAGGAAAGCAGACACAGACCGCACACGCAAAATGCGCTGTGCGCTGCGCTTGCGGAATGTCCTGCAAAGCAGCAAGCAGCTTTTCAATATTTGCCTCATCGTCTCCGTGCACACCGCTGTAGCGTGCGGAATACACGCCAGGTGCGCCGCCGAGCGCATCGACGCAAAGCCCGCTGTCATCAGCAATACAGGGCAGCCCGCTTTCTTCGCAGCCGCTGTGCGCCTTTAAATAAGCGTTTTCACGAAAGGTTTTGCCGGTTTCTTCCACGTCTGTCAGCGCAATGCCAAGCATATCGGCGGTCAACACCTCGATGCCGAGCGGTTCAAGAATCCGCTGCATTTCCGCCTGTTTTTTGCGGTTATGGGTTGCAAGTAAGAAACGCATGGCTCAGTCCTCGTCCGCGTGTGTTTCGGCAGTGTTTTCAAACAACGCCTTGGCAAAAACTTTCTGATTAAACGGCTGCAGATCGTCGAGCTGTTCGCCGACGCCGATGAACTTGATCGGAAGCTTGAGCTCGTTCTTGATGGCAAGCACCACGCCGCCGCGCGCTGTGCCGTCGAGCTTTGTGAGCACAATACCGGTGAGCTCTGCCACCTGCATGAACTCTTTTGCCTGGCTCACCGCATTCTGCCCGGTTGTGGCGTCGAGCACGAGGAAAATCTCGCGGTCGGCATAGGGCAGTTCCTTGTCGACCACGCGGTAGATCTTTGCCAGCTCATCCATAAGATTCTTTTTATTATGCAGACGACCGGCGGTATCGATGATAATAATATCGCTGTCACGCGCAATACCGGCCTGAATCGTATCATAAACAACAGCCGCCGGATCGGAGCCTTCCTTTTGCTTGATAATGTCAACCCCGGCGCGGTCCGCCCAGACTTCCAGCTGTTCAATTGCCGCTGCACGGAAGGTATCCGCCGCGCCAAGCAGCACTTTCTTGCCTTCCGCTTTATAATGTGCCGCAAGCTTGCCGATGGTTGTGGTCTTGCCAACGCCGTTCACACCGATCATCAAAATGACGGATGGAATCGTAATGAGTCCCATGTCTTCGCCGCCGTCCAGCATACCGGCAATGATATCGGCAATGATCATTTTTGCGTGCTTCGGATTACGCACATCGCCCTGACGGACACGTTTGCGCAGTTCTTCCACAACGTCAACGGCAGTCGTGACACCGACGTCCGCCATAATCAACGCTTCCTCCAGATCGTCATAGAGATCGTCAGTGATTTCCTCGTATGCACCGAGCACATCTTCCAGCTTTTTATCAAGACCTTCTCTTGTTTTTTTCAGGCCGAAGCCGAATTTTTTGAAAATACCCATGTTACGGTTACTCCTTTATCCGGTGATGCCGAGACGTTTGGCAATCTCGGCGGTTTTCAGTTCCAGCAGCTTACTCACGCCCTGCTCCTGCATCGTGATGCCGTAAAGCATATCCGCCTCTTCCATCGTTCCGCGGCGGTGCGTGATCAGAATAAATTGCGTATTCTTTGTCATACGGCGCACATACTGCGCGTAGCGCGACACGTTCGCCTCGTCCAGTGCAGCTTCCACTTCGTCGAAGATACAGAACGGCGCAGGATTGACTTTGAGAATTGCAAACAGCAGCGCGATTGCGGAAAGACCCTTTTCGCCGCCCGACAGCGCGTCAAGCCGTTTGACGTTTTTACCCGGCGGCTGCAGACGAATGTCGATGTCACTCTCCAGCACGTCCGCGGGGTCAACCAGCTGCAGCTGCGCGCGACCGCCGTCGAACAACTCGCGGAACGTTTCATCAAAGTAGTTATTGATTTTGCTGAACTGTTCGCGGAAGCGTTCCGACATTTTGTCGGTCAGCTCGGCAATCAGCTTTTGCAGCTCCTGCTTGGAACGTTCCACGTCCTGCAACTGATCGCGCATAAAAGTATAACGCTCGTTGACTTCCTTGTATTCGTCGATTGCACCGACATTGACGTTGCCGAGCGCACGGATCTTGTTTTTGATTTCACCGAGACGTCGACGCGCCGGACCGGGCTGATCTGTTTTTTCGTGGGTCTGCTGCGCTTCGCGAAGCGTCAGCTGATAGTCGTCATACAAACGGTTGACCGTATCGTCATAATCCTTTTGCATGGTTTCTTTCTTCGCTTCCAAACGCGCTTTTTCGCCGCCGATCCGCTCGCGTTCGGCAGTCTGTTCACGCTCTTTCACACGCAGAGCAGCGCTCTGTTCTTCTGCTTTGGTTCGGGCAACGCGCAATTCATCAATATGTTTTTTCTCGTTTTCCACATCAATGCGACGCTGCTTTGCAGATTCACCGAGCGTTTGAATCGTTTCAAGCAGCTGTTTGCTGCGTTGCCGAATCTCATCGATTTCCTCCTGCAGCTGCTTGTCACGGTCCTCCTGACTGACCAGTCGCGACAAAAGCAGATGCAGAGAATCTGTACGCACGGAGAGATCTTTTTGTGCGTCGTGCAGTTCTAAAGACAGCTTTGAAATCCGGGCAGAGAGATTCTCGCGCGAATCTGACAGGCTCTGCTTCTTTGCATCAAGCTGCTGCAGCGTTTCATTCAGCGCCGCGGCTTCCGTTTCAATGGCAGCCGTCTGCGTCTGCGCGGAATCTGCATCTGCCTGAAGCTCGCGTAAACGTATATCAAAGGAAGAGAGCTCGTTTTTCAACGTTTCAAGAGCATCCTCGGCGGACGAGACCTGTTCGTCAAACAGCCGCTGTTCGCCCTCCAGACGAATCTTTTCCTGCGAAAGCGTCAACAAGTTCTCTTTTGCCTCTGTCAGGTCAGCAGCAGTTTCTTCAGCTGCTGCCAACGCGTCGGCATGCGACTGCTGCAGTGTGTCGGTTTTCGTTTGCAGCGCCGCGGTTTTTTCATGCAGACGTTCAATTTCGCTGTTTCTTGTTAAAAAACCTGCCGTTTTCGACTGGGAACCGCCGGTCATAGACCCGCCGGGATTGACGACCTGTCCGTCAAGCGTAACGATCTTAAACCGGTAGTGATACTGCCGCGCAATGGACACAGCACAGTCAAGATCTTCCGCAACAACCGTTCTGCCAAGCAGCGCAGTGATAATCTCGCGGTTTTGGTTCTCACACTGCACAAGATCGTGCGCAAGACCGACAAACCCAACGGCGTCATCCAGACCCTGCTCTGCGAGCGGTTTTGCCTTCACTGCATCAATCGGCTGGAAAGTGGCGCGCCCGAAGGCGCCGTGTTTCAGATATCGGATGGCAGCCTTTGCATCCGATTGTGTATCGCAAACAATGTGCTGAACAGCGTTGCCCAGCGCTGTTTCGATTGCGACGGCATGGTCGGGATCCATGGACAGCAGCTTGGCAATCGTTGTATGAATACCATGCAATCGACCTTTTTCAGCTTCCAGAATCACAGCCTTAACCGCACCGGAATAGCCGTCCATATTCTTTTCGAGATCTTCAAGCATCTTCAGCTTTGACTTACTGCGCTGCAATTCAAACGAGAGATCGTCGAGTTCCAGCTTCAGTTTATCCGCTTTTTCCGTACGCAGATCGGCTTTCATCTGCAGCGCTGAAACAACATTCTGTGCATCATTGAGACTTTGCAGCGCCGTTTTCAATGTCTGATCAGCGTTTTGTTTTTGTGTTTGCAGCTGTGAAAGCGTCTCTTCCTGCTGCGAGAGCATCTGCGTGATAGATGCTTTACGGTCTTCCATCTCCCGCATGGCGGTCTGTGCCGACCAGGCTGCGACTCTGGCGTCTGCTGCCTGCTGCGCCAATGCAGCCAGGCGTGTATTCACCTTTTCGGTCTCTTCGTCAAGGCTGCCGCCGGAGGTACCCAAATCAAGCAGTTCCTGTCTGGCAGCATCCAGCGCCGACTGCTTTTCAGCCTGAATCGTTTTGATCTGTGCGATAAGAACGTTTTCGCTGTCGATTTCCTTTTGCAGCTGCTCGCGGGTTTCGCCGGTTGCAGCCTTGTCGCGTTCAATTCGATCGATGGTTTCTTCGTTGTGCTGCACGGAGTTTTGCAAAACAGCAGCCTGTGCGTCAAATTGTGCCGCTTCCTCTTCGAGCGTTGCGATTCGGGTGCGTATATCGTCGATGGTAACCGTGATCTGCTGCGCCTTTAAAAGCGCCTGTTCACTTTGCTGCTCCAACGCACGCAGCTGCGATTCGGAGTCATCGTACTGCTGCGCAGCAATGGCCAACGCATCCTCCTGAGCACGCAGGTCATCTTTCAGCTTTTCAATCGCATACAGCCATAGACCGATTTCCAGTCCCTTCCGCTCATCGGAAAGAACAAGGAACTTTTCAGCCTTTTCACTCTGTATTTTCAACGGTCCGATCCGTTCCTCAAGCTCGGTCAGAATATCCCGAAGACGCAGCAAATTTTCCTCCGCCTGCGCCAGCCGCTTTAAGGAATCCTGACGACGATACCGATAGGCGGAAATGCCGCACGCTTCCTCCAGCATGTCCCGGCACTCGCGCCCCTTGCCCGAAATCATATCTGCAATTTTGCCCTGACTGACGAGAGAATATCCGTCACGTCCGAGTCCCGTATCCATAAACAGTGCGTGTACGTCTTTCAGACGCACCGACTTACCGTTGATCTTATATTCACTTTCGCCTGAACGGAAAAAACGCCGTGTAACGGCAACCTCATCCTCATCCACGTCCGGCATGGAGCGATCGGTATTATCGAGCCGCAACGTCACAGACGCAAAGGTATGCGCCTTGCGCACACCCGTGCCGTCGAAAATGACGTCCTCCATTTTTGACGAACGCAGCGATTTTGTGGACTGTTCGCCGAGCACCCAGCGTACGGCGTCGGAAATATTACTTTTTCCGCTGCCGTTGGGTCCCACGACCGCTGTGATACCGCGGTCAAAATTCAGCACGGTTTTTTCCGGGAAGGACTTAAAGCCCTGCATTTCAATCGCTTTCAGAATCATGATGAATAATCCTTATCCTTGTATTTCATAAAGCGCAAGCGTATCATCGCCGCGCAGGTGAATGTTGTATCCTTGTTGTTGCAGTTTCACAAGATTTCTGCGGTTATGTCCGGCAGCTTTTGAAAGGAAACGACTGCCGACAAACAATGTGTAATTCCCTGCTTTTCGCCCGTCAAGCAAAGTCTGCATAGCGTCAAAATACCGCTGTCCTTCACACAGTTCGCGGAACGCCGGATGATAAGGTCCCGCCAACAGCGTTTGCTGCATCTCGCTTTGCGCATGCAGTCCGAGCCGGATCACAGACACATTTGCTTCATCAAACCGCTCCAGCAGCTTTGCACAGAGATGGACCGATTCATCGAGGGTCGGCGGTGTGTATGCGCCGATTTGCCACCACTGCGCAAGAAGTGTGTTTTTCAGCACGAGTGTCGGATAAATCCGTGCGGTTTGCGCGCCGAACGCAATCAAGTCATTTGCCGTCTGTAAAGCACCGGCATCAGTGTCGCCAGGAAGACCGGTCATCATCTGAACACCGAGTTCCATCCCGCTTTCACGGATCAGCTGACAAGCGTGTTGAATGTCCAGACGGGTGTGACCGCGTTCATTGATTTGCAGCACACGGTCATCTGTACTCTGGCATCCAAGCTCGATTGCAGTAACGTGATACCGCTTCAATAAAGATAAGACGGCGTTGTCAATCGCGTCGGGTCTGGTTGATATGCGGATGCCTGCAAACGTACCGTCAGAAATAAACGGCTGCGCAGCGCCGAGCAGCGTGCACATTGTCTCTTCCGGCAGCATCGTAAAGCTGCCGCCGAAAAAAGCAATCTGTCCGCCTGCGGTATCCGCGCCGGATGCAATGGCTGTCTGTGCGGCATGAACAACGTCGTCAGGCGTGACGGTGGTGGTCTGCCCTGTGATCGCTTTCTGGTCGCAAAAGCTGCATCTGTGCGGACAGCCGAGGAACGGGACAAACAGCGAAACGTTGACGTGCTTCATCCGCGCACGCCCATCAACTCAAGCGCTGCTTTTGCCGCAGCCTGTTCGGCAATCTTTTTACTTCTGCCAACGCCGGATCCGATCACGTTAGAGTTAAGGTGTACTTCCACTTCAAAGCTCTTCTGGTGATCCGGACCGCTTTCGCCGACCAGAACGTAGCTCAGGTGCTCATCCGGATTTTTCTGAATGATCTCCTGCAGTGCGGTTTTATAATCGTTGAACGACGGCTCCTGCTTTGCAGCTTTTTTCAAAAACGGCAAAACGAAATCCCGTGCCGCATCAATGCCGCCATCGAGGTAAATCGCAGCAATTACGGCTTCAAAAGCATCCGCCAGAATGGAAGCGCGGCTGCGACCGCCGGTGCGTTCTTCGCCTTTGCCAAGCAGTATGTATTTGCCAAGATCGATTTCCTGCGCAAACCCGAAAAGCGATTTTTCGCAAACGCATGCTGCACGGCGTTTTGTCATCTCGCCTTCAGGCAGATGACTGAGATTGTGATAGAAATAATCTGCTGAGATCATGCCAAGCACACTGTCGCCTAAAAACTCCAGGCGCTCGTTGCAGTCCCGGTGCAAACCGCGTTCATTTTTAAACGATGAATGGGTAAACGCGGTTTCCAGATATGCTTCATTTTGAAAGGAATATCCGATGGTTTGCTGAAACGCTTCAAACATGCCATCCCTCCTGTTCCAAATAGATTTCAAGATCATGTATACTGCGAGCCGAAAGTGCCTCATAGCGCGCCTTTTTGTCGCGAATATGCGGCTCTATGGGTGGCAGAACCCCAAAATTGGCACCCATCGGCTGAAAATCCCGTATACTCCCGTCACTGATATACGCAGCAAGTGCACCCATGATGGTTGTATTCGGAAGGACCAGCGTTCTTTGCCCGCGCAGACGGCGAACCAGATTGATTCCGGCAAGCAGTCCGCTTTGCGCCGATTCCATGTAACCCTCCACGCCGGTGATCTGACCGGCAAAGAAGAGATCCTCCCTTGTTTTCAGACTGTAATCAGCCGAAAGAAGCCGCGGGGAATCCAGAAACGTATTGCGGTGCATCACGCCGTAGCGCATAAACTCGGCGTGTGCGAGCGCCGGAATCATAGAGAACACACGCTTTTGCTCACTGAATTTCAGATTGGTCTGAAACCCAACAAGATTCAGCAATGCGCCGTCTTTGGTTTCTCGCCGCAGCTGCAGCACCGCCCATGGACGGTGTCCGGTCCTTGGGTCACGCAGTCCAACGGGTTTCAGCGGTCCGTAGCGGATTGTATCTTTTCCGCGCAGCGCCATCACTTCGATCGGCATACATCCTTCATAAACGTCTTTGCGTTTATCAAAGGTGTGCAGCGGCGCAGATTCAGCGGTAATGAGCGCTTCATAAAACGCCTCATATTCCTCCTTGTTCATCGGACAATTGAGGTAATCATCCTCGCCGCCGCGGTCATAACGCGAAGCCGTAAAATAGTGTGCAGGATCCAGGCTGTCTTTTGTAACAATCGGTGCGGCAGCGTCGTAGAACGACAAGCCGTTGCCGCAAAGATCTCTGATTTTTGCGCTGATTGCGTCACTCGCCAGCGGTCCAGCTGCAATAATGCAGGGCGAATCCGGAATTTCCGTGACCTCCCTGCGCACAAGGGTGATGGAGGGATGTGCTTCGATCTTTTCCGTTACAAGACGGGAAAACGCATCGCGATCCACCGCCAGTGCGCCGCCGGCCGGCACTTCACACTGCTCGGCACAGGCAATGCACAAAGAGCCCATGCGTCGCATTTCTTCCTTCATCAGACCGGCTGCAGACGCCAACCGCTTGGCTTTCAGTGAATTGGAACAGACAAGCTCGGCAAGGTCAGTGGAATGATGCGCCGGCGAAAAGCGTTCACCCTTCATTTCAAAGAGCGTCACCTGCGCGCCGAGATGCGCTGCGCTCCAGGCAGCTTCAACCCCGGCAAGACCGCCGCCGATCACCGTGATTTGCTCGTTCATGTCCGTTCCCTTCTTCAATCTTCTTTTTTCTTTCTGTCTTTTCTGGAATAGCCGCAGCCATCCTTGAGGCAAGAGAGCATGCCGCCCTTGCCTTTAAACAATGCGCTTCCGCAATTCGGACAGGTCTCTTTCGTCGGCTTGTCCCACGTTACAAAATCGCATTCCGGCCATTTTTCGCAGCCAAAGAACGTATAACCGCGTTTACTCTTCTTTTCAACGACCTTGCCGCCGCATTTCGGACATCTGGCTGCAGTGTCGACGACGAAGGGCTTGGTGTTCTTACACTCCGGATACCCTGGACACGCAAGGAACTTGCCGAAGCGTCCCACCTTCACAACCATCATACGTCCGCATTTTTCGCAAGGAATATCGGTCTGATCCTCCTGCAGCTGAATCTTGACGTCCTTCATATCGTCCTTGACTTTTTTGAGTGTCTTTTCAAAATCATCATAGAAGGCATGCAGCAGCTGCACATAATCTTCTTCTCCGTCACCGACCCGGTCGAGACCGGCCTCCATCTGCGCGGTAAATTTTGTGTTGACAATTTTCGGGAATGTCTCTTTCAACAGTTTTGAGATTGCTTCACCAAGCTCTGTCGGAATCAGCTGTTTGTTTTTACGCTCCACGTATTCGCGTTTCACAATCGTGGAAATAATCGTTGCATAAGTACTCGGACGACCGACGCCGTTTTCTTCCAGCGCCTTGATCAGCGACTGTTCGCTGTAGCGTGCAGGCGGCTGAGTGAAATGCTGCGTTTTACTGATGTCACGCGTCTTCAGCGGGTCGCCCTGTTTCAGTTCGGCAGGCAACAGTGCATCCTTGCCTTCACCAAGATCATACACGCGGGTGCAGCCGTCAAATTTCATGGCATGACCGTTGGCGCGGAAAATCACATAATGAACCGAATCTCCCGGTTCGCTGCCGCGGATATCAAGCTTTACGGTGCTCTGTACACCGGGCGCCATTTGCGAAGCAATAAAACGTTTCCAGATAAGATCGTAAAGCTTAAACTGCTCGCTTGTCAAAAAGGATTTCACGCTGTCCGGTGTGAGGTTCACGTCAGACGGACGGATGGCTTCATGTCCATCCTGCGCGTTGGCACGGGATTTATAGAAATTGGGTTTATCGGGTACATACTGCGAGCCGTACGTAGCGGAAATCAACGCAGCGGCAGCATTTCTCGCTTCATCCGACACACGCATAGAGTCTGTACGCATATAAGTGATCAGACCGACTGCTCCGCGGGAGCCGAGATCAATACCTTCATACAGCTGCTGCGCAATCTGCATCGTGCGTTCCGTGCGGAAGCCGAGCTTTTTTGCGGCCTCCTGCTGCATGGTAGATGTGATGAACGGCGGCAAGGGGTTGATTTTTCGCGTCCCCTTTTTCAGCGCGCTCACGTAAAACGTGTACGGCGCCATGCGCTGTAACAGCGCGTCAGCCTCCTGTTCCGTATGGATTTCAATTTTACCGGTTTCATCCTCATGCAGCTGCGCATTGATCACGCGGCGACCGTCGAGAAACTTTCCTTCGATTGTCCAGTATTCCTGCGGCACGAACGCGCGGATCTCCTCCTCACGGTCACAAATCATACGCACGGCAACGCTCTGTACACGACCGGCAGACAACCCGCGACGAATCTTCTGCGACACAAACGGCGACAGCTTATAGCCGACCAGCCGGTCCAGAATACGGCGCGCCTGCTGCGCATTGACCAAATCCAGGTCGACTTTACGCGGCGCAGCCATACCGTTTTTAACACCGGACTTTGTGATTTCGTTAAATGTTACACGGTTCGGAGCAGACAAGTCAAGACCCAGCAGCGTTGCAAGATGCCAGGAAATAGCCTCGCCTTCACGGTCCGGGTCGGTTGCAAGATACACCTTATCGCTTTTTTTCACAGCTTCCTGCAATTCTTTGACCAGTTTTTCCTTGCCCTTGACAACCGCATACTTCGGGGCAAAATCGTGCTGAATATCAACGCTCAGACGTGCGGCGGGCAAATCGCGCACGTGTCCTTTCGAAGCGATGACTTCATACCCCTTGCCAAGATAATTCTTTAATGTTTTCGCCTTGGACGGCGACTCAACGATAATTAAATCAGACATAGATTCACCTTTAATTCTTATGATATATCACGCGTTAAGCGCATGAATAAACTGCATTTTCGTCACGTTCAACCGCACCGATTAATTCAAGCTCCGTCAACGACGAAAGCACCTGCGGCACGGGCAGCGCGCTTTGCCGGACGATTTCATCCAGCACGCAGGGCTGCGTTTGCAGTATATTATACACGATTTGCGCGTTTTTAGAAACACTTTCCGGCAGAAAAGTGAAAATTTTTTCCGGCGCGGAACGCATGGATTCTTTCGGTGGTTGAACCGCACGCGTTGTCCTCTTTTTTTGAGCATCGTGCGGCGTTTGCTTTTCCGGCTTGTGCTCCGATATATCGAACAGATCGCCAAACGGTTCTCCTCTTTTGAGCGCTTTGAGCGAATCTCTGGCACGGAAAACGGTATCGTAATACGAGAGTACATCCGCACCGTGGTTGACAGCATGTGCACCGTCGAGCAGCAATTGGTTAGATCCGGCAAACGACAAACTGTCGCGGCTTCCGGGCAGCACAAACAAGTCTTTTCCCTGTGTTATCGCATGTTTTGCCGTGTTGAGCGTGCCGCTGCCGGCGCCTGCCTGCACAATTACAACCGCATCAGACAACCCGGCAATCAGCCGGTTGCGCAGCGGGAAGGACCCCTGCGTCGGTTTTTGCAGCGGCGGATACTCTGTCAGCAGCGCGCCGCAGGAAGCAACACGCTTACGAAGCGCAGCGTTTTCGGTCAGATACCTTGTGCCGTGTCCGCAGCCCATGACAAGAACGGTCGGTTTTTGTTGCTGCAGAGCGCCTTCATGTGCAATGGTGTCAATCCCCTTTGCGCCGCCGGAAACAACCGTACAGCCGTTTTCTGCGAGTACGGACGCGATCTCTGCGGCAGCATCTTTTGCGTAATCGGTCGGTTCTCTTGCGCCGATCACGGCAAATGATTTTTCAGCATGCAGGCAAGCAACGTTTCCGCGCACATAAAGCACCGCAGGAAAATTGCGCAAATTGCGCAGGCGATCGGGATACATCGGATCATCCGGCGTCAGCACGGAGATATTCTGCTTTTTGCAAAGGGACAGAATCTCTTGAAACGTGTCCAGCGATTTGTCCAGCAGCTGCGGGAGCCGTGCTTTGGAGAACGAACGAAGAGTTCCAAAGCAGTCGCATTGCCGGTAAGCGTTCTCCCCTGCCGCCCAGAAAGCTCGGACAGAATCAAAATAGCGCAGCACGTCAGCAATCTTTGCTCCGGCGCCAAGCCGGTCCTGCAGCCAGAGCCAAAAGACTGTCGTGTCGGTTTCCCCTCTCATCGTTCGCGCACCAGCTCCCACATTGTGATTGCCGCCGCCATCGACGCGTTGAGCGATTCGGCGCGGCCGTTCATCGGAATTGTCACTTGCTCACAAATCGAAAGCACATCCGCCGATACACCGTTGCCTTCATTACCGATCACTGCGATCACGCCGCCTGTAACGGAAAGCTGCGTCAGCTTTTTGGCGTTTTCGTCCGGTGTTGTTGCAAGCAGACGAAAAGAGGATTTCGTCCTGCATGACAGTAAATACGCGGGCAAATCATCGATATAAAGCAGCGGCAGCCGCAGTAAAGCGCCCATCGCTGCACGCTGTGCTTTTGGATTACCCACGTCGCAGCAGCCGCACAACACCGCGCCGTCTACGCCAAGCGCCTCCGCCGTACGGATGATTGCGCCGAGGTTTGCCGGATCCTGGATATGATCGAGTGCAATATACACGCCGCAAGGAGCTAAGCTCTCGACAGGCTTCGGCGTTTCACACACACAGAACACCCCTTGCGTTGAAAGCGTTTGAGACAGCTTTTGCGCCACAGCGTCGGAAACAAGAAACGTCTGTTCTGCATGAAATAACAACGCTTCCAGCTTTTCTGAACTGCGATCCAAAGCCGGTTGCGTCACAAAGCACTGCTTCACACGAATGCCGGTTTCTGCTGCGTCACAGCAAAGGCGCAGGCCCTCCAAAAAGAAGAGGTTTTCCTTGCGTCGCGCTGCAGAAGATGCGGCCAGTTTACAAGCATGTTTGACGTGATCGTTTTGCAAACTTTCGATTTTCACCATCATAATGGAGTATCCTTCAATGAAACATAAAATGACAAATACGCCAGAGCAATAAACTCTGACGTATGATTTGTTGTCTTACAGCGCAGCCTTCGCCTGTTCCACAAGCGCGGTGAACGCGGCGGGATCGGCGATTGCAATTTCGGACAGCATCTTTCTGTTCAACGTCACGCCGGCTTTTTTCAGACCGTTCATGAACGTGGAGTAGTTGATGCCGTTAAGTTTGCAGGCGGCGGAAATGCGGGTGATCCACAGACGGCGGAAGTCACGCTTCTTCTGCTTTCTGCCGATGTAAGCGTAGTTGCCGGATTTCATTACGGCCTGCTTCGCGGTTTTGAACAGGCTGTGCTTGGAGCCGTAGTAGCCCTTCGCAAGCTTGAGGACTTTATTTCTTCTCTTGCGCGTCATCATTGCGCCTTTAATACGAGCCATGAGTCATTACCTCCGTTGTTTCATTCAGTGTTTTTCAGAAAGAGCCGTTCTTATTTATAAGGAACAAGACGCTTGATCTGCTTCTGATTCGTCACGTCGGCAACTTCTGTTTTGCGCAGATTTCTCTTACGCTTGGTGTTTTTCTTGGTCAGAATATGCGATTTGTACGCATGGGCGCGAATGGGTTTTCCGTTCTTGGAAAGCTTAAAACGCTTTTTTGCACCGCTGTGGGTCTTAATCTTAGGCATTTGAATTCCTCCTGTTATTACTTTTTGGTTTTCGGCGCCAGAAACATCATCATCGATCTGCCTTCAAGCTTTGCGCTTTTTTCAACAACGCAGAATTCCTGACAAGCCTCGGCAAAATTGCTCATGGTCACAAGACCGTTTTCCGGATGGGCCATTTCACGACCGCGGAAGCGGATAGAAACCTTGACTTTGTTGCCTTCGGTCAAAAAGCGTCTGGCGTGATTAACCTTGGTTTCAAAGTCGTGCTTGTCGATGTTCAGGGAAAGTCGGATTTCCTTGATCTCGATCACATGTTGGTTTTTTCTGGCTTCCTTTTCGCGCTTGGCCTGTTCAAAACGATACTTGCTGTAGTCCATGATCTTACACACGGGCGGCTTCGCCTGCGGTGCGATTTTGACAAGATCGAGGTTCTTTTCTTCTGCGATCTTCAGCGCTTCGGCTGCAGACATGATACCGAGCATTTCACCGTCACCGGCGATAACGCGCAGCTCACTGTCACGAATAGCCTCATTGATCTGCATTTCTTTGATAGCGATGTTCATACACCTCCAAAATATTGACAAAATCAAAGCGTGAACAGAGTCTATCCGTCCACGCACAATAAGCCAATTGAGGTTATTGACCCGCCAAAACGAGATTCAGCAAGGTGAGACGCATAGCTGCTCTTCTTTGTTGTGCAGATATATTAACACCTTTTTCCGGGTTTGTCAAGCAAAATGTAAAAATTAATGATCTTTTTTCACCTGCTGTCTTTATTGTATCCAACAAGATCCTTAACAACCTCTCCTGCAAGAATCAGACCGGCAACAGCAGGAACAAAAGAGACCGAACCCGGCACACTGCGTTTGCCCGGTGCAGCTTCTGCAGTCGGGGAAGACACCGGACAAACCGGTGGTTCTTTGGAATACACCACTTTCAAATGCTTGATTCCGCGCTTTCGGCATTCGGTCCGCATGACGCGCGCGAGCGGACAAACGCTCGTTTTATAGAGATCGGTAACCTCAAACATGGACGGATCCAATTTGTTGCCGGCGCCCATCGCGCAGATAATCGGCGTGTTGGCTTCCTTCGCCTGCAGAACGAGCGCAATCTTACCGCTGACGGTATCAATTGCATCGACCACATAGTCATACTGTGTGAAATCAAACTGATCCTTCGTCTCGGGGAGATAAAACGTCTGATAAACACGCACTGTACAATTCGGGTTGATGGCGTGTACGCGCGCAGCTGCCACATGAACCTTCTGCTGTCCGACCGTGTCATGCGTAGCAATGATCTGGCGGTTGATATTGCTGAGTGCAACAGTATCATTATCGATCAGATCAAGCGCACCAACTCCCGCACGGGCGAGCGCTTCCACCGCATAGCCGCCGACACCGCCGACGCCGAAAACGGCAACACGGGCATGTTTCAGCTTTTGAATTCCGTCTTCACCAAGCAATAAACGGGTTCTGGAAAACTGGTCGTCCATGGTTCACAATCCCCTTTTATTCCAGTGTGCGGAACGCCTTCAGCCATTCACGTGCAATCAGCGCATGACCGGTAGCGGTCGGGTGCACGCCGTCGATCAACCAATAATCTGCCGGCGCATATTGCAGTGCGTCATTAAACGCCTGTTGCAGCGGCACAAACACGGCGCCGTATTCTTCGGCAACGCTGCGTGTGATCTGCGAGAATTCATCCACTTCGGTGCGGAACTTCTGTAAACTGCCCGGGCGGTCTTCGCGGTCAACGGTAGCTGTGCCTTCGAGCACAAACGGCTCAAGCAGCATCAGTTTGCAGTCGGGCAACGACTCTCGCAGATCCTCCGCAAGCAGATGATACACTTTTTCAAATCGTTTTGCACCGGTGCCGTAATTGGAATCAATCCCGCGCCAGATGTCATTGATGCCGATCAAAATGCTCAGATAATCCGGCTGCAGGTTGATCATATCCTGAACAATCCGAGCATACAGATCAGAAATCCGATTACCGCTGTTGCCGCGGTTCAAAAAGCGGTACTGTCCCGGAAAGCGGAAGCCAAGATCCGCTTCCAACAGCCGCGGATAGCCGTTGCCGAGGTTTTCATCATCATCACGGTTACGGTAACAATCGGTGACGGAATCACCTTGAAACAGAATCGTTTTCATAATCATTCTCCTTACTGAAACGGAAGATAGTGGATACTATCTCCCGTTGGTTTGTTCATGAAATTGATTATTCCCACTCCACCGTGGCGGGCGGCTTCGGCGTATAGTCGATCAGGACACGGTTAATACCTTCCACTTCGCTCGTAATGCGCTTGACCAGATGATCGATCAGTTCGGCGGGCAGGTGTTCAGTGGTGACTTCCATCACGTCGGTGGTATTGATGGCGCGAATAATGCACGGCCAACTGAAGGTGCGTTTGCCATCCTTGACGCCGGTCGATTTAAAGTCGGGCACCACGGTGAAATACTGCCAGACCTTGCCTTCCAGACCGTTCTTTGCAAATTCTTCGCGCAGAATTGCATCGGATTCACGCACTGCCTCCAGACGGTCTCGGGTAATGGCACCAACGCAGCGCACGCCAAGTCCCGGACCCGGGAACGGCTGACGATAGACCATATTGTCAGGCAGACCAAGCGCCTTGCCAACCATACGCACTTCATCTTTAAACAGAATGCGAACCGGTTCAACCAGTTCAAACTGCAGATCGTCGGGCAGACCGCCGGCGTTATGGTGCGCCTTGATACCGGCTTCACTTTCAAGAATATCCGGCCAGATCGTCCCTTGTGCGAGAAAATCGATGCCATCGAGTTTTCTTGCTTCTTCAGCAAACACTTCGATAAATTCTCCGCCGATAATCTTGCGCTTTTCTTCCGGATCATCCACACCGGCAAGCTTGTCCAGGAAACGGTCGGTCGCGTCAACATAAATCAGATTCGCGCCCAGCTCTTCTCTGAACACTTTGATCACCTGCTCGGGTTCACCTTTACGCAGAAGTCCGTGGTTGACATGGACACAGACAAGGTTTTGTCCGATGGCTTTGATCAAAAGCGCGGCAACAACCGAAGAGTCCACACCGCCGGACAGCGCCAAAAGTACCTTTTTATCGCCGATCTGCGCTTTCAGATCAGCAAGCTGTTCCTCAATAAACGCATTGGCAAGTTCCGGTGTGGTAATGCGTTCCATATTTGCGGGACGGTTAAGTAGAGACATAATGATTCCTCCTGATAAAATAGAATGCTTTGGAAATTGCAAACAGTATAACATGAAAAATACCGTTCGTCAATGAAAAAATCCTCATCGCAGGGTGCGACAAGGATATTTTTTAGTTATTCAGAAGATTGACGTCCGTGTTGATATACTTCGTCAGATCAACACCGTATTCAGCAAGTTGGTCATAAAGACCTGCCTTTTGCATAATAGCAAACATCAGCTTCCAGATCAGATTAAAAATAAGAGAAAATCCCATCTGCGTGGTCAGACCGCCGGAAAGATCCAACGAGCTGCCGGTGCCGCCAGATAAAAGTTCACCCATGCCGACGCCTCCTTTCTGTAATTTTGAATTAGTTTAACATACTTACATGAAAATTGCAAGCAAAAAGTTACGGTTTTGTATAAACAAGCTGCAGCAGATCAAGATAGATATCCCGCACCGGATGATGCTTGAGCAACCCGCCCATCAGATACATATGGTCGCCTTCAATCGTGGGCAGGACCTGCCACACGCCAGGTTCAATGTTGGTGCGGTCAAGATCCTTTTTCGGCGCGTTCAACGGCGCATATGCAGATTTGGTATTGACAAGACCGTCATTCATCTGCCAGCTTGCATCGATCACATAGCCGTTTGGCGTCACGCCGGTATAGCAACCGATGCGTCTGGAGGCAGCACGGAAGAGCGGTTCCATATCCTTTTCACGCGGTGAATAAGTGCCATCGGGATTCTGTGTCACAAACTGGCAAGGCAGCGAGAAATAATAGACGTTGGGCAACGTTTCAAAGCTGCGGCACAGTGCCATGGCATTATCAACATACATATCGAATTCGGCGCTGTCTTCCTTGATTCTGCCGTCTCGCGGCGCAGCTGTGCCGTTTGTCAGGATGAACACCACCTGTTTTTCTTCTTCTGTCGCATCCGGATCCACATTGATATCATCACGTACCAGATACGCTGTGGTCCCGTTCATCGGCGCGGAAAGCGTGACAATGGCATGGATCCAGTCTCCCTTGCCGCCTTTGAAAAGATCGGAAAGCGAACCGTCTGTTGTAGCCGCCCGTTCTTCTGCGCTGCCGGCATGCATTAACTGTAAAAACTGCAAAATCGTGGCACCGCCGAAGGAATGTCCGAAAAGATTGATCGGATGGTCCTTGTCAAAGGTTTTCAGAATCGGTTGAAACTTATAGGTTTTTCCGTAACGTGCATGGTGGCAGCGTGCGGCGTGCGCTGCGCCGTAATCGACCCGCGTGCCGGTCAGCTGTGCATAAAGCTCACAGGCACGGTCCCAGCATCCTGCACCCGGCGTAACGTCGGCAGAGACGCAGGGATATCCCTGACCGTTGAGGTATTTCATCAGATCGCCGCCGAACATGCCCCAGTAAGGCATAATATCATAATATGGCGCCTCCTCGCCCCAGCCGCCAAGTCCATGCACAAAAACGTTTGTATACTTCGCTTTCGGATCTTCCTCAACGTTTTTTTCAGGCAGGTGCAGCCACGGCATCAGATACATGATAACCGCAAGCAAAAAGGCAATCACTCGTTTCAGCATATCTGTCACTCCTTCATTCATTCATTGTTTGTTCATTTTTATTCTAGCATATCCGGTATTACTTCGTCAAGAGCCCGTTTATCTTTTGTTAAAGAAAAGAGAGCCGCAAACGACTCTCTTTCCATATCATCATGTATCGAACCCTGCAAGGGTCAGGTTTGTCTTTTTCGCAATATCCTCCGTACTGAGCAGTGCGCCGGTGGATGGCAGCGTCTTCGTACGATACCGCGCAGGTTTCACAAACTCGCCGGGCTCGTAAAGCCGTGCCTTTGTGATGGCATTGTTCTTTTTCAACGTGAAGCAGGCAACGCCCTGCGTGTCTTTCATCGCCTTCGGCGTAACGATGGAAGTGTTAAACAGCAGGCAGCGACCGGCGGTGGTCTCGAGCACAATGTCGACATCCTCGTTGATTTGCATGATCGCGGCCAGCGGCGCCTTGTCGCAATAAGCCTTGATCAGCTTTTTACGGTTTGCTTTGGTCGCATAGGAAGTCAGATTGACCTTTGCAATTTTCCCGTTTTGATAGAAGAACAGCATATAGCCACGGTAATCACCGTCAGTCACCGCGCAAAAGACGGTGTTCTCCCCTTCTTCCATATTGAGCTTTGACGGGACATAGTCACCGAGCACACTGGCTTTTGTATCGGAAAAGTCGTTGAGCTTCGCTTTATAGACCTGCATACGGTCAGTGAAAAACAGCAGCTCACTGTCGTTGGTTGTCTCCATTGAGAGGATGATCTCGTCGTTCTCCTTAAGCTTTTGCTCGCCGCTCATCCGCAGCGACAACGGCGTGATCTTTTTAAAGTAGCCTTCTTTCGTGAAGAACACGTTCACCGCATAGTCCGGCACCTGCTGCTCCTCTTCTTCGCCCGCAATCTCGCTGAGATACAGAAGCTTGCTTTTGCGCTCCTGCCCATATTTTTTGGCAACCGCGCGCAGCTCATCAATAATGACACGACGCAGCTTCGCTTTGCTGGACAGCGTATCCTTCATTTTTGCGATGTCCGCTTCCAGCTGTTCGATATCCTTCAACCGTTTCAGGATGTATTCCCGGTTGAGATGACGCAGCTTGATTTCCGCTACATATTCTGCCTGCGTGCGGTCGATGGCAAAGCCGATCATCAGATTCGGGACAACCTCGCTTTCTTCCTCCGTTTTGCGGATGATTGCGATTGCTTTATCAATATCAAGCAGGATCTTTTCAAGACCCTTCAGCAAGTGCAGTTTGTCCTGCGCCTTCTGCAGATCAAAGCTGATACGGCGATAGACACAGCGGCCGCGAAAACGAATCCACTCCAGCAACAGATCGCGCACACCGAGCACACGAGGGCTGCCGTCAATGAGTACGTTGAAGTTGCAGGAAAACGCGTCTTCCAATGGTGTGGATTTATACAGCTTTTGCATCAGCTTGTCGGGATCGGTGCCGCGCTTGAGGTCGATCGTGATCTTAAGACCCTTTTTATCGGTTTCGTCGCGGATATCAGAGATTTCTTTGAACGTGCCGGACTTGATGCGTTCAATAATCTTATCAATGATTGCTTCGGCAGTCGTGGTCGGCGGAATCTCCGTCACATCAATGCAGTTGGCGGCTTTGTCATAGGAATAGTTAGCGCGAACCTTAATACTCCCGCGCCCGGTGCGATAAATCTCTTCCATCTGCGCGCGGTCATACAGAATTGTGCCGCCGCCGATAAAGTCCGGTGCCGGAAGCGTATCGATTACATTGTGGCTCTGGTCCTGAATGAGCGCAATAGTGGTGTCGCACAGCTCGTTCAGATTAAAAGAGCATATGGAACTGGCCATACCGACAGCGATGCCGAGGCTGACGTTAGACAAAATCGTGGGAAATGTGACCGGCAACAGCACCGGTTCCTTCATCGTGCTGTCATAGTTGTCCACGAAATCGACAGTATCCTTATCAATCTCGCCGAACAGTTCACCGCAAACAGGCTCCAGCTTTGCTTCGGTGTAACGCGGGGCGGCATAATGCATGTCGCGCGAATAGGCTTTGCCGAAGTTTCCCTTGGAATCGACGAACGGGCAAAGCAGCGTTTCGTTGCCGCGGGCAAGACGCACCATTGTTTCATAGATCGACGCGTCGCCGTGCGGATTCAGACGCATGGTCTGACCCACAATGTTGGCGGATTTCGTGCGTGCACCGGTCAGCAGATTCATCTTATACATAGTATACAGCAGCTTGCGGTGCGAAGGTTTGAAGCCGTCAATTTCGGGAATTGCGCGCGAGAGGATGACGCTCATCGCATAGGGCATATAGTTGATTTCAAGCGTATCGACAATACGCTGTTCGATAATATCGCCGGCGTCAGCGATATGCGTATTGGCAAGAACGTCTGAGACGTCCGGGGTTTCCGGCTTTTTTTTGCGTGACATGTGCGTCCTCCTTTCAGCTCACGTCGGTCATATCGATATACAGATGACCGTTCGCAGCAATGTAATCTTTACGACCCTGCAGGTTATCGCCAAGCAGCAGATCGAATTTATCGGCAGTCAGCGCAGCGTCGTCGGGATCAATCTTGATCAGGCGGCGCGTGGCCGGATTCATGGTGGTCAGGTTCAACATTTCCGCGTCGTTTTCGCCGAGACCTTTGGAACGCTGCACCGTATACTTTTTGTCACCGATCTGCTGCAGCGCATCCGCCTTTTCCTTTTCGGTATAGGCAAACCACGTCTCCTTGCCGCAGGTAATCTCATACAGCGGAGATTCCGCAATGAACACCTTCCCGGCGGCGATCAGCGTCGGGCAGAGCCGATACAGCATCGTGAGAATCAGCGTGCGGATTTGGTAGCCGTCCACGTCGGCATCGGTGCAGATGATGATCTTGCTCCAGCGAAGATTATCGAGGCTGAAGGACACCATATTTTTGCCGGACGCGGCTTTGGTTTTGACTTCGACGCCGCAGCCGAGTACGCGGATCAGATCGACGATGATCTCGCT